>MTEU01004042.1_pt1 | contig 60941 bp, 58 predicted proteins | sample 1042701 | NCBI WGS metagenome assembly MTEU01 (sample SAMN06185813, study PRJNA358809) | soil metagenome | isolation source: naturally attenuated soil | place: India | collected 2015-05-23
ACTCGGCAGCCGCCGGCGGCTCGGCGGCCGGCGCAGCGCCCTGGCTGCGCGCCTGCTCGGCCTCGCGGTCGGCGGCTTCCTGGGCCTCGGCGGAATCGTTGGCGCGCTGTTCCGGGGTGCGCTGATCGGAGAACACCAGCAGCAGGTAGCGGCTGCGATTGAGCGCGGCGGTGGGCACGGCGCGGACGATGGCGAAGGGCTGGCCGGAGTCGTGGATCACTTCCTTGACCGTGGCCACCGGGTAACCGGCGGGAAAGCGCTGGCCCATGCCGGAGCTGACCAGCAGGTCGCCTTCCTTGATGTCGGCGGTGTCGGCCACGTGGCGCAGTTCCAGGCGCTCCGGGTTGCCGGTGCCGACGGCGATGGCGCGCAGGCCGCTGCGGTTGACCTGCACCGGAATGCTGTGGGTGGTGTCGGTGAGCAGCAGCACCCGCGCGGTGTAGGGCATGATCTCCACCACCTGGCCCATCAGGCCGCGGGCGTCGAGCACCGGCTGGCCGAGGAATACGCCGTCCTTCTCGCCCTTGTCGATGAGGATGCGGTGGGTATAGGGGTTGGGGTCGACGCCGATCAGCTCGCCGACCAGCACTTCCTCGTCCACCAGCGCCGCCGAGTTGAGCAGCTCGCGCAGGCGCACGTTCTGCTCGGTCAGCGCGGCCAGCTTCTGCAGGCGGCGCTGCAGCAGCAGGGCCTCGGCCTTGAGCTTCTCGTTCTCCGCCATCAGTTCGCTGCGACTGGAAATCTGCTGGGTGGCGCCATCCCAGGCGCGCACCGGCAGGTCGGCCAGCCAGTAGAAGGGCGTCAGCACCAGGCCCAGCTGGCTGCGCAGCGGCTTGAGCGCCTCGAAACGGGCATCGACCACCATCAGCGCGGCCGAGAGCACGGCCAGCACCAGCAGGCGAATGCCCAGCGAGGGGCCTTTGGCGAAGAGCGGCTTAATGGCCGACCCCTTGTGCGCCGCGAGGGCGCAAGACGCGCGAGTTCATGCGAAAGACAAACCGATCCGGCAAGGAATGGGGCGAGTGTACTGCAGTGCTTGAACATGCGCGTGCCGCCCGAAGGCGGCACGGCGGACCCGGCTGGCGCCTCGGCTTACTCCGAGGACAGCAGGTCCATGGTGTGGCGATCCATCATCTCCAGCGCCTTGCCGCCGCCACGGGCGACGCAGGTCAGCGGATCTTCGGCGACTATCACCGGCAGGCCGGTTTCCTGCGCCAGCAGCTTGTCCAGGTCGCGCAGCAGCGCACCGCCGCCGGTCAGCACCAGGCCGCGTTCGGCGATGTCCGAGGCCAGCTCGGGCGGCGACTGCTCCAGCGCGCTCTTGACCGCCTGGACGATGGTCGCCAGGGATTCCTGCAGCGCTTCGAGCACTTCGTTGGAATTGAGGGTGAAGCTGCGCGGCACGCCCTCGGCCAGGTTGCGGCCGCGCACGTCGACTTCGCGGATTTCGCCGCCCGGGTAGGCGGTACCGATTTCCTGCTTGATCCGCTCGGCGGTGGATTCGCCGATCAGCGAGCCGTAGTTACGGCGCACGTAGGTGATGATGGCTTCGTCGAAGCGGTCGCCGCCGACCCGCACGGATTCGGCGTAGACCACGCCGTTCAGCGAGATCAGGGCGATTTCGGTGGTGCCGCCGCCGATGTCGACGACCATCGAGCCGCGCGCTTCTTCCACCGGCAGGCCGGCGCCGATGGCCGCGGCCATCGGTTCTTCGATCAGGAACACTTCGCGGGCGCCGGCGCCGAGCGCCGATTCGCGGATGGCGCGGCGCTCGACCTGGGTCGACTTGCACGGCACGCAGATCAGCACGCGCGGCGAGGGCTGCAGGAAGCTGTTCTCGTGCACCTTGTTGATGAAGTACTGCAGCATCTTCTCGCAGACGCTGAAGTCGGCGATCACGCCGTCCTTCATCGGGCGGATGGCGGCGATGTTGCCCGGGGTACGGCCGAGCATGCGCTTGGCCTCGGAACCGACGGCGACGACACTTTTCTGGTTACCGTGGGTGCGGATGGCGACCACCGACGGCTCGTTCAGCACGATGCCGCGTTCGCGCACATAAATGAGGGTATTGGCAGTGCCCAGGTCGATCGACAGATCGCTGGAAAACATGCCACGCAGTTTCTTGAACATGGGGAAAGGGACCCTAGGCAACGCGTGGGTAAAGGCAAAGCGCGAAAACGCGCAGGTAAAAAGTGCGGCAAACTCTAACAACGGCAGGGATTTTGAGCAAGGCGGCAATATGGTAGATTGCCTGTTTTTCCGGGCCTTGCAGCCGCACATCGCGGCCTTTGACCGCCGGCTCGCGACATCCGTTCCCTGCGTCAGGCACGCATAGCAAGACCCCGATCACACTTCCACTGGAGAACCCCCGATGGCGCTTGAACGCTCCGAGGTGGAAAAAATCGCCCACCTGGCCCGCCTGGGCCTGAACGAAGGCGATCTTCCGCAAACCACCGCGACCCTGAACAACATCCTCGGCCTGATCGATCAGATGCAGGCAGTCGACACCCAGGGCATCGAGCCCCTGGCCCACCCGCTGGAAGCCACCCAGCGCCTGCGCGCCGACGTGGTCTGCGAGAGCAACCAGCGCGACGCCTACCAGGCCATCGCCCCGGCCGTGGAAAACGGCCTGTACCTCGTGCCGAAAGTCATCGAATAAAGGAAAGGGCCTGACATGCATCAACTGACCCTGGCCGAGATCGCCCGCGCACTCGCCGCCAAAGAATTCTCCGCCGAAGAGCTGAGCCGCAGCCTGCTGGCGCGCATCGCGCAGCTCGATCCGCAGCTCAACAGCTTTATCACCGTCACCAGCGATCTCGCCATCGAGCAGGCCAAGGCCGCCGACGCCCGTCGCGCCGCCGGCGAGAGCGGCGCCCTGCTCGGCGCGCCGATCGCCCACAAGGACCTGTTCTGCACCAAGAACGTGCTGACTTCCTGCGGCTCGAAGATCCTCACCGGCTTCAAGGCGCCCTACGACGCCACCGTAGTGGAAAAGCTCGCAGCCGCCGGCGCCGTGACCCTGGGCAAGCTGAACATGGACGAGTTCGCCATGGGCTCGGCCAACGAATCCAGCCACTACGGCCCGGTGAAGAACCCCTGGGACCTCTCCCGCGTACCCGGCGGCTCCAGCGGCGGCAGCGCCGCCGCGGTGGCCGCGCGCCTGCTGCCGGCCGCCACCGGCACCGACACCGGCGGCTCGATCCGCCAGCCGGCGGCGCTGACCAACCTCACCGGGATCAAGCCCACCTACGGCCGAGTTTCGCGCTGGGGCATGATCGCCTACGCCTCCAGCCTCGATCAGGGCGGCCCGCTGGCCCGCACCGCCGAGGACTGCGCCCTGCTGCTCGGCGCCATGGCCGGCTTCGATGCCAAGGACAGCACCAGCGTCGAGCAGCCGGTGGACGACTACCTGGCCGCCCTGAGCCAGCCGCTGGCCGGCCTGCGCATCGGTCTGCCGAAGGAATACTTCGGCGCCGGCCTCGACGCGCGTATCGGCGAGAAGGTGCTGGCCGTGGTCGAGGAGCTGAAGAAGCTCGGCGCCACGGTGAAGGACATCTCGCTGCCGAACATGCAGCACGCGATTCCCGCCTACTACGTGATCGCGCCGGCCGAGGCCAGCTCCAACCTGTCGCGCTTCGACGGCGTGCGCTTCGGCTACCGCTGCGAAAACCCGGTCAACCTCGAAGACCTGTACAAGCGTTCGCGCGGCGAAGGCTTCGGCGCCGAGGTCAAGCGGCGCATCATGGTCGGCACCTACGCGCTGTCGGCCGGTTACTACGACGCCTACTACATCAAGGCGCAGCAGATCCGCCGACTGATCAAGAACGACTTCGTCGCGGCCTTCCAGGATGTCGACCTGATCCTCGGCCCGACCACGCCGAACCTGGCCTGGAAGCTCGGCGAGAAGAACGCCGACCCGGTGTCCGCCTACCTGGAAGACATCTACACCATCACCGCCAACCTGGCCGGCATCCCCGGCCTGTCGATGCCGGCCGGCTTCGTCGATGGCCTGCCGGTGGGCGTGCAGCTGCTCGGCAACTACTTCCAGGAAGGCCGCCTGCTGAATGTCGCGCACCAGTACCAGCAGGTCAGCGACTGGCATAAACAAGCACCGAGCGGCTTCTGAGGACGATAAAGATGCAATGGGAAACAGTCATCGGGCTCGAGATCCACGCTCAGCTCAGCACCCAATCGAAAATCTTCTCGGCCAGCGCCACCAGCTTCGGCGCCGAGCCCAACACCCAGGCCAGCCTGATCGACCTCGGCATGCCCGGCACCCTGCCGGTGCTCAACGCCGAGGCGGTGCGCATGGCGGTGAAGTTCGGCCTGGCGATCGACGCACACATCGCGCCGCAGAACGTCTTCGCCCGCAAGAACTACTTCTATCCGGACCTGCCCAAGGGCTACCAGACCAGCCAGATGGAGCATCCCATCGTCGGCAAGGGCCATCTGGACATCAGCCTGGAAGACGGCACGGTCAAGCGCATCGGCATCACCCGCGCGCACCTGGAAGAGGACGCCGGCAAGAGCCTGCACGAAGACTTCCACGGCATGAGCGGCATCGACCTGAACCGTGCCGGCACGCCGCTGCTGGAGATCGTCTCCGAGCCGGATATCCGCTCGGCCAAGGAGGCGGTGGCCTATGTCAAGGCCATCCACGCCCTGGTGCGCTACTTAGGGATTTGCGACGGCAATATGGCCGAAGGCTCGCTGCGCTGCGACTGCAACGTCTCGGTGCGACCCAAGGGCCAGGTCGAGTTCGGCACCCGCGCCGAGATCAAGAACGTCAACTCCTTCCGCTTTATCGAAAAGGCCATCAACCACGAGGTGCAGCGGCAGATCGAGCTGATCGAGGACGGCGGCCAGGTGGTGCAGGAAACCCGCCTGTACGACCCGAACAAGGACCAGACCCGCTCCATGCGCAGCAAGGAGGAAGCCAACGACTACCGCTACTTCCCCTGCCCCGACCTGCTGCCGGTGGTGATCGAGCCAAGCTTCCTCGACGAGGTGCGCGCCAGCCTGCCGGAGCTGCCGGTGCAGAAGCGCGAGCGTTTCGAGGCGCAGTTCGGCCTGTCCGCCTACGACGCCACGGTGCTGGCCGCCAGTCGCGAGCTGGCCGACTACTTCGAGGCGGTCAATGCGGTGTGCGGCGACGCCAAGCTGGCGGCCAACTGGGTGATGGGCGAGCTGTCCAGCCTGCTCAACAAGGACAACCTGGAAATCGAGCAGTCGCCGGTGTCCGCCGAGCAGCTGGGCGGGATGATCCTGCGCATCAAGGACAACACCATCAGCGGCAAGATCGCCAAGATGGTGTTCGAGGCCCTGGCGGCCGGCGAAGGTACCAGCGCCGATGAAGTGATCGAGAAGAAGGGCCTCAAGCAGGTCACCGACTCCGGCGCCATCGAGAAGATGCTCGACGAAGTGCTGGCGGCCAACGCCGAGCAGGTCGAGCAGTACCGCGCCAGCGACGAAGCCAAGCGCGGCAAGATGTTCGGCTTCTTCGTCGGCCAGGCGATGAAGGCCTCGAAAGGCAAGGCCAACCCGGGGCAAGTGAACGAACTGCTGAAGAAGAAGCTCGAAGGCTGAGCCGGATCGGCTCGCTTGCCACAGCTGTAACGACGCCGGGCTTGCCCGGCGTTCGTTTACCTGGAGAACCAGACGATGCTCATTTGTAACCCGGATGCAATCCGGGAATCCTTGCGCCCCCGGATTGCATCCGGGCTACAGGCCGTCGTCGTGCTCGGCCTGCTCGCCGTGCTCGCCGGCTGCTCCACCTTCGGCAGCAGCAGCGGCAGCGGTGCCACGGAGACCGGCAAGGCCTCCTACTATGGCGACCGCCACCATGGTCGCAAGACCGCCAGCGGCGAGCGCTTCGACCAGCACGCGCTGACCGCCGCGCACCGCAGCCTGCCGTTCGGCACCCGCGTGCGGGTCACCAATCTGAGCAACGAACGCAGCGTGGTGGTGCGCATCAACGACCGCGGCCCCTTCGTGCGCGGGCGCATCATCGACGTCTCGCGCGCCGCCGCCGAACGCCTGGGCATGCTGCGCGCCGGCGTGGTGCCGGTGCGGGTCGAGCAACTGAAGTGAAACAGGACTGGTAACAAATAGCGCCCCCGCCCCTCTGGCGCGGCGATACGCCATCGCTACACTAGCCGCATTTTCCCCGGAGCCCCCGCAATGACAATGATGACCTACGTCTACCTGATCGCCGGCCTGGTGCTGCTGGTCGCCGGCGCCGAGGTGCTGGTACGCGGCGCCGCCAAGCTGGCCGCGCAGTTCGGCATCCCGCCGCTGATCATCGGCCTCACCGTGGTGGCCTTCGGCACCAGCGCACCAGAAACCGCGGTCAGCGTGCAGTCGGCGATCAACGGCAGCGGCGACCTAGCGATCGGCAACGTGGTCGGCAGCAACATCGCCAACGTCCTGCTGATTCTCGGCCTGACCGCCCTGGTCGCACCGCTGATCGTCTCGCGCCAGCTGATCCGCCTCGACGTGCCGATCATGATCGGCGCCAGCCTGGTGACCTTCGCCCTGGCCTGGGACGGCGAACTGAGCCGCCTCGACGGCGCCCTGCTGTTCGCCGGCGTGCTGGCCTACACCGGCTTTCTGATCTACAGCGCCCGCCAGGACAAGGGCGGCGCAGACGACGAGTTCGCCAAGGAATTCGGCCTGAACGAACCGGCCAAGCCCCATGCCTGGGTGGTCAACCTGGGCCTGATCGTCGCCGGCCTGGTGCTGCTGGTGGGCGGCTCCAACCTGCTGGTCGAAGGCGCCGTGCAACTGGCCCGCGCCCTCGGTCTGTCGGAGCTGGTGATCGGCCTGACCGTGATCGCCGTCGGCACCTCGCTGCCGGAACTGGCCACCTCGATCATCGCCGCCTTCAAGGGCGAGCGCGACATCGCCGTGGGCAACATAGTCGGCAGCAACATCTTCAACCTGCTGTGCGTGCTGGGCCTGGCCTCGCTGGTGGCGCCGGCGGCGATTTCCGTGTCGCCCAACGCCCTGGCCTTCGACTTCCCGGTGATGATCGCGGTGGCCGTGGCCTGCCTGCCGATCTTCTTCGCCGGCTACCGCATCAACCGCTGGGAAGGCGCGCTGTTCCTCGCCTACTACGCGGCCTACACCGGCTACCTGGTGCTGTTCGCCACCGGCCGGCCGTTCGCCCAAACCTTCGGCGAGGCGATGATCGGCTACGTGCTGCCGCTGACCGCCGTGACCCTGGCGATCATCGCCGTGCGTGCCTGGCACAAGCAGCGCGGCCAGGAGATCTGAACATGAGCGACAACCACGAGCAGGGTCTCAAGGTACGCCGCGAGGTGATGGGCGACGCCTTCGTCGAGCGCGCCCTGGGCAACGCCACCACGTTCACCCAGCCGCTGCAGGACTTCGTCAACGAGCACGCCTGGGGCGGCGTGTGGACCCGCGACGGCCTGCCGCGCGCCACCCGCAGCCTGATCACCCTGGCCGCGCTGACCGCGCTGAAGTGCCCGCAGGAACTCAAGGGCCATGTGCGCGGCGCGCTGAACAACGGCTGCACGGTGGAGGAAATCCGCGAGACCCTGCTGCACTGCGCGGTCTACGCCGGCGTGCCGGCCAGCATCGACGCCTTCCGCGCGGCGCAGGAAGTGATCGAGGACTACCAGCGCAGCAGTTGAGCTGGACATGCGGCCGAGGGAGGGGCTTCAGCCGCGAACCCAGCGAGGGTCGCCGCTGAAGCCCCGTCCACAGGCGGCCCGCCGCTCGCTAGATCCAGCCGCCCCATTGCAATAGCAACAACCCAACATTGGTGGTCACCACCGCCGCCAAGGTGGTGATCACGATGATCGCCGCCGCCAGTTCGTGGTTGGCGCCCACGGCGCGGGCCATGACGAAGCTGGCCGCCGCCGTGGGGCTGGCGAAGTAGAGGAAGAGGATCGCCAGATCCGCCTGGCGAAAGCCGCATAGCCAGGCGCCCGCGGTTGCCAGCAGCGGCAGCCAGACCATCTTCATCAGGCTGGAACTCAGCGCCGTGCCGCTGCTGCGGCGCAGCGAGGCCAGGCTGAGGGTGCCGCCGATGCAGATCAGCGCCAGTGGCAGGGTCATCTGCGCGAAGTACTCGGCCGAGGTCAGCAGCCAGTCCGGCAACGCGATCCGCCAGTAGGCGAAGGGAATCGCCAGCAACACGCCGATGATCAGCGGATTGCTCAGGATGCTCCTGGCGATGGCCAGCGGCCCGGTCTTGGCGCCGGGGCTGTAGATGGCCAGGACGATGGCCGAGAGCACGTTGTAGCAGAGGATCACCACCCCGCCGAGCACCGCCCCCAGGGACAGGCCGTAGTCGCCGTAGAGGCTGGTGGCCAGGGCCAGACCGACGATGCCGTTGTTGCCGCGAAAGGCGCCCTGGGTGTAGATGCCGCGATCCTCGAAGGGGATGCGCCAGATCGCCCAACCCCAGGCCAGGACGAAGCAGACCAGGGTGGCAGCGACGAAGAACAGCAGCAGCGCCGGCTGCAGGGCGGTGCCCAGATCGGCCCGGACTATGCCGAGAAACAGCAGGGTCGGCATGGTGCCGCGAAACACCAGGCTCGAGGCGGTATCGATAAAGGCGCGGTCGATCCAGTGCAGGCGCTTGAGCGCCACGCCGAGAAACAGCATGGCGAACACCGGCGCGGTGATGGCGAGGGTTTGCTGGACGACGGCGAACATGGCGATCCCGGCTGGGGTTGTATGACGACCTATGTTAGCCGGCTAACAATTTTTCGGCCATGGCCAAGGCAAGGCCTCCCACAGGCGTAAAGCCTTTCACTTGAGCATCAGGTCGTCTCGCCCTCCGGACTACGACGCCCTCAGTCGCAGGGCGGACTCAGCCTTGTAGGGTGGGCTTTAGCCCACGCAGACCACCGTTGGTGGGCTAAAGCCCACCCTACGCGCTAGGAATCAATCCGGGCTACGGGCCTTGGCCTGGTGCGCGCGGCGAGCGGCGTCAGCGCCGTACCGGGCGCTTCTGCAACTTGCGCTGCAGGGTGCGGCGGTGCATGCCGAGGGCGCGGGCGGTGGCGGAGATATTGCCTTCGTGCTCGGCCAACACGCGCTGGATATGCTCCCACTGCAGGCGATCCACCGACATCGGGTTCTCCGGCACCAGGCTGTCGAGGTCGGCGTGTTCGGAGAGCAGCGCGGTGAGCACGTCGTCGGCGTCGGCCGGCTTGCACAGGTAGTTGGCCGCGCCGCGCTTGATCGCCTCCACCGCGGTGGCGATGCTGGAGTAGCCGGTGAGGATCACCACGCGCATCTCCGGATCGAGCTCGAGCAGCTTGGGCAGCAGCACCAGGCCGGAGTCGCCTTCCATCTTCAGGTCGACCACGGCGTAGTCGGGCAGGTCCTCCCTGGCCAGGGCCAGGCCCTCGTCGGCATTGGCCGCGGTGGACACGCGCAGGCCGCGGCGGCTCATGGCGCGGGCCATGACGCGGGTGAAGGTGGGATCGTCGTCCACCAGCAGCAGGTGCGGTTGCTCTTCGCCGTCGAACAGGGATTCGTCGCTCATGGTTTTTCCTTGTCAGGCCACGCCATAGGCTCGCGGCAACTTCAGTTCGGTGAGGGTGCCGCCTTCTTCATGGTTATACAACTTAACCGTGCCGCCGGCACGGGTCACGCTGGCCTGGCTGAGGAACAGGCCGAGGCCGAAGCCCTTGCCCTTGGTGGTGAAGAACGGCCGGCCGAGCTGCTCGGCGATCGCCAGCGGCACGCCGGCGCCGTGGTCGCGGATGCTCAGACGCAGCCACTGGTGATCCCAGTCGAGGCGGATGTCGAGTTTGTCCGGGCAGGCGTCGGCGGCGTTGTTGAGCAGGTTGAGCAGCGCCTGGGTCAGGTCGGCCGGTGGCATCAAGCGCGGCGGCGTGCCGCGGCCCAGGCACTGGTAGCGGTAGCTGGCCTCGGGGCGCATCAGGTGCCAGCGATTGAGGGTGGTTTCCAGCCACTCGACGCAGGACTGCTCGACCACCGCCTGGCGCCGGTCCGCCTCGGCGGCGCGCACCAGTTGCTGCAGGGTGTCCTTGCACAGCTTGACCTGTTCCTGCAGCAGCGCCAGGTCGTCCTGCAGCGCCGGCCTATCGCGGTACTCCTGGCGCAGCTCCTTGAGCAGCACGCTCATGGTCGCCAGCGGCGTGCCCAGCTCGTGGGCGGCGCCGGCGGCCTGGGTGGCCACGGCCAGCAGTTGCTGGTCGCGCAGGCTCTCCTCGCGGCGCTCGGCGCGCAGCTCGTCCTGGCGGCGCAGCTCCTCGGCCATCTTGGCGACGAAGAAGGTGATCAGCGCCGCGGACAGGGCGAAGCTCAGCCACATGCCGTAGACCAGCAGGCTCTCACGCGCCGCCGGCAGCTCCAGCGGATGGGTCCACACCAGCAGCAGGGTGTAGCCGGCCAGCGCCAGGCCGGCGAGGACGATGGTGAACAGCCACGGCAAGGTCGCCGCGGCGATGGTCAGCGGCACCAGGTAATAGGAGACGAAGGGGTTGGTCGAGCCGCCGGTGTAATACAGCAGCACGCTGTGGATGATCAGGTCGCAGGCCAGCTGCACCGCGTATTCCAGTTCGGTGACCGGCCACGGGCCGCGCAGCCGCAGGGCGGTGCCCAGGCACAGCAGCAGCGACACGCCGAGGGTCGCCGACAGCTCCAGCCAGGGCAGCGGCAGCATCCCCGACTTGTAGGCGAGCCCCACCGAACCGGCCTGGGCGGCCAGCACGAGGATACGGATCAGGGTCAGGCGCCAGAGGTTCTGGCGGCTGGCGGACAGCAACTGCACGGGTTCGAGCATGACAACTCCCTAGGTGCGCGGAGTATAACCAAGCCCGACGCGGCCTTCCGCCGCTGCGGCAACCGGCCGCATGCGGCGCCGCCGCGCCTGCTTCTGGTGCGTGCCGCCTGGTCGCGGCATGGCGCCGCACCAGCCCGGGGCGGCGCGCGCCGATAGGGCAACGGAGGCAACCCGCCGCCAGGCTTTTCTGACTCCATGGCCAGGTTTTTGCTTTGACACCGCTCGCCTCCTATCGACGAGCGATTTCCATGTCCGCCCCACCCGCTTCTCCACGCCTGCAGCTGACCGCCATCAGCAAGCAATACCCCGGCTGCCTGGCCAACGACCGTATCGACCTGACCATCGCCCCCGGTGAGATCCGCGCCCTGCTCGGCGAGAATGGCGCCGGCAAGAGCACCCTGATGAAGATCATCTACGGCGTCACCCAGCCCAGCAGCGGCGAGATTCGCTGGCAGGGTGAGCGGCTGGCGATGCGCGACCCGGCCATGGCACGCCGCCTGGGCATCGGCATGGTGTTCCAGCATTTCTCGCTGTTCGAGACCCTGACCGTCGCCGAGAACATCGCCCTGGCCATGGGCGCGCAGGCTGGTACGCCGAAGCAGCTGGAGCCGAAGATTCGCGAGGTGTCGCAGCGCTACGGCATGGCGCTGGAGCCGATGCGCCTGGTGCACAGCTTATCCATCGGTGAGCGCCAGCGGGTGGAGATCGTCCGCTGCCTCATGCAGGACATCCAACTGCTGATCCTCGACGAACCCACCTCGGTGCTCACCCCGCAGGAGGCCGACGAGCTGTTCGTCACCCTGCGCCGCCTGGCCGCCGAGGGCTGCAGCATCCTCTTTATCAGCCACAAGCTCGGCGAAGTGCGCGCGCTGTGCCAGAGCGCCACGGTGCTGCGTGGCGGGCGCGTGTCCGGCCATTGCGTGCCGGCCGAATGCAGCGACCTGGAGCTGGCGCGGTTGATGGTTGGCGATGCCGAGGGGCTGGAAAGCAGCTACCCGAAAGTCAGCGGCGGCCTGCCACGGCTGCGTGTCGATGACCTCAGCTGGCACAACCCCGATCCCTTCGGCTGCTCGCTCGAACACCTTCGCCTGGAGGTGCGCAGCGGCGAGATCGTCGGCATCGCCGGCGTGGCCGGCAATGGCCAGGACGAACTGCTCGCCCTGCTCAGCGGCGAAACCCGCCTGCCGCGTGGCGAACGCGAGCGGGTCAGCCTGGATGCCGCACCGGTGGCCAATCTGCATCCCGATGCACGGCGCGGGCTGGGCCTGGCCTTCGTGCCGGCAGAACGCCTCGGCCATGGCGCCGTGCCGGAGATGAGCCTGGTGGACAACGCCCTGCTTACCGCCTTCCAACAAGGCTTGTTAAGTCATGGACTGATCCAACGCGGCAAGGTACGCGCGCTGGCCGAGGAAATCATCCGCCGCTTCGCGGTAAAGACGCCGGATGCCGACACGGCGGCGCGCAGCCTGTCCGGCGGCAATCTGCAGAAATTTATCCTCGGCCGCGAGATTCTGCAGAACCCGAAACTGCTGGTGGCCGCGCACCCGACCTGGGGCGTGGACGTCGGCGCGGCCGCCGCCATCCACCGCGCGTTGATCGCCCTGCGCGATGCCGGCGCGGCAATCCTGGTGATCTCCGAAGACCTCGACGAGCTGCTGCAGATCAGCGACCGCATCGGCGCGCTGTGCAGCGGGCGGCTGTCGCCGCTGGCCGATACCGCGCAGGTCTCCAGCGTAGACGTCGGCCGCTGGATGGCCGGTGAATTCGATCAACCCGCCGCCGCTGCGGCCTGCTGACGGAGCCCGTCATGCTGTTATCCCTGCAACCGCGCGGCCAGGCGTCGCGCCCCATGCTCTGGCTGTCGCCGCTGCTGGCCGCCGTAATGACCCTGGTCAGCGGTGTGCTGCTGTTCACCCTGCTCGGCCATGACCCGCTGGAAACCCTACATACCCTGCTGATCGCCCCGGTCAGCGACTGGTACGGCGTGTCCGAACTGCTGGTCAAGGCACTGCCGATTCTGCTCTGTGCCCTCGGCTTGGCGGTGGCCTACCAGGCGCGCATCTGGAACATCGGCGCCGAAGGCCAGCTGTTGATCGGCGCACTCGCCGGCAGCGCCATGGCCCTGCAACTGATCGACTGGGACAGCCGCTGGGCGCTGGCCTGGGTAGTGCTGGCCGGCACCTGCGCGGGTGCGGCCTGGGCCGGGCTCACCGCCTGGTTGCGCACGCAGTTCAACGCCAACGAAATCCTCACCAGCATCATGCTCAACTACATCGCGCTGAACCTGCTGCTGTTCTTCGTGCATGGCCCGCTGAAGGACCCGGCCGGTTTCAACTTCCCCGAGTCGGCCATGTTCGGCGATGCCAGTCGCCTGCCGCTGGTCAGCGAGGACGGACGCCTGCACGGCGGCCTGTACCTGGCGCTGCTGGCCCTGGTGGCGGTGTGGGTGCTGCTGCACAAGAGCTTTCTCGGCTTCCAGATCAAGGTGCTGGGCCTGGACAGCCGCGCCGCCGGTTTCGTCGGTTTTCGCGAGAAGCGCCTGGTGTGGTTCGCCCTGCTGGTCAGCGGCGCCTTGGCCGGCATGGCGGGTGTGGGCGAAGTGGCCGGGCCGATTGGCCAACTGGTGCCGCAGGTCTCACCCGGTTACGGCTACGCGGCGATCACCGTGGCCTTTCTGGGCCGCCTCAATCCGCTCGGCATCGTCGCCGCCAGCCTGCTGATGGCGCTGCTCTACCTGGGCGGCGAGAACGCGCAGATGAACCTCAACCTGCCGCAGGCGATCACCCAGCTGTTCCAGGGAATGATGCTGTTCTACCTGCTGGCCTGCGACGTGCTGATCCTCTACCGGCCACGGCTGAAGTGGAAATGGGCACGCCGCGAAACGCTTGCCGAAGCCACCACCTGAACGCCAAGGAAATCCCCATGGATCTCGATCTGTTGACCAATATCTTCTACGCCATGGTGCGCACCGGCACGCCGCTGCTGCTGGTGGCCCTGGGCGAGCTGGTGTGCGAGAAGAGCGGCGTGCTCAACCTCGGCCAGGAAGGCATGATGCTGTTCGGCGCGGTGATCGGCTTTATCGTCGCCTTCAGCACCGGCAGCCTGTGGCTCGGCGTGTTGCTGGCCATTGCCGCCGGCATGCTGCTGTCGCTGCTGTTCGCTGCCGTGGCGCTGGGCTTCAGCGCCAACCAAGTGGCCACCGGCCTGGCCCTGACCATCTTCGGCGTCGGCCTGTCCACCTTCGTCGGCGCCGCCTGGGTCGGCAAGCCGCTGTCCGGCTTCGAGCCCATCGTCATTCCGCTGCTGTCCGATATCCCGCTGATCGGGCGCATGCTGTTCGCCCAGGACGTGCTGATCTACCTGTCCTTCGCCCTGTTCACGCTGGTGGCCTGGGTGCTGCTGAAAAGCCGCATCGGCCTGATCATCCAGGCAGTCGGCGAGAACCCGGACGCCGCCAGCGCCATGGGCCTGCCGGTACTGCGCGTGCGCACCCTGGCGGTGCTGTTCGGCGGCGCCATGGCCGGCCTGGCGGGCGGCTACCTGTCGCTGGCCTACACGCCGATGTGGGCGGAGAACATGACCGCCGGGCGTGGCTGGATCGCCCTGGCGCTGGTGGTGTTCGCCAGCTGGCGGGTGCTGCGCGTGCTGCTCGGTGCCTACCTGTTCGGCCTGGCCAGCATCCTCCACCTGGTGGCGCAGGGCATCGGCCTGTCGATCCCCTCGAACCTGCTGGCCATGCTGCCCTACGTCGCCACCATCCTGGTGCTGGTGCTGCTCTCGCGCGACGCGATCAAGACCCGGCTGTATGCGCCGGTGTCGCTGGGCCAGCCGTGGCAGCCGGGGCATTGAGGCTGTGGGAATCGCGGCTGAAGCCGCTCCCACAGCTCCAATGCAGCCTGTGGGAGCGGCTTTTGTGGGAGGGGCTTTAGCCGCGACAAAAAATTCTCGGCTATACCTTCAGTCACCACCTGATCGAGAGGCAAAGGAATGCCCCACTCAGCCCGCTTGCGTGCCGGTCGCTTCTCGGAGCCGCAGCGCATCTACCTACTCACCGCTACGACCGAAAACCGCGAAATGCTTTTTTCGGACTTCACTGTGGGTCGAATCGTCGTCGCAGAACTGAAAGCCGCCCAGCAGGATGGCCTGGCAGAATCACTGGCCTGGGTGCTCATGCCCGATCACCTGCACTGGCTGATTGCACTGCAGCAAGGCTCACTCAGCGAATTGATGCGGCGCATCAAGGGACGCAGCGCCAAGCGAGTCAACGCGTTGTCCGGTCGCCAGGAAAAGCTATGGCAGGACGGTTTTCATGACCGAGCGCTGCGCCGCGAAGAAGATGTTCTGCCCGCGGCGCGCTACATCGTCGCTAATCCATTAAGGGCGGGCTTGGTCAACCGAGTGGGCGATTACCCGCTGTGGGATTCGGTGTGGCTCTGACCTTGTGAGAGTCGCGGCTAAAGCCCCTCCTACGGACGAGTGATGGTTTTGTGGGAGGGACTTCAGCCGCGACAGGCTTGTTGCCCCTGACCCCAGAGTCAGCTATCGTGCGCCGCACGTCGATTCCGACGCACCTGGATCAGCAGACAGGGTCAACACTGAGCTGGCTTACCTGACATCAACCTCAGAGGAGCCTGCTCATGGCAGCTACCCGTATCTGGATCAAGAACCCTCTCGCCATCTTCACCGCCAACGACCTGGACGCCTCCGGCGGCCTGGTGATCGAGGATGGCCGCATCAGCGAAGTGCTCGGCGCCGGCCAGCAGCCTTCAACACCCTGCGAGCAAACCTTCGATGCCCGCGAGCATGTGCTGCTGCCGGGCCTGATCAACACCCACCATCACTTCTACCAGACCCTCACCCGCGCCTGGGCGCCGGTGGTCAATCAGCCGCTGTTCCCCTGGCTGAAGACGCTCTACCCGGTCTGGGCGCGCCTGACGCCGGAGAAACTGGCCCTGGCCAGCAAGGTGGCGCTGGCCGAGTTGCTGCTATCCGGCTGCAGCACGGCTGCCGATCACCACTACCTGTTCCCCGGCGGGCTGGAAAATGCCATCGACGTACAAGTCGAGGCCGTCCGCGAACTGGGTATGCGCGCCATGCTCACCCGCGGTTCGATGAGCCTGGGCGAAGCCGACGGCGGCCTGCCACCACAGCAGACGGTGCAGCAGGGCGAGGTGATCCTGGCCGACAGCCAGCGCCTGATCGGCCAGTACCACCAGCGCGGCGATGGCGCGCAGATCCAGATCGCCCTGGCGCCCTGCTCGCCCTTCTCGGTGACCCAGGCCATCATGCGCCAGAGCGCCGAACTGGCCGAAGAACTGGACGTGCGCCTGCACACCCACCTGGCCGAAACCCTCGACGAGGAAGACTTCTGCCTGCAGCGCTTCGGCCTGCGCACCGTGGATTACCTGGACAGCGTCGGCTGGCTCGGCCCGCGCACCTGGCTGGCCCACGGCATCCACTTCAACCCCGACGAAATCGCCCGCCTCGGCGCCGCCGGCACCGGCATCTGCCATTGCCCCAGCTCCAACATGCGCCTGGCCTCGGGCATCTGCCCCAGTGTCGAGCTGGAGGCCGCCGGTGCGCCGCTGGGCCTGGGCGTCGACGGCTCGGCCTCCAACGATGCGTCGAACATGATCCTCGAGGCGCGCCAGGCGCTGTATATCCAGCGCCTGCGCTACGGCGCCGAGCAGATCACCCCGCAACGCGTGCTCGGCTGGGCCAGCAAGGGCTCGGCGAAATTGCTGGGCCGCGACGATATCGGCGAACTGGCGGTGGGCAAGCAGGCCGACCTGGCGCTGTTCAAGCTCGACGAGCTGCGCTTCTCCGGCAGCCACGATCCGATTTCCGCGCTGCTGCTGTGCGGCGCCGACCGCGCCGACCGGATGATGATCGGCGGCATCTGGCGCGTCATCGACGGGCAGATCGAGGGGCTGGACGTGGCGCAGCTGATCGCCGATCACCGTCAGGCGGCGAGGCAGCTGATCAACGGTTGAGGACGCCCGAGCAGTGAGCCGTGCGCACCGCATCACGACGGTGTGCACGGCACACACTACCGGCCAAAGACGCCACATCTCGCACCACAACGCAGCACCTGCACATCCTGCGCACCAATAGCGCTCCGCCATCTTCCCACCCCTTGCCCGCCAGGGCTTTCGCCACGGCTATCTGTCTTGTTGGTCAGCTTTTTGCAGTCAGGGGATCAGCCAACCAACGGCCACCCCAACACCAAGACTGGAGCTGCACCCACCATGCACAAGAAGAGCAAGAAACCGCTGCTGCGCACCCTCGTCGCCGCCCTGGGCTTTGGCGCCATGCTCGGCGCCTCCGCCGCCGACCCGCTGAAGGTCGGCTTCGTCTACATCGGCCCCATCGGCGACCACGGCTGGACCTACCAGCACGAGCAGGGCCGCCAGGCGCTGATCAAGGAGCTGGGCGACAAGGTCAGCACCAGCTATGTCGAGAACGTGCCGGAAGGCGCCGACGCCGAGCGGGTGATCCGCAACATGGCCAAGGGCGGCTACGACCTGATCTTCACCACTTCCTTCGGCTACATGAACCCGACGCTGAAGGTGGCCAAGCAATTCCCCAAGGTGACCTTCGAGCACGCCACCGGCTACAAGCAGGACAAGAACCTCGCCACCTACCTGTCGCGCTCCTACGAGGGGCGCTACGTCGGCGGCTTCCTCGCGGCGAAGATGACCAAGACCAAGAAGGTCGGCTACGTCGCCTCCTTCCCCATCCCCGAGGTGATCCGCGACATCAACGCCATCCAGCTGGCCCTGGACAAGTACAACCCGGGCACCGAGATCAAGGTGGTGTGGGTCAATACCTGGTTCGATCCGGGCAAGGAGTCCGACGCCGCCAACGCGCTGATCGACCAGGGCGTGGACGTGATCTTCCAGCACACCGACAGCCCGGCGCCGATCCAGACTGCCGAGCGCCGAGGCATCTACTCCATCGGCTACGCCTCGGACATGGCTCACTTCGGGCCCAAGGCCGTACTCACCTCCATAGTCAACGACTGGGGCCCGCACTACGTCAAATCCACCCAGGCGGTGCTCGACGGCAACTGGCAGAGCCAGGACTTCTGGGGCGGCCTGGCCGAGGACACCATCGAGCTGCCGATCAGCGACCTGGTACCGAGTGAGGTGAAGGCCGAGGCCGAGCAGATCATCGCCGACATCCGCAGCGGCAAGTTCCACCCCTTCACCGGGCCGATCAAGGATCAGAGCGGCGCGGTGCGCATCGCCGACGGCGTGAGCGCGACCAACGCCGAGCTGGCCGCGATGAACTACTACGTGGAAAACCTGAAGGCCGAGTTGCCGAAGTAAGCGGCTGGCGGGTTTCACCCGCAGCCTTGCAACTACCGATGCCGTCCCTGTTTATCTCAGCAGAACCGCATCACCGTGGCGCCGGTCTTCGGCGCCACGTACCGCTGCCCTGGGTACGAGAAGACTCGCAGCACCGCCCGCGGAGCTTTTATGCACAGCCTACCCCTTATCGATATCGCCCCTCTGTACAGCAACGACGCATCCGCCTGGCCCGCCGTGACCGAACAGATCGACCGCGCCTGCCGCGACTGGGGCTTCTTCTATATCGTCGGCCACCCCATCGGCAGCGAGCGCATCGACGCCCTGCTCAGCGCGGCGAAGCGCTTCTTCGCCCTGCCGGCCGCGGAAAAACTCAGCATCGACATCACCCAGACCGCCCACCATCGTGGCTATGGCGCCATCGCCACCGAGCAGCTCGACCCGAGCAAGCCGAGCGACCTGAAGGAAACCTTCGACATGGGTTTCCATATGCCGGTGGATCATCCGGATGTCGTGGCCGGCAAACCGCTGCGCGGGCCGAATCGCCACCCGCACCTGCCCGGCTGGGCCGAGCTGATGGAACAGCATTACGCCGATATGCAGGACCTGGCCAAGACCCTGCTGCGCGCCATGGCCATGGCCCTGGATATCGAGCACGACTTCTTCGACGCGCGCTTCCATGAGCCGATCAGCGTGCTGCGCCTGATCCACTACCCGCCGCGCCACACCGCCAGCAGCGCCGAGCAACAGGGTGCCGGGGCGCACACCGACTACGGCTGCGTCACCCTGCTCTACCAGGACGACGCCGGCGGCCTGCAGGTGCGTGCGCGGGGTGGCGAGTGGATCGACGCGCCGCCGCTGGCCGGCAGCTTCGTGGTCAATATCGGCGACATGCTGGCGCGCTGGAGCAACGACCGCTACACCTCGACACCGCACCGGGTGATCAGCCCGCTGGGGGTGGATCGCTACGCCATGCCGTTCTTCGCCGAACCGCACCCGGACACGCTGATCGACTGCCTGCCGAACTGCTCCAGCGCGGACAACCCGCCCAAGTACGCGGCGGTGACCAGCGCCGAGTACCTGCTGTCGCGCTTCGCCGATACCTATGCCTATCGGCGCGAGGAGGCACGGAGCTGACGATGCCGTAGGGTGGATGACGCTCTTTTCATCCACCGCTCGTGCAGCCGGAACGAACGTTTTGGTGGACATGAAAGGCGATGTCCACCCTACGCAGCGGGCCCGTCGGCGCGGCGCGATCCTGTCCCAGCGGTTAAACTTTGTCGCACCTCAAGCCTGATAACGAGAACTCGCCATGTACGACTGGCTCAACGCCCTGCCCAAGGCCGAACTGCACCTGCACCTGGAGGGCTCGCTGGAGCCCGAACTGTTGTTCGCCCTGGCCGAACGCAACCAGATCGCCCTGCCCTGGGCCGATGTCGAGACCCTGCGCGAGGCCTACGCCTTCAACAACCTGCAGGAATTTCTCGACCTGTACTACGCCGGCGCCAACGTACTGCGCAGCGAGCAGGATTTCTACGACCTGACCTGGGCCTACCTGCAGCGCTGCAAGGCGCAGAACGTCATCCACGTCGAGCCCTTCTTCGACCCGCAGACCCACACCGACCGCGGCATTCCCTTCGAGGTGGTGCTGCGCGGCATCCAGCAGGCGCTGCGCGACGGCGAGCAGCAACTGGGCATCAGCCACGGCCTGATCCTCAGCTTCCTGCGTCACCTGCCCGAGGAGGAGGCCTTCAAGACCCTGGAGCAGGCCATGCCGTTCCGCGACGCCTTTATCGGCGTCGGCCTCGACAGCTCGGAAAAAGGCTTCCCGCCGCGGCTGTTCCAACGGGTGTTCGCCAAGGCCCGCAGCGAAGGCCTGCACGCGGTGGCGCACGCTGGCGAGGAAGGCCCGCCCGAGTACATCTGGGAGGCGCTGGACCTGCTCAAGGTCGAGCGCATCGACCACGGCGTGCGCGCCAGCGAGGACGAACGGCTGATGCAGCGCATCATCGACGAGCAGATCCCGCTGACCGTCTGCCCGCTGTCGAACATCAAGCTGTGCGTGTTCGAGCATATGGGCCAGCACAACATCCTCGAGATGCTCGAACGCGGGGTGAAGGTGACGGTGAACTCGGACGATCCGGCCTACTTCGGCGGCTATGTCGGCGAGAACTTCGCCGCCCTGCACCAGCATCTGGGCATGAGCGAGGAGCAGGCCAGACGCCTGGCGCAGAACAGCCTGGACGCGCGCCTGGCCTGATGCCGCAGGGCTCCCCCCGAGCCCTGCCCCTTCCGCTAGAATGCGCCCTTTCCTCGCCCTGCCGGTCGCCGCATGTCCGTCATCCCCGCCCCCACCGCTCCCCTGGTCGCCATCGTCGGCGGCGGCCCCGCCGGCTTGATGGCCGCCGAGGTGCTGGCCCGCGCCGGGGTGCGCGTCGAGCTGTACGACGCCATGCCCTCGCTGGGACGCAAGTTCCTCCTGGCCGGGGTCGGCGGCATGAATATCACCCACTCGGAACCGAAGGACGCCTTTGTCGGCCGCTACGGCGAACGTCAGCGGGAAGTCGCGGCACTGCTGCAGGACTTCGACGCCGACGCCCTGCGCGCCTGGATTCACGGCCTGGGCATCGACACCTTCGTCGGCACTTCCGGGCGCGTGTTCCCCACCGACATGAAGGCCGCGCCGCTGCTGCGCGCCTGGCTGCGCCGCCTGCGCGAGCTCGGCGTGACCCTGCACACCCGCACCCGCTGGCTGGGCTGGAACGACGACGGCAGCCTGCGCCTGGCCACTGCCGACGGCGAACGCCGGCTCGCGGCCGACGCCTGCCTGCTGGCCCTGGGCGGCGGCAGCTGGCCGCGACTGGGCTCCGACGGCGCCTGGACGACGCTGCTGCAGGCGCGCGGCATCGAGGTGGCGGCGCTGCAGCCGAGCAACTGCGGTTTCGAGGTGGCCGGCTGGAGCGAGCACCTGCGCGGCAAGTTCGCCGGCGCGCCCCTGAAGAACGTCGCCCTGAGCCTGCCCGGTGAGGACGCACGGATCGGCGAGTTCGTCCTCACCGAGGGCGGCGTCGAAGGCAGCCTGGTCTACGCCTTCTCCGCCGCCATTCGCCGCACTATCGAGTCAGGAGGCCAGGCGGTGATCAGCCTCGACCTGCTGCCGCAGACGCCGCTGGCCAAGCTGCAGCAGACGCTGGCCAGGCCGCGCGGCAAGCAGTCCATGGCCAAGCACCTGCAGCGCCAGGCCGGTCTGGACGGCGTCAAGGCCGCCCTGCTGCGTGAGCTGGCGCCGGCCGCCGCCTTCGCCGATCCGCCCGCCCTGGCGTCCTGGATCAAGGCGCTGCCGCTCACCCTGCTGCGCCCACGGCCGCTGGCCGAGGCGATCAGCAGCGCCGGCGGGGTACCCTTCGAGGCGCTCGATGACGGCCTGATGCTCAGGGCGCTGCCCGGGGTGTTCTGCGCCGGCGAAATGCTCGACTGGGAGGCGCCCACCGGCGGCTACCTGCTCACCGCCTGCTTCGCCAGCGGCCGGGTCGCGGCGCAGGGTTTGCTCGACTGGCTGAAGATCCCGCTGTAGAAGCCCGCTTGCGGACGATCCGCTTAGTGCGAGCACCGATCGCCCGCAAGCGGGCCGCTACAAAACGATCGAGGCAGTTTGTAGCCCGGATGAAATCCGGGGCATATCGGCGCAACGCCCCGGATTGCATCCGGGCTACGGCTCTAGGTTTCTTGCGCCATGGCCGCGAGCGTTTCCAGTAAGCGCCCCTACTTCTTGCCACCCTTGGGCTTGCCGCCGAAGCTCGGCACCTTGCGCACCGCCTTGGCCTTGGGCTTGGCATCCTCTTCCTCGAACCAGCGGCCGAGGTGGATATTGCCCTTGCCGGCCGACTTGGCTGCGCCGGGGATGAGTTTCTGCTTGGGCTTCTTCGGTTTCTTCAGCACCTGGCCGCCAACCGCCGTCAGCGGTACGCGGTGGTCGGGGATGAAATCAGGCTCGTCGACGCGCTTGATCAGCTGCTGGGTGAGGTTCTCGATGGCCGCCAGCTGCTCCACCTCGTCGGCGCACACCAGCGAGATCGCCTCGCCCGTGGCGCCGGCGCGACCGGTGCGGCCAATGCGGTGCACGTAGTCCTCGGCGTTGATCGGCAGATCCAGGTTGACCACCAGCGGCAGGTCGTCGATATCCAGCCCGCGCGCGGCCACGTCGGTGGCCACCAGTACCTGCACCTCGCCGGCCTTGAACCGCTCTAGCGCACGCAGGCGCGCCGGCTGCGGCTTGTCGCCGTGGATCGAGTCGGCGGCCACACCGATGGCCAGCAGCTCCTGTTCGAGCTGATCGACGCCCTTGCGCGTCTTGGCGAACACCAGCACCTGGCCCCAGCGTTTTTTCTGCAACAAGTGCAGAAACAACTCGCCCTTGCGCTTCTTGTCCACCGGGATCAGCCACTGCTTGACGCTCTTGGCCGCGGCGTTGCGCGGGCTGACCTCGACCGACAGCGGGTCGCGCAGCAGCTCGCCGGCCATCTGCCGGATGAGGTCGGAGAAGGTGGCGGAGAACAGCAGGGTCTGGCGCTTTTTCGGCAGGGCGCTGAACAGCTCGTCCAGCTCGCGGGCAAAGCCCAGGTCGAGCATGCGGTCGGCCTCGTCGAGCACCAGGCACTGCAGCTGGTTGAACCTGACCGCGTTCTGCCGGTACAGGTCGAGCAATCGTCCCGGCGTGGCCACCAGCACGTCGACGCCCTTGCGCAGCTTCATCATCTGCGGGTTGATGCTGACCCCGCCGTACACCGCGTAGCAGCTCAGCGGCAGGTGCTGGCCGTAGACCAGGAAGCTCTGCAGCACCTGCTCGGCCAGCTCGCGGGTCGGCGCCAGCACCAGCGCGCGCACCGAGTTGCTCGCCACCTGCGGGCCTTCCAGGGTCAGGCGCTGCAGCAGCGGCAGGGCGAAGCCGGCGGTCTTGCCGGTGCCGGTCTGGGCCGCGGCCATCAGGTCGCGGCCCTTGAGCACGGCGGGAATCGCCTGGCTCTGCACCGGGGTCGGGGTCTGGTAGTCGAGGCCGGCGAGGCTGCGCAGCAGCGGCTCGATCAGGCCGAGGGAGGCGAAGGTCATGGGGGGGCAACCGGTCGAAAAGAAACAGGCGCGCAGTTTACCCGGTCTGCGCCCATGGCAGGGGCGAAGCTGCTATTCACCTGGCCCGGATGCAATCCGGGGAGGTTGGCCGCAAAGCCATCCGGGCCACGACTCGCTAGCCGGCGGCCAGCAGCGCGCGCACCTTGGCCGCCGACAGCTTCTGCAACTGGCAGAGCAATGCGTGATCGGCCTGGTGCCGGCCGTGGCGGCGGCGCAACAGGTCGAACAGGTGCAGGGTCAGGTTGGCCGCCATCTCGGCATCGGCCAGGGCGCGGTGGGCGCGGCCGGTGTCCGGCAGCCCGGCCCAGCGGTTGAGGTTGCCCAGCTTGTGGCTCGGCGCCTCCGGCAGCAGGCGCCGCGACAGCAGCAGCGAGCAGGCGAACGGCTGTCGCCGGCGACGGCGGATGCGCGCCAGTTCGGCGTCCCAGAATTTCTGGTCGAAGGCGGCGTTGTGCGCCAGCAGCGGCCGCTCGCCGATAAAGTCGGCCACCTCGGCCATCACCTGGTCGGACGGCGGCGCCGCGCGCAGCATGGCGTTGCTGATGCCGGTGAGCTGCTCGATAAAGGGCGGCACCCAGGCGCCGCTGTTCATCAGGCTCTGGTAGCGGGCGACGATCTGCCCGCCCTCGATGATGGCCACGCCGATCTCGGTGGCACGGGCCTGGTCCGGCGACACGCCGGTGGTTTCGAAGTCGATGACGGCGATGGATTCCACGAATGTCCTCAATGACTCTTGAGCAGCAGGCTGCCCTCGATGGGCACGTAACGGCTGGCGGCGCGGATCAGCGATTGCGCGGTCAGCCCCGGCACGCCGTAGGCGATCGCCTCGGTGCCGCGCTGGCGCACGCGCTCGAGCAGCAGGTCGAAATCGCCGTCGCCGGAGGCCAGCACCACCACGTCGACCCGCTCGGCGGCGTCGAGCACGTCGATGCAGATGCCGACGTCCCAGTCGCCCTTGGCCGAGCCGTCGCTGCGCTGGATATAGGGTTTGAGCTTCACGGTGAAGCCGAGCTTGCGCAGGATCTGCTGGAACTGCTGCTGCTTGGCGTCGCCGCGCTCGATGGCGTAGGCGTAGGCCTCGACGATCTGCCCCTGGCGGCTGACGTCGGCCCAGAAGGCGGCGTAGTCGAAATGGCAGCCATGGGCCTGGCGCACCGTGTAGTAGAGGTTCTGTACGTCGGCGAATACGGCGATCTTCTTCACCGGGCATCCTCGGTCGGCGGGCGGAAAGCCCTGCCAGTATGCCAGAGCATTGCCATCAGCGCGGAGCGCGCGGCGCCTCTGCTACAGTGCGGGTCTTCGTCTTTGCCGAGTTCTGCCGATGAATCCACTGCCGATCCTGCGCGATGCCTGGTTCTTCTTCAGCCACAACCTGGCGGCCATAGCCCGCCTGTGCCTGCCGCTGCTGCTGGCCGAGGCCATCGCCCAGGCGCTGCTGGCGGCTCAGCTCGGCGAAGGCGCCAACCCGGCCTACGGCATCCTCCTCGGCGTACTCTTCTATCCGCTCTACGCCGCGCAGCTGATCCTCTTCCTCGACGCCCGCAGCAACGGCCGCGCAGCGACCGGCAACGAGCTGTTCGCCGCCGCCCTGCGCCTGTGGCCGGGGTTCGCCCTGCTGGCCGGGCTGAGCACCCTGGCGATCCTGCTCGGGCTGTCGCTGCTGGTGCTGCCGGGCATCTGGATCATGGTCAAGCTGGCCTTCGCCGAGCTGCTTCTGGTGCTGCGCGGAGAGCCGCCGATGAGCGCCCTGCGGGGCAGCTTCGAGTTGACCACTGGGCGCTTCTGGGAGGTGTTCAGCTGCCTGGCCGGCGTGCTGGTGCCGCTCTGGCTGCTCGACTGGTGGACCCTGCCGAGCCGCGACGACAGCCTGCTGTGGGTGCTGCAGCAGACGGCCAGCGGCTTCCTCCAGCTGTTCGCCCTGGTGGTGCTGTTCCGCCTGTTCATGCTGCTCGACCGGCAGCAGGCGCAACGGCAAAACAGCGACTAGGCTTGGCCGTCTCGCCAACCAAGGAGCCCCGTCATGAGCGACGCCAACCCCAGCATCCTGTCCCACGTATCCATCGGCACCAACCGTTTCGAGGCGGCCTGCGACTTCTACGCCAAGGTGCTGGCCACCCTCGGCTGCAAGGAAATCATGCGTCACCCCGGCGCCGTGGCCTTCGGCCGCGAGTACCCGGAGTTCTGGGTGCAGACGCCGATCGACGGCCAGCCGGCGACCCTCGGCAACGGCAGCCATTTCGGTTTCGTCGCCCCGGACAAGGCCGCGGTGCACGCCTTCCACCAGGCCGCACTGGCCGCCGGCGCCCGCGACGAGGGTCAGCCGGGGCCGCGCCCGGAGTATGGCGAACCCTATTACGGCTGCTTCGTGCGCGATCTCGACGGGCACAAGATCGAGGCCGCCTACTGGGACATGGACCTGGTTCAGCAGCTCTACGGCGAGCCGCATAACCACTAGCCGGGGCGCCGCCCGTTACTGGCGCGCCGCCACCGGCTGGTAGCGCAGCGCGGTGCGGCGCGACAGCTCCGCCAGCAGGTCGATATCCAGGCCCTGCAGCTCGCCGCTTTCGCTCTCCATGCGAAACGGCGGCCACAGGTCGGTCATCACCCGCAGCGGCGCGTCCTCGGCTCGGCACAGCGGCGCCAGCAACAGCGCCAACCAGAGGAAGCGCATCAGCCCCGCCCCGAACCCTGCGGTTTGAGCCCGGACAGCCGCGGCAGCAGCACCCGCTCGAACAGTCGCGGGAAGAAGCGCGCCAGCACCCGCGCGCGCCAGTCGACGTTGGACAGCACCAGCAGGCGCCGGCGCCTCAGGGCGCCGTGGTAGATGGCCTCGGCGACGTCCTGCGGCGAGGCCACCTTGCCCATCGCCAGCGGCGGCTGGGCGGCCACCGAACCGTCGCCGACCAGGGCGTTCTTGCGCAGGTCGGTGGCGGTGAAGCCGGGACACACCAGCATGACGTTGACCCCCGAACCCTTGAGCTCGTAGCGCAGGGTCTCGAACAGGCCGTGCAGGGCGTGCTTGCTGGCGTTGTAGGCGCTGCGGTAGAGCAGCGGGGCGATGCCCGACAGCGAACTGAGCACGATGATCTGCCCACCGCGGGCGATCAGGCTGGGCAGCGCCGCCTGGGTGCAATGCAGCGCGCCGAAGTAGTTGACCGCCATGACCCGCTGGAACACCTCCAGGCTGGTGTCGGCGAAGGTGCTGCGGTGGGTGATGCCGGCGTTGTTGACCAGCACGTCGATGCCGCCGAAACGCTCGATGGCCAGGGCCACCGCGCGCTGCACCGCGGCGGCGTCGGCGACGTCGCAGAGCAGGCCGAGGGCCTCGGCGTTGTGGTGATCGGCCAGGTGCTGCACCAGGCTGTCGAGCGCCGCCTGCTGCAGATCGAAAATCACCAGGCGCGCGCCGGCCTGGGCCATGCGCACGGCCAGGGCGCGGCCGATGCCGGCGCAACCGCCGGTGATCAGCACCACCTTGCGGTCGAACACCTTGTTGGCGAATACCTTGCGATACATGCACTGCCCCCCACGAGCCAAACCTGGCCGACACTACAACCTGTTATGGCTGCCATCGCAACAGGGCGGCGTGGCCGTGTGCTTGCAGCCACAGAAAAACAGGATGTCGGTCTGCTCGGCATGGTACTTCAGCGGCGTCAGTCCACTGCCCTTGTGGCTGCCGTCGCAGAACGGCTGGCTGGCACTGCGCCCGCAACGGCACCAGAAGTAATCCTGCCCGGCCTGAACCTCGACCGCATAGGGGCCGCGCTGGGCAATCAGCGGCTCGTTCATCGCACCCTCCCGGCAGGACGGCGCCACGCCTGGGCCGATGGGCCGCAGTCGGGTATCCTCGCCTCCTTCCAGCATAGCCGCCCGCGTCGCCATGTCCCTGCCCCGCCCGTTTCGCCTGCTGCTCGCCCTGGTGGCGCTGCTCGGCCTGTCCCTCGCCCTGGTCCATGCGCTGAGCTGGCGCCCGGCGCCGCGCGAGCCGGCGCCGCTGGCCTGCAGCGGCCAGGTGGCGCAGCTGCAGCCGGGGCAGGCACTCAAGGTGATGACCTGGAACCTGCAGTACCTGGCCGGCAAGGGTCATGTGTTCTGGTACGACCTACCCGGCGGCGACGGCCCCGACGACCGGCCCAGCGCCGCGGATCTGGCCAGCACCCTCGACGAGGTGGTGCGGGTGCTGCGCGACGAGCAGCCGGATGTCGTCCTGCTGCAGGAGCTGCACGACGGCGCCCGGGCCAGCGACCATCAGGATCAACTGGCCCTGCTGCAAGCGCGCCTGGCCGACCTCTACCCCTGCGCCAGCCAGGCCTTCTACTGGCAGGCCGGCTTCGTCCCGCACCCGCGCATCCTCGGCAGCGTCGGCATGAAGCTGGCCACCCTCAGCCGCTTCCGGATCGCCCGCGCCGAGCGCCTGCAACTGCCGCAGCGGCCCGGCAACCCGCTGACGCGCCCGTTGCAGCCCAAGCCCGCGCTGCTGGTCAGCCATCTGCCGATCCGCGGCGGCGGCGAGCTGGTGACGCTCAACGGCCATTTCGATGCCTTCGCCCAGGGCGACGACACCCAGGCGCGCCAGCTGAGCATGACCGACGGCCTGCTGCGCCAGCTGCAGGCCGCGGGCACGCCCTGGGTGCTCGGCGGCGACTTCGACCTGCTGCCGCCCGGCCAATTGTCGGACGCTGAGCGCGGCCGCTACGCCAGCGACAACCGCCTGCAGGAGCTGGCCGCGCGTTACCCGCTGATCCCCAGCCTGGATCAGGCGGCTGGCGGCGAGCAGGCGCGCTGGTACACCCACTACCCCAACGACCCGGCCGCCAACGGCCCTGACCGCACCCTCGACTACCTGCTGCACAGCCCGCGGCTGACTCCGCTGAGCAGCACGGTGCGCCAGCACGACACGCTGCACATCTCCGATCATCTGCCGCTGATCGGCCGCTTCTTTCTGCCCAGCCTCGACTAATCTGCGAAGGACAGGGGCTGGACAAGCGCCACCGCGGTTGGCCATGCTGGTCGCGTGACACTTTTATAACGACAAGACGGCGCCGAGCCGCGTACTCCCAGATGCCAAGATGCTGCTGCCTTCTGCTCGCCGCCCTGCTGTGGCTACCGAGCCTTGCCGCCACGGCCGAGATCGACGCGCTGCGCCAGGTCAGCGTCGGCTATTACGAATTCCCGCCCTACTCCTACACCGACGCCCAGGGCCGCCCCAGCGGCGCCATCCTCGAACTCAGCGCACGCCTGCTGCGCCACGCTGGCTACCGGGCGCATTTCCGCTCCTACCCCGGAGCGCGCCTGTACAGCGGCCTGCGCGACGGCAGCGTGCAGTTGTGGCCCGGCGCCCCGGGCAAGGCGGAGCTGGTCGGGCACACCCTGGAGGCCCGCCACCGCCTAGGCGAGATCACCCTCAACCTGTATTTCCGCCGCGACACGCCGCTGCCGCGCCTGCCCGACGATCTCAAGGACAGCGGAGTGATCCTGATCAGCGGCTACAGCTACTGGCAGGAGGTCAACCAGTGGCTCGCCGACCCGGCGCTGGGCATCGTGGAACACCGCACCGCCAGCCACACCGCCGCCCTGGAGATGCTGCAGCGCCGCCGCGGCGACTACCTGCTGGACTACCAGACCCCGGTGGAGCAGGCGCGCCGGCGCCTGGGCATGGGCGAGCTGCCCTTCGTCCAGCTACAGCGCCTGCCGCTGAAGCTGATCGTCTCGCGCCACGCCCCCGGCGCCGAGGCGCTGCGCGACGCCCTCGACCGCGCCTACGAGGAACTGCGCGCCGCCGGCGAAGACCTGCAGTTGCCTTGAGCCGTGTCAGCGCGGCTCGGGGCTCTCGCCGTCTCGGAGCAGCGTCAGCGCATGGGCCAGGCTGGCCGCAGACAGTTCGCCGAGATGGCTGCCCAGCTGACGCCCGTCAGCGGCGTAGAACAGCGTGCTGGGCAAGGCGCGCGAGCCGACCTGTTCGCCCAGGCGATTGCCGGCGTCGAGCAGCACGTTGCCCAGCCCTGGCGCCTCGGCATCGAGAAAGGCCGCCACCTGCGCGGTGGACTCGCCCTGATTGACGAACAGGAAGGTCATCCCCGGCTCGTCGCGCTGCGCGGCGGCCAGCACCGGCATTTCGCGTCGACAGGGCGGGCACCAACTGGCCCAGAGGTTGACCACCAGCGGCTTGCCGGCGAAATCCTGCAGATTGACCGCACGCCCCTGCAGATCCTGCAGGGCCAGATCGGGTAGCCGGGTGCCCTGCTGCAGGGCCTGCAGCACCGCGCTGCCGCCCAGCCAGCAGGCCAGGCCCAGCGCCATGGCCGTCGCCAGCGGCCGGCGCAGACGCGCGTCGCGCCAAAGGTACCAGACGCCCAGGGCCAGCGCGGCAAGCAGCCCCGGCCAGGCGAGAAAGCCGCCGTCGCGGATATCCAGCACCCGCCACGGCGCCGCACGGTAGAACTCGGCGTAGACCAGCACGAAGGCCAGCCGGGCCACCAGCAGCCCCAGCAGCAACAGGCGAAACAGCTGCCGCTCCGGGTTGCAGCCCTGGCGCCGGCCACTCCACCAACCCGCCAGGGTCGCCAGCAGCAGGCTGCCGAGCAACAGCAGATGGTTGGTGGCCAGGGCCAATGGGCCGATATCGAGGGTCAACATGGCAACTCCGCAGACAGAAGACAGCGGCTGGGACAGCCCCCGGCCGCCGCGGGTTCACTTGCGCGGCTTGGCCCGCGCGGTGGGTTCGGCGATCAGCGGGTCGTCCGGCCAGTAATGCTTGGGATACCTGCCCTTCAGATCCTTCTTCACCTCCAGGTAGGTATTGGCCCAGAAGCTGGCCAGGTCCTGGGTCACCTGCACCGGCCGCCGCGCCGGCGACAGCAGGTGCAGCTTGAGCCCCAGGCGGCCGCCGGCGATGCGCGGGGTGGCGGCCAGGCCGAACAGCTCCTGCAGGCGCACGGCGAGCACCGGCGGCTGTTCCCTGTAGTCGATGGCGATGCGCGAGCCGGACGGCACCGTCAGCGCCCGCGGCGCCAGCTCGTCGAGACGCTGCGGCAGCGGCCAGGGCAGCAGGGTCTGCAGGATCGAAGACAGGTCGAGGCTGGCGAAGTGGCTGAGACGATTGACCTTGCTCAAGTAAGGCGTCAGCCACTGCTCGAGGCTGGCCAGCAGCGCGGCGTCGGACAGGTCCGGCCATTCGCTCTGCCCCTGCTGCCGCATATCCAGTTCGCGCAGCAGCGCCACCCGCGCCTGCCACTGACGCAGCTCCGCCGTCCAGGGCAGCAGCTCCAGGCCCTTGCGCCGCACCAGGCCGACCAGCGCCCGGCAGCGCGCCTCCTCGTCCAGCGCGGCCAGCGCCTGGCGCTGCAGCACCAGCTCGCCGACCTTGCGCTGACGCTCGGCACGCAGCACGCCTTCGCGCTCGTCCCAGTCGAGCACGTCCAGCGTCTCGACCTGCTCGGCCAGCTCGCACTCGAACAACGCCGGGTCGAGGTCGGCGGCGAGATAGATGCGCTCCTCGCGCTGGCCCTGGCGACTGCCTAGATCGGCTACCACCAGCCATTCGTGCTTCATCAGCGCGTCCGCCTCGGCGAACTGCGCCGCGCGGCCGTTGGCCAGGCGATAGTCGGCGCCACCAGCGCGGCGCTGCTGGGCGATGCGATCGGGGTAGGCGAAGGCCAGCAGGCAGCCGAGCCAGCGCGGGTGTTCGGGCTCGCTCACCGCCTGAGTCACCGGCCGGCCCTTGAGCAGGGCCTGGAACTGCCGCGCCAGTTGCCGGGCGCGCTGTACCCCAGCTTGCGCCGAGCGCGCCGCGCGGCTGTCGCCACTGAGCAGGGCCAGGCGACTGTGCAGATCGGCGCCGCCGCCGCGGAGGATATCGCGCTCGGACAACAGCGCCGCCAGGTCGCAGGCCAGCGCGCCGAGGCCCAGCGCCTGGCCGCGCAGCAACAGGTGGGCGAGACGCGGATGCGCCGGCAGCTCGGCCATGGCCTGGCCGTGGGCGTTGAGCGCGCCGCGCGCATCCAGCGCGCCGAGGCGGCCGAGCAGCTCCAGCGCCTGGGCGTAGGCGGCGGGCGGCGGTGCGTCGAGCCAGCTCAGCTCCTGCGGCGTCACGCCCCAGCGCAGCAGCTGCAGGGCCAGCCCGGCCAGATCCGCCTGAAGAATCTCCGCCGCGGAATAGGCGCTTAGCTGTTCGTGCTGGTGCTCCGACCACAGCCGGTAGCAGGCGCCCGGCTGCAGGCGCCCGGCCCGCCCGGCGCGCTGGGTGGCCGAGGCCCGCGAGATGCGCTGGGTATCGAGGCGGGTCATGCCGCTGGCCGGATCGAAACGCGGCACCCGCGCGAGGCCGGCGTCGACCACCACGCGCACGCCGTCGATGGTCAGGCTGGTCTCGGCGATATTGGTGGCCAGCACCACCTTGCGCGTGCCGGGCGGCGCCGGCTCAATGGCGGCGCGCTGGGCGGACAGATCCAGCTCGCCGTGCAGCGGGCAGAGCCGGATGTCGCCCTGCCCGGCCAGGGCCTCGCCCAGCTGCTCGGCAACGCGGCGGATCTCGGCCTGGCCGGGGAGGAACACCAGCAGACTGCCCGGCTCGTCGGCCAGCGCCTGCAGCACGGTTTGCACCACCCGCGGCTCGATCCACTCGCCCGGCGGCGATGGCGCGCCCCAGCGGATGTCCACCGGGAACATGCGGCCCTCGCTGCGCAGCACCGGCGCCTCACCGAGCAACGCCGCCAGGCGCTGCCCTTCCAGGGTGGCGGACATCAGCAGCAGCTTGAGCGGCGGCGCACCGCTGTCCACGCCACGAAACATGGCGCGGCCATTGAGGCACAGCGCCAGGGCCAGGTCGGCGTCCAGGCTGCGCTCGTGGAACTCGTCGAAGATCACCAGGCCGACGCCGTCCAGCGCCGGATCGTCCTGCAGGCGGCGGGCGAGGATGCCCTCGGTGACCACCTCGATGCGGGTGTTCGGCCCGATCTTGCTGTCCAGGCGGATGCGGTAGCCGACGGTCTCGCCGACCCGCTCGCCCAGTTCGCTGGCCAGGCGCTCGGCGGCGGCGCGGGCGGCCAGGCGCCGCGGTTCGAGCATAAGGATCGACTGGCCCGCCAGCCAGGCCTGGTCCAGCAGCGCCAGCGGCACGCGGGTGGTCTTGCCGGCGCCGGGCGGCGCCTCCAATACGGCTTCGTCACGGGCGGCCAGGGCCTCGCGCAGGGCCGGCAGCAGGGCATCGATGGGCAGGGCGTTCATGGGCTCTCCACGGCAGGCCGGCGATTATAGCGGCGAACTGCCAACAGACCCGCAGGTCTGAAGCAGCGGGCAGCAGTTTTGCAATCACCGCCTTGCTATAGTTGCGCCACTTTTCTCCCTGGAGGTGCTCGATGCGCACGCAATCCCGCGTTATCGCCGGCGTTCTCGCCGTCGCCCTGTTCACCCAGCTGACCGCCTGCGGCACCCTGTTCTACCCGGACCGCCGCGGCCAGATCGAAGGCAAGATCGACCCGGCGGTCGCCGCCATGGACGCCATCGGCATCCTGTTCTTCGTCATTCCCGGGCTGATCGCCTTCGCCATCGACTTCGCCACCGGCGCCATCTACCTGCCCGGCGGCCAGACCGCCCAGCTCGACCCGCAGCAGCTCAAGCAACTGGTGGATGCCGAGGGCAAGCTCGACCAGGCCGGCCTCAAGGCGCTGATCGAGCGCAGCACCGGTCACCAACTGCCGCTGGACGACCCGCGCCTGATCCGCCACAGCGGCAGCGTCCAGCAACTGGCCGCCTTCGGCCTGCGCCCGGCGGCCTGAGCCACTCATGCAGATCCAGCGCCAGCATGCCCGACTGATGCGCCTGGCCACCGCCGCGGCGCTGGCGGTGGCGCTGAGCCTGGTGCTGGCCAAGGCGATCGCCTGGTGGCTGAGCGGCTCGGTCAGTCTGCTGGCCGGGCTCACCGACTCGCTGCTCGATAGCGCCGCCTCGCTGATCAACCTGGTGGCGGTGCACTTCGCCCTGCAGCCGGCCGACGAGGATCACCGCTACGGCCACGGCAAGGCCGAGGCCCTGGCCGGCCTCGGCCAGTCGCTGTTCATCGGCATCAGCGCCGTGCTGGTGGGGATTCAGGGCGTGCAGCGCCTGCTCGCGCCGCAGCCGCTGGCGGCCGAGGGCCTGGGCATCGCGGTGATGCTGCTGTCGCTGGCGCTGACCGTCGCCCTGCTGCTGTTCCAGCGCCACGTGGTGCGCGAGACCGGCTCCACCGCGATCCACGCCGACTCGCTGCACTACCGCTCGGACATCCTGCTCAACGGCAGCATCCTGCTGGCCTTGCTGCTGGCCAGTCTCGGCTGGCAGCAGGGCGATGCGCTGTTCGCCGTCGGCATCGCCGGCTACATCCTGTGGAGCGCCGTCAGCATCCTCCGCGAAGCGGTGGCGGTGCTGATGGATCAGGAACTGGCCCCGGAGATCAGCACGCGTATGCACCTGCTGGCCTGCAGCGTGCCCGGCGTGCTCGGCGCCCACGACCTGCGCACGCGCATCTCCGGCACCCGCTGGTTCGTCCAGCTGCACCTGGAACTGCCCGGCGAGATCAGCCTGTCCCAGGCCCACGCCCACTGCGTGGCGGTGGAGGCGGCGATCCGCAGCGAATTCCCGCGAGCCGAGGTGCTGGTGCACGCCGACCCGCCGGAAGTGGTCGAGCGCTGAGGCAGCCGCTCGCGCCCAGAGCCGATGAGCGGCTGATGCCCGGCGCCCCTACGGACGCGACTCGCCGTCTACGCGACCAAATAAAAAAGGGGCCTTGCGGCCCCCTCGGGAAATCTGTCCGGTGCTGGCGGTGTTGTCGCCGCTTTCGTCGCCCGCCTGGTTGGGCAGTGCGGACCCGGGTGCCGGTGCGATCCGGTGGGATCGCCGGCGCCGGCTCGCCTGGTTGGGCGAGGCCGGTGGGACTTGTCGTCCGGGCCGTGAAACTGAAAGAAAGCTTACGCCCGCAGCGCCGAAGAAAGATTGCGAACATTGCTCACAAACCTATTACTTGCGCAATTTTTAACTAAGAGCGCATGATTAAAAGCAATCCAATCAGATAGAGAGCCAAAAGTGGACAAACTCGACCGCTACGACCTCAACATTCTCGCCGAATTGCAGCGCGACGCCGGCCTGTCCAACCAGGAGCTGGCCGAACGCATCGGCCTGTCGCCCTCACCCTGCTCGCGGCGGGTCAAGCAGCTGGAGGACGACGGCTACATCCTCGGCCAGGTCGCCCTGCTCGATCGCAAGAAGCTCGGCCTGAGCCTGACCGCCTACGTGCTGATCGGCATGGATCGCCACACCCCGGAGCGTTTCGAGCATTTCCAGGAGCAGATCCGCAAGTGCCCGGAGGTGCTCGAATGCTGCCTGGTCACCGGGATGGACGCCGACTACCAGCTCAAGGTGGTGGTGCCGGACATGGATCACTACCAGAAGCTGCTGCTTGGCACCCTGACCCGCATCGACGGCGTCTCCAGCGTGCGCTCCAGCTTCGTCCTGCAGCAGATCCTCTCCAGCACCCAGCTGCCGCTGCAGCACCTGCGCGACTGAAGGTCGCAGGCCCAGCGCGGAAATGCCGCAGGGCGGATCGGAGCGCGTATAATCTGCGCCCCGCGTTTGCCGTCCGAACCACGAGGCCCCATGGAAACCGAACAATTCGAAGCCCTGATGATGTACGTGCTGGTCGGCGGGCTGATGCTGTTCATGTTCTTCATCATCTGGGACCTGGCGAAGAAGTCCAAGGCCGGCCGCCTGGGTACCGCCATCCTGTTCCTCGGCCTGGGCCTGTGCCTGTTCGCCTTCCTCGCCAAGCCGATCATCACCTACATCATCGAGACCGCCCGCGGCATTCACGGCTAGCCCCGTCCGCAGCGCACCGCCACCTACAAGGAATTTGCATGAGCGCCGCCAACCTGGTGATGCAGAGCTATGGACGCTGCTGCGCCAGCCCCGCTTTCTTCGACGACTTCTACCGCCATTTCCTCGCCAGCTCGCCGCTGATCCGCGAGAAATTCACCAACACCGACATGAGCGGGCAGAAGCAGCTGCTGCGCCAGGGCATCCTCAATCTGGTGATGCACGCCCGCGGCCTGCCCGACACCAAGCTGCGCGCCCTCGGCGAATCGCACTCGCGCCAACGCCTGGACATCCGCCCCGAACTCTACGACCTGTGGCTCGACGCGCTACTGCGGACCGTCGGCGAGCACGACAAGGCGTGCGATGCCGACGTCCGCCAGGCCTGGCGCGAGGTGCTGAACAAGGGCATCGCGGTGATCAAGGCGGGCTACTGAGTCGGGAGCGCCGCCCTACGGGGTGCGCCGTGCGCACCGCCAATTAGCCCTCAGTACGCTACCGCCCGCAGCAACGCAGAGGCCCGCCGGAGGGCGGGCCCGCCTGCATGGCGCCTGGAGCTAGACGCGGAACGCGCCGATCAGCTGCTTGAGCCGCGACACCAACTCGCTCAGCTCGCGGCTGGCCTGCTCGGTCTGGCTGGCGCCGGCGGCGGTACGTTCGCCGGCATGGTTGATCTCGACGATGTTCTGGTCGATATCGTGGGCCACCGCGGTCTGCTGCTCGGCGGCGGCGGCGATCTGCTGGTTCTGGTCGACGATCATGCCCACCGCGCCGAGGATGTTCTCCAGCGCCTGCTGCACCTTGGCCGACTCGCTGACCGTGCCGTCGGCCATCTGGTGGCTGGCATTCATCGCCTTGACTGCCGCGCCGACGCCGCCCTGCAGCTTCGCGATCATCGACTCGATTTCCTCGGTGGACTGCTGGGTGCGCTTGGCCAGGTTGCGCACCTCGTCGGCCACCACGGCGAAGCCGCGGCCCTGCTCGCCGGCACGCGCCGCCTCGATGGCGGCGTTGAGCGCCAGCAAGTTGGTCTGCTCGGCGATGCCCTTGATCACGTCGAGCACCTGGCTGATCGAGGCGCTGTCGCTGGCCAGCTGGTTGATCACCGCCACCGACTGGTCGATCTCGCCGGCCAGGCGCTGGATGGCGCCAACCTGGGTCTCGACCAGGGCACGGCCGCTGACCGTTTCCTGGTTGACGCTCTGCGCGCTGCCCACCGCGGCGGCGGCGCTGCGCGCCACTTCCTGGGCGGTGGCGGACATCTGGTTCATCGCCGTGGCCACCTGTTCGATCTGCGCGCGCTGACCGGCCACCGCCTGGTTGCTCTCGCCGGATACCAGCTCGACGCGGTCGGCCTGGCCCTCGACCTCGCCGACGGTGTGGCCGACCCGCTCGATCAGGTCGTGAATGCGCACCACAGTCTGGTTGAACACCTGGCCCAACTCGCCTAGTTCGTCGCGGCTCTGCGCCTGGAAGCTCACGGTCATGTCGCCGCCGGCGACCTTGTCCATCACCTGGCCGAGGCTCTTCAGGGTGGTGCGGGTAGAGACGTAGAAACCGGCGTAGAGATAGAGGATCAGTAGGAACACCACGACCAGGGCGACCATCAGCAGCACCATCTGCGCGCGGTTGTCGTTCAGGCGCTCGCTCAGCTGGCTGTCGAGGAAGGCCAGCAGGCCGTCGTTGAAAGCGTGGGTCTTGGCCATCTGCTGGCTGACCTGGTCGTAGAACTGCGCCCAGGGCGTGTCCAGACTGTCGGCGACGATCACCTGATCCTCGAACAGCACGGCGCTGTCCTTGAGGGTCTGCCGGCTGGCCTCGGCCAGGCTGCCCAAGCCGTTCTGCGCGGCGAGGCTGCCGGCCAGCGCTTCCTGCAGGTTGAGGCCGTACTCGGCGTGCAGCTTTTCCAGCTGCAGCAGCAGGTCGTCGAACTTGGTGCTGGCAGCGGAGTTGAGGAAGCCCTGGCCCAGGGAATAGGCGCCGATGGCCCGGCCCTGGCTCAGCATCTCGGTGATCTGCGGGGTGACATTGGCGATCAGCTCGGTGATCTGCCGCACCTGACGCTGCGGATCCTGGCTGAGGCCGGCCTGGCTGGCCACCAGCTTGATGAACACCTGGGAGGCGCCGAGCAGCTTCTCGACTATCACCGTCTTGCTCTGCAACGAGGTCTCGGCCTCGGCGCTCTTCAGCGCGGCGAGCATCTCGTCGCGCTTGGCGACGAACTCGGCGGCCTGCTCGGCATCGCGCGCCACCGGTTCAAGCCCCTGCAGGCTGGCGTCGAGCGCCTGGTGCAACTGCTTGATGCGCCCTTCGAGATCGCCGGCCTGGCCGGACTGGCCGATCATCGCGTTGATCTGCACCAGGTCGTTGAGGCTCTCCAGGTCGCGGCGCAGCTGCAGGCTGGCGCCGAGCAGCTCGAGGCTCTCCAGTGCGCTCTGGGTGCCGACGAACTGACGATAGGAGTCACGTACCAGATAGAAGTTGGTGACCAGCATGGGCAGGAAGAACAGAACGCAAATCAGGCTGAACTTCATGCCGAAGCTGAGGCGATTCATCAGCGCGATGGCCGGATACAACACGGTCTTCACTAGACGTCTCCAGTTGCCATTATTGTTATGAGTGCTGCATAGACGACCGCCAAGCCTCCCATGAGCTGGCGATGGCGTCCTGTGTAGCCCGACCTGCAATGCGCTGATAGGCGTGACCTATGCAGCCAGACAAATGTGACGGGTATCACGAAAGCAGGAACGGTTACGGCCTCCTATATACCCGTTATCGACGCCGATCTCTGTAACTTAAGGTTAAGCGCGCGCCGGACCGTCGCCCGGCGCCTGCGCAGGCATCGCTCAGACCAGCAGCACCCACAGTGCATAACCGGCGTACCAGACCACCGCGGCGCGGATCAGCAGTTGCCAGAGCTGATCCAGGGTATCGACGCCCGCCTCGCCCAGCACCGGCGCCGGCATCTCCCCGGCGGCCCGCCCGGCCTTGATCACCAGTTGCGCCGCGGAGATGTCCCAGCTCAGCAGCTCGTGCAGCAAGGCGCGACTGACTGCGACGAAATTGCCGACCAGGGCGAAGCTGGAGGCCAGCACCCGCGCCGGCAGCCAGTCGAAGGCGTGGCGCAGCTGCACCGCGCGCTCGCGCAGCGCCGGCTGTTCGGCATGCTCGGCGCAGAGCGCCAGCAGACGATAGGCCAGGGCGGCCACGGGGCCGAGCAGCAGGTACCAGAAAATCACCGCGAAGAAGCTCTGGTAGGCCTGCCACAGCAGATGCCCCTGCACCTGCTGCAACAGCTCGGCGCCCTCCTCCGGCTGCAGCGCCAGGTCGCGCTCCACCACGTGGTAGGCCGCCTGCCCGTCGCCGCGGCGCCAGGCGTCGCGGAAGGGCCCCAGCGCCGCCAGCAGATCGCCACGCCCCAGGCTGTAGATCAGCACCAGCAGATGCACCGGCAGTGCCAGCCAGCCATAGGCCACCGGCTCCAGCACCAGCAACACCAGCCCCAGGGCCAGCACCGGTAGCAGCACCAGCGCCGCCAGGCATAGCCAGGGCGCCTGCTGCAGGCCGCCCTGCTGCAGACGCTGCAACTGGGCCAGCCAGGGGCCGTCCTGCTGGATGCGCAGACGCCAGGCGGAAAACTTCTCGACCCACAGCACCAGCAGAATCACCAGAAAACTCATCGTACCTCTCCTTTAATCCTTGAGCGCAGCGTACAGGCGTGACCAGTCGAAGGCCGGCCCCGGGTCGGTCTTGCGTCCGGGGGCGATATCGCTGTGGCCGCGAATGCGCTGTGCCGACAGCTCCGGGTAGGCGACCAGCAGCTGGCGCGTCAGCTCGCCCAGACTGGCGTACTGGGCATCGGTATAGGGCTGCTCGTCGGTGCCTTCCAGCTCTACGCCGAGAGAAAAATCGTTGCAGTTGTCGCGCCCCTCGAAGCAGGACTGCCCGGCATGCCAGGCACGGTCCAGGCAGGAGACGAACTGGGTCAGAGCCCCGTCGCGCTCGATGAAGAAATGCGCGGAGACCCGCAGCGTGGCGATCTCGGCATAGAAGGGATGCTCGTCCAGCGGCAGGCGGTTCTGGAAGAACGCCTGCACCTTGCCGGTGCCGAACTGCCCGGGCGGCAGGCTGATGTTATGCACCACCAGCAGCGACACCTCGCCGCTTGGCCGCACATTGAAATTCGGCGAGGGGCAGTGGCCAATACCCTGGAACCAGCCGGTGGAGGGGTCAAGCTGCATGGGGCGCTCCTGAACGAGCCCACACTCTAGAGCAGCCGGCCGCAACGGCCAAGGGCGCGCAAGGATTGGAAAAGATTCGCCATGGGAATCGGGCATGCGCCGCAACCCAACATCGGCGCGCGCCGCATCAGGATCATCGGACCACAGGGCGACCCGGCGCGCGCCTCAGGCGTTCTTCAGCTTGCGCAGATTGCCGATCACCGACTCCAGGGCGCGATCGAACAGCAGCGCGTCGTCAAGCAGGCGGATGGCGTTGCGGCGAAACTCCACGGCCAGGCCGGTGCGGGTCTTCTCCAGCACCTTCATACCGGTGCGGTTGACGAAGACGAACTTGCCGGTGGGCTTGATGATCGCCGCCAGCTTGCAACGCAGCTTGTGCTCCTGGTCTTCCTGGAACTCGACCCAACTTCCCACGCGCAGGTTGTCCACCTGCAGCAGCGCCTCGTCGTCGTCCGGCAGCGCCACCTCCGGCTCCTGCGGGCGGGTCTGTCCGGGCGCCAGGAGCACGATCTCCTCGATCACCTCGACCATCGGCGGTGCGGCCTCGGCCTCCTCGGCCGGTGGCAGTTCCAGCAGCGGCAGCTCGAGCCCGGCGTCGGCCAGGGCGCTGCGCTGCTCGTCGTCGAGCTCGACCGGGACGACTTCGGCCTCCGGCGCGGCGCGCTTGAAACGCTGGAAGGCCTGCACATGCAGTACCTCCAGTTGGCTGAAGAACTCGCTGGTGGAGAAGGGATCGAAAGCCGCACTGGCCATCCCCTCGCGTAGCGCCTTGAGCAGGCCGGGCACCAGCTCCAGCAGGCGCAGGCGCGCCTCGGGATCCTCGTGCGGCGCCACGCTCCAGACCAGGTCGTCCATGGTCTGCAGGGCAGCCTGCCACTCCGGCGAATCCACCCCATGCTTGAGGCAGGTGAGCATCAGCACCTTGCTCCAGGCCTCCTGCAGCAGGCGCACCACCACTTCGGGCAGGGTCTTGCCCAGCAGCCGCTCGTTCAAGGCCTGCTCCACCTCGCGACGGGCCAGTTCGGCCTTGGCGCTGCCTTCCTCGGCATCGCGGGTGCGCTGTTCGAGCAGTTCGCTGCGCCGACGCTCGTCGCCGGTGAAGGCCATGAACTCGGCGAGCAACTCGGAGAAGATGCTTGGGTCGTCGACGAAATCGTTGAGCAGGCGCTGCACCACCTGCTCGATCTTCTGGTACAGGCTGTCGCGCTGGGCATCGTCCTGATCGACCCAGCCCAGGGCCGCCGAGGCGATCTCGTTGAGCAGCCGGCGCGCCGGGTGGCTGCCGCGGCTGAAGAAGGTCTTGTCCAGCACCGCGACCTTGAGCATGGGAATCTGCAGGCGGCCGATCAGCGCCTTGAGCGAATCCGGCAGGGTGCGGTCGTCGAGGATGAACTCGAACAGCATCGACACCAGGTTGATCACGTCCTCGTCGACTTCGCCGACCACGCGCGCCTTGCCGCTCTTGGCGCTGGCGCGCACCAGCAGCTGTTCGAGCTGATCGCGCAGGTCGAAATCGGCGACGTCGACCTGCGCCGGCGCGCGCTGCTGCATGTGCGACAGCAGGCGCATCAGGTCATGGCTGGAGATCGGCAGCGCATCGGCCACCTGGGTGCGCCTGGGCATGGCCGTGCCGCGCACCTGGGAGAGCAGCTCCTGCAGGGCGCCGAATACCTCCTGCACGCCCTCGCCGGCCCCTTCCAGCAGCGGAATGCCTTCTTCGCCGGTGCCCTGGGCATACGCGGAAGCGGCCGGTCGCTGCTGCCGGCGCGGCGCCGCAGACTTCAGCTCGGGCAGCACGCCGGCCGCCACCAGCGCCTGGTTGGCCTCGGCGTAGAGCTGATCGCTGCCGCCCAGCACGTATTTTTCGAACAACTTGAGGATGATCAGCTTGACCTTGATCTCCACGCCCAGGCTGCTGCAGGCGTCGAGGAAATGCTCGCTGAGCAGGATCGGCCCGAGTGGGTTGCTCTTGTCGTCGAGTTTCTTGCTGATCACCGCATTGAGACGGGTGGTGAGATGGCCGAGGGCGACGCCATCGCGACTCATCACCTTGGCCACCATGGCATCCAGGGCCACGGTTTCTTCCAGCTCGTCGTTCTGCACCAGGCTCAGGCTGTCGAACGACACCGCATCCAGCGCCGGTTGCGGCCTGCCGATTTCGTACTGATTGAGGCTGGAAAAGGATTCGAAGACCTTCTGCAGGAAACCGCGCTCGATGTTCTTGCGCTTCAGGCGCAGGTCGCGCATGGCCTCGAAGAAGGCGTTCTGCTCGGCATTGCTGGTCGCCCGGTCGGCCATCTCGAAGAGGGTATCGTCGGCGTTGTCGAACAGGCTCTGCAGGCTCTGCTTGAGCTGTTGCGCAGCTTTGTCACGCACCTGAATCAGCGCCACGGGCAGTCTTCCTACCGGCGAAGTTGGCGATTGCTCAGCGGCGGCCTTGTTCAGAGGCACCACATTCGCGTCGGTCTTCATTCTAGTCTCCCGCAGACTGCCCGAACTCGGGCCTTCTGGTCTGCACAGCGTCAACCGAGCGTCGTCCGTAACGTCAAAGGCCTGGCGTCAATAATGAAAAAAGTAAAGGCATTATAGGGAGGCTTCACACCACACCAAGCCAATTTTTCCCACATCCATGACCCAGGTCACAGATAGTGCCCGACTACCTCCGGACGGTCGTCGCCACGGGACGAGCGCCACACCTACAGCGTAACGGCCCATGCGTCAGCCCGCTGCACCAATGGTCGGCTGCCCCTATAATCGCCGCACCCCCGACCCGGAGCCGACCATGCCCAACCTGACCCTCGCCGACCTCACCGCCGAAATCGAGGCCAATGTCCGCCGCGCCCTGGCCGAGGACATCGGCAGCGGCGACATCACCGCCCAGCTGATTCCCGCCGAGCGTCTGGCCAGCGCCCGCGTCATCACCCGCGAGGCGGCGGTGGTCTGCGGCACGGCCTGGGTCGATGCAGTGTTCCGCCAGCTCGACCCGCGCGTGGCGGTGCACTGGCAGGTGCAGGACGGCGACCGGGTCAGCGCCGAGCAGACCCTGTTCAGCGTCGAAGGCCCGGCCCGCGCCCTGCTCAGCGGCGAACGCAGCGCGCTGAACTTCCTGCAGACCCTGTCGGCCGTCGCCACCCGCTGCCGCCACTACGCCGACCTGGTCGAAGGCACCGCGGTGAAACTGCTGGACACCCGCAAGACCCTGCCCGGCCTGCGCCTGGCGCAGAAATACGCGGTGACCTGCGGCGGCTGCCACAACCACCGCATCGGCCTGTACGACGCCTTCCTTATTAAAGAGAACCATATCGCCGCCTGCGGCGGCATCGCCCAGGCCATCGGCGCCGCCCGGCAGATCGCCCCGGGCAAGCCGGTGGAAGTGGAAGTGGAAAACCTGGAAGAGCTGCGCCAGGCCCTGGCAGCCGGCGCCGATATCGTCATGCTCGACGAGCTTTCACTGGAAGATATGCGCGAAGCGGTGCGCCTGACCGCCGGCCGCGCCAAGCTGGAAGCCTCCGGCGGCATCAACGACGGCACCCTGCGCAGCATCGCCGAGACGGGCGTGGACTACATCTCCCTGGGCACCCTGACCAAGGACGTGAAGGCGGTGGATCTGTCGATGCGGCTGGCGCTGTAACCACCCTGCGTAGCCCGGATGCAATCCGGGCTACTCGATAGCGAGCTCACAGGCTGGATCACGCTTCGCCGATCCGCCACAGCACCGGAAGGTGGATGAAAAAGCGCCATCCACCCTGCGCGCAGAACGCTCGACTCAGGAAGCCTGGCGCGCGGCCCCTTCGAGGATATTGAAGAATACGGTCTCCAGGGAAACCGCCGGCTTGATCGTCAGCAGGTGGCCGCCGATCTGGTTCAGATGGGCGATAAAGACCGGCAGATCCGCCTGCGCCACCTCGCACTCGAACTCACCCTCGCGCAACACGCGAACCTGCTCGCCGATCGGCTGCGCGGCGTGATAGCGCACCAGCATATCGTCGGCGCGCTCGGCGGCCAGTTCGCGCGGGGAACGCACGGTCAGCAGCTCGCCCTTGTTGATAAAACCGAAGCGGTCGGCGATGCGCTCGACGTCGTGCAGCACATGGGAGGTGAAGAAAATCGCCCCGCCCTGCTGCTTGAACTCGGTGAGGATATCCACCACATCCTTGCGCCCCACCGGGTCGAGCCCGGACAGCGGCTCGTCCAGCACCAGCAACCTGGGCTGCACCACCATGGCATGCGCCAGCGCCACGCGCTGCACATTGCCCTTGGACAACTCGCGGATACGTCGCTTGGCGTTCATATCCACGGAGAAGCGCTCCAGCCAGTGCATGCACCAGGCATCGGCGTCCGCCCGTTTGATGCCGTACATGGACAGGCCCATGCGCAGGATTTCCAGCGGGGTGAACTGTTCGTAGAGCGCAGGCGTCTCGGGAACGTAGGCCAAAGGTTTGCGCGACTCGGCACGACGCGCATCCACACCGTAGATACGCGCCTCTCCCTGATAGTCGTTGATGATGTCCAGCATCACCTTGATGGTAGTGGACTTGCCGGCACCATTGGGGCCGACGAAACCGAACACCTCGCCCTCGGCCAGCTCGAAGCTGACCTCGCGTAGCGCCTGCACCGACCTGCCTTTTACATGGAAAGTCTGGCTGACGCCGTGAAACTCCAGTGCGGCATTCAAGACTATTCCTCCACCCCTGCGATCTTCATCTTCTTCAAAATAATCCGACCATCTTTCAACTCGTAACCGAGCCGCAGCGGGTCTTCCGGCAAGGCAGCCAATAAGCTGTGTTCGACCAATTGATCCAGATTCTGCAGAGCGCCATTTGCAACCTCGAAACGCCGCTGCGCCTCGCGCAAGGCGACCAAACCCTGCAAGCGAACGACACGCTTGTCGAGCATCTGCTGCAACTTGGGATCGTCACGAGCGGCATCGCGCTGCTGGATCAGATACTCCAGGGCCAGCTTCTCATCGGCGAAGCTTTCCGCCTGCAGCATCACCGCCAGCTTGCGAAAACCGGCCGCATTGTCGGTCGCACGCTGAGCCGCCAACTCCAGCGCACGACCAGCTTCGGCGATATCCTTGTTGAAGAAAGCCTGGTTGAAGCCATAGAAAAACGCCGGCAGCTCATCCCAGAAGCGACACTGCATGGCCCGACGCAGCACCTCGGTGCCCTCGCGATCTGCCCCGCCCCAGGTGAGCAGGCCATTGGCCAGGTAATAGTTGTCTTCATGACAGGGATTGAGCTCAGCCACCTCCTGCTGGGCACGAATCAGGTAGCCGGTATCCGCCTGCCCAAAGTCGACCCCGGTGGCGGCCAGACGCATGGTCTCCAGGTTGGCAGCAAGAAAGCGGTCACCACCGAACAGCGCCAGCAATACTGGCGCGGCAATTACCACTCGCCCCTCGATAACTTGTGGCAACTGCTGAGGAACCTGAGGCCGCCACTGCGAGGCTACGGAGAACACGCCAAACCCGAGTATTGCCAGCAATAAGGGCCAATAACGATGACTAGGCATGATCAGGCGAAACGTTTGCGTTGCAAGGCCCAGACCGCCAGCGCCAGCAAGGCGAAGGCGTAAGCCAGGTTACTTAGCAGCAACCAGGGCCAGTCGGCGGGAAGGAAGTCCATCTTGCCGTAGAGCGCGATCATGCGCATATCCAGCGCACCGAGATCCGGTAGCAAATAGCCCAGCACGCCGAGGCCGGCGCGATAGCCCTCGGTATTGCTCACCAGCCCGGCCTCGCGACCAAGCAATTCAACGATAGAGCCATAGGAGCGCGCCACCAGCATAAAGCCGAAGGTACCGATAAGCACAAAGCTAGGGGTCGAAGCCACCACAGCCAGCAGGGTCGCCAGCGCGGTCAGTACCAATAGGTCGACAGCCATAAAAGCGATCGCGATCAGATAGGGCGTCCCCATGGCCACCGAGGTCGCTTGGGGATACACGCCCGCAATTAAACCCACCAGCCAAACCTGCAGCAGACCCAATACCACCAGCAGGGCTAGAAGCATCGTTAACACAGCAGCAAAACGGCCAAACAAAAAAATACGCCGCCCGCGCGGATAAGTAAACGAAGTGAGGCAGTAACGCTTGTCGAATTCGCGGGAAAAAAGCTCCTGCACCAGCAGCACGATCAGCAGCGGCAGCAGTAGGCGGATTGTGGAAAACCCCACATCTAAAGCCACAGTAGCCAGCTGACGACCACCAAAATAGGCTGACAACAGCGTAGCCAGCGCTACCACCAACAAGATACCGACAGCCGTCCAGATGAACTTCGCTTTAAGCGCCAGACGCAGCGCAGTGAGAAAGTCGCGAAAGACAGACATTTTTATAGAGCACGAACTGAGTTAAATAAAAATCGATACAAAACACTGCCCACTAAATGATTAAAAGAAAAATCAGCCTTACCAGGCATCTAGATAGAATCGAAATAGACCCTAAGCCTAGAACGCTCCGAGAGCAACCTTGACGACTACACTCTACGCCCAAGCATACCTAACTCATTAGACCCCAAAAGAACAGGGGAAATACACGAAAGGAGGCTACGCCTCCTTTCGCTTAAACAAAGACCTGAACTCGCAACTTAGTTGACTGCCGGCAGGTTTGCTGTTGCTTGTGCTTCCGCAGCTGCGGCATCACAGGCCAGAGTAGCACCAGCAGCGCCACCAGGGTACTGACTAACCACAGTGCCTGCCAGAGTAGTAGCAGACGCTATCGCAGGTCCAGAAGTTACAGTCGGAGGGTTGGTACTGCAGTCTTCGTTTCCGTTAAGCCCGGTATCAGGATCACCATCAGTATCCACACAAACCGGAACAGACCGCTGAGTAGTGCGCCCGGCAGTATGACAGGTCGACAGCGCAATTGCGCGAGCATTGCACGACACACCCGCCTCAACGTTAGAAGAAAGTGTGATCCGAACATCTTCATTCAGCAGAGCACAGTCCGCAATACGGATAGTCCCTGTAGCGGGCAACTGAACAGCCGACGCAGCACCGGAGGCCAGCATAGCAACAGCAATCAAAGTCATCTTTTTCATTAGCTCTCTCCAACCCCGGTTAACGAAGCGATGAAATAATTGCAGTAATACCGTTCTTGGTATCTGCAACAGCAGTCGAGTCATTAGCCTTCGCACGATACTCGTTGAACTGAGGAATCGCGATGGCGGCCAGAATGCCGATGATCGCAATCACGATCATCAATTCGATCAGGGTGAAACCCTTTTGCTTCTTCAGAGACTTCATATATGTGCTCCCATGTTGTGAAGGTCGAAGACCCGAATCATTCAATGCAGAACTCATGCCACATACGACTACAGCGCAAAATCGGCATGAGCAGCACCAGCAACACTTGAAGGCAAACCTCAAAAGTCACCTACTGACACTTTTGGTCACCCGCATAGAACCCGCTTGGGCCATTGCATGGCTTTGGGCTATAAGAGTGCATCAACCTCAGCTCGATAAGTGCACAATGAACGACGCCCCTTCCCTTACCGGCCTGGCCCGGCAACTGGTCAACGCCGAACTGCTCGACGAGCGCGCCGCCAGCCAGGCCCAGGCGCAGGCCCTGCGCAACAAGATCCCGCTGGTGTCGTATCTGGTGCAGAACAAGCTGGCCACCAGCCGGGCGCTGGCGGAGATCGCCGCCGAGCAGTTCGGCGTGCCCTACTTCGACCTGACGGCCATCGACAAGGACAGCCAGCCGCGCGACGTCATCAGCGAAAAGCTGTGCCGCCAGCACCGCGTGCTGCCGCTGTACCGCCGCGGCAACAAGCTGTTTATCGCCCTGTCCGACCCGACCAACCACCAGGCGGTTACCGACGTGCAGTTCAGCACCGGCCTGAGCACAGAGGCGCTGCTGGTCGAGGACGACCGGCTTGGCGAGGCGCTGGACAGGTTCTTCGATGCCGGCAATACCGGCATGGAAGACCTGGCCGACGTCGACCTCGATGGGCTGGACGTTGAAGCGGTCAACGACGACAAGGACGACGCCAGTACCGGCGGCGACGCCGACGATGCGCCGGTGGTGCGCTTTATCAACAAGATGCTGCTGGACGCCATCAAGGGCGGCTCCTCCGACCTGCACTTCGAGCCCTACGAGAAGGTCTACCGCGTGCGCTTTCGCACCGACGGCATCCTGCACGAGGTCGCCCGCCCGCCGATCCAGCTCTCCAGCCGCCTCTCGGCGCGCCTCAAGGTCATGGCCCAGCTGGATATCTCCGAGCGACGCAAGCCGCAGGATGGCCGGATCAAGATGAAGATCTCGAAGAACAAGGCCATCGATTTTCGCGTCAACACCCTGCCCACCCTGTGGGGCGAGAAGATCGTGATGCGAATCCTCGACCCCACCAGCGCGCAGATGGGCATCGACGCATTGGGCTACGAGGAGGAGCAGAAAGACCTCTATATGACCGCCCTGAAACAACCGCAGGGCATGATCCTGGTCACCGGCCCCACCGGCTCGGGCAAGACGGTGTCGCTCTACACCGGCCTGAATATCCTCAACACCACGGATATCAATATCTCCACCGCAGAAGACCCGGTGGAGATCAACCTGGAAGGCATCAACCAGGTCAACGTCAACCCCAAGCACGGCATGGACTTCGCCCAGGCCCTGCGCGCCTTCCTGCGCCAGGACCCGGACGTGATCATGGTCGGCGAGATCCGCGACCTGGAAACCGCCGAGATCGCCATCAAGGCCGCACAGACCGGGCATATGGTGATGTCCACCCTGCACACCAACAGCGCCGCGGAAACCCTGACCCGCCTGCGCAATATGGGCGTGCCGGCGTTCAATATCGCCACTTCGGTCAACCTGATCATCGCCCAGCGCCTGGCGCGCAAACTTTGCAGCTGCAAGAAGGAAGTGGAGGTGCCGCGGGAGGTTCTGCTCAAGGAAGGTTTCCCCGAAAACAGAATCGGCAGCTTCAAGCTCTACGCCCCCAACGGCTGCGACAATTGCAAAGGCGGCTATAAAGGAAGGGTGGGGATTTATGAAGTAGTTAAAATCACGCCTTCGCTGCAGCGCATTATCATGGAGGAAGGCAACTCCATCGAAATTGCCGCACAGGCCAAGGCCGATGGCTTCAACGATCTACGCACCTCCGGGCTGCTCAAGGCGATGCAGGGCATCACCAGTCTGGAAGAAGTCAACCGCGTGACCAAGGATTAATCCATGGCGGCAAAAGCACTAAAAACCAGCGTATTCGCCTGGGAAGGTACCGACAGGAAAGGCGGCAAGGTCAAGGGCGAGCTATCCGGCCAATCCCCCGCCCTGGTCAAGGCGCAACTGCGCAAGCAGGGCATCAACCCGCTCAAGGTGCGCAAGAAGGCCGCGCCGTTGTTCGCCGCGGGCAAGAAGATCAAGCCGGTGGACATTGCCCTGTTCACCCGGCAGATGGCCACCATGATGAAGGCCGGCGTGCCGTTGCTGCAGTCCTTCGACATCATCGGCGAAGGCTTCGACAACCCCAATATGCGCAAGCTGATCGACGAGGTGAAACAGGAAGTGGCCGCGGGCAACAGCTTCGCCGCCTCCCTGCGCAAGAAGCCGATGTACTTCGACGATCTGTACTGCAACCTGGTGGATTCGGGCGAGCAATCCGGCGCCCTGGAAACCCTGCTGGATCGTATCGCCACCTACAAGGAAAAGACCGAGGCGCTCAAGGCCAAGATCAAGAAGGCCATGACCTACCCGATCGCGGTAATCGTGGTGGCGATCATCGTGACCGCCATTCTGCTGATCAAGGTGGTGCCGCAGTTCGAGTCGGTGTTCCAGGGCTTCGGTGCGGAGCTGCCGGCCTTTACCCAGGTGGTGGTGGATCTGTCCCGCGGCCTGCAGCGCTGGTGGTTCGTGGTGCTGGGCGCGATATTCGCCGCCACCTTCGCCTTCGCTCAGGCGCACAAGCGCTCGGAAAAGTTTCGCGACTTCCTCGACAGAACCCTGCTCAAGGCGCCCATCGTCGGCGACATCCTGTACAAGGCGGTGGTCGCGCGCTTCGCCCGTACCCTGGCGACCACCTTCGCCGCCGGCGTGCCATTGGTCGATGCGCTGGACTCGGTGGCCGGCGCCACGGGCAACGTGGTGTTTCGCAATGCGGTGAACAAGATCAAGGTCGATGTGTCATCGGGCACCCAGCTGAACTTCTCCATGCGCACCACCGGCATCTTCCCCACCATGGCCGTGCAGATGACCGCCATCGGCGAGGAAGCCGGCTCACTGGACGAGATGCTGGACAAGACCGCGAGCTTCTACGAAGCCGAAGTGGATAACGCGGTTGATAACCTGACCACGCTGATGGAGCCGATGATCATGGCCGTGCTCGGCGTGCTGGTTGGCGGCCTGATCGTGGCGATGTACCTGCCCATCTTCCAACTGGGCGCGGTGGTCGGCTGACTTATGCTGCTGGATTTTTTGGCCAGCCACGCGCTGGCCTTTGTTTTCTGCGCCCTGCTGCTGGGCCTGCTGATCGGCAGCTTCCTCAACGTGGTGATCTACCGCCTGCCGCTGATGCTCCAGCGCGACTGGCAAAGCCAGGCGCGCGAGGTGCTGGAGTTGCCGCCGGCGCCCAAGGCGCAGACCTTCAACCTGGTGCTGCCCAATTCCAGTTGCCCCAGCTGCGGCCATGAAATCCGTCCCTGGGAGAATATCCCGCTGCTCAGCTACCTGCTGCTGCGCGGCAAGTGTTCGAACTGCAAGGCGCCGATCAGCAAGCGCTACCCGCTGGTGGAGCTGGCCTGCGGCCTGCTCTCCGGCTACGTCGCCTGGCACTTCGGCTTTAGCTGGCAGGCCGGCGCCATGCTGGTGCTGGCCTGGGGCCTGCTGGCGATGAGCCTGATCGATGCCGACCACCAGCTGCTGCCCGACGTGTTGGTGCTGCCACTGCTGTGGCTGGGACTGATCGTCAATTACTTCGGCCTGTTCACCAGCCTGGAGGATGCCCTGTGGGGGGCGATTGCCGGCTACCTGAGCCTGTGGTCGGTGTACTGGCTGTTCAAGCTGATCACCGGCAAGGAGGGCATGGGCTATGGCGACTTCAAGCTGCTGGCCATGCTCGGCGCCTGGGGCGGCTGGCAGATCCTGCCGCTGACCATCCTGCTGTCGTCACTGGTCGGCGCGGTGCTCGGGGTGATCATCCTGCGTGTGCGCGGCAGCGACGCCGGTACGTCGATCCCCTTCGGTCCCTACCTGGCCATCGCCGGCTGGGTCGCCCTGCTCTGGGGCGATGCGATTACCGGCAGCTATCTGAAATTCGCCGGATTCTAGCCGTGGGGTGCGCCGCGCGCACCAACCAACCGGTTCCGCCAGAGGCCCAGGCCGGACATGCCGCCAGGCTTGTCCAGCGCGGAACCGGCAATGGTGGACAAGGTGTCGCCATGTCCACCCTACCCATTCATGCAGTTGCCTTCGCTTGTGGCTTGAGGCTTGCCGCTGGCGGCTCCCTACCCCTACCCTTGCGCCACCCGAATCCAAGGACTTGCCCATGTTGCAATGGATGACTCGCCCGGGCTGGCCCGGCCACCTGCTCGCACTCGGCGCCGGCGCCCTCACCCCGCTGGCCCTCGCCCCCTTCGATACCTGGCCCCTGGCCCTGCTGTCGATCGCCCTGCTCTACCTGGGCCTGCGCGAGCTTCGCCCCGGCCAGGCGGCGCTGCGCGGCTGGAGCTATGGCTTCGGCCTGTTCGCCGCCGGCACCAGCTGGGTCTACGTCAGCATCCATGACTACGGTGCTGCCTCGCCGGCGCTGGCCGGTTTCCTCACCCTGGGTTTCGTCGCCGGTCTCGGCCTGTTCTTCGCCCTGGCCGCCGCGCTTTGGGCGCGCTGGCTGCGCCGCAGCGAGGCGCCGCTGGCCGACGCGCTGGCCTTCGCCGCCCTGTGGCTGGCTCAGGAAGTGTTCCGCGGCTGGTTCCTCACCGGCTTTCCCTGGCTCTACGCCGGCTACAGCCAGCTGGACGGGCCGCTGGCCGGCCTGGCCCCGCTCGGCGGAGTCTGGCTGATTTCCTTCAGTCTGGCGCTGTCCGCGGCGCTGCTGGTCAACCTGCCGCGCCTGCGGGCGCGCAAGGCCTTCCTAGCCGTCGGCCTGGTGCTGCTGCTGACGCCCTGGGTCGCCGGTCCGGCGTTCAAGGATCGCCCCTGGACTCGTCCGGCCGGCGACAGCCTGACGGTCGCCGCCGTGCAGGGCAACGTCGAACAGAACCTTAAATGGGACCCGGCCCAGCTCAACGCCCAGCTGGCGCTGTACCGCGACCTCAGTTTCAGCGCCGAGCGGGTGGACCTGCTGGTCTGGCCAGAAACCGCCATCCCGGTGCTCAAGGATCTAGCGCAAGGCTATATCGGCGTGATGGATCGCTTCGCCCGCGAGCAGGGCAGCGCGCTGATCACCGGGGTACCGGTGCGCCAGGCCAATGAACGCGGCGAGCTGCGTTATTACAACGCCATCACCAGCTTCGGCGACGGCCAGGGCACCTACCTCAAGCAGAAGCTGGTGCCCTTCGGCGAGTACGTGCCGCTGCAGGAGGTGCTGCGCGGGCTGATCGCCTTCTTCGACCTGCCGATGTCCGACTTCGCCCGCGGCCCGACCGAGCAGCCGCCGTTACTGGCCAAGGGTTATCGGGTGGCGCCCTATATCTGCTACGAGGTGGTCTACCCGGAGTTCGCCGCGGCGTTGGCGGCCGATAGCGAGATCCTGCTGACGGTGAGCAACGACGCCTGGTTCGGCACCTCCATCGGCCCGCTGCAGCACCTGCAGATGGCGCAGATGCGCGCGCTGGAGGCCGGTCGCTGGATGATCCGCGCCACCAACAACGGCATGACGGTGGTGATCGACCCGCAAGGCCGCATCCAGTTCGAGCTGCCGCAGTTCGAACAGGGCGTGCTCTACGGCGAAGTGCTGCCGATGGCCGGGCTGACGCCCTACCTGCAGTGGCGCATCTGGCCGCTGGCGATCCTCTGCGCCCTGCTGCTGGGCTGGGCGCTGCTGGCCGGGCGCATGGCCAAGACGGTCTAGCCGGCCGTCTCGGGGGATAAGGCTATGCCTGTGTTAAGCGCTGGGAGTGGGCGCAAAGGCCGTAGGGTGGGCTTTAGCCCACGCCAACCACCCTTGGTGGGCTAAAGCCCACCCTACAAGGCCAAAGCGGATCGCCGCGCGGCGCCCCCTACGCCAGCAGGCCGGCTCAGGCCAGTTCGACACGGTTACGGCCCTTGCTCTTGGCCTGGTAGAGGGCGTCGTCGACCCGCTTGTAGAAGGCCTCCGGCGAGTCGTCGCACAGTGGCAGGTAGTCGCCGACACCGATGCTGCAGGTGATCGACAGGCTCAGCGCCGGCAGCTGCAGCGGTTCCTGCTCCAGTTCGCGGCGAAAACGCTCGGCCAGGTGCAGGGCCTGCTCCAGGCTGGTGTGCGGCATCAGCACGGCGAACTCCTCGCCGCCCAGGCGCAGGAGGATGTCGCTGTCGCGGCGAAACACCTTGCGCATGTGTTCGGCGAACAGGTGCAGGCAGAGGTCGCCGGCGCTGTGGCCGTGGCGGTCGTTGACCTGCTTGAACCAGTCGATATCCAGCAGCACCAGGGCCAGCGGGCTGTGCTGGCGCCGCACGTAGACCAGCCAGTTGGCCAGCAGCACGTTGAACTGGTAGCGATTGCCCAGCCCGGTGAGGGCGTCGGTGCGGCTGCGCTGATCGAGTTCCTCGCTGTGCTGGCGCAGGCGCATCTCGCGCTCCAGGCCGACGCGGTACTCGCGATGCCAGCGGTAGAGAAACAGCATCATGTAGGCCAGGTAGATCAGCAGCGCCACCGACTCGGCCGGCGCGTCGCGCTCCTGCCAGAACTTCACCACGGTGGCCGGCAGGTAGATCAGCAGCATGGCCAGGGCGCAGGGGCCGCGGCGCATCGGGTAGGTGAAGGCCATCGCGGTGGCGAACACCACCACGTTGAGCATTACCATCAGGTGCGAGACGTCCAGCGCCCGGCTCAGCTCGACCCCGGCCAGCATCAGCCCCCAGAGCAGCGCCTGCAGCAGCATCAGCAGCCAGTGCTGACGCAGCCAAAGCTGCAGGCCGATCTCGCCGCACTGCTCGCGAGGTTCGTGAAGGATGCGCAGGGCGACGAACAGCAACAGCAACAGGCCGCCGGCCAGCCATAGCCAGAGGTTCTGCGTCGGCGAGCGGCTGGTCAGCCACAACAGGCACCAGGCCAGCAGGTAGTAGAAGCCGCCGAAACGCGAGCGCGCGTGCATGTCGTTCGCCTCGCGCCACAGCTTGAAGGCACTGCTGGACATCTTCACTTCAGGCTGCATGGCACGCGCTCCGACCACTACAGCATCAGCCTAGTCGAGTGATAGCGTTTTGCCTCGTCCTGACCTCGGCGCCTCTCGAAGGGGCGAGCTGGAGTCACGCAAACTACTCGAAGGGTTGCCGTGCTCAGGCGTACACCAGGCGATCGCGCCCCTGGGCCTTGGCGCGATACAGGGCGCGGTCGACCCGACGGAAGAAGGCCTCGGCTTCGGCGTCCTGTTCGACGTCGAAGCTACCGACGCCGAGGCTGGCGGTCAGCGGCAGTAGCTGCTCGCCCAGGCGCAGGCCGTCGCGAGCCAACTCCTGGCGGAATTGCTCGGCCATGGCGGCGGCATGCGCCAGGTCGGTGTTCGGCAGCAGCACGCCGAACTCTTCGCCGCCCAGGCGCAGCAGGGCGTCGCCGTCGCGACGGAACACCTCGCGCAGGCGCTCGGCGAAGGCGCTGAGGCAGGCGTCACCACAACTATGGCCATACTCGTCGTTGATCCGCTTGAACCAGTCGATATCCAGCAGCACCAGCGACAACGGCTCGCCGCGGCGCCGGGCGTTGGCCACCAGGCTGGGGAACAGGTTGTTGAACTGGTAGCGATTGCCCAGCTGGGTCAGGCTGTCGGTGCGGCTGAGCAGGTCGAGGCGCGCCTGCTGCTCCAGCAGCTTGAGTTCCAGGGCCAGAGTGGCCTGGTATTCGCGGTGACTGCGGCCGAGCACCAGCAGCAGGTAGCTCAGGTAGCAGGCCAGGGTCACCAGCAGCGCGCGCTGCTGCGGCCACTCCAGCGCCAGCACGACCAGACCGGGCAGGTAGAGCAGCGCGATGGCGAGCATGGCGCGGCGCTTGCGCATGGCGAAGTTGAAGGTCATCGCCGTGCTGAAGGCGACGGTGGCCAGGGTGGCGATCAGCGCCGAGTCGGCGAACTCGCTGCGGTACAGCGCCCAGGCGTGGGCCTGGCCCCAGCACAGCGAGGTGAGCAGCAGCAGGCCCCAGTGCTGGTCGAGCCAGCGCTGCAGCTGCTGCGGGTTGTCCAGCGGGCCGGGACGGTGCAACTGGCGCGCCAGCAGCAGGACGAAGAACAGCGCACTACCGCCCAGGCCGACGGCGAGCAGGCCAGCGGGGTCGGCGCTGAACAACCAGGTCAGTAGCCAGGCCAGCAGGTAGTAGAAACCGCCCAGACGGGTACGCACGCGGGTGTCTTGCACTTCGCGCCAGAGGGCAAAGGCGGCGGGATGGCGCGGTACTTCGGCGTCGGTCATGGCGTTTGTGATCACAGCAACTACTGGCCTGAGCATAGCGCCTTTTGCCGATCAGCGAGATATCGAACTGCCAGTATCGTTGCGCCGCCCGTCTGCCGGCGCTCAGCGCAACAGCAGCAGCGGGCTGACGCTGGTCTGCAGCATATGGCTGGTGGTGCTGCCGACCAGGAACTGGCGGATGCGCGAATGGCCATAAGCGCCCATCACCAGCAGGTCGATGTCCTGCTCGGTCTGGTAGTCGTGCAGGGTCGGCTCGACCTCGCCGGCGCGGATCGCCAGCTGCACCTGATGGCCGCCGGCGACCAGGCGCCGCTCGGCCTGCTGCAACTGGGCGCGAGCGGCGTCGCTGTCGGCGCCGACCATCACCACATGGATCGGCAGGCCCTGGAACAGCGGGCTGGCGGCGAGCAGGTCGACGCCCTTGTCGCAGGTGGCGCTGCCGTCGTAGGCCAGCATCAGGCTGCGCGGCACCCGGAACTGGCCGGGGCTGACCAGAATCGGCCGGTGCAGGGTGCGGATCACGCTTTCCAGCTGGCTGCCCACCAGTTGGCTGACCGCGTCGCTGGTCTCGCCCTGGCGGCCGATCACCAGCAGGCGAATCTCGCCCTCCAGCGCGCGCAGACTGTCCACCAGATCGCCATGGCGCTGGCGCAGCTGCGGGTTGGCCACGCCGTCGCGCTGGGCGCGTTCCCTGGCCGCCTCCAGGGCCAGGCGACCTTGCTCCAGCCCCAGCTTGCTGCGCCGTTCGTCGAGTTCGGCCAGCTCCTGCAGCAGCTGCTCACGGCTGCCCAGGGCGATATTGCCGGACAGGTCGCTGCGCGGCGGGTACTGCTTGTGGTCGAGCACGTGCAGCAGGGTCAGCGGTGCGCCCAGACGCAGGCTGGCCCAGGCGGCGTAGTCGCACACCGCCGGGGAGGACAGGGAACCGTCGATGCAAGCCAGTACCTGGGTCATGGTGGTTGCTCCTCTCGCTCAAGTCCGGCCTCAACGGCTCGCGGCATCACCTTAGCAACCCCGTCCTCGAAAACAAAGGCGGCGCGCAGCCGCCAGGCCCGGCTAACACCCGGTTACCTTTTGCCCCAGAGCCCCGGCCGAACGCATGCCGCAGCGCCCGGTCGAACGCCAGCCTCTTGCGAGGCCGGCAGGCGCGTTCAACTGCAACACAGGGCCGCCATACTGCCGTTTTCCCACCTGTCTGCGAGCGCTTTAGCGATGCTGTCCGCTGCCAAGGGGGTGCTAGGAAGGCTACCTGTCGTCAGCCCATGGAAATGGGCGCTGTTGTTGTTCGTCCTGCTGATGGTCTATCAGGTGCGCGCCCTGCATCTGGACGACCGCCTGTACTTCTGGATCAAGACCAGTTGGCACGAAGAGGCCTGGGAACACCGCAGCCTGTGGCTGCCGGAATACCGCGTGAGCATCGAGGCCAAGGCGGTGGCGGGGGTGACGGACAACTTCTCCGGGCTGAGCTACGACGACGACCGCGACCAGCTCTGGGCCGTGGTCAACAACCCCGAACAGTTGCTGCGCCTGAGCCCGGATGGCGAGTTGCTCGCGCGCTACCCGCTGAGCGGTTTCGAGGACGTCGAAGGCGTCACCTACCTGGGCGACGGCCTGTTGCTGCTGGCCGAGGAACGCCAGCACGGCCTGGTGGCGGTTCAGGTGCCGGAAAAGCCGGGGCCGCTGTTTCGCGAGGACTACCGGGCGCTGACCCTGGGCATCGGCCTGGGCGGCAACCAGGGCTTCGAGGGGCTGGGCTACGACCGCGCCGGCGACCGCCTGTTCGTGGTCAAGGAACACTCGCCGCGCAAGCTCTACGAAATCCGCGGCCTGAAAAGCAGCCTGGCCGGCGACTTCAACCTGGAGATCATCGACCGCCAGGCCTGGATCGAACGCAAGGTGTTCGCCACCGACCTGTCGTCCGTGCATTTCGACGAACGCACCGGGCACCTGGTGCTGCTCAGCGACGAATCCCAGCTGCTGATCGAGCTGGACGGCGCGGGCCAGCTGATCAGCTTCCGCTCCCTGCTGCAGGGCTTCGCCGGCCTGGGCAGCAGCGTGCCGCAGGCCGAGGGGGTGACCTTCGACAAGCGCGGCAACCTCTACCTGGCCAGCGAACCCAACCTGTTCTACCGCTTCGAGCGCGACTGACCCAGCCTTGCCGGGTGGGTCGGGCGGCGCTCCGCTCTAGCCCATGCCAACCCCCGTGGTGGGCTAAAGCCCACCCTACGGGCCTTTGTCCCCGCCACCAAAACTTGCCTTTGCAAGCGCCGGCAGACTCAGCCGCGGCGAATCAGCCAGATCCCGGCGACGATCAGCAACAGGCCGGCCACCTTGCCCAGGCTGATCGGCGCCTGGCGAAACCCGGCCCAGCCGAAGTGGTCGAGCAGCAGCGCCATGCCCAGCTGGCCGGCGATCACCAGCACCATGAACAGCAAGGCGCCGACCCGCGGCCCGGCGAAGGCGGCGGTGGCAATGAAGAAGGCGCCGAGCAGGCCGCCGCACCAGTGCCACCAGGTCAGCCCCTTGAGCGCGGCGAAGCTCGGCGCCTCGCGCTGCACCAGTACCATCAGCAGCAGCGCCAGGCCGCCCACGGCGAAGGAGATGAAGGCCGCCGCCAGCACGCTGGAGACCTGCTTGGCCAACTGGCCGTTGATCCCGGCCTGCAGCGGCAGAAAGGCGCCGGCGACCAGCGGCAGGGCGAGCATCCACCAGGGTATGGCAGGCATGGCGATCTCCAGCGGAACCAAAGAGCGCGCGATTATGCCGCAAATCCTGTCCGCCCCGTCAGCCCGCGGAGGCCTGAGGCATTATAGCGGCTTGCTGAACTGCACCAGGGCGACCCGCTGCTGGCGGTGATCCTGGCGTTCGACCAGGCCGCTGAGCGCGTAGCCCAGGCGCGGATAGAGCAACAGCCCGGCGCTGTTGGCGTTGAAGCAGGACACGCGCACCTCGCGGGCCTTGAAGTGCTGACGGGCGAGCGCCTCCATGGCCTCGATCAGCCGCTGCGCCACGCCCTGGCCGCGCGCCCAGGGCGCCACCATGAGGTTGCCCAGGGCGCAGTACTCGCCGTGCTGCCATTGGTAGAAGTTGGCGAAGCCGGCGACCCGGCCATCCAGGCAGACCACCGTGCTGTCGCGGCGCTCGGCCATGGCCGCGGCCAGTTGGCCGACGCTCAGCGGCCAGCTGGCCTTGGGGTAGCAGTAGAAGAGTTCGTCGGGGTTCTGCGGGAAGGTCACCACCTCGGCGAGGTCGGCGGCCTGCGCCGGGCGGACGGTGAGGCTGGAGGTCGTGGGCATGGCGGGACCGGTCGGGGGAAGTAGATGCCGAGCCTAGTGCCTCGTCTCGTAATAATCCATCGCGCCATGCCGCGACGGCTCACCTGCGCCGGGTGCGCTGTGCGCACCGCCGGCAACCGGTATCTGGTACGCGCGGAGCCACCAGGCGCGGTGTGCCCGGTCAGCGCGGCGGATACTGGGCCAACACCCTGGCCACGGTCTCGCGGATCGCCGCGGCGCGCTCGGCCGGGGTGGGTGCGTTGTTGCGCAGCACCTGCTGGGCGCTGCCGCGCCAGACCAGCTTGCCGTCGCGGCCGTCGATCAGGTCGATCTGCAGGGTGCCGACCTGGTAGTCCAGGGTGCGCGTCTCGGTGTAGGCCGGACCGCCCCAGTAGCCGCCCCAGGGCCCGCCCCAGAAACCGCCGTGGTAGGTGCTGACCTGGTTCTGCTTGTTCTCCACGATCAGCGCCGCCTGCACCCGCAAGTCGGCCGGAGCGCCGCCGACGGCCGGACGCAGGCCGCGCTGGTCGAGCTGTTCGGCGGTGGCGTCGCGGATGCGCTGCTCGGTGAGGTCGCTGTGCAGGCGCGGGTCGTCGGGGCTGTAGGTCAGCGCCGGCTCCTGCCAGCTCCAGCTGCGGTAGGCGGCGAAGTCGCGGCTGGTGTCGTAATCGCGCTCGACCCGGATGCTCTGACAGGCGGCCAGCAGCGCCAGGAGCGGGACAATCAGTAGACGCGGGGACATGGCGCTTCCTCCTCTGCCGTCAATAGGGTGGGTAGCCGCGCAGGGCGGCCTTGATCGCCGCGCGCAGGGCATCGGCGCGTTCGCTCTGGCTGCCGCCGCTGCGCGCCTCGCCGCTGCCGCTCCATACCGGCTGGCCGTCGCGGCCGTCGAAGAACTGCACGTGCACCACCGCCACTTCCTCCTCGTAAGTGCGCACCAGCGGCACGCTACCCCAGGCGCCGTAGCCATCCCAGTAGCGGCCATGGCCATAATAAGCGCCGTAGTCGTGGTAATACTGGCGCAGGCGTCGCTCCAGGTTGAGCGAGGCGCTGACCTGCAGGTCGCCGGGCTGGCCGGCCGGCGCCGGACGCAGGCCGTGCTGGTCGAGGCCGCTGCCGAGGCTCTCGGCCAGCAGCTCGCTGCCGGCCCAGGCGCTGCCCGCCGGCAACTGGCCGTCCTGCCAGCTCCAGTTGCGGTAGCGCCCGTAGTCGCGCGGCGGCGCCGGGTAGGCGCTGCGGTCGAAGGCCTGGGCGGCCTCGGGCGGCGCCGGCGGCAGCGGCAGGGATTGCGCCTGGTAGGGATTGGGGCCCTGGCAGGCGGCCAGCAGCGGCAATGACAGGATGGCGATGGCGGTGCGCATGGTGTTCTCCGTGGTCGCGCGCGGCATACCTGGCAGGCTGTTGAAAAACTACCTGCGTTGCCATCGCGGCGTTAAAAACAGGCTCGTGCGCGAGTCCGATCAAAATGCTCATTTACAGCTCGTAAACTCCGCTTTTTCGCCTGTTTTTGCCTTGCGCTGGCTGCCTCGCCTACGTTTTTCAACGGCCTGCTAGTGATTCAGGCTACGCCCGGCCTGCCGCGGCGTCCATCGCGGCCGATCAGCGCGGCCGGCACAGCCAGTGCAGGTAGCGCCCCAGGCCGGCGAAGCTGGGGTGGCGACGGTAGGCCAGTTCCATTTCCAGCAGGTCGAGCAGCTCGGCCTTGGCCTGGAATTCCTGCGGCATGTAGTCGTGGAACACGCGTACGCCGCTGCGGCTTTCGACCTGCCAGCTCGCGTCGAGCTGCGCGGCCAGTTCGCGCGGGTCGAGCGGGCGCTGCGGGGTCAGACTCTGCCCCTCGCCGGCGAAGCGCTCCTTGCGCAGCTTGCGGAAGTGGCCCTTGAGCAGGTTGCGGTAGACCAGCGCGTCCTTGTTGTAGAAGGCCAGTGACAGCCAGCCGCCGGGCGCGACCAGCTGGTTCAGCACCGGCAGGATCGCCGCCGGCTCGGCCAGCCATTCCAGCACGGCGTGGCACAACACCAGGTCGAAGGGCTGTTCCAGCTGGCCGAGCAGCTCCTGCCAGGGCGCCTGGATAAAGCTGGCGGCCTGGCCGGCCTCGGTGAAGCGCTGGCGGGCGCCGTCGAGCATCGGCGCGGCCGGTTCGGCCAGGGTGACCTGATGACCGCGCTGGGCCAGCCACAGGCTCATGTGACCGAGCCCGGCGCCGACGTCGAGCACCCGCAGCGGGCGCTCCGGCAGCGCCTCGGCCAGGTCGGCCTGGAGCACGGCGAGGCGGATCGCGCCCTTGGCGCCGCCGTAGATCTTCTCGGCGAAACGGGTCGCCAGCTCGTCGAAGTGGCGGTCGCTCATTGGCCGAAGCGCCGTTCGCTGTCGGCCAGCTTGGCCCGTACCACTTCGTCCATGTCCAGGCCCAGCTCGCCGCACAGCAGCAGCAGGTAGAGCACGATATCGCCGACTTCCTGGCCGGCATGGGCGAGCTGATCCGCCGGCAACTGGCGCGATTCGTCCTCGGAGAGCCACTGGAAGATCTCCACCAGCTCGGCCATTTCCACGCTGGCGGCCATGGCCAGGTTCTTCGGGCTGTGGAAGCGCTTCCACTGGTTGCCGTCGCGGATGGCGTGCAGGCGGGCGGTGAGTTCGGGCAGGTTCATGACGGGCTCCTTTCGAGCCGCATAGCTTCGGCCCGAAAAGGGCGCACTGCAAGGTATAGACGCTGTTCTATCGCCCCGGAGGAATGGCGCTTTGCGTAGGAGCCGGCTTGCCGGCGATGCTTCAAGTCGCGGATCGCCGGCAAGCCGGCTCCTACGGGGATGGCGGTGCG
>MTEU01000044.1_pt1 | contig 55877 bp, 47 predicted proteins | sample 1042701 | NCBI WGS metagenome assembly MTEU01 (sample SAMN06185813, study PRJNA358809) | soil metagenome | isolation source: naturally attenuated soil | place: India | collected 2015-05-23
GCATCCGGAGGTGGGTTGCCCTCTCCCCAACTCTCTCCCCAACTCTCTCCCGCAAGCGGGAGAGGGAGTAGACCTGGAGCGTTCGATGGGGCTACCCTCTCCCCGGCCCTTTCCCGCAAGCGGGAGAGGGAGAAGACACGAGGCACAGGCGGCACGTTGAGGCGGCTCCCCTCTCCCGCTTGCGGGAGAGGGGTTGGGGGAGAGGGCAAGCGTGTCATCACGGAAAGCCGTAAAGCCGCGCCGGATTCGCGACCAGCACCCTTTCGCGCGCCGCCGCATCCGGCAGCCAGCGCGCCAGCAGGTTGAACAGCACGCCGTCGTCCGGCATCAGATGCGGCTCGAAGTAGTTGATATGCGGCCAGTCGGAACCCCAGACCACCTGGTCCGGATTGGCCTGCAGCAGCGCCGCGGCGAACGGGTCCACCTCGTAATAAGGCGCCCCGCCGGGGTTGAGCCGATCGGCGCCGGAGATCTTGGTCCACGCCGTGCCCTCGGCCAGCATTGCGCACAGCGCCTGGAAACCAGGGTCCGCAGCTCCGCGCGCGGTCGACATGCGGCCCATGTGGTCAACCACCAACGGCAAGCGAAGCGCCTTCAGCCGTGGGCCCAGTTCGACCAGGTCCGGCGCGTGAATCCAGATCTGCGCGTGCCAGCCGCGTTCGCGCAGGCGCGGCGCGATCGCCTCGAGCACGTCGATGCCGACCCCGTTGCGGTACACCGCATGGCCATCGACCCGATACAGGTTGATCCGTACACCCCGCACGCCGGCCTCGTGCCAGGCGTCGAGCTCGGTGTCGGTGGTATCGGCGGCCGGCACGGCGATCCCTCGCAGCCGCGCCGGATAGCGCCGCAGCGCGTCAAGGACCACGGCGTTGCCGGCGCCTGTGCCGCTGGCGCTCGCGGTCACCAGCATGCCGCGCATCAGGCCCAGCGCGTCGAGATGCGCGATGAACGCCTCGGCGGGATACGGCGCGGGCGTATAGCTGCGATCGTCGGCAAGCGGAAAGCGCTCGAACGGCCCGAACACGTGGGCGTGGCTGTCGCAGGCACCCGGCGGCGCCAGGAAGGCCGGCGGCGTGATGCGTTCGAGGGCGGGGAGACAGGGGCGCGTCATCGCAGCGGCTCGCAATACAGAGGAATGCCGGCGCTCATTCGGGCGCCTTCAGCCGGCCCGCGGACGCCAGCGTCTGCGCTCGCGCGTCCTCACGCTGCAGCAGCGTCGACAGTTCCTGCGGCGACGACGGATGAGCCACGCTTCCGACCGTCAGCAAGCGGCTCTTCACCGCGCCTTCCGCCAGGGCCTTGCGCAACGCCGCATTGATAGTGTCGACCACCCCTGCTGGCGTGCCGGCCGGCGCCAGCAGTCCAGTCGCGGTGGTCGCTTCGAAGTTGGCCAGGCCCGCCTCGCGCAGCGTCGGCACCTTGGGCAACGCCGCATCGCGCTCGCGCGACATCACGGCCAGCGCGCGCAGCGCGCCCGACTGGATATGCGGCGCCGAGCTGGTCAGCTGGTCCACCACCATGTCGATCTGCCCGCCCATCAGGTCGACCAGCGCCGGCGCCGATCCCTTGTAGGGCACCTGATTGAGGCGAATGCCGGCCGCGTCTTCCAGTTGCAGCATCGCCATATGGTTGGTCGTGCCGGGACCGGCATGGCCGGCGGCGAGCTTGCCCGCGTTGCCCTTGGCGTAGGCCAGCAGCGACTGGATATCGCCAAAGCGCTTGTCGCCGCCCTTGGCCACCACCACCAGCGCGGTGGTCGACACCAGGCCGACCGGGTTGAAGCTGGCCAGCTTGAAGTTGGTTCGCGTCATGCGCGGCAGCACCACGATGGCGTTGGGCGTGGTGACCAGCAGCGTGCTGCCGTCGGGCTCGGCCCGCGACACCAGCGTGGCGCCGATCACGCCGCCGGCACCGGGCCGGTTGTCGACGATCACGTTGCGGCCCAGGCCCTGCTCCAGCGCCGGCGCGATCGCGCGCGCGACGACATCGAGATTGCCGCCGGGCGCAAACGGCACGACCAGGGTCACCGGCTTGTTGGACAGCGACTGCGCACGCGCGGCGCGCATCACCATCGGGGCGGCGCCAAGCGCCAGCATCTGCGCCAGCAGGCGTCTGCGGTTCATCGTGGTCTCCATCCTGCGAAGTCGTTCTTGTGGGGTGCGCCGCGCTCAGTCGCGGTAGCTCGGATCGATCCGGTCGAGCTTGCGCAGCAGCGCCGGCCATTCCATCACGCCATAAGGCCGGCGCGTGCCGGGCTGATAGTTGTTCCAGGTGGCCTCGAGCACGTCCTGCCCGACCTGCCGCAGCGGCGTGTTGCACGACAGCGCGCCGATCTGCGCGCGGCAGGCCAGTTCGAGCCGGTGCATCCAGTTGAAGGCCTCGCCGACGGTATTGCCGACGGTCAGCGCGCCGTGATTGCGCAGGATCAGCGCCTCGCTCTTGCCCAGGTCCTCGATCAGCGAGGCCTGCTCGGCGGTATCGAGCACCACGCCCTGGTAGTCGTGGTAGCCGATCTTCAGGAAGCGCATCGCAGTCTGCGTGATCGGCAGCAGCCCGCATTCCAGCGCCGACACCGCCATCGAGGCCCAGCTGTGGGTGTGGATCACGCAGGCGACTTCGGGGCGCGCCTCATGCACGGCGCTGTGAATCACATAGCCGGCCTTGTTGATGCCGTAGTTCAACGCGCCGAAATCGGGCTTGGACAGGATGTTGCCGTCGTGATCGACCTTGATCAGGCTCGATGCGGTGATCTCCTCGTACATCATGCCGTAGGCGTTGATCAGGAAGGCGTTCTCCTCGTCGGGCACGCGCACCGAGATATGGTTGGCCATCATGTCGGCCATGCCGTAGAGCTCCACCAGCCGGTAGCAGGCCGCCAGATCGACGCGCGCCCGCCATTCGGCGTCGCTGCAACGGTCGCGCATCGAGGGGATGTTCAACACGCCGGGTTTGGTCATGGTCTCTTTCTCCTTGTGTTCGTTCGTACGATCGCCGGGATCAGTCCGACCCCAGGGCCAGATCGCTGGGCCGGCGTTTTTCGATATGCCATTTCAGCAGCGCGGCGCTGCGATAGATGCCGTGCGCGAACTTGCCGTACGGCAGCGTCAGGAACAGCGCCATCACGATGCCAAGATGGATGGCCAGCAGCGCCGCCATCGCGCCGGTATCGCGCCAGGCCAGCAGCGCCAGGCCGCTTGCGCTGGTCAGGAACAGCAGCGCGATGAAGCCGCGGTCCATCGGACGCTGGTCCGGATCGCCAGTGCGCGGATCGCGGCGCAGATTCAACCACAGCAGTCCGGCCGGGCCGATCAGCAGGCCGATGCCGCCCAGCGTGCCGAGCACGACCGGCAGGCTGGTATACGCGTACGGCGCATGCAGGCCCAGCGCATAGTGGTAGAACGTGGCCACCGTCGTCGCCGCAAAGCACAACATGAAGCCGTAGAACGTGAAATGGTGGAAGCGCCGGCGGGCCAGCGTGAAGGCGTCGTCCTCGTTGTTGCAGCCCTCGCCATGGCCGCCGTCGAGATAGCGCAGGCGCAGCGCGTCGCCGGCGGCGCCGGTCGCCGCCGCCGCGCGCGATTCGCCAGGCCGCGTACCCGGGGAAACCTGCCGCCAGAAGCGAGTCACGCCGACGCCGAGCGCGAGGATCGCGAATAGGAAGACGATGCCGAACATCGCCGCCAGCAGGTTGTGCGGGAAGATCGCGTAGAAATTGCCCGCCATCGGCGCGTGCCACAGGCCGCCGCCCATCGCCACCGCCATCAGCAGGAACAGCGCGAGGCCCGCGGCCAGCGCCAATGACGTGGCCAGCCCCGCGCGGCGGTACAAGCCGCCCAGTGCGGCCGGAAACGCGTAGTCGCCATAGGTCTGCACACGGACCTTGGCCATCGCCTGCGGAATATTGACGGCGAACTCATGCGGCGGCGCGTACTGGCACGCATGGAAGCAGGCGCCGCAGTTGTGGCACAGGTTCGACAGATAGTGGATGTCGGCCTTGCCGAACTCCAGCCGGCGCGTCATTGCCGGGAACACCGCGCAAAAGCCTTCGCAATAGCGGCAGGCATTGCAGATCTGCAGCGTTCGCGCGACTTCGTGTTCGTCGGCGGTCAGCGGCAGCGCGGCCTGCGCCAACGCCGCCGCCTCGCGCGTCAGCGCTTCAAGATGTTGCATGTTGCTGTTCCAGAGATTCGCTACGAACGGGCACGGTGGCGCCCCGTAGTGCGACGGCGGCCTGCGCGGCCTGGGTGCCGGCGATGCGGCCGAACGCGGTGCCGATCGACATGCCGACGCCGGCGGTATAGCCCTTGCCGAGCACGTTGCCCGCCATCATTTCGCCGGCCACGAACAGGTTGGCGCTCGGCTTGCCGCCGAAGTGCACCGCGGCCTTGTCGTCGACCTTCAGGCCGAGATAGGTAAAGGTGATGCCCGGCCGCAGCGCATAGCCGTAGAACGGCGGCGTGTCGATCGGACGGGCCCAGTGGGTCTTCGCCGGCGTCAGGCCCTCGGTATGGCAGTCATCGAGCACCGTGTGGTCGAAGGTGCCGACGCGGCAGGCCGCGTTGTAGTCGCCGACCGTGCGCATGAAGGTCGCCTCGTCCAGGCCCAGCTTGCGCGCCAGCTCGGGCAGCGTGCGGGCCGTGACGCCGGGAAAGACCGGTGGCATGAAACGGCCGATCGCCTTCGCATCGATGATCGAGTAGCCGATCTGCCCGGGCTGCTGCGCCACCAGGCGGCCCCAGATCGCATAGCGCTTGGGCCAGAAGTCCTCGCCTTCGTCGTAGAAGCGCTCGGCGTTGGCGTTGAGCACCACGCCCAGCGACACGCAGTCGATGCGCGTGCAGATGCCGCCGTCGTACAGCGGCGCCCGCGCGTCGATCGCCACGCAGTGCGATTGCGACGGATCGCCGATGGCGTCCGCGCCGGCGTCGATCATGTACTTGAGCAGCACGCCCTGATTGAAGCGCGTGCCGCGGATCAGGAAATTGTCGGCCGGCCATTCGCCGCGCTCGTTCTGGCCCCAGGCCTCGCGCAGCCACTCGCGGTTCGATTCGAAGCCGCCGGCCGCGAGCACGCAGGCGCGCGCTTCGATGCGTTCGCTGCCAATGCGGGCGGCAACGAAGCGGTCGCCGTCGAGCTCGATCGCGTCGACCGGTGCCTCGTAGCGGATCTGCACGCCGAGCCTCTCCGCGCTTCGGTAGTAGGCATTGACCAGCGCCTTGCCGCCGCCCATGAAGAAGGCATTGGTGCGCGCGACATGCAGCGCGCCCGACAGCGGCGGCTGGAAGCGGACGCCATGGCGGCGCATCCAGTCGCGGCAGTTCGACGACGCGCGGATCACCAGGCGGGCCAGGTGCTCGTCGGTGATGCCGCCGGTCACCTTCAGCAGGTCCTGCCAGTACTCCTCTTCGGGATAGGCGTCGACGAGCACGTCCTGCGGCGCGTCGTGCATGCAGCGCAGATTGCGCGTGTGCTGCGAATTGCCGCCGCGCCATTCGCGCGGCGCGGCCTCGAGCAGCAGCACGGAGGCGCCGGCTTCGCGCGCCATCAGCGCGGCGCACAGGGCGGCATTGCCGCCGCCAATGACCAGGACGTCGATCATGCGGCGTCCTTGAACGAGGGCATGGGGAAGAAAGGCACGGTTCGGTCGTATCGATGTTTGACGCGACTGTACCGATACCTTTGGGCGCTGCTAAGGCGCCGGACGGAATGGGGGCTTCACGAATCGTGAAGGGGTACGCCCGGGAGGCGCCCCCGGCCGTTCAGCGGCCGGCCTCGGCGCCCCGGAGGCGCGCCATGTACCGTCCCCGATATCCGCTGTTGGTCAGCTTTCCTCGACATTGTATTTGGCAGGACCGGACACTAAGCTCGTCGTACGCATGCATGTCGGCGCAAGCCCCGAGCGGCTTGCAACCCCCCACGACTCACTACGAAAGAGGAGTCGACGACATGAACATCCTACGGCGATGGCCCAGGATGGCGCTCGCATGCGCCATGCTTGCGGCCCTGACGGCATGCGGCGGCGGCCACGACGATGACGACGGCCCCGAAGCGGCACCGACCATCCAGCTGCTTTCCTCCTCCCCCGACCACGTGACCGGCGGCAACGCGTTGATCGATATCACCGTGCCGCGCCAGATCAAGCTGGACCGCCGCCCGCTGCGGATCGAGCTCAACGGCAACGACATCACGCGGGAATTCCGTCCGCTGCTGGACGACCTTCGCCATCTGCAGGCCGTCGTGACGGGTCTGCGCGACGGCGAGAACACGCTGACGGCCAAGATCGGCCGCGAAACGGCCACGCTGCGGATGACCAACTATCCGATCACCGGCCCGGTGATTTCGGGGCCGTGGCAGACGCCGTTCATCTGCCAGACCGAGAGCTTCGTGCTGCCGGACGGCTCGCGCCTCGGTCCACCGCTCGACGCCAACTGCAGCGTCGCCACGCGCGTGCACTACCTCTATCAGAAGAACACCGGCGGCGCGCTGGTGCCGATGCCGAGCACGACCTCGCTGCCCGCCGACGTCGCCAACACGACCACGCTCGATGGCCACACCGTGCCGTTCGTGGTACGCGTGGAAACCGGCACGGTCAATCGCGGCATCTATCAGAACGCGGTGCTGCACGATCCGACCAGGGAGTCGGCCCCCACCCCGCTGAAGCCGCCGAAGGCATGGAACAAACGGCTGATCGCGGTCGAGGGCTTCGGCTGTACGGGCGGCTGGTACATCCAGGGAGCGGCGCAGGGCAATATCTCGGTCGCCGGCTTCGACTTCACGCTGCTCAATGTCAGGCGGCTCGGCGAGGGCTACGCCACGTTCGCCAATACGCTGCAGCACGCGTCGAACAACTGCAACGCGGTGCTGGCCAGCGAGGCGGCGATGATGTCGAAGGAGGCGGTGATCGAGACCTTCGGCGTGCCGGTCTTCACCGTCAGCGCGGGGTGCTCGGGCGGATCCTATGGCAGCTCGCAGCCGGCCGACCGCATTCCCGGCCTGTTCGACGGCGTGCTGATCGCCTGCACCTTCCCCGACCCGCTGTCGATCGCCCTGTCGGGTTCGGACGGGCACCTGATCACGCATTACCTGATGGGCAATCCGAACGCCCTGACCGACGCGCAGATCGCCGCGGTCACCGGCTACAAGAGCCGCAAGGCCTTCGAGGACGCGGCCAATCAGGCCGGGCGCATCGATCCGGTGCCGGCAAGGCAGGACTTCCCCGGCTACAACTCGGGCGTGTTCAATCCCGCCGTGCCGCAGGAGCTGCGCTATCACCCGGTCAATAACCCGACCGGTGCGCGGCCGACGTTGTACGACGCCGCCAGAAATATGTACGGCATCGACAAGGCCACCGGCTTCGCATTGCGTCCGTTCGACAATGTCGGCGTGCAATACGGGCTGGCGGCACTGAACGGCGGCGCGATCACGATCGACCAGTTCCTCGACCTGAACGAGAAGGTGGGCGGCTACGACCAGGATGCCAACTACGTCCCCGCCCGCTCCCTCGGCGACCTGGGCGCGATCCTGCGAGCGCAGCAGTCCGGCCTGCATCTGGGCGGCAACGGCGGGCTGGCTTCGATCCCCGTGTTCGACGTGACCGGCGTCTATAACGAGGACGCCGCCTATCACTACCAGTGGTTCCATTTCGCGCAGCGTGAACGGATGCTGAAGGCCAACGGCGATACCGCCAACCACGTGATGTGGCGCGGCAACCCGGTGCCGGCCGATACCGCGTGGGACACCTTCATCCGCTGGGTCGCGGCCTACAAGGATGACAAGTCGCCGGCCTCGCAGAAGCAACGGGTCGTCGCCCACAAGCCGCAGAACGCGGTCGACGGCTGCTGGCGGTCCCAGACGGATTTCGTGGCCGAGCCGCAGACCCTGAGCAGCACGCCGGACACGACCTGCAATTCGCTGTTCCCGTCGTGGACCGCACCGCGCATCGCCGCCGGCGGCCCGGTCTCGGCCGACGTGATGAAATGCACGTTGAAACCGGTCAATCCCGCCGACTACAGCGTGCCGTTCACCCCCGATCAGCTGAACCGTCTGCGCGCGATCTTTCCGAGCGGCGTGTGCGACTGGACCAAGCCCGGCGTCAACCAGACGGGCGTCGTGCCGAACGGATCGTTCGGCCCTTCGCCGGTGAATCTGGTGTTTGACATCACGAAGTCGTAGGCCTGGCAGACGTCTTGTGGCCTTGTGGCTCCTTTTCCGTAGTGAAATGAGGCACGGGGTGCTATCGTCGGCACCTGGCATCCCGTGCCACAACTCGACACTGTTGGAAGGAGACAACCTTGAAGCCACGCATCACGTGCCTGGCGGCGATCGCCTTGATGGCGAGCGCCGCGGCACACGCCGCCTACCCTGAACGCCCGATCAAGCTGATCGTGCCCTTTCCGCCCGGTCAGGCGACCGACATCTTTGCGCGGGCGCTCGGCGAGCGGCTCGGCAAGCAGCTTGGACAGTCGGTGGTGGTGGAGAACCGTGCCGGGGCCGGCAGCAATATCGGCATGGAACTGGCCGCTCGCGCCGCGCCCGATGGCTATACGCTGGTGATGGCCGGCAGTGCGATGGCGATCAACCAGACGCTCTATGCGTCGATCGGCTACGATCCGCGCCGCGATTTCCAGGCGATTTCGGGCGTGTTCTCGGTGCCGCTGGTGTTCCTGTCGACGCCGGCGTCGGGCATCACGTCGCTGCGCGATCTGGTCGGCAAGGCCAAGGCGGCGCCGGGCAAGCTCAGCTACGCGAGCGCCGGCATCGGCGGCACGCAGCATCTGTCGGCCGAGATGCTGAAGGCGCGCGCCGGCATCTTCATGGTCCATATCCCGTACAAGGGCAGCGGCCCCGCGCAGGCAGACTTCCTCGGCAACCAGATTCCGGTGATGGTCGACTCGATCACCGCCGCCCTGCCGCTGATCCAGTCGAAGAAGGCCGTGCCGCTGGCCGTGACCGCGGGCAAGCGCGTGCCGCAGCTGCCGAACGTGCCGACGGTGCAGGAGCAAGGCGTGCCCGACTTCGAGGCACTGGGTTGGGCGGTGCTGATGGCGCCGGCCGGCACGCCGCCGGCCATCGTGTCGCAGCTCAATGCGGAAACGGTGAAGGCGCTGCAATCGCCGGAGCTGCAGAAGTTCATCGTCGACCGCGGATCGGAGCCGATGCCGATGTCGCCGGAGCAGACCGCGCGGTTTGTCGACAGCGAGATCCGCAAATGGTCGACGGTGGTCAAGCGTTCGGGCGCGAAGGTCGACTGAGTCTGCCCGTCGCACTACGAAGGCGGAGCCGGCGGCCGCCGAAGCCACCGAGTCCCCGCCTTCGCGGGGACGACGGTGAACCGTCGGCGCCGCACCCCCGTTACGCTCAGGCCGCGGTCAGAAAATCGACCACCGCCTGCGTGAAGCGCTCCACCTGCTGCAGATTCGACAGGTGGGCCGCCTCCAGTTCGACATAGGACGCGCCCGGAATCGTCTCGGCCATGTAGCGGCCATCGGCCGGCGGCGTCGGAATATCGCCCGAGCCGGCGATCACCAGCGTCGGCACCGCGATCCGATGGATCTCGGCGCGCAGGTCGTTGTCGCGGATCGCGCGGCAATTGGCGGCATAGCCCGCCGCGTCCGTCGCGCTCAGCATGGCGCGCAATTGCTGCACCAGTTCCGGATGCGCGGCGGCGAAGTCCGGGGTCAGCCACCGGTCGACGACCGCGGCCGCGATCGACCCCACGCCATCGCGCTCGACCGCCGCGGCGCGGTTGGTCCAGTTCTCCGGCGGGCCGATGTAGGCCGCTGTATTGCACAGCACCAGCTTGCCGAGCCGCTTGGTGTGGTTCAGGCCCAGCCACATGCCCGTGATGCCCCCCATCGACAGCCCACAGAAATGCGCGCGCTCGATGCGCAGCGCATCAAGCAGCGCGATCACGTCGCCACCGAGCTGGGCGACGGTATAGGGACCGGCCGGCACCGACGAGCCGCCGTGGCCGCGCGTGTCATATCGCAGCACGCGGAAATGCTGCGTGAAGGCCGCGATCTGCGGCTGCCACATATCGAAGTTGGTACCCAGCGAATTGGACAGCACGAGCACCGGCAGGCTCGGGTCGCCATCGAGCTGGTAGTGGAGGCGGACGTCGGAAAGGTCGGCGAAGGGCATGGCGGAAGCGGTTCTCAGCGGTTGACGGCGGTACTCAGCGATCCTCGTCGGTACTGTAGTACTCGGCAGTACTCGGGACCAGGATCGATCGATGCCCCGTGCGGCGCGGCATGCGCCCGCGCGGAGCGGCACAGGCATCAGTTCTGCGCGATCGCGGAACCGTGCTGCGCCAGCGGCGTGACCTTCATCTCCATGAACGGATACAGCGGCAGCGAGGTCAGCAGCGTGTGCAGCTCGTCGTTGTCCTTGACGTCGAAGATGCTGACGTTGGCGTACTGGCCCACCACGCGCCACAGATGGCGCCACTTGCCTTCGCGCTGCAGCTGCTGCGACAGCGCCTTCTCGTCGGCCTTGAGCTTCTCGACGGCTTGCGGGTCGGCGGATTGGGGAATGCGGACGGTCATTTCAACCATGAAGAGCATGGCGATCTCCTTGTTGTAGCAGTACGGTCAATGGGGTAATCGAGGTCATACCGTGGCGATCGGCGTCACGGGAGAGCCCATCGCGCCGGGCAGGCGCAACGGCGGCGCGGTCAGGAAAAAGCGCGAGCGCCGCTCGGCGCGCAGGCAGGCGGCAAGCTCGCGCAGATACCACAGCTCGCCCAGCGGCAGGCCGAGCTTGAACAGGCAGTGATGATGCAGCGGCAGCATCGGCACCGCCCGCTGCCCCGGCTCCGGCGGCCGTGCCGGGAAGCGTTCGACCGCGTAGTTGTCGGCGGCCAGCGCGGCGATGCCCGCCTCCGCGATCCATTGCAGCAGCCGCTCGTCGCGGCCGTCGAGCGCGCAGCAGCTGTGATGCAGCGCATGCGCATCGGGCCTGCCGCCCATCTCCAGCACCATCTCGGCGAAGCCGGTGCGCAGCACCAGGATATCGCCGGTCTCGACGGCGACCCGATCGGCGTCCATCACGCGCATCAGGTCGTCGTAGCCGACGGTGCGGAACTCGCGGCCGAAGTGCACGGCCAGATCGACCAGCACGCCGCGGCCCTGCACACCATGTACGGCCAGTGTCTCGATGCCGAGCGCGTCGGCGTGGCTGTGGTCATGTCCGCACGGATGCGCGGCGAAATCGTCGGCCTCGGCATAGTCCACCGGTCCGACGATCTCGGCGTTGGGCCGGAAGCCGTTGTAGTAGACGCGTTCGGCCACACCGTCGCCGTCGGCATCGAACAGCGCGCCGACATGGGCCAGCGAATCCCATTGCGTCGAATACTGCAGGGACAGCAGCACCTGGTCGTCGCTGAGCACGTCGAGCGCATTGGCGTCGACCTTGGCCAGCGGGAAATTGACGTAGGGAATGTCGTCGCGATAGGTGGGCCGAAGCACCGGCGGATGCCGGCGCACGTTCAGCGCATTGCCGCCCGGCAGATCGAGTGGCAGCGACAGGCAGAACGTGCGGCCGCTGCGAATCTCCTGCGCGGCGGCGCGGACCTTGTCCGCGGTGATCAGATTCAGACGGCCGAGCTGGTCGTCCGGGCCGAAATCGCCCCAGTTGGAGCCTTCCGGTCGTTGTTTCCATCGCATCGGGGATAACCTCCGGCACGGACGCGCCGCGGTGCCAGCGTGAATGCACCGGCCCGCGCGGTCCGATCGATCGGGATGTCAGAGACAGCAGACGCCGTCGAGATAGGCCTTGCGCCAGCGCGTGATCCGCACCTCGGCGAACAGGCCCGCCTTGTGGAACGGATCGGCTTCGATTAGCGCCTGCGCGGCCTCGCGGGTATCGACATCGACGATATAGACACCGCCGCCGGCATCGCTGCCATCGTCGTTCAGCTTGGCACCGCAGGCGAGCAGCAGCGACTTGTTGGCTTCGAGGAAGTCCAGATGCGCCGGCCGCTCGGCCTTGCGCACGTGCTGGTGGTCGGGCTTGTCGAACGTCTCGATGATGTACGGCATGGTGTCTCCTGTGTTGTTGTCGGGAAAGCGTTTATCGATGATCAACCGGGGATCGTCAGATCTGCGCGCCCCACGCCAGCATGGCGGCGATGTAGATCAGGCCGACCCAGAACATCATGATCACGGTGTAGCCCATCACGTCCTTCAGCTTCAGCTTCGACAGCGCCAGCGCCGGCAGAATCCAGAACGGCTGCACCAGGTCGTTCCAGGCGTTGCCCAGCATCACCGACATCGACGTCTGCGCCACCGAACTGCCGATGGCCTTGGCCGCATCGATCATGAACGGACCCTGAATCACCCAGTGCCCGCCGCCCGACGGCGCGAAGAAGTTGATGAAGAACGAGCTGACCAGGCCCCAGAACGGAAGCGTCTGCGGCGTCGCGATATCGACGAACACGCGCGAGATCGTGTCGACCAGGCCTGATCCGGCCATCACCGCCATGATGCCGGCATAGAACGGATACTGCAGGATGATGCCCGAAATCGTCTTGATGCCCTCGTTCAGCCTGGCCACGTAGTTGGCCGGCGTGCCGAGCAGCAGCACGCCGATGAACAGGATCAGGAAGTTGATCAGGTTTAGATCGAGCGTGCCGCCCTGCGTGAAATAGAGCCCCGCATAGGCCAGACCGCAGACACCGATCACCAGGCTCAGCAGCCGGCTGTTGTTCATCCGCGTGGCCAGCGTGTTCTCCAGCCCCATGCTGTGGCCGCCGGCAGCGCCGCCCCGCTCTCCGCGCGTTTCGGCTTCGACGTTGATTTCGGTGATGTCCTTGGGGTCGCGCGGGTGCAGCATCGCGTTGAGCAGCGGCAGCGTGATGATGACCGCCAGGCTGGTCAGCAGCATCGGCGTCGAGAAGATCGTGTCCTTCAGCGCGATCACGCCCATCAGCTTTTCCATCGGATGGCCCGGCGTGGAGATCAGTACCGGGATGCTGGCCGACAGGCCGAGGCCGTACAGCGTGAAGCCGCTATACGCCGCCGCGATGATCAGCGGATAGTGGACGCCCTTGACCTTCAACGCGAGCTTGCGCGCGACGATGCCGCCGATCACCAGCCCGAAGCCCCAGTTCAGGTAGCTGCCGATGCCGCCGACCAGCGTGGCGACGATCACCGCGCCGCGCGGCGTGGCCACGCGTTCGACGATGCGATCCAGGAAGCGGTCGATCAGCGGCGCGGTAGCCAGCACGTACCCCATCGCCAGGATCACAGCCATCTGCGTGGTGAACGCCAGCAGGTTCCAGAAGCCCTTGCCCCATTCGAGAATCACGGCCGGCGCGGCCTGTCCTTGCACCAGCATGGCCATCGCCATGCTGAGCAGCGTCAGTCCGATGGCGAAAACGAAGGGGTCCGGCAAATACCGGCGCATCAGTTCGGTAAAGAACCCGGCGACCTTGCTCAAGATCTGTCTCCCAAAAACATGCCGAATGGCATCTCGAATTGCCGCATTTCGAACTAACGTTCTACATACGAACACATTGGCTATAGGGAGGCGATCGTAGAGGCGTGTTTGCGCAAGGTCAAGTCAATGAATGGACTTATTGAATCGAATTCCGCAATAACCGAGCCCGCGGAGAATCCGCCGCGCGATTGCTGCGATGCAGAATAAAAACGCGGTGACCGGGGCCCGGGCCATGCCAGTTTGAAAGCGGACGCTTGCCGCGCTGCAGCAGGCCGGACCACGAAACGGTTCGTTCCGGTCTATCGCAACCCCAGCATGCGTTCGATATCGAGCATCAGCGCCCGCAACTGCGGCCCGGCCTGTTTCTCGATCGCCCCGAAGCTGCCCTGCCCGACCGGCACGCCGCAGTTCAGCACGAACAGCTGCGAGCCGACCGGCTGGCACATCGGCACCGCGAAGCCGTAGACCTCGGGCCGCCATTCGGCGCGGTTCGAGCAGTACCCTTGCCGCTCCAGATCGCGGCGAGCGTCCGCCAGCCGCGGTTGGGCGTAGGCGAAGGCTTTCGGATCCTGCAGCCGCAGCTGGTTGAGCACCGCATCGCGTTCGTTCGCCGGCGCGCGGCACAGCCAGGCGCGGCCGATGGCGGTGGTCAGCATCGGCAGCGCGGCGCCGATCTCCGGCGTCACGATCAGGCTGTCTGTCGAGCGCGCGGTCTCGACATAGATCATCTGCGTGCGGTCGCGGATGCCCAGCGACACGGCGCCGCACAGCCGGTCGGCCAGTGCCTTCATCATTGGCCGCGCCAGCTGGCGCAGATGCATGCTGGCCAACAGCGGATAACCCATCGACAGCACCGCCGCACCGAGCCGGTATTTGCGCAGCACGGTGTCATGGCGCAGATAGCCCAGCGCCGTCAGCGTATGCGTCAGCCGGGCCACGGTCGTCTTGGACAGCCCGGTACGCTCGGCGAAATCGCGATTGCCGAGCATCGCGTCGCCGCTATCGAAGGCCAGCAGGATGTCGATGCCGTTGGCCAGCGTGGCCGCGTACTGGCGGTCCTTGTCGGCCGGCTCCTTCGTGCGCGAAAGGGATTGCGACACGGATTGCGCCGCGCTGGTACGCGAACCGAGGCGCGAACCGGGGCCGTTCATCGGCTCTTCCTCAGCGCGGCCTCGATCCTGGCGACCATCCGCAGAAGGCGCGGCCCCATCTGCCGCTCGAGCTTGCGCGGCGTCATCCGCGCGCCCAGCACGCCGCAGTTGAACACCATGACCTCGCCATCGATACGCGTCGGCAGCGGCGCCGCCACGGCATGGATGTCGCTCTGCCATTCGCCGCGAGACGTGCAGAAGCCGAACTCGGCTATCTGTTGCCGTGCGTGTTCGAACGCAGGCGCATGTCGACGGAATTCCGCCGGATCGGTCTTGCGCAGCGCCGCCAGCACCGGGCCGCTTTCCTGCTGCGACGCATGGCACAGCCAGGCCCGGCCAATCGCGGTGGGCAGCATCGGCAGCGTCGCGCCGATATCGGGCCGGAACGCCATCGCATCGTGGCCGCGGCTCGTCTCGACATAGACCATCTGCGTGCGGTCGCGCAGGCCCAGCGACACGGAGCCATCGATCTCGTCGGCCAGCTGCTTCATCAGCGGCCGCGCCAACTGGCGGATGCGTAGCGTGGCCAGCAGCGGGTAGCCCAGTGCCAGCGTGGTCGATCCGAGCCGGTAGCGGCGCAGTTGCGCGTCATAGCGCAGCAGGCCGCGTGCGGCCAGCGTGTAGGTCAGCCGGCTGACCGTCGCCGGCGACAGGCCGGTGCGCTCGGCCAGTTCCTTGTTGCTGAGCACGCTGTCGCCAATGCCGAAGCACTGCAGCAGCGAGAGCCCGTGCGCGAGCGTAGTGGCGAAGGCCGGATCGGGATGATGAGAGCGTGGAGCCATCGGGGGCGGCGTTCGGGGATGAATCGGAAATGTTGGGTTTCAGCAGGGCATCGACATCGCTGTCGCCCCCGCGAAGGCGGGGGCCCAGTGTCTTTTCTCACTCGCGGCCAAACAAGTCGCTGGGTTCCCGCTTTCGCGGGAACGACAGGATGTACGGCATCTGGTCGGCGTCGATCATAACGCGCCGGGCCCGTGGGCAAACACCATGTCGTTCAAGATAGCGAAACAACGATCCACTATTTCGCCCCTGATTGCTACGCTGCCTCTCCATCCGATGCCAATCCACGGGCGTGTCCCGCGGTCCACCGCCAACCGAAACAGGAAGCCGTAGCGATGATCCGAGACCCCGACACCTATCCCGCATTTCTGGCGCAACTACGCCGCTTCGTGCAGCAGCGACTGGTGCCGCGCGAAGCCGAGGTCGCATCGCGCGACGAGGTGCCGGCCGACCTGGTCAAGGAGATGGCCGACATCGGGCTGTTCGGCTTTTCGATCCCCGAGTCCTATGGCGGCGCCGGCATGACGACCGAAGAGCTGGTGCTGGCCGCGATCGAACTGTCGCAGTGCTCGGTGGCCTTCCGCGCACGGGTCGGGACCAATACCGGCATCGGCTCGGAAGCGCTGGTCGCCGACGGCACGCCCGAGCAGAAGCAGCGCTATCTGCCCCGCCTGGCCAGCGGCGAGATCACCGGCTCGTTCGCGCTGACCGAGCCGGAGGCCGGATCGGATGCGACGGCACTGACCACGTCGGCGCGCCGCGACGGCGACCACTATCTCATCAACGGCACCAAGTGCTTCATCACGAATGCGCCGATCGCCGGGCTCTTCACAGTGATGGCCCGCACCGATCCCGATACCACCGGCGCATCCGGCATCTCGGCCTTCCTCGTCGAGCGCGACACGCCGGGCCTGCGCACCGGGCCGGCCTACCGCAAGATGGGCCAGGAAGGCTCGCCGGTGTCCGAGGTGCATTTCGACGATTGCCGCGTGCCGGCCGCCAACCTGATCGGCGGGGTCGAAGGCCAGGGCTTCCGTACGGCGATGAAGGTGCTGAACAAGCAGCGCATCCATCTGTCGGCGCTGTGCATCGGCCCGGCCATCCGCATGCTCGACGATGCGATCCGCTTCGTCAGCACGCGCAAGCAGTTCGGCGAACCGCTGTCGAGCTTCCAGCTGGTGCAGGCGATGATCGCCGATTGCCAGACCGAGATCCATGCGGCCCGCGCGCTGGTGCTGGAGACAGCGCGCCAGCGCGACCGCGGCGAGGACGTGACGATGCAGGCTTCGATCTGCAAGTACTTCGCCTCGGAGATGTGCGGACGCGTCGCCGACCGCTGCGTGCAGATGTTCGGCGGCTACGGCTATATCGCCGACTACGGCATCGAGCGCTTCTATCGCGACGTGCGGCTGTTCCGCCTGTACGAGGGCACCAGCCAGATCCATCAGCTCAATATCGCCAAGCGCACGCTGGCGCAGGCCGGCGCCTGACCTTCGCGCCGCAGCCGAAAAAACACAACAGGAGACACCATGTTCAAGACCCTTGTCGCCACGATGGCGCTGGCGATCGGCACCGCCATGCTCTCCGGCGCGGCCCACGCCGAAGCGCCCTACCCCGGCAAGCCAATCCGGCTGGTGGTGCCGTTTGCACCGGGCGGTTCGTCCGACATCCTGGCGCGCCTGCTGGCCGATCGGCTGAAGGCCGAACTGGGCCAGGTGGTAGTGGTCGAAAACAAGCCCGGCGCGGGCGGCAATATCGCCGGCGAGAGCGTCGCGCGCGCCGCGCCCGACGGCTACACGCTGCTGCTGGCCGCGGCCGGGCCGACCGTGATCAATCCGAGCCTGTACAGCAAGATGCCGTTCGATCCTGCGCGCGATCTGGCGCCGGTCACGGTGCTGGCGCGCGAGCACAACCTGATGGCGGTGAAGGCGCAGCTGCCCGTGCGCAATCTGTCGGAGTTCCTGGCCTATGCGCGCAGCCATCCGGGCAAGCTGTCGTTCGGATCGCCCGGCAACGGCACCGTCGCGCATCTGGGCGGCGAGCTGCTGAACCGCACCGCCGGGCTGAACATGCAGCACGTTCCCTACAAGGGCAGCGGCCCGGCCGTCGCCGACCTGATGGCCGGCCATATCGACCTGATGATCGACAACATGCCGGCGCTGCTCGCCCAGGTGCAGGGCGGCAAGCTGCGGCCGATCGCGGTCGCCAGCGACAAGCGCGCCGCGGCGCTCCCCGACGTGCCGACCTTCGACGAGGCCGGCGTCAAGGGCTATCTGGTCACCGCGTGGAAGGGCCTGATGGCGCCGGCCGGCACGCCCAAGCCCGTCATCGCGAAGCTGCACGAGGCCTGCGCCCGCATCCTGGCCACGCCGGAGATGCGCAAGCGGGTGATCGAGCTCGGCGCGGAACCGGTCGGCAACACCCCCGAAGCGTTCGCGGCGCAGATCCGCAGCGAGACGGCGTGGTGGGCCGCGCAGGTCAAGGCGACCGGCACACGGCTCGATTGATGCCGATTGACGGCAACATCGCTGACAAGCACCGAATATGCATGACGTCGGCCGCCCTGTGACGCCAGGCAACTGGCCGCGTTGCGCGGCCAGACCGTCATCCAGCAGGGACCGCCAGGCGCGCGGGGCGTTGCGCCTGCGGCCCCATTGGCCATTGCGGAATTACATGCCACTGTAAGAACGACGCGCCCGCATCGACGGCATCGACCGCACGCGGTGCGCGCCGCCTGACTCACAGCGTACCGCCGCCGGACAGCCAATACGGCTCGCGCTCGTAGTACTGGTGCAGCTGCGTACCCCACTGCGGGTCCGCCATGCGGGGCCATTGGTCCTTGTTGAAGCCGGGCGCCGACTTGATGCGATCGGCCGTGATGCCGAGGCGGAAGCATTTCTGGTCGGTGTCCATGACCAGCGCATTCCACGGAATCGCGTGCAACGTATCGCCGATACCCAGAAAGCCGCCGGTGGTCAGCACGGCATAGGCAATGCGGCCGCGCGGTACATCCAGCATGATTTCGCTGATTTCGCCGACATGCTCGCCGTCGGACGAATAGACCTTGGTGTCCTCGAGGCTGGATGCCGCCATCACTTCCGGGCCGGGGCCTTCGCCGACGCCCGATCCTACGATGCTGGCACCGCCCTGATTCGTGCCGGGTTGCGAGGGGTTCATCGCCATCTCCTTGATCGTGGTACGCGGAAACCGGTGTTTCGCAACGACCATGCCATCCCGGTTCAAACCGCCTGTCCCGAGGGGGGCGCCGGCTTTCATCATTCTTTCGCAATCGCCCGCTAAGGTCCTGCCTTTCCCTTCCCCACACCCCAAAAGGCAAGAGGCAGGACATGACCCGATCCCCCTACCCCCGTCGACGTTTCCTGATCCACACCGGCGCACTCGGCCTTGGCACCAGCCTCGGCCTGACCGCCTGCGGTTCCGACGACTCGCCCGAGGCGCCCGCGGTGATCGTGCCCGACAGCGAACGCCCCAAGCTGCCTTACGGCATCCAGATCGGCGATGTGGGCGGCGGACGCGCGGTGGTCTGGGCGCGCGCCGACCGGCCGGCGCAACTGCGCGTGGAGTACGACACTACCGACAGCTTCCGCAATCCGCGCAAGGTGCTCGGGCCCACCGTCAGCGCGGCATCCGATTTCACCGGCCGCGTGGAACTGACCGATCTGCCGGCCGGCGAATCGATCTTCCTGCGCGTGGCCTACGACAGCATCGACAATCCGCGCGCGACCGGCGTGGTGGTGCCGGGCCAGTTCCGCACGATTCCGCGTATCGACGCCAACCGCCCGGTGCGCTTCGTCTGGGGCGGTGACGTCGCGGGCCAAGGCTGGGGCATCAACACCGAATTCGGCGGCATGAGGATCTTCGAGGCGATGCGCCGCCGCGAGCCGGACTTCTTCCTGCACAGCGGCGACACGATCTACGCCGACGGCCCGATCCTGGCGGAAGCCACCGCGGAGAACGGCCGCGTCTGGAAGAACCTGGTGACGCCGGAGGTCTCCAAGGTCGCCGAGACGCTGGACGAATACCGCGGCCGCTACCGCTACAACCTGATGGACGAGAACGTGCGGCGCTTCTCCGCCGAGGTGCCGCAGATCTGGCAATGGGACGACCACGAGGTGACCAACAACTGGTCGCCGACCAAGGACCTGAGCGCCGATGCGCGCTACACCGAGAAGAACATCGCCACGCTGGTGGCCCGCGCCACGCAGGCCTTCCGCGAATACGCGCCGATGCGCATCGGCAGTACCGCGGCCGAGCAGACGCTCTATCGCAAGGTCTCGTACGGCCCGCTGCTGGACGTGTTCGTGCTCGACATGCGCACGTATCGCGGCGGCAATACGGCCAACCTGCAGACCACCGAGAACGGCGACACGGTGTTTCTCGGCAACGAGCAGCTCGAATGGCTCGTCAATGGTGTGAAGCAGTCGCAGGCCACCTGGAAGATCATCGCCGCCGACATGCCGATCGGGCTGTGGGTGCCGGACGGCAAGGACGCGGCGGGCAACGCGCGCTGGGAGGCAATCGCCAACGGCAACGACGGCGCCGCCATGGGCCGCGAACTGGAAACCGCGCGGCTGCTGCGCGCGATCAAGGGCGTGCCCAATGTGGTGTGGCTGACCGCCGACGTGCACTATTGCGCCGCGCACTTCTACGATCCGTCGAAGGCGCAGTTCACCGACTTCTCGCCTTTCTGGGAATTCGTCGCCGGCCCGCTGAACGCCGGCACCTTCGGCCCCAATCAGCTCGACGGCACCTTCGGTCCGCAGCTGGTGTTCCAGAAGGCGCCGCCTGCCGGCCAGGCCAACCTGTCTCCCTACTCCGGGTTCCAGTTCTTCGGCGAGGTCAATATCGATCCGTCGACGAAGGCACTGACGGTGGACCTGCGCGACCTGGATGGCGTCAGCGTATTCAGCAAGACGTTGCCGGTGGCTTGAGGCTGCGGGCGCTGGCGGACCGCCGACACTGATTGTTGCCGGCGGTATTCTCCCTCTCGCCCTCAGGGGGAGAGGGTTGGGGAGAGGAAGGTGGTTTTTCGAGCGTTGGCCGCATGACGAACGCCGCTCGCCCTCTCCCCCGCCCCTCCCTCCCGCAAGCGGGAGAGGGGCGAACACCTCGCGCGCCTGCACGTGTTGTGGCTTTCGCTGCTGCCCTCTGCGCTACCTCAACATGAACGACATCGCCGACAGGCAGTTCAGCATGCGTACCGCGTCGGTCACGTTGGGCGCATCGAAGCTTAGCGTGACGCCGTCGAGCCGCTGCAGCGTGGGCCATTGGCAGAACAGGTCGGCATGCGCGGGCGTCAGCGTCCGCAATCGGCAGTTCACCGGGCCAGCGATGGTGAAGGGCCGAACGGCAGCCGGATCGGTTCGCAGCGAGCGGACCGCGGCTTGCGCCGCCGCGGCGATCGCCTCGCACGCGGCGGCGGGCGTCATCGAGTCGCCGGTGCCCTGCCCCTGCGCGCGCTTGGTGGCGACATAGCGGACCCACGGCAGCAGTGCCGACGTCTCGTCGACGAACACATCGTCGCCGCTGGCCATCAACACCGGCACACCGGCCTCGCCAGCGAGGGCCGCATACAGGCCCGCCTCGCCGAGCTCGGTGCCGTTGAGCCTGACGCTGGCGAACGCGCCGCTATTGATCGTATGCGCCAGGATGCCGTGCCCCTGTGCACGGCCGTGATAGCCGATCATCAGCACACCATCGCAGCCCTGCTCGATGCCGCTCATCATGCCGGCGTAGCGCGGCTTGCCGAGTACGAGGCGCACACGCGGGTCCAGCAGGTCCGGCAGCAGATTGCGGAAGCCGCCGTGCGAGTCGTTGACCCAGACGGCCTCGGCCCCGGCTGCAAAGGCGCCGCGCGCCGCGGCGTCGGCCTCCCGCGTCATCCAGGCGCGGGCACGCTCGTATTCGCCGTTGCCCGGGCGCGTCTGTTCGGGATGGAAGACGCCGGCGACGCCCTCGATATCGGTGGAAATCAGGATCTTCATCGGATAGGCGCTCCGGCGCAGGCCGCGAGCAGGCAAACGGTTCAGTCGACGGAATTCAGTTCAGGCATCACCGCCAGCAGACCGCGGCGGCAATGGCCGTCGCGGCCGCTGACGGTCTGCGCATGCCACAGCGCATGCACGATGGCCTGCTCGACGCTGTCGGCAGCGGCATGGAACAGCGGATCGAGCGCGGTCTCATGGACCATCGCGATGGCAGGCATCGGCACGGCAGCGTCGTGCGGCACGGTATAGGCGGTGCTGAAGGCCAGCGCGATATCGCCGGAGCCATGGCCATAGACCGAACCGGTGCGTGCCAGTCCCGCTCCGGCGCGCCGTGCCAGACGCCCCAGCTGGCGGGAATCGAGCGGCGCGTCAGTGGCGACGATCATGATGATCGAGCCCTTCTCCGGCGCGGCGTCCGCTGCCGCAGGCGCGGCAAGCCGTTGCGCCAGTTCCAGACCGATCCGCTGGCCGGCGAACGTCAGTGTCGACGGCGTGCCGTAATTGGCCAGCACCAGCGCGCCTACGCGGTACGGCCCGGCAACACGAGACGCCGTACCGATGCCGCCCTTGACGCCGAACGCCGACATGCCGCGCCCGGCCCCCACCGCGCCTTGCGCAACCTCCACGTCGGCCGCTGCGCAAGCCTGCAGATAGTGCGTGTCGCCGATGGCCATCGCCTGGATGTCGTTCAGATAGCCGTCATTGCATTCGAACACCAGCGGATTGACGGTGGGCCAGCCGCGGCCGATCTCGGCGTGGGCAGCGATCGCCTGGCGGATCTGCGCCTGCGCCACGGCCCCGACCGCAAAGGTATTGGTCAGTGCGATCGGCGTCTCCAGCACGCCAAGTTCGTCGACCTGCACCAGGCCGATGCTCTTGCCGAAGCCGTTCAGCACCGCGGCCGCGGCTGGCACCTTGTCCAGATATGGATCGCCGGCGTGCGGCAGCACCACGGTGACGCCGGTCTGCACGGCGCCGTCGGCCAGCGTGCAATGGCCGACGCGCACGCCCGGCACGTCGGTGATCGCATTGCGCGCGCCGGCCGGCAGCTCGCCGATATGGGGCGGTACGCCGGACGCGGCGGAAGGTTCGTGCGGCATCGCGATGGTCCCCGGTCAGCGACGATCGATCTTCGGATCGAGCGCGTCGCGCAGCCCGTCGCCGAGCAGGTTGAAGGCGAGCACCGTCAGGAAGATCGCCAGGCTGGGGAAGATCGCCACATGCGGGGCCGTCACCATGTCGGCGCGCGCTTCGTTCAGCATCGCGCCCCACTCGGGCGTCGGCGGCTGCGCGCCCAGGCCGAGGAAGGACAGGCTCGCCGCGGTGATGATCGAGGTGCCGATCCGCATCGAGAAATAGACGACGATCGACGAGATCGTGCCCGGCAGGATATGCCGCATCAGGATGGTCCAGTCGGACGCGCCGATGCTGCGCGCGGCCTCGATATAGGTCAGGCGCTTGAGCATCAGCGTATTGCCGCGCACCAGCCGCGCGAACGCCGGGATGCTGAAGATCGCGACCGCAAAGATCACGTTGACCATGCCGTTGCCCAGGATGGCGACGATGCCGATCGCCAGCAGGATGCCCGGGAACGCGAACAGCACGTCGGAGATCCGCATCACGATACGGTCCCACCAGCCCTCGTAGTAGCCCGCCAGCAAGCCGAGCAGCGTGCCGACGATGGCGCCGACGATCACCGAGAAGAAGCCGGCGGCCAGCGAGATGCGCGTGCCCGCCAGGATGCGGCTGAAGATGTCGCGGCCCAGCGAATCGACGCCGAACCAGTGCGCCGCCGATGGGCCGGCGTTCAGCGCGTCGTAGTCGAAGTAGTTCTCCGGATCGTAGGGCACCAGCTGCGGCGACAGCACCGCGACGATCACCAGCAGGATCACGAACACGCCGGCGGCGAGCGCCAGATGCTGACGGCGGAACTTGCGCCAGAACTCGGTCCACGGCGTGCGGACGGGCTCGGCCTGCGCCGCCGCGCCTTGCACGCCCGCCGAGGCGGCCTCGTTGGCCACGGTCGATAGCTCGGTCATGGACGGCCTCACTTGTAGCGGATGGTGGGGTTGATCACCGTGTACAGCAGATCCACCACCAGATTGATCAGAATGAATTCCAGCGAGAACAGCAGCACCTCGGCCTGGATCACCGGGTAGTCGCGCATCTCGACGGCGTCGACCAGCAGCCGGCCGAGACCGGGCCAGTTGAACACCTTCTCGACCACGATCGAGCCGCCCAGCAGAAAGCCGAATTGCAGCCCCATCATCGTGACGACCGGGATCATCGCGTTGCGCAGGCAGTGCTTGGCGACCACCAGCGACTCGCGCACGCCCTTGGCGCGCGCCGTGCGCACGTAGTCTTCCTGCAGCACCTCGACGAACGACGCGCGCGTAAATCGCGCCATCACCGCGGCCACCGCCGCGCCGAGTGTCAGCGACGGCAGGATGTAGTGCTTCCAGCTTTCCGCGCCGATCGACGGCAGCCAGCCCAGCTGGACCGAGAAGATCTCCATCAGCAGCATGCCGAGCGCGAAGGCCGGGAACGAGATGCCCGACACCGCCAGCGTCATGCCGATGCGGTCGGGCCAGCGATTGCGCCAGACGGCGGAGCCGATGCCGATCAGCATGCCGAACACCACGGCCCACAGCATCGAGGCAACGGTCAGCCACAGCGTCGGGAAGAAGCGGTCGCCGATCTCCTCGCTGACCGGACGCTTGGTGCGCAACGAGGTCCCGAATTCCCCTTGCAGCGCATTGCCGAAGAAGGTGACGAACTGCTCGTGCAGCGGCTTGTCCAGCCCCAGATCCTTGCGCACCAGTTCGACGGTCGCGGCATCGGCCTCGGGGCCGGCGGCGAGCCGCGCCGGATCGCCGGGCAGCAGATGCACGAACAGGAAGACCAGCACCGCGACGATCAGCATCGTCGGCACCACGCCCAGCACGCGCTTCAGAAAGTAATTCAACATGACGACTCCAGACCCGCTTTTCCTCTCGCGGCTCGACGTGTCGCCCCCGCGAACGCGGGGGCCCAGCGGCTTTGATCCGCCACGGCGCGTCGAAAGCCGCTGGGTCCCCGCCTGCGCGGGGACGACGACGGCATGCGCAAAAGACGATCGCGGGCGCGACGCTTACTTGATATCGATGTTCTCGAACTCGAACGAGCCGTCCGGCATCACATAGGCGCCGCTCAGCCGTTTGCTGCGGGCATACAGCACCTGCTCGGTCACCAGGAAGGCCCACGGCGCGTCGTTCCAGATGCGCTGCTGCGCGTCCTTGTACAGCCGCGCCTTCTCGTTGCGATCGGTGGTACGCAGCGCGCCCGCGATATCGGCATCGACCTGATCGTTCTTGTAGTAGGCCGTGTTCAGCAGCTTCGGCGGCATCGATTCGGATGCCAGCAGCGGACGCAGCGCCCAGTCCGACTCGCCGGTCGACGACGACCAGCCGACGTAGTAGATGCGCACGCCGGCGTCTTCGGGCCTGGGCACGCTCTCGACCTTCTCGACGCGCTGGCCGGCCTCGAGCGCCTGCACCGAAGCCTTGATGCCGACCTGCTGCAGCTGCTGCTGCACGAACTGGATCACCTTCTGCGCGGTGGTGTGGTTATAGGCCGACCACAGCGTAGTTTCGAAGCCGTTCGGATAGCCGGCCTCCTTCAGCAGCGCGCGTGCCTTGGCCGGATCGTACGGCCACGGGCCCAGCTTCTCGGCGAAGTCGACGCCCGGCGGCACCACGCCCTCGGCCGGCACCGCATAGCCGGCGAACGCCACCTTGGCCAGCGCCTGCTTGTTGATCGCGTAATTGATCGCCTGGCGCACCTTTGGGTCGTTGAACGGCTTGACCTGCGTATTGAGCGACAGATAGCGCTGGATGATCGACGGCGCGGCGATCAGGTCGACCTTCGGGCTGGCCTTGAGCACCGCGGCCTGCTCGAACGGAATGCTGAACGCAAAGTCGGCCTCGCCGGTCTGCATGATCGCCGAGCGGCTGTTGTTGTCGACCACCGGCTTCCACGTAATGGTGTCGATCTTCGGCAGACCGCTCTTCCAGTAGCCGGCGAACTTCTTGCCGCGCAGGTGATCGGGCTGCTTCCACTCGACGAATTCGAAGGGACCGGTGCCGACCGGATGGAAGGCGATGTCCTTGCCGTACTTCTTCAGCGCGGTCGGCGAGATCATCACGGCCGACGGATGCGCCAGCACGTTGATGAACGGCGAGAACGGCTCCTTCAGCGTGATCTTGACGGTGGTCGGGTCGACCACGTCGGTGCGCGCGACACGGTTGAACAGCGTGTAGCGCTTGAGCTTGTTGGCCGGATCGGTGACGCGGTCCAGGTTGGCCTTGACCGCGGTGGCGTCGAAGCTGGTGCCGTCGTGGAACTTGACGCCCTTCCTGACCTTGATCGTATAGACCAGTCCGTCCTTGCTGACGTCATAGCTGTCGGCCAGCACGTTGACGAGCTTCATGTCCTTGTCCAGGCCGAACAGGCCCTGGTAGAAGGTCTTCGAGACCGCCTGCGACAGCGTGTCGTTCGAATCGTAGGGATCGAGGGTGGTGAAGGTCGAGGCCACCGCCATCACCGCATCCTTGGCGGCGAAGGCCGGTCCGGCCGCGAACGCGGCCATCAGCAGGCCGCCGGCAAACAGGCGCGCCGCGCCACGTCGGGACAAACTGGCTTGGATCATTGTCGATTCTCCTTGGTAAGACGGACAGGTAGCACAGGTGAACGGGCTGGACCGGCTCTTGGTGGCCTTGCCGCCCGGGTTGACTCAATAGGCTTGTTCGGCAGGCCCGCTCGACGTCAATAGGCGCCGCCGACCGCGTGCCGCGCGACGAAGTGGTCCGGCGCGACGGCGACCAGCGGCTGCACCAACGGCTCGTCGCCGATCGCGCGGATCGGGCTCGGCAGCTCCTCGGTCCGCGGCTCGCGCCGCAGATGACGGCGCGCCGGGTCGGCCACCGGCACCGCCGACATCAGCTTCTTCGTATAGGGATGCTGCGGGTTCTCGAAGATCGCGCGGCGCGGGCCGATCTCGACGATCTGGCCCAGATACATGACCGCGACCCGATGGCTGATGCGCTCGACCACCGCCATATCGTGCGAGATAAAGAGGAAGGCGATGCCCATCTCGCGCTGCAGGTCGAGCATCAGGTTGACGATCTGCGCCTGGATCGAGACGTCCAGCGCCGACACCGACTCGTCGGCGATCACCACCTTCGGGTTCAGCGCCAGCGCGCGCGCGATGCAGATGCGCTGCCGCTGGCCGCCGGAGAACTCGTGCGGATAGCGCGCGGCATGGGCCGGCGACAGGCCGACCTTGTCCAGCAGCCATGCGACGCGCTGCTCGGCCTCCTTGCCGCTGGCGACCTTGTGCACCAGCAGCGGCTCCATGATCGAATAGCCGATCGGCACGCGCGGATCGAGCGAGGCGAACGGGTCCTGGAAGATGAACTGGATATTGCGGCGCAGGCTCTGCAGCGCGGGCCCCGACAGTTCGCCGATGTTCTGGCCGGCGAACTCGATGGTGCCGCTCTGGCTGTCGACCAGCCGCAGCAGCGAGCGGCCCGTCGTCGATTTGCCGCAGCCCGATTCGCCGACCAGCGCCAGCGTCTCGCCGGGATACAGGTCGAAGCTGACGCGCTCGACCGCGTGCACGCGGCGGGTGGGCCGGCCGAACAGGCCGCCGGGCACGTCGAAACGGGTCACCAGGTCGCGCACGCGCAGGATCGGCTGGGCCGCCGCATCCGGACGCACGGACCCGGCCGGCGTATCGCCGCGGCCCTCTGCGCCCCTTGCGTCCTCCTGCCGCTCGCCACCGTCGACCCGCACCAGCGGAAACTTGGCCGGCAGATCGGTGCCAGCCATTGCGCCGAGCTTGGGCACCGCGGACAGCAGTGCGCGCGTGTAGGGATGCGCGGGCCGCGCGAACACGGTCGGCGCCTCGCCCTCCTCGACCTTCTCGCCGCGATACATCACCAGCACGCGGTCCGCCATTTCGGCGACGACGCCCATGTCGTGGGTGATGAACAGCACGCCCATCTGCATCTCGGCCTGCAGATTGCGGATCAGCTGCAGGATCTCGGCCTGGATGGTGACGTCCAGCGCGGTGGTCGGCTCGTCGGCGATCAGCAGCGCGGGCCGGCACGACAGCGCCATCGCGATCATCACGCGCTGGCGCATGCCGCCGGACAGCTGATGCGGGTAGCGGTCCAGCACGCGGCGTGCCTCGGGGATGCGCACCAGCTCGAGCATCCGCAACGCTTCGGCGCGGGCCGCCGCGTGGCTCTTGTTCTGATGCAGCCGGATCGATTCCGCGATCTGCTCGCCGACCGGGAACACCGGATTCAGCGAGGTCATCGGCTCCTGGAAGATCATCGCGATATCGGCACCGCGAATGCCGCGCATCGTGCCGCCATCGGCCTGGGCGAGGTCCAGCACGTCGCCGCCACGGCGGCGCAGCATCATGCTGCCGCTGGCGAGGCGTCCGCCGCCATGTTCGACCAGGCGCATCAGCGCCAGCGAGGTCACCGATTTGCCGGAGCCGGACTCGCCCACGACCGCCAGCGTTTCGCCGCGGTCGATATGGAAGGACAGGCCGCGCACGGCCTCGACGGTGCGCTCGGACGTGGCAAAGCGCACCGTCAGGCCGTTGACGGACACGACGCGCTGCGGCGGCAGCGCCAGGCCGGATGCGGAAGACGAAGTAGACGCGGAAGTCGATGGGGCCATGGAGTGTTCCTCGAAACCTGCGGGCATGGGGTCAGCGGTAGATCGCCACGTGGACCGGCTCGCCCACGCGGGCATGGCCGCGGTACATGCCTTCGGTATTGAACGGCAGCGCGACATTGCCGGACGCGTCGATCGCGACCAGCCCGCCCCGGCCCTGGATCGCCGGCAGGCTCTGCATCACGACGGCATGCGTCGCCGCTTCCAGCGAGCTGCCGGCATAGCGCATGCGCGCCGAGATGTCGTAGGCGGCCACCGCGCGGATGAACATCTCGCCGGTGCCGGTGGTCGACACCGCCACCAGTTCGTCGGCATAGCAGCCGGCGCCGATCACCGGCGTATCGCCGACCCGGCCGAGCTGCTTGTTGGTGATGCCGCCGGTGGACGTGGCCGCGGCAAGCCTGCCCTGGCCGTCGAGCGCGACCGCGCCGACGGTGCCGAACTTGGTACCCGGATCGAGCGGCTCGCCACCCGCCTCGTCGGCGCTGGCCCGCGCGGCGAGCGCGGCGGCATCGTGATCCAGCAGGGCCATGCCGCTGCCCGCGCGGGCGCGTTGCCATTGCGCGTGGCGCTCCGGCGTGTAGTAGTAGTCCGCCTCGACCAGCGGCAGGCCTTGCGCCTGCGCGAACGCTTCGGCGCCGTCGGCGGCGAACAGCACATGCTCGCTGTGCTCCATCACCGCGCGCGCGGCCAGCACCGGGTTGCGCAGCCGTTTGACGCAGGCGACCGCGCCGGCATCGCGCGTGGCGCCGTCCATCACCGCGGCGTCGAGTTCGTAGGTGCCGGCGTTGGTCAGCACGGCGCCCTTGCCGGCATTGAACAGCGGGCAGTCCTCGAGCAGCCGCACCGCTTCGGTCACCGCATCGACGGCGCTGGCGCCATCGGCCAGCAGGCGCTGGCCCGCGCGCAGGGCCTGTTCGAGCGCGGCGATGTACTGCGCTTCCTTGTCCGCGTCCATCGCGGCGCGGGTGATGGTGCCGGCCCCGCCATGGATGGCGATCACGGGCGTGGGCTTGGAGGTCGATCGATCTGCGTTCATGGTGCTTGGGCCCGCCTGGACGGCGGGCGACTCGGTAAGGCTCGGAAGCGTTAGTCGTTATCGGTGTCCGGGCGCCGGCGCCGCGGCGCCTTGCCGGACCCCGGACGGGGCCTGGATTGCGGATCGCCGGCCGCGGCCGTGCGGCCGGCGTCGGCGCGCGCATGGGTCTGATGCAGCCAGGGCAGCACGAATTCGGTCATGTCGGCGGCGGCCTTGACCGAGCCGGTGGCGCGGTGCGCGACCGCGCCGCACAGCGCCTCGATCATCGCCAGCACCGCCGCGTCGGAGTTGGCCGACAACTGCCGGCCGGCGCTGACATACAGCGCGATATCGGCAAAGGGCGCCAGCGGCGAGGTGGGCCCATCGGTCAACGCGAGGATCCGCGCGCCATGGGCGCGGGCGCGCTCGGTCAGCGCGACGCTGTCATAGACATAGCGGGGAAAGGCGATCGGAATCACCAGATCGCGGCTGGTCAGCTTGAACAGCTGCCGCGCCGCGGTCGACGCGCCGCCGACGCCGGCGACCGTGATCACCGTGCGGCAGTACATGTCGAGGCCATGTTGCAACAGGCCGGCCAGATAGCCGCTCGCCCCGAAGCCCAGCACATAGACATGCTCGGCCTCGAGGATCGCCGTCACCGCGCGTTCGCACGCATCGGCATCGAGCGCGCGGCGAGTCGCCTGCAGGTTGCGCTCGTTCTCTTCCAGCGAGGCCGCGATGATCTCGGTGATCGTCGCCGGCCGCTCCAGTTCGGTGCGCAGCTTCTCGACCGGCGCCAGCGTGGCCTCGAACCCGCGCACCAGTTCGGCGCGAAATTGCGGGTAACCGTCGAAGCCCAGCGCATGCGCGAAGCGGTTTGCCGTCGCCACCGACACCTGCACCGCCTGCGCAAACTCGTCGATCCGCATCGTCGCCGCGCGGAACGGGTTCGCCAGCACGTAGTCGGCCATGCGCTGGTGCGCCGGCGTCAGCGACGGGAATACCTTCGCAATGCGCTGGGAGACGGTGGTCTCGGGCGCCGGGTCTGGCACGGAATCGGCCGGCCTGGCAGCCGGGTCCGAACGGGAAACGGTCATGGCTCTGCGGTGGGCCGGACGCAAATTGGTGCATCCGGCGAACGGCTATCGATGTAAACAAATTTACACGCAATAGCTGTGCCATGAAAATAGAGTTTACGAGAGCAAGGGTTTACCCGAGTAATCGGGCGGTGACGGCTGCCGTGGGATTACGTGTGGAAGTACGGAACGCTTCTTGCAACTTTCGAACTTCCCCGAAAAGCAGGAGGCACCCATGCCAGCGCAACGCCGAATCCTGGTGGTCGCGACCAACGTCGACCAGTACCAAAAAGTGGGCTTTCGTACCGGCCTGTGGCTCAGCGAACTGACGCACTTCTGGGATGTGGCCGAGGAAGCGGGCCATACGCTGCAGCTGGCGTCGCCGTCGGGCGGCAAGATCCCGATCGATCCCGAGAGCCTGATGCTGTCGGAACTTGCACGAAGTGCCGGCATGCGCAGCAGTGTTTTCAAACGCTATGAGGACCGGATCTTCATGGACCTGCTGAACGACACGGCCAACGTGGCGGCGGTCGATTCCGGCGAGTTCGATGCGATCTACCTGACCGGCGGCCACGGCGTGATGTTCGACTTCCCGGGCTGCGAGCCGCTGGCGCGGCTGATCGCGGCGATGTACGAGCAGGGCCGTGTGGTCGCGGCGGTATGCCATGGCCCGGCCGGACTGCTGGACGTTCGGCTGTCCAACGGCGAGCCGCTGGTGCAGGGCAAGCGCGTGACCGGCTTCTCGTGGAACGAGGAAATCATGGCCAAGCGCGACTTCGCCGTGCCGTTCGGGCTCGAGCAGGAGCTGGGCAAGCGCGGCGCGCAATACAGCAAGGCGATGCTGCCGTTTGCGCCCTATGTGGTCGAGGACGGGCGCCTGATTACCGGGCAGAACCCCGGCAGTGCATATGGCGTGGCCAAGGCGGTGCTGCGCACGTTGCGGTTGTCGGAGCCGGCGGCCGAGCCGGCCTGAACGTGCCGGCTGCAGCGTGCCGGCTTGAATTGCCGGGTGACTGCCCGGGCGGCGGCCCGAACGGTCAGCCGCCCTCGCCCATCGCCGGCAATACCCGGCCCGGATTCATCAGGTTCTTCGGGTCGAGCGCCCGCTTGACCTGCCACATCAGTTCGAGCTCGACCTGCGACTTGTAGCGGCGCAGGTCGTCGCGCTTGACCGCGCCGATGCCGTGCTCGGCCGAGATCGAGCCGCCCTCGCCATGGGCGAGGCCATCGACCAGGTCGGACACCGGCTTGTACCACTGCGCGAGGAACGCCTTGGCGTCGGCGTCCTTGGGACGCAGCGGATTGAAGTGGACGTTGCCGTCGCCCATATGGCCGTAGATCACCATGCGGGCATCGGGCACCAGTTCCAGCACGCGGCGCGACGCCTCGTCGACGAAGCCCGCGATGCGCGACAGCGGCACCGACACATCGCACTTGATGCTGCCGCCGGTGCGCGTCTGCGCGTCCGAGATTTCCTCGCGGATGCGCCAGAAGGTCTGCGCGTCGGCGACGCTGGCGGCGATCGCCGCGTCCCGCACCAGTTCCTGTTCGTAGCCGCTCTCGAGAATTTCGAGCAGCGTCGCTTCAAGGCTGGCGGCATCCGCGCCCGAGCTCAATTCGATCAGCACCATCCAGTCGTGCCGCTGCGCCAGCGGCGAAGCGACATTGCCCAGATAGTCGAGCACCAGGTCCAGCGCCGGGCCCGAGATCAGCTCGAACGCCGTGACGGCGCCGCCCGACAGCCGCTTGGCTTCGCCCAGCAGGCGCACGGCCGCGTCCGGCGACGCCACCGCGACGAAGGCTACCGCGCTCGCGCGCGGTTGCGGCATCAGCTTGAGCACCGCGGCGGTGATGATGCCCAGCGTTCCTTCGGCGCCGATGAACAGGTGTTTCAGGTCGTAGCCGGTGTTGTCCTTGCGCAGGCCCCGCAGCGACGAGTAGATGCGCCCATCGGGCAGCACCGCCTCGATGCCGAGCACCAGGTCCCGCATATTGCCGTAGCGCAGCACCGCGGTACCGCCGGCATTGGTCGACAGATTGCCCCCGATCTGGCACGAGCCTTCGGAGCCGATGCGCAGCGGAAACAGGCGTCCGGCTTCTTCCGCCGCGGCGCGTGCGGCGGCCAGCGTCACGCCGGCCTGCACGGTCAGCGTGTCGTTGACCGTATCGATCGCCAGCACCTGGTTCATGCGGCGCAGGTTCAGCACCACGGCATCGCCGCGCGTGTCCGGCACCGCGCCGCCCATCAACGAGGTATTGCCGCCCTGCGGCACCACCGGCACGCCGTGCGCATGGCACCACGCGATCACCGCGGCGACCTGCTCGGTGGTCGAAGGCAGCACCACCACGCTGGCCTTGCCGCGGCTGATGCGCCGGTAGTCGGTGACGTAGGACTCGGTATCGGCGTCGGCGATCAGGCAGGCGTTGTCGCCGACGATGGCTTGCATGGCGCGCAGCGTGGCGTCGCGCGCGGAACTATCCAATGGCATGGTCGAAGAAATCGGCAAAGCGTTCAGTAGGCGGCGGAGGGCCGTTGCGCGGGCGCGGCGCCTTCCTCGCGGAAGGAGGCCGCCAGCTGGCGTGCGGCCTTGGCGAACAGCAGCACATCGACGCCGGTCGCCACGAAGGTGCAGCCCAGCTCCAGATAGCGCCGGGCCAGCGCGGCGTCGGATGTCAGCGTGCCGGCCGCCTTGCCGCTGGCGACGATGGTACGCATCGCGTTCTCGATCGCGGCCTGCACTTCGGGATGGCCGGGATTGCCGCGATGTCCCATCGACGCCGCCAGATCTGCCGGTCCGATAAAGACGCCGTCGATGCCATCGACCGCGCAGATCTCCTGCAGATTCGCCAGCGCGGTCACGGTCTCGGCCTGCACCAGCAGGCAGACCTCGTCGTCGGCGACATCGAGATAGTCGGCACGACCGCTCCAGCGGGAGGCCCGCGCCACCGCGCTGCCGACGCCGCGGATGCCTTGCGGCGGATAGCGCGTCGCGCTGACCAGCGTGCGCGCCTGCTCGGCGGTATCGACCATCGGCACCAGCAGCGTGGTGGCGCCGATATCGAGCAGCTGCTTGATCAGCGGGACGTCGCCGGCCACGGCGCGCACCACCGGCGCGCTCGGATAGGCCGAGACCGCCTGCAACTGGGCCAGGACGCTGCGCACATCGTTGGGGGCGTGCTCGCCGTCGATCAGCAGCCAGTCGAAGCCGGCGGTGGCCGCAACCTCGGCGAGGTACGGCCCGGCCATCGACAGCCACAGGCCGATCTGCGGCCGGCGGGCGGCCAGTGCGGTCTTGAAGGGATTGGATGCGGGCATGACGGGTCCTGTCAAAGCGATGCGGGTTCGATGGACTTGGGGACTGGGCCGTGTACGTGCTTGTACGGCTTGGGTCGGGCTCAGTCCAGCAGACCCTGGCACAAATACTTCAAATGCAGATAATCGTCCAGTCCATGGCGCGAGCCCTCGCGGCCATAGCCGGATTCCTTGACGCCGCCGAATGGTGCGGCCTCGGCCGCGATGGCCCCTTCGTTGATGCCGACGATGCCGGTCTCCAGCGCCTGCGCGACGCGCCAGATGCGGCGCACGTCGTTCGAATAGAAGTAGGCTGCGAGCCCGAACGGCGTGTCATTGGCGTGGCCGATCACCTCGTCCTCGCTGGCGAAGCGGAAGATCGGTGCCACCGGGCCGAAGGTTTCCTCGCAGGACAGCGCCATCTCCGGCGTGGCGCCGACCAGCACGGTCGGTGCGTAGTAGTGCGGTCCGTCCCCGGTACGCACGCGCCTGCCGCCGGTGACGACGCGCGCGCCCCGTGCCACCGCGTCTTCGACGTGGCGGGCAATCTTGTCGACCGCGCGCGCATTGATCATCGGGCCGATCTGCGAGCCCGCCTCGCTGGCCGGCCCGACCTTCAGTGCGCCGACGCGCCGCGCCAGCCGTTCGACGAAATCGTCATGGACGGCCTCGTGCACGTAGATGCGGTTGGGGCAAACGCAGGTCTGGCCGCCATTGCGGAACTTCGATGCCATCAGCCCTTCGACCGCGGCATCGAGGTCGGCGTCCTCGAACACGATGAACGGCGCGTTGCCGCCGAGCTCCAGCGACAACTTCTTCAACGTCGCGGCGGACTCGCGCGCCAGATGCTTGCCGACCGGCGTCGAGCCGGTGAAGGTGATCTTGCGCACGCGGCTGTCGGCAAGCCAGACGTCGACCACCTCGGGCGTGCGTTCGCGCGACGCGGTGACGATGTTCAGCACGCCCGCGGGCACGCCGGCGAGCTCGGCGAGATAGACCAGCGCCAACGCGGTCAGCGGCGTGTCCTCGGCCGGCTTGGCGACCACGGTGCAGCCGGCCGCCAGCGCCGGCGCGATCTTGCGCGCGATCATCGCCAGCGGGAAGTTCCACGGCGTGATCGCCGCGACCACGCCGACCGGTTCCTTCAGCACCAGCATCTTTCGGCCCGGCATCGGCTCGGCTACGATGTCGCCGCAGATGCGGACCGCCTCGGCAGCGAACCACTCGACATACGCGGCACCGTACTGTACCTCGCCGCGGCTCTCGTGCATCGGCTTGCCCTGCTCGGCCGAGATGATGCGGGCCAGGTCTTCCTGGTGTTCGAGGATCAGCGCGTGCCAGCGCTGCAGCAGCCTCGCGCGTTCCTTCGCCGGGCGGCGGCTCCAGCCGGCGAAGGCGGCGTGGGCGGCATCGGCGGCGCGGCGCGCATCGGCTGCGCCGCTGTCCGCGACCTGCGTCAGCGTCGAGCCATCGGCAGGATTGGTGACATCGAGCCGATCGCCGGCCGCGGCGGGCTGCCACTGGGCGCCGATCAGGTTCTGGCCGCGCAGCAGCGCGGCATGGGAAAGCTGCAGGGACATGATGCGATGGAAGTCCTGGAAAGGATGCGGCCGGTCAGCTGACGATGCCCATATGCCAGGGCACGAACTCGTTGTCGCCGAGGCCGAGCAGCTCGCTGCGGGTCTTCTCGCCGGAGGCGACGCGCAGGATATGTTCGAAGATGCGCTGCCCCATCTCGGCGACGGTCAGTTCGCCGTCGACGATGACGCCGCAGTTGATGTCCATGTCGTCGGCGAGGCGCCGGTACATCGGCGTATTGGACGCCAGCTTGATCGTCGGCGCCGGTTTGGAGCCGAACATCGAGCCCCGGCCGGTGGTGAAGCAGATCAGGTTGGCGCCGCTGGCGATCTGACCGGTCACCGCGACCGGGTCATAGCCGGGCGAATCCATGAAGACGAAGCCGGCCTTGTCAATCGGCTCGGCGTACTGGTACACGGCCTGCAGCGGCGTGGTGCCGCCCTTCATTGCCGAGCCCAACGATTTCTCGAAGATATTGGCAAGGCCGCCCTGCTGGTTGCCGTGGCCGACCACGCCGTTGAACTGCGCGTTATGGCCGGCGGTGTAGCGCTCCCACCAGGCCAGCCGGTCGAGCAGCTTCTGGCCGACCTCCGGCGTGACGGCGCGGCGCGTCAGCATGTATTCGACGCCGTGGATTTCCGGGGTTTCGGACAGGATCGCGGTGCCGCCGTGGCGCACCAGGATATCCATCGCGGCGCCCAACGCGGGATTGGCGGTGATGCCGGAGAACCCGTCCGAGCCGCCGCATTCGAGGCCGATCTTCAGATGGCTGGCGGGAACCGGCTGGCGTCTCGCCGCATTGGCCGCCGGCAGCATCGATTCGATCGCCCGGATGCCGGCGGCGATGGTCTCGCGCGTGCCACCGGTGTCCTGCATCACTATCGTATGCAGATGGCTGCCGGGCTCCAGTTGCTGCGACTCGACCAGCGAGGCGACCTGATTGCGTTCGCAGCCAAGGCCGACGATCAGCACGCCCGCCAGGTTCGGATGGCGCGCATAGCCCGCCAGCGTGCGGCGCAACAGATCGAAATGCTCGCTCGGCGACGACATGCCGCAACCGGTGCCATGGGCGAACGCCACCACGCCGTCAACGTTCGGATACGCCGCCAGCCGCTCGCGGCTGAAATGGTCGGCGATATGCCGGATCACCGTGGCCGAGCAATTGACCGACGACAGGATGCCGATGAAGTTGCGCGTGCCGACGCGGCCGTCCGGACGCACGAAGCCCTGAAAGCTCGCGCGCTCGGCCTCGGGCACATAGTCGATCGGCCGCACGTCGCTGCAGAAAGCCGGATCGCGATAGAAGTCCACCAGCTTCAGGTTGTGCGAATGCACGTGCTCGCCCGGCGCGATATCGCGATCGGCCACGCCGATCACGGTGTCGTACTTGCGCACCGGCTCGCCCTTCGCGATCGCGCACGCCGCGATCTTGTGGCCGGCAGGCACCTGTGCCCGCGCCCGCACGCCAAGCTCGGGCAGCGGCTGTCCCAGCGCCAGGTCCTGGCGTGCGATCAGCACGTTGTCGTTGGCGTGCAGGCGGATGACGGCATTGACGTTCACGTCGAACAATTCCTGTGGTTGGCGAGGGCGATGGTGGTCTGCGCCCGGCATATCGGCGCTGAAGGGATCAGCTCTGCTGCAGCATTTCCTTCAGCTTCAGGCGCTGGATCAGCTGGGTTTCCTGCTCGTAGACCGCCGCCACGTACTTCTTGTAGTCGGGCCCGTCGAGGTACATCACCGGCGCATCGATACGCGCCGCAACCTGCTTGAATTCCTTGCTGGCCACCGCGGCACGGAAGGCGTCGCGCAGCTGCTTCTCGATGGCGGGGTCCAGCCCCTTCGGTGCGCCGATGCCGTTGGGCGCTTCGACCACGACGTCGTAGCCGAGCTCGCGCAGCGTCGGCGTGTCCTTGAAGCGCGGCGTCCGCTGCTCGCCCCATGTGGCCAGCAGGCGGAGCTTGCCGGATTCGACATGCGGCGCCCACGAGCTGGAATCGGCCAGCAGATCGACCTGACCGCCGAGCACATCCTGCAGCGCCGCCGAGCCGCCCTTGTAGGCGATCGCGTTGAAGCGCACCCCGGCGGCCAGCGCGAACTGCTCCATGCCGACATGGGTCGCCCCGCCGATGCCGGCGTGGGCATAGGTCAGCTTGCCCGGATTGGCCCTGGCCGCGGCAACGACGTCCTGCAGCGTCTTGTACGGCGAGCCGGCCGGCACCGCGATGCCGAAGGTCTGGCCCGAGGTACGCGCCAGATAGGTCAGCTCGGTGCGCGGATCGATCTCCAGCATGCCGAGCTGCGAGAAGCGCGTGACCGAGATCGGAATCTGGCCGATGGTGTAGCCATCCGGCTTGGCTCGCGCCAGCGCGCGGGTGCCGATCATGCCCGAGGCGCCGGCGCGGTTCTCGACGACGATCGACTGCTTCAGGATGCCGGAGGCGACCTGGCACAGCGCGCGCATCGACTGATCGGCGGTGCCGCCGACCGGCCACGGGCAAATGAAGGTGATCGGGCGATCGGGATAGGTTGCGGCGCTGGCGCTCCGGGCCAGCAGCATGCCGGCGGTACCGGTGGCCGCCGCAGCGGCGGCCGTGGCAACGCCGGCGCTGGCGCCGAGGATCAGGCGGCGGCGCGCGGGATTGATGGGGGAACCTGGGTTCATTGTCGTCCTCGCACTGTGTTATCGGTGGTGGCCGGCGCGCTTCGAGGCAACGCCATGGGCGGCATTGTGTCCGGTCATGACATAACGATCCAATCCAATATCGTCATTGCTTGATAACCTTCCCGTTAAGTAGGCCGCGAGGTAGACTGCGCGCCATGCCTCATATCGACCGCGCGCTGCGCTCCAATATCAAGCTACGCCATCTGCAGTTGCTGGTGGCGCTCGACGAGTTCCGCCATCTCGGCAAGACCGCCGAATTCCTGTCGATCAGCCAACCCGCGGTGTCGAAGACGCTGACCGAGGTGGAGAAGATGCTCGGCCTGGTGCTGTTCTCCCGCTCGACCCGCGGCACTGAACCGACCGCGGCCGGCGAAGCGCTGATCCGCTTCTCGCGCCGCGTGCTGGCCCAATACGACCGCACGCGCGAGGAGATCGAGGCTGTCGACACGGGCGCGGCCGGGCGCGTACGCGTCGGCGCCATGGGCGCCGCGCTGCCGGTGCTGCTGGCACGCGCCACCGCGCGGCTAAAGGCGCGCTCCGCGCAGGCCGCCGTGCTGATCGAGGAAGGCGATCTGACGCACCTGTTGCCGAAGCTGCGCCTTTCCGAGCTCGACCTGATCGTGGGCCGGCTGGAGCCAGGCTATGCGGCGCCGGACCTTGCAACCGAGGCGCTTTACAACGAACCAATGGTGGCCGTCGTCCGGCCCGGACATCCGCTCGCCGGCCAGCGCAAGGTTGGCTGGGCGGATCTGGCGCAGCTGCCATGCGTGATGCCGCCACCGTGGGCCTCGCTACGGGTCAAGCTGGAGCAGGCGTTTCTCGCGCAGGGCCTGGAGCCGCCGTCGGACCGGATCGAAACCTCGTCCTATCTCGCGGTCTCGACCTTCGTCGCGCAGCGCGAAGCCGTCGGCTTCCTGGCGCGCTCGGTGGCAAGGCAGTTCGCCAGCGAAGGCAGGCTCGACATCGTGAAGATCACCGTGCCGATCGAATTGCCGCCGGTGGGAATCATCACGCTGCGCGCCTCGCGCGAAGCCGGACTGGGCGCCAGCGCGGACCATCTGGTGGATTGTTTGCGGTTGGCGGCGGCGGAGATGGGGACGGGTGAAGCCCCGCGGCGGCGAGGTGTACGACAGGGAAAATGAGTTCCGTTGAGGGTGTTATCAAACGTCGGCAATTTTCCCGAATTTGCCGACGTTCGATAACGGTGTGTGCGCCACTGTCCCGACGACAGACACGCCGATCCGGCACCTCGCTTCCAGAACGCGAATAGTCACCGGCCCTTCCCTGCTGGCACGCCGCCCTTGGTAAGCGCCTCGATGGCGCGGGCCGCGGCCAGATGCTGGGGCACCGACAAGCCCTGCGTTGCCGTGGCAGGCGAGATCTGCGCGCCTTGCGCGCTGCCGCGCGCGGTGAAGTCGGCGCCGGGCGCGTACACGTTGCGTGCGATCGCGCCGACCTCGGCGTCGGACAGGTCGGCGGCCACCAGCAATTGCGCGGCGACGGCCACGGTAGCCACGCTGTCGGACTGGTTCGCATAGGTGCCTGCGGGCACCGTATAGCGGAAATAGCCGCGGCCGGAATCGGCGAGCGCGGCGGTGCCTTTCTCGCTGAGCGGCAACAGGCGCAGGGGAATCGCGGCCAGCGCGTCGCGGATGCTTTCCGATGGCACGCCGATGATCTGGATCACGGCGTCGACCTCGTTCTGCCGAAGCGCCACCAGCGATGCGTTGATGCCCAGCTCGCGCCCGGAAAAATCCGCCGGCCGCAGCCCATGCGCCGCGAGGACGCGCAGGGCAGTCCGCTGCGACGCGCCGCCCTTCTCGCCGATGGCGATGCGCTTGCCGCGCAGATCCGCCACCGTCTTGACGGCGGCATCGGCGCGAACGAGAACATGGACGGCCTCCGGATACAGGCTGCCGATCGCGCGTAGTGAGGTGAACGGTCCGTCGGCGGCAAAGTCGCCGTCGCCGCGGTAGGCGTCGAGCGCCGCATCGGCTTGCGCCAACGCCAGCGAGGCCTTGCCCTGGCGCAGCATGCGCAGGTTCTCGTCGCCGCCTCTCGTGACCAGCGGCACTACCCTGGCGCCCGGATTGGCGGCCAGCGCCTGGGCGAAGCGCAGGTATTGCCCGCCTTCGGCGCCTCCCGCCAGCGGATAGCCCTGGTTGGCGCGCGCGAGCCGGGCGCGAATGCTGGCGTGCGCGGCGGCAAGTTCCTGCGTGATCATCGCGTGCTGTTCGGGCGAGGACTCTGCGGGCACGGATTCGACGATGCGGCGGACCGCTTCGAGCATGGCGGCCGCGCCCTGCGGCGCGCTGGCCGCATAGGCGGGCGCGGCGACCGGACGGTAGCCGCCGGATGCGACCGGTACCCAGCGGCCATCCTGCTCGCGGTAGACCGCGGCGCCGTGCGCGCGAATGATGTCGCCGGCCTTGTTGCCGCCCAGCGCAATGCCCTGCACGCCCTTGGGCGCGGCACCGAGTGCGGAGATCAAGCCGGCAACGCCAGGGGCATCCCATGCGCCGAAGTCGAAGTCGCGCGTCAGCTTCAGCTCGGCGTCGAAGTAGACGACACGCCGGTCCTCGCCGGGCGGACCGCGCCGATCGGTCTGCGAGCCTTGGCGCCGCAGCTCCGCCAGTTCCACTGTTCCGGGCGGCAGCGCCTGCCCAAGCCGCGCGGCGACATCCTTTCGCAACGCGTCGGCATCCGGGCCGCGCTGGCATCCGGCCAGCAGCAACACCACGGTCGCGGCAAACAGCGCGGCAAACAGCGTGGGGAACAGCGCGGGGAACAGGCGGCGCACGATCAGCCTCCCATCAGCGGCATCGCGAGCATCAGCGTCAACACGAAGGCATTCATGATGTCGACGAAGAATGCGCCGGCCAGCGGCGCCACCACGAAGCTTTTCGGTGCCGGTCCATGCTTGGCGGTGATCGCCTGCATATTGGCCATCGCGGTCGCGGTCGAGCCCATGTTGAAGCCGATGAAGGCGGCAGACAGTACCGCGGCCTCATAGTCGCGCCCCATGAAGCGGAAGCAGACCAGCACCACGTACAGCACGATAAAGACGACCTGCATCGCGATGATCGCGAGGAACGGTCCCGCGGACAGCGCCACGTCGACCAGGTCGAGCGCCATCATCGTCATCACCAGGAACAGCGACAGGCTGACATTGGAAATCAGCTCCGCGGGACGGTCGTCGAAGCGCACGCCTGCCAAGGGCAGCAGGTTCCGGATCGCGATGCCCGTCAGCATGCACCAGAGGAAGCCCGGGATGGTGATGGCCTGCCCCGAAAACTGCGCGGCGAGCCAGCGGCCGATCACCACCGCCACCAGGATGCCGCCCAGCGCGCCGATCGCGGCGACGGTCGTGATGGGGAAGCCATGCGCTTCGGCCTCGACGCTGGCTTCGTCCTCCCCCTGCGAGCGCAGCCGATACCGCGAGATCAGGTACTGCGCGACCGGCCCCGCGATGATGCCGCCGACGATCAGGCCGACCGTCGCCACCGTCATTGACAGCTCCATCACCGACTGCAGGTTGTTGATCTCGGCAAAGCGCTCGGCATAGGCGGCGCCGGTGCCGTGTCCGCCGACCAGCGTGATCGAACCGCCCACCAGCCCGAAGATCGGATGCAGGTCCATGGCCTTGGCCATGCCGACACCGACGATGTTCTGTACGGCGATATAGGGAAACAGCACGATCAGGAAGATGACCAGCGCCTTGCCGCCCTGCTTGAGCGCGCGCAGGTCGGCGCCCATGCCGACGCCGGCGAAGAACATCAGCAGCAGCACGGGCTTGATGCCCGCGTCGATGACAACGCGGAAGTCGAACAGCGCCACCGCGATCGCCGCGACGGCGGCAAACAGGATGCCACCGGTGATCGGGTCGGGAATGTTGTAGCGCGACAGAAAGGCGACCCGGCGATTGATCAGCGTACCGAGCAGCAGGACCAGCACGGCGATCAGCACCGAGGCGACCGGATCGAGGCGAATCTGCATCGAGTTCCCATCCTTGCCCGCCGGTACCGGCGGAAAAGTGACGCGTATGGATCTATGCCAGCATAGACGCGACAAATGCGAACTGCAATGCGCAAAAAAAATGCCGGACGCGATCGATCGCGTCCGGCCTTAGCTTGCTTGCGAATCCGTCGTCCCCGCGAAGGCGGGGACCCAGTGACTTGGAAAGCCGCTGGATTCCCGCATGCGCGGGAATGACAAGCGAGGGCTACGCCGCCGACTGCGTCAGCTCGGGCGTGCCCGGCGTATTCGACGCGGCAGGCGCGACGGCTTCGCCAGCCATCGCCTTGCGCAGCTGCTCCTTGTCCAGTTCGCCCTCCCAGCGCGCGACCACGATCGCGGCGGTGGCGTTGCCGACCAGATTGGTCAGCGCGCGGCATTCCGACATGAAGCGGTCGACGCCCAGGATCAGCGCCATGCCGGCGACCGGCACCGAGGGCACCACCGCCAGCGTGGCGGCCAGCGTGATGAAGCCCGCGCCGGTCACACCGGCCGCGCCCTTGGAGCTGAGCATCGCGACCAGCAGCAGCAGGATCTGGTCGCCGAACGACAGGTGGATGTCGCAGGCCTGCGCGATGAACAGCGCCGCCATTGTCATGTAGATATTGGTGCCGTCCAGGTTGAACGAATAGCCGGTCGGCACGACCAGGCCGACCACCGACTTGGCGCAGCCGGCCCGCTCCATCTTCTGCATCAGCGTCGGCAGCGCGGCTTCCGACGAGCTGGTGCCCAGCACCAGCAGCAGTTCCTCGCGGATATAGCGGATCAGCTTGACGATCGAGAAGCCGTTATAGCGCGCGACCAGACCGAGCACGATCAGCACGAACAGCAGCGACGTCAGGTAGAAGGTGCCGACCAGCATCGCCAGGTTGGCCACCGACTTGATGCCGTACTTGCCGATCGTGAACGACATCGCGCCGAACGCGCCGATCGGGGCGACCTTCATCAGGATCGACACCAGGCGGAACACCGGCAGCGTGACGGCCTGCAGGAAATCGACCACCGGCTTGCCGCGCTCGCCGACCAGCGCCAGCGAGATGCCGAACAGCACCGCGACGAACAGCACCTGCAGGATGTCGCCATTGACCATCGGGCTGAGCACCGTGGTCGGGATGATGTTCATCAGGAAGCCGGTGATCGTCGAATCGTGCGCCTTGGCGACATAGCCGGACACCGCGTTCGAATCGAGCGAGGCCGGGTCGATGTGCAGGCCGTGGCCGGGCTGGACCACGTTGCCGACGACCATGCCGACCGCCAGCGCCAGCGTCGAGAACGTCAGGAAGTAGACCATCGCCTTGCCGGCGACGCGGCCGACCTTCTTCAGGTCCGACATGCCGGCGATGCCGGTGACCACGGTCAGGAAGATCACCGGCGCGATGATCATCTTGACCAGCTTGATGAAGCCGTCGCCGAGCGGCTTCATGCTCGAGCCGAGATCGGGCCAGTAGTGGCCCAGCGCGATGCCGGCGACGATGGCGACCAGCACCTGCACGTACAGATGGCGATAGAACGGACGAGGCTGCGCGGCCGTGGCCGCGGCGGTGTGGGTGTCGATCATGCGGGTGTCCCCTGCCAATGGGCTGCCGGGCGCCATGGGAACGCGCGGCTGCGAGTTTCTTGAAATATCCTGGCCGAGCGGATGCGGCGCCGGACCCGCCGCTATCGCAATGCGTGTGCCAACCAGGATGTCTTTCGCAACCGGTTGATCTTTAAAGAAAAAATCTGGAAGCGGCGTCCGCCTCGCTGGCGCTTGAGCGGAAATCCACATAGAATTCGGGCCGGTTGTATGGAAATCCACACAGCCTTTGCCGCACACAGCCCGAGATCGCAACTCGAAGTGCGTCCACTAGCCCGTTCAGTGGTCCACCGCTTCCACCCACCCCTCGCCGATGGCCCAACCGCCCGCCTCCACCCTGCCGACGGACCACGCGCCCGTACGCCGGTCCCTGTCGCCGCGCAGCGCTGCGGGCGTCGCGCTGGCGGTGCTGGCGATGCTGGCGCTGACCGTCGCGGTGCTGCGGCTGGTCGAACGGGCGGCGCATCGCGAGGCCGCCGCGACGGTGACCCAGCGTGCGCTGACGGCCGCCCAGTTCAACGTCGCCACGCTGCGGCGCGATCTCGACAAGCATCGCGCGCTGCCCTTCGTGCTGGCGCAGGACCCGGACCTGAAGACCGCGTTGGCAACGGCCGACCCGCAACGCATTGCCGCGTTGAACGGCAAGCTGGAGGCATTGGCCGCCGGCACCGGCGCTTCGGTGATCTACGCGGTCGATCGTCGCGGCCTGGCGGTCGCCTCGAGCAATTGGCGTGGTCCCGACAGCTTCGTCGGCGAGAACTACGCCTTCCGCCCGTACTACCAGGGGGCGATGGCCCGCGGCGCCGCCGAGCACTTCGCCCTTGGCACGATCAGCCGCCGTCCCGGCCTGTACCTGTCGCACCGGCTGGACGATGCCGGCGGACAGCCGGTCGGCGTGGTGGTCGTCAAGGTCGAGTTCCCCGGCCTGGAGGAAGACTGGGCACATCTGGCCGAGCCGGTCTTCGTCACCAACAGCGACGGCGTGGTGCTGCTGACCAGCGAACCCGGCTGGCGCTTCCGTTCGCTGGTGCCGCTGGGCGAGCCGGCGGCCGAGCAGTTGCGGCGCAGCCTGCAGTTCGGCGATGCAACCTTCGCCCCGCTGCCGATCCGGCCGTTGTCCGCCCCGGCCGGTGCCGCGCCGGCATGGAAACCCCCGGTCAGCGGCGAAGAAATGCGCGCCGACGTGCCCGGCCACCCGGCCGGCGACAGCTATCTGCACGTGGCGCTGCCCGTACCTTCCACGCATTGGACCTTCCACCTGCTGGCACCCAGCCGCGGCGAACGGACCGGCATCGCGGCGCGGATGCAGGCCCAGGCGCTGGTGGTGCTGCTGCTCGCCTATGTCGCCATGGCCACCGCGTTCTATGCGCGGCGCCGGCTGCGGCGGCACAACGCCCAGCAGGCGGCGATCCGCGCCGAGCTGACCGCGCGCGTGCAGGCGCGCACCGCGGAATTGCAGGCGACCAACGACCAGTTGCGCGCGGAAATGGAGGAGCGCCGCCAGGCCGAACTGCGGTTGCACGCCGCTCAGGAAGAACTGGTACAGGCCAACAAGCTGACCTTTCTCGGCCAGATCGCCGCCGGCGTCGCACACGAGATCAACCAGCCGGTGGCCGCGATCCGCAGCTATGCCGACAACGCCGGCAGCTATCTGGAGCGCGGTGAGGCCGAGGGGGCCCGCTCGAGCCTCGCGCGCATCGGCGCATTGACCGAACGCATCGGCGCCATTACGGCCCAGCTGCGGGCGTTTGCCCGCAAGGGTTCGGGCGCACGAGAGCCGACGCCGGTGGACGACGCGATCGACGGCGCGCTGCTGTTGCTCGGGCCGCGCCTGCGCACGCAGCCCGTCGCGCTGGTACGGTCTGGCGACAAGGGACTGCGCGTACAGGCCGAACGCCTGCGGCTCGAACAGGTGCTGGTCAATCTGCTGCAGAACGCGCTGGACGCCGTCGCCGGCCGCGAGGATGCGCGGATCGATATCGTGACGCATGCCGACGAAGCGCGCGTCCGCATCGAGATCGCCGACAACGGCCCCGGCATCGCGCCCGACATCGCCGAGCGGCTGTTCACGCCCTTCTCCACCTCGAAGCGCGAAGGCATGGGGCTGGGGCTGGTGATCAGCCGCGACATCGTCGCCGACTTCGGCGGCACGCTCGATACGCGCTCCGGCAGCACGGAAAGCGGCGGGCCCGGCGGCGCCATCTTCACCATCACATTGAATTCATCCCCATGATGCAAACCACCGAAGGCCAGGCCAGCCATGGCCCGGTGCGCCGGGTCGCCCTGGTCGACGACGACCACGATGTCCGCGCAGCCGCGGCCGAGAGCCTGACGCTGGCCGGCTACCGGGTCGACGCGCACGCCAGCGCGCAATCGTTTCTCGACAGCCTGCGCGACGGCTATCCGGAGGTGCTGGTCACCGATATGCGGATGCCGGGGCTCGACGGCCTGCAACTGTTCGAACGGGTGCTGGAGCGCGACGCCAGCCTGCCGGTGATCTTCATCACCGGACATGGCGATATCGCGCAGGCGGTCGAGGCGATGCGCCGAGGCGCCTACGACTTTCTGGAGAAGCCTTACGCCACCCATCGGCTGCTGACCGCGGTCGGTCATGCCTGGGAACAACGCCGGCTGGTGCTGGAAAACCGCAGGCTGCACGACGCCGCGTCGCAGGCCGAAAGCGCCTGGCCGCTGATTGGCGTCACGCCGGCAATGGAGCGGCTGCGCCAGACCATCCGCCATATCGCCGACGCGGACGTGGATGTGCTGGTGGTCGGCGAGACCGGCAGCGGCAAGGAAATGGCCGCGACCGCGCTGCATCGGTGGAGCCGTCGCAGCGCCGGCGAACTGGTGGCGCTCAATTGCGCGGCGCTGCCCGAGAGCGTGATCGAGAGCGAGCTGTTCGGCCACGAACCCGGTGCCTTCACCGGCGCGCAACGCAAGCGGATCGGCCGCATCGAACATGCCAATGGCGGCACGCTGTTCCTCGACGAGATCGAAGGCATGCCGCCGTCGGTGCAGCTCAAGCTGCTGCGCGTGCTGGAGACGCGCAGCGTCGCGCCGCTGGGCACCAACGAAATGCGGCCGGTCGATCTGCGCGTCATCGCGGCCAGCAAGGTCGATCTGGGCGACCCCGCACAGCGCGGCGATTTCCGCGAGGACCTGTATTACCGCCTCAACGTCGTCACGCTGTATATGCCGCCGCTGCGCGAGCGGCGCGAAGACATTCCGCTGCTGTTCGAGGTCTTCACCGGCCAGGCCGCGCGCCGCTTCCAGCGTGAGGCGCCGCCGGTCACCGATGCCGTACGGCGCTACCTGAACACGCACGCGTGGCCGGGCAACGTACGCGAACTGCTGCATTTCGCCGAACGGTTCGTGTTGGGGGTGCATACGCTGCCGGCCGCGCCTGTCGCGGCGAGCACGACGTCAGACGGTACGAGCGGCGAAGGCACGTTGGCCGAACGGATGGACCGCTACGAAGCCCAGCTGATCCGCGACACGCTCGCCGCGAACGGCGGCAATGTACGGGCGACACTGGAATCGCTGGGCATCGCGCGGAAGACGTTCTACGACAAGCTGCATCGGCATGGGATCGAACGGCGGGAGTATTTGGCGGAGAAGGGGGAGTAGTCGAGGAGATGCTGGCTATTCGCGCGCTCTTCATTGGCCGAAGGAACCGTCTGATCCAGCTTGGTGAGGTGCTGAACTCTTTGGACGCTCAGACTTCTCACCATAGGCGTTCCGGCGTTGAGGCGCCGCCAGCAGTCGAGCCTGCGGCGCCTTGTCCGCCGCTATCCAGGCAGACCAGGCAGCTTGGAGTCGACAATGGCCGTTGCACCAGCGCGGCACCGTGTCGTCTATCCACGCGAGCATGGCGACGCCGTCCTGATAGATCTGGCCGAGATCCGTGGGGCTGAGCCACAACACTGGTTCGTGGTGGAAGACGCGATTTCGCAATGCCCGTAGTCGGTTCAAGATCGGGGACACGTTGTGGCGTTGACGTTCGACTTTGGGCAGGTGCCGAAACGCCTTCCTCAAGGGTTTCCACAGCAGCGATTGGAATTCCGCATTGAACAAGGTCACCCAGAAACCAAAGGTCAGTTCGGCGATGACCTTGTCCGGCGTACCGCGCTCTTTACGAAAGTGGAGTTTCGCTTTTGCAGCCTGGATTTGCGCAAATTGCCTCTCAAACAACGGGACACCTATCCATGCCTCCCACCAGTCCAAGCGCCCGTAGTGTTCAACCAACTGCCGATTGACGGCATTGCGAAGACACACCTCTACGACGGCCAGAAACGGAGTCAGCGCGCCGGCGATCAGGAGGTTATGGCGGTATGCCTCCATCGCCCTGATCCGGTCGCCACGACAGTGCGCCAAGTAGCGGCCAACTCTTGGCGATGAAAAGGCCTGCTCAAAGTTTCGCCAATCCACAACGCCTCCATGCTTTCGTGCGGTGCGCTATGGTGTGCCAGCCTCGGAGTTTTTTCGAGCGAAGCTCGTCGCGAAGTTTCGAATACGCCAAAGGTGGGGTAGAATCGCCGGGCAGCCCTAATCTGTCCTCTCCCGGATGACCATGCCGGTGATGACTCTAGGTACGTCAGTGGCCCGCCTCGCGCGGGCCACTTCATTTTGTACGCCGCACAGCCGATGCCGGAAGAACTCTGGTCCAGCGGACCACGATCCGATGCGCTACGGCTGCTTCCGTTGCGTGGCAGCGCGACGGCGCGGCGCGGCCAGCGGTTCGGCCGCCTCTCCGCCGGGCGCCTCCCCTGGGAACGCCGGCTCGGCCAAGCGCCGCACATGATCCCGCAGATCGCGCGGCCATGATTCGGTCAGCATCACGAAGCGCTCGCCGTCACCGGCATACAGCGCGCGGGACGCGTCCTCGTAGCCGGGTTGGTTGCCAAGCATCGCAAGCATGAAGCGGTCGGCTGCCTGCTGCGCTTCGCGCATCGCCTGCCGTCCTCCGTCCTGGGCACGCGCGTGCTCAACCAATTTGCGCAGCGTCACTGACGCGCCGCCCGGCTGTGCGGAAAGCCATTCCCAGTGGCGCGGCAGCAGGGTTACCTCGCGTGCCACCACGCCGAGCCTGGGACGGCCCGGCGTCCGGGGTTCGCCCCCGCTCTCTTCCCCTTCGCGTTCCTTCTGCTCCGACGCCGGCTGTCGCCCCTCCGGCTGCAGCCTCGCGACAATCTCCTGCTCCGTGCCGCGCAGGTCGAAATCGATCTGGCGGCCGCTGCGATCGTCGAAGATCAATACCGCTGGCGCCGACGCGTCGTCGCCCCGTTGCGCGAGGACGCGCTTGACGGCAAGGGCCACGGCGCCGGGCGCGCCGGAAGCCAGAATGCGTTCGCCGATGAACGCGGTGCAGGTGTCTGGTTTCGACATGTTGGATCTCCGTGAACTGGCAGTATTTTATCCGGGTAAAACAAGATGTCAATATTACCCGGGCTAAATTCGCCAACACGGTCACCGCTTCTGCTGTCCACTCACTCCACCGAAATCCCCCGCTGCTTGATCACGGCTCCCCAACGCGCCGTCTCCTTCTGGATCGTCTCTCCCAGCTGCCGTGGCGTGCCGCCGCCGACGTCCATGCCGAGCGTCGCGAGCTTGCTCTTCAACGCGGGATCCGCCAGCACCTCGCCGGTCTGGCGGTTCAGTTGTTCGACGACCTCGCGCGGCGTGCCGGCCGGCGCCATCAGCGCGTACCACGACACCGCCTCGAACTGCGGGAAGCCCTGTTCGGCGACAGTCGGCACATCGGGCAGCACGGCGGAGCGCCTGGCGCTGGCGACGCCCAGCGCGCGCAGGCGCCCGGCCTGGATATACGGCAACGCCGCCGACATCTGCGCAAACATCATCGTGACCTGGCCGCCGACGAGGTCGGTCATCGCCGGACTGACGCCCTTGTAGGGCACGTGGATCAGCTTGACGTTGGCGTCGAGCTGCAGCAGTTCACCGGCCAGATGCGCCTGGCTGCCCGCGCCCGGCGAGGCGAAGGTCAGCTTGCCGGGCTGCTGGCGTGCGAGCTTCAGCAGGTCGGCAAGCGACTTCGCCGGGACGCCGGGGTGAACCACCAGCACGTTTTCGGCCGTGGCCAGCATCGCGACCGGCACCAGGTCGGCCGCCTTGTACGGCAGGTTCGGCATCAGCGACGGATTGACGGCGATATTGCCGACCGGCACCACGGCCAGCGTATAGCCATCGGGCGCGGCCTTGGCGACCTGATCGACGCCGATCGTGCCGGCCGCGCCGGCCTTGTTCTCGACGACGACCGGTTGGCTCCAGCGTTTGGACAGCCCCTCGCCTACCGTACGTCCGAGCACGTCGGCCGGACCGCCCGCCGCAAACGGCACGACCAGCCGGACCGGCTTGGCGGGATAGGCCTGCCCGCCGCCCTGCGCCGACGCGCCAAGCGGCACGCTTGCCGCGAGCAGCGCACCGAGTATCGTGGAAAGCAAACGCATCATCGTGATTCTCCGAGAGTGGATCAGGCCAATGGATCGGATGGGTGCCGCGAGGACTCCAGCGAAGGCTCCGACAATGACGCCGGCACGGACTCCGGCAAAAACGGCAAGACACCCTGCACAACCGGTGTCGCCGCGGTCAGCGCCACTCCCGCGCGATCCGCCTCGTGCGCCCAGCGGACCAGGCGCCGATAGTCGTCCGGCACCATTGCCGCAAAGCGCGACAACCGCAGCGCGGCAAGCGCCTCGCCGCATTCCGGGTCGCGATGCGCGTGCAGCAATGCCTCGCGCAGCCGCGCCGCGATGTCTTCGCCGATGCCGGGAGAAGCGACCAGCGGCGGAATCGGCGAGGACTGCGTCACCGCCAGCGTGCGCACGGCGGCGATCCGTTCCGGCGCATGCAGCCGCAGCAAGTCGAGCACATAGCTGTCGACCACGCCGACCTCGGCGCGCCCCGCGATCACCGCGTCGATCACGTCCTGCGGTGTCGGCGTGGCGTCATCGGTCGGCAGATACAACGCGCCCTCGACCAGCCCGAACTCCATCAGATAGCGGCGCGGCGCGTTGTAGCCCGAATTCGATTCCGGCAGCATGCACGCAAGGCGCGTGCCGAAGGTCTGCGCTAGCGAGGTGCGGGGCGCATCGGCGCGCACGATGAATTCGCTGAAATAGCGCGGCATGCCGCCGTAGCGCGGCAGATCGGGCACCGGCGCGGCCAGCAGCCGGTAGCGCACCGGCGACGCCGCAAACGGATAGCCGCACATCAGCACGCAGGCGCAGTCGTCGCGCTCCCACAGCGCGCGGATCGGCGCCGGCGCGTCATGCTCGACATAGTCCAGTGCCACGCCGGCGCGCTGCGCCACGCGCATCAGCAGCGTCCGCCAGGCGCTGGCTGCCTGCGGCGACACCGAATACATCCTGGCATTGGCGATCATGCGTAGACCAGCCTTTGGCCGATGCCCATGCGCTGCGCCTTCTGCATGATCGCGTGGCCGAGCGCGATATCGCTGAGCGACAGGCCGCGATGCCAGAACAGATTGGTTTCGTCGTCACTCTGCCGCCCCGGCTTGCGGCCGGCCACGATCTCGCCGAGCTCGGCATGCAAGGTCTGCTCCGACAGCTTGCCGGCCTCGACATGGGCGCGCAGCGAGCCGAACATGCCGCCCTTGCATTGGCTCCAGTCGTCGACCACCAGCTTGTCCATGATGTCGGTCAGCGACAGCTCGACCGCGCTCATCGTGCCGTAGGGCACGACAAAGGCGCCGCGCGAGATCCATTCGGTCTTCAGCAGCGGCGTCGGCCGCTCGAGGCGCGAGGCCTCGACGACGATATCGGCGCCGCGCACGCACGACTCCCAGTCCTCGGTCACGACGACCGCCTTGCCGAGGTCGCGCTCGAGCTTCGCGGCGAACGCATTGCGGCTTTCGGGGCGGCGCGAGTGCACGCGGATCTCGTCGAAGTCGAACAGGCTGTCGAGCAGCCGGATATTCCAGTACGAGGTACCGCGCGCACCGATATGGCCGAGCACCTTGCTGTTGCGTCGCGCCAGATGCCGCGCGCCGAGCGCGGTCAGCGCACCGGTGCGGGCATCCGTGATGAAGGTTGCGTCGATTACGGCGACCGGCATGCCGGTGCGTGGATCGAACAGGTTCAGCAGCGCCATTTCCGATGGCAGGCCCCGCTTGTAGTTGTCGACGAAGTCGCCGACGATCTTGACGCCCGCCAGCCCGAGCGGCGCGACATAACCGCGCAGCACGTTGAAGTGCCCGTTGAAGGCGGGATCCGGAATCAGATGCATGCGCGGCTCGATCACGGTCTGCCCATTGCCCTGCGCCACCAGCCCCTGCTCGACCGCGGCAAGAATCTCCGCGTCGGTCATTGCCAGCCGGGCGATGTCCTTGCCGTTGAGGTAAGTCAGATGGATGTCGCTCATACCGTCTCCTGATGTCGTGGAACCGTGAAATCGTCGAAGTCAGTGTAGGGAGCGCGGCCATGACTGTCATATGCTTATATATCGGTGACGCTTAACATCGTGTTATGTGATGAAAATCAATCTGCGCCAGATCGAAGTATTCCGCGCGGTGATGCTGACGGGTTCCATCAGCGCCGCCGCCAAGCTGCTGTATGTTTCGCAGCCGGCGATCAGCCGCCTGCTGTCGCATACCGAGCAGCGCCTGGGCTTCGCGCTGTTTCGGCGCACCAAGGGCAGGCTGTATCCGACGCCGGAGGCGCGCCGCATGCTGGCCGAGGTCAACTCGGTCTATGACGGCATCGAGCGCGTCAACGAGATCGCCGAGGATCTGGCGGCAAACCGCACCGGCAGCCTGCGCGTGTCGTGCAGCCCCAATCTGGGGCAGACGGTGCTGCCCCGTGCGATTGCGCGCTTCCGTCTGGCGCATCCCGAAGTGCGCATCGTGGTGCGCACGCAGATTCCCGCCAACATGCTGCGCACGCTGCTGTCGGGGCAGGCCGAGCTCGGCGTATCGACGATGCCGCTGACGCATCCGAACCTGGAGGCGCGCGTGCTGGCGCGCAATCCGCTCGTCGCGCTGGTGCCCGAGGGCCATCGCCTCGCCGGCCGCAGTGCGGTACGGCCCGCCGATCTGGCCGGCGAGCCGCTGATCGGCTACGGCGACGATGTCCCGTTCGGGCTGCTGATCCGGGAGATGTTCGGCGGCGAGGCCGATCAACCGGACTTCAGCGTGCAGGTGGAACAGGCGCACGTCGCCCGTGCGCTGGCGCAGGCCGGGGCCGGCATCGCGCTGGTCGATGCGATGACGGTGTTCGGCCAGAGCTGGCCCGATATCGTCGCGGTGCCGGTCAGGACGCGCGTCACCGCGTCCGCGCAGATCTTCCATGTCGAGACCGAGCCGCTGTCGCGGCTGGCGCTGGACTTCGTCGACACGCTGGTGGCGATGATGAAGCGATAAACGCGCGGCGGCGTGCGGCGGCGCTGCGCTGCCATGCCTTCCGCTAATGCACGATGCCGCCCTTGACGAAGCGCACCGGCTCGGCGTCCATCCGCAACAGCAGCGCGGTCAGGCCATCGGGCGCCGGCTTTTCGGTCGTCGCGCTCGTCGTCGGCTTCGCCCCCTGCCCCGACTCGCACAGCAGATCGGCATCGGACCAGCCCTTCTGCTGCGGCGTACCCCGCGCGCGCAGCCAGCCATCGCGATCGGCCAGCAGCTCGGTGCCGCCGAGGCGCTCCGGCGCGACGCCGGCGAGCCGCGCGACGGTATCCCAGGCCTGCGGCGACACCGCCGCGCAATCGCTGCGGAACTGCGGCACAAAAGCGGGGGGCTTGCCGTCGGGCGTCACGAGCAAGGTCAGGAAGCGCGGGTCCTCGAGCGGGATGCGGTCGGACGAGCCATCGAAGGCCACCAGCCTCAGCCGCTGGCCGTCGCGCCACTGCGCCAGCCGGCGCGGCGTGCCGGCTCCGCAGCGGATCGCCATGTCGGGAAGCGCCACGGCCATCGGCCAGCTGCCGGCCGACTTCGCGCCCTCGCCCGCGGCCAGCGCCTTGGCATAGTCGAGCACTGCCCAGATCTCGCCGTCGCTCAATACCCCGGCGAATGCGGGCATGACAGGGCCGCCATGGTCCTCACGCATGCCATCGGCGATACGCCAGAACAGCTCGCCATCGGCGCGGCGCCCCAGCAAGGGCCCGACCAGCGTCGGCGGCCAGCGCGGCAACGTCGCCGCCAATGGCCCTTCGCCACGGCCATCGTCGCCGTGGCAGGCGGCGCAATGCTGTCCGTAGATTCGTGCGCCGAGGGCAATCGCTTCCACCGAAAATCCGGTCGGACTCGCATGAAAGCTGGTCGGCGCGGCCGGCACGAACAACAGCGCCGGCGCAGGCCAGGGAGCCAGCAGCAGGCCGGCGGCGGCGATCGCCAGCAGCATCGCGCGGCGGCGCCGCCATGGCAGCGCCAGCAGCATCGCCATCAGCGACAGCGCGACGGCGATGCCGGTCCAGGCCAGTTGCCTTGCCACGCCGAGATCGATCAGCAAGGTTTCGCCGGCGATCCGATGGCTCCATGGCCAGGCCGGTTGTCCGTGCACATCGCCGGTCAGACCCAGCCAGTGCCATAGCCGCAGCAAGCCGAACTGCGCCTGCTCGACGATGGCCAACAGCGTATCGAGCCAGGCCGGCAACACCACGCCATTCATCGCACCGCTCGCGCCACGGCGTCTCCAGACGCCGCTCCCAACGCCGCTGCCAACGTGTCGGCCATCACCAGCTCGCGTCCAGGCCCAGATGACGCAGCGCCTCGTGCCGCATCTCGGTCAGCCTGGGATCGCCGCGATGGCGGGGATACGGCAGATCGACGTCGATCTCCGCGCGGATGCGGGCCGGCCGATCGCTGAACACGATCACGCGCTGCGCCAGGAACAGCGCCTCCTCGACATCGTGCGTGACCAGCAAGGCCGAGAACCCGGCGCGCTGCCACAGCGCGACCAGTTCGCTCTGCATCGCCAGCCGCGTCAGCGAATCGAGCTTGCCCAGCGGCTCATCCAGGACCAGCAGGCGCGGATCGTTGACCAGCGCACGCGCCAGCGCCACGCGCTGCGCCATGCCGCCGGACAGCTGATGCGGAAAGGCGCGCGCGAAGTCCGTCAGGCCCACCCGTTCGAGCGCCGCGTCGACGCGATGATGCTCGCGGCCCAGCAGCCCGCGTGCCTGCAGGCCGAGCGCCACGTTGTCCCAGACCCGCCGCCACGGAAACAGTGTCGGGTCCTGGAACACGACGATGCGCGACGGGTCCGGGTCCGTGATCGTCGCGCCGTCCTGCAGGATCTGCCCTTCCACCGGCGCGTCGAGGCCCGCCACCAGCCGCAGCAACGTCGACTTGCCGCAGCCGCTGGGACCCAGCAGCGCGACAAATTCCCCCGGCTCGACGTTCAGGTTCACGCGGTCGAGTACCTGCAGCCGCGTCTCGCCTTCTCCGAACCAATGGCTGACCTGCCGTACCTCGATGCCAGCTCCGGCGCCCTCGCCTTCGATGCCCCCACCCGTTCCGTTGTTTTGTTGTTGATGCGAGCCGGCCAGTCCCCGCGCCACCGTCGCCCCTGCCTTGTCCGCAATCGCCGCGCTCACCATTTGACGGTCCCCTTCTGCCACGACAGCGCCCGGTCGCGCAGCGCAAACAACAACGTGATGACGCCGGAGAACAGCAGCGCCATCACGATCAGCGCCGCGTACATGTTCACGTACGAGGCCCAGCCCTGCGCCCACGTCAGATACCAGCCAAGTCCCGACTTGACGCCCATCATCTCGGCGGTGACCAGCACCGAGAACGACGCGCCCAGCCCCATGAACAGGCCGACGAACACCTGCGGCAGGGCCGCCGGAATCGCGACGCGCAGCACCAGGAACCAGCCCGACGCGCCCATCGTCCGCGCCACGTCGTAGTAGCGCTTGTCGACGCTCGCGACGCCGGACCACGTCAGCACCGCGACCGGGAATGCCGTGGCCAGCGCGATCAGGAACACCGCGGCCGAATAGCTCGACGGGAAGAAGTAGAAGGTCAGCGGCAGCAGCGCGGTCGATGGCAAGGGGCCGAGCACGCGCAGCACCGGATGCACCCAATAGCCGATCCGGCGCGACCAGCCGATCGACACGCCGATCAGGAAGCCGACGACCGCGCCGTGCGCAACGCCGAAGCCGAGCAGCTTCAGCGTGTTCAACGCGCTGTCGCCGAGCCGGCGCCAATCATCGAGATAGACCTCGATCAGCGCCTGCGGCGGCGCGAAGAACGGCGTCGGCAGTGTTCCGGTCTTGGCGGTCAGATATTCCCAGGCGGCCAGCACCAGCGGCACGGCCGCCAGCCACGGCCCGGCAGCGCGAAGTGCCGCCCAGGCGCGATGCCGGGCCCACAAGCGCGGACCGACCGCGGCGGATAGCGCGAGCGCTGCGGCCACGACCAGTGCGGCGACGCCCAGCTCGGCGGTATAGGCCCAGTCGCCGAACCCGGCGACCACGTTGGGCCAGCGCCAGGTCAGCAGGCCGAAGCCAGCCCATGCCAGCGCGGCGGCGAAGCCGACCGGCCATGGCCTGGACACGCCCGCGCCCGCGCTCCGGCGCT
>MTEU01002763.1_pt5 | contig 55120 bp, 56 predicted proteins | sample 1042701 | NCBI WGS metagenome assembly MTEU01 (sample SAMN06185813, study PRJNA358809) | soil metagenome | isolation source: naturally attenuated soil | place: India | collected 2015-05-23
GGCCTTCCTGCAGGTCCTTGACGAAAGATTCGGGCACCTCCAGCGAGGGAAAATGCCCTCCGCGTTCAGCTGTCCTCCATCGCACGATCTGCCGGTACCGTTGCTCTGCCCAGGGGCGCGGACACTTCTCGATGTCGCGAGGGTATATCGTGATGGCAGAGGGAACATCGACCCGCAGTTCGGGGTCGAGCGTGTTAACCCCGCCGTGGCTTTCGTAGTAGATGCGGGCTGCCGAAGCGCCGGTTCGTGTCAGCCAGTAGAGGGTGACGTCATCGAGAATTCTGTCTCGGGAAATCGTCTCGAACGGGCTGTCTTCGGTATCCGTCCACTCGGCGAACTTGTCGAGGATCCAGGCCAGAAGCCCGACCGGTGAATCGACAAGCGAGTAGCCGATGGTCTGCGGTCGAGTCGCCTGCTGCTTCGCATACGCCGCGCGGTAGAGCCAGAAGTCGCGAGTGTCCTCGGCCCATTTTCGTTCTTCCGCCGTCAGCCCATCCATGGTCAATCCAGGCGGCGCCTGCGCCAACGTCGAGTGGATGCCAAGAACCTGTGCCGGGTACCTGCCACCGAGAACGGTGGTGATGACACCGCCCCAGTCGCCGCCATGGGCGACGAACTTGTCGTAGCCGAGCCTTTCCATCAGCTCCACCCAGGCGGCCGCGATCTTTCCGGCGCCCCAACCGGTGGTGGCCGGCTTGTCGCTGTAGCCAAAGCCCGGCAGCGACGGAACCACGACGTGGAATGCCGGTGCGCCCGACTCTTTCGGCTCTGCCAGTTCGTCAACAATATCGATGAACTCGGCAACGCTCCCCGGCCAGCCATGCGTCAGGATCAGGGGAGTGGCATCGGCGCGTGCGGATCGGCGGTGCAGGAAGTGGATGCCGAGGCCGTCGATCACCGTGCGGAACTGGCCGATACGGTCAAGGCGCGCCTCGAACGATCGCCAGTCATACTCGGTGCGCCAGTAGTTGACGACATCGACGAGGTCGGCGAGAGGAACACCCTGATCCCAGCGGCGAGGATCGGGCGCGGCGCGATAGACCGTCTCGGTCTCCGGTAGCCGCGCCGTGGCCAGTCGCGCGCGCAGGTCGTCGAGGTCAGCGTCGGTTGCGCGGGCTTCGAATGTTTGAACATCCCTGTTTAGGCGATTCATGAGTTTGTCCCTTCAGCCTCGATGTTGGCGCCGACGGTGACGGGGCCGAAGGCATGACATGGCCTTGCGCAATCCGCGCCTGGCACCGCCAAATAGTTTGGCAAAGAAATCGGCGCGTAACAGGGCATTGCGCCGCTCGATGTCACGCATTTTTGGGTCGGGGTTATGGAAGGCCATCAGTCATCTCGCCCGCTGTCGTTCTGGAAGCGTAGCAAAGAGGGGCGCTGGCGCCCGGCCCGGCAACGCGCATGCGTTTCATGGACCTCCTAAGTCGAGAATCAGCCAAGAGCGGACTTTCGGAGATATCACATATACTCCCGGGTATAGCTCGCGCGATACAAGCCACCAGCGCTACACGAAGCGAACTTGTTTTTTTATGATGCTAACTGGTGTGACACACGTTAGCGCAATAGTAACAGCCGTTTATTCTGTGTCCCGGCCAGCGACTCTTCGCCTTCGCAACAGCCCCATGGCATGAAGCATGGTAGCCCAGATCAATTTGGTTCTCAGGATTTGGCATATATGAGCAACCCATGGTCGCGTTATGCACCTCATGATCTCCATTGGACTGCTGATTATTATTCACAATGAATCTGTGCATGTCTACCTCCTTGCCTCATTTCCCATCACAGCCAATATATAACGTTTAACTTGAAGGACAGGCGACCGATGAAGCCGGTTGCCTGCCCCCCGATGGAATGGTGGGGCGCCTTAGCGCACACGCGCGACATGCTTCCTCGACGTCCCATCGCGTTCCAGCTTTCCTTCTCGCATGAGCAAGCCAATGACACTGTATGAGAGGTAGTCCTTCGAGCCGCCGCCGTAGTCGCTGCGCAGCCCAAGAAGGCTTGCCGCTTCGGAGTTTGAAATTCCTTTCGGATTTGCCTTTGCGAACTCAAGTACCGCCTCCTTGAGTAGTGAGAGCCCAAGCTGCGCCTTCTCTTTGACCCCGGCAGGAAGGACGACGGAAGCTCGCGACTTCGCGCCCAGGCCAGTAGGAAGTACCGAGTTGGTGAGCAAACCGCCGGAGTCTACGGTACCGAACGCGGCGATAAGCTCGGCTTCAAGTCGGAGAGCTTGCATTTCCGTAAGGGAGTCTACGAGGCGCGTCACCAATACCTGATGCCCTTCCGCTTCTATCTCACGAATGCGCACTCCCTTGCGGGACTCATCTGGTTTGACCAGGTGGTCGTATGAGCGGGTGCCGGTGCCTTTACCAATATAAAATGGCAATGCCGGATCCTGTCGTGGATCCTTCAGCGCGTAAACGTAGTACGAATTATCAACTGACAAGATCACTCCTCATAAAACAAGACGCTCATCATTGGTTGACAACACGTACCGATATTGGAACGTGCACGCACGGTCACAATGTTATCTAGCGCGCCACCCAATCCTAACTATTGAATCCACGAGTTTTCATCACCTCTCGTCGGCATAAAATCGATCATAATGTCCGCTTTGGGGTCGTTAGCCGCCATTAGCCTTTCACACTGCTGAGAAGCTAAGGAAACCAGCTCAGAGCGACCACCCTATTCAGCTTACAAATAAACACATACGACCAGCCTAGACGCTCCCGCCGGCCCACACCAGCGACCTACGTCAACGCAACGCTAAAAAGGCGAGAGCCAGCGCAATGGCTGGCTCTCGGTGCTGACTCGCTCACTGATCTCGCGGGCGACTAGCTCTCCATCGCCGCGAACGCTTCGACGATGGTGGGTGGCGCCATGGGTCGGGCGTACATCGTCTTGAGGTACTCTCTTAGCCGCGGGGCGGCGTCGAGCAGGTTCTCTTCGTTAGCCCAGTCCAGGGTGTAGGCGGCATTGAAGTCGGCGACGCTGAGCCGGTCGCCGACCATGTACTCACGCTCCTGCATGTGCCGCTCGAGCACCGTCAGCATCTCCCTGCACTCCTGCCTGGCAAGGTCGACGTCCTGGGGTATGCGCATCTCGTCCGGGTAGAGGAAGGTGTGGCGGGCAATGCGCCACAGCGGTGGCTCGATCTCGGTCATCAGGAAGAAGATCCAGCGGTACATCTGGGCGCGTTCTTCCACAGCGCTGGGGATGAAACCCGCCTGTGGATATTTCTCGGCCAGGTAGAGCTGTATCGCGGCAGATTCGGTGATGATCTGGTCGCCATCGACCAGCACCGGAACCTTGGCGGCGGGGTTGAGCCCGAGAAAGTCTGGCTGGAGGTGCTCTCCTTGCATGAGATCCACCGGGACCTGTTCATACTCCAGGCCCAGCTCGTTGAGCAACCAGATCACGCGCAGGGTACGGGTCGGGGGCGTTCCGTAGAGTTTCATCATGTTCCGGCTCCATCGATTGGCTGGCATCTGCCGTTTCGCCTGTTTCCGGAACTCATCGAACGGAGGCGTCCGCTATCGACACTTCATAACGAGAAGAGCCAGCGCAGGCGCTGGCTCTTCTGATGTCTCTCGCTGCCGGCCGCTCCGGGCCAGGCCTGACACGGCTTCGGCCGTTAGAGGTAGTAGTTGTTGCGCAGACGGGGCGCATGCTGGCGGTAGGCCGCTTCGCTCATCCGCTCGAGCAGACGGTACGCGGCAGAGCCGATGCGCTTGATCAGGGGAGCGCTGGTTTGGGTGGCGACTGCGGTATGGGAAAGCGTCTGGGTGGTCATGGCTGGGTATCTCGGTTACTTCATGAGGGTGCTAACAGAATACCCGAAATTTAGACTTTGGTCTAACCCATTCGCCTTTAGTCGCATGACCTGCGTCATACCAATAGCCAAAAAAACCGAGAGCCGGCACATGCGCCGGCTCTCGGTGTCTTGCGGCCCTCTTCGGCCAGATTTGCTGCGGTAGTGGCGAATCAAAAATCGAAGAACACCGTCTCGCCTTCGCCCTGCAGCCTGATGTCGAGGCGGTAGCGCACCTTGCCGTCGGCCTCTTCGCGCTTGGCGATGAGGGTCTGGCGGCGGGTCGGCGATTCGATGCGCGATAGCACCGGGCAGGCGGCGTTGGCCTCGGCTTCGTCCTCGAAGTAGAGGCGGGTCTGCAGCTGGATGTTGATGCCGCGGGCGAAGATCGCCAGGTTGATGTGCGGCGCCATGAGCTGGCCGTTGGGGTGGGCCACCGAGCCGGGCTTGACGGTCTTGAGCGTCCATTCGCTGCCGTGGTCGAAGGTGGTGGCGGTGCGCCCGAAGCTGTTGAACGGCTTTTTCAGGTCGAACTCTGGCTGGTAGACGCCGTTGGCGTCGGCCTGCCAGGCTTCGAGGAAGGCGTCGCGCACCAGGTCGCCGTTGCCATCGATCACGGTGCCGACGATTTCGATGTGTTCGCCCTCGGCGCCGGGTTTGGCCATCTCGTTCCAGATCTCTTCGTCGCGGGTAGGGTTGCCCGCGGCGGCCAGGGCCAGGCCGATGTGTACGTAGGGCCCGGCGGTCTGGGAGGCGGTCTCGCGCAGCATCAGCTCGCTGGTGGGGACGCTGTTTGGCTGTTTCATGTGATTTCCCTCACTGATTCTCGAACCCGCTTACTGATTTTCGAAATAGGTCTGCAGCTCGCCGCGTACCACCAGGTCGAAGCGGTAGGCCAGGCAGTCCATGGGCTTGCTGCGTGCCATGTCGAGGCGTCCGATCATGGTCTCGACCGCGGCCGGGTCCTTGATGGTGTGGACGATGGGGCACAGCGGAATCAGCGGATCGCCCTCGAAGTACATCTGGGTGATCAGGCGGGTGGAGATCGAGGGGCCCATCACCGAGACGTGGATGTGCGAGGGGCGCCAGCTGTTGGGGTCGTTGGGCCAGGGGTACGGGCCGGGCTTGATGGTGCGGAAGCGGTACCAGCCCTGCTCGTCGGTGAGGGTACGGCCCACGCCGCCGAAGCCGGGGTCGAGCGGGGCGAGGTAACGGTCGTTCTTGTGACGGTAGCGCCCGCCGGCGTTGGCCTGCCACATCTCGACCAGGGTGTGCGGCACCGGCTTGCCGAACTGGTCGATCACGCGGCCGAACATGATGATGCGCTCACCCACCGGCAGGCCGGCCGCGCCCGAAAGCGACGGGTCTTCGCGGAAGTTGAGCAGCAGGTCGTTGTCGTGGGGGCCCATGCGCAGGTGGCGGAAGTCGGGGCCGGTGAGTTCGGAAGTGGTGGCTTGCTGCATGCTGGCCAGGGCCTGCTGCGGCGAGCGGGGCACGCTGGTCTTGTAGCCGGGGGCGTAGGCCGGGGGGTGCCAGTTACGGTCGCGCTCTACGAAGCGCTTGTTGTGATCTTGCATGGCGTGTCGTCTCTTGGGGAGAGTGGTCTTGTCTCGCCCAGTGTGGCCTCTCGCCAAAGGCCCGCCAATTGACGACTCGGGCACCCCTCATAACCGCTGGGTTATGCTGCACTGCCGCTATGGAGCTATTTTCAATTGCTCCCGGTGCCGCGCTCGGCGCTCACTTCGCGCAGTACTTCGCAGAAAGCTTCCAGCGCCAGCGAGGGCTGCATGCTGGCGTTGTAGCACAGCCCCACGGAGCCGCCGCGGGGTTCAAGCTCGATGCCGAGGCGACACAGCCGCCCCGCCGCCAGGTCTTCGGCCACGGCCTCTTCGGGCACGACCCAGATGGCATCGCTCTCCAGAGTGTAGTGACGGCTGATCGGCAGCGAGAGCGTCTCCAGCCGTTGGCTCATCAGCGTCAGCGAGTGGCGCACGCAGAAGCTGTCGACCTGCTGGCGCAGGGTGGTCTGCAGAGGCGGCAGCACCCAGGGGAATTCGCCCAGCCGAGCGGCTTCCAGCGGCGCGATGCCGGCCAGTGGGTGGCCGCGGCGCACGCACAGCAGCAGCGGCTCGTAGTAGAGATGCTCGAAGGCCAGGTCGCGGATCTCGCGGGCCTCGGTCATGCGCCCTACCACCAGATCCAGCTCGCCGCGGCGCAGGCGCGAGAGCAGGAAGGCACTGGCGCCGACTACCACATTGACGCCCACCGCGTTCTGCCCGCCGGGCGCGGCGTGCCAGCGGCGGATGGCCTCGGGCAGCAGCCGGCTCTCCACCGTGGAGAGCGCCCCCACGCGCAGGTCGTGAGCGCCCAGGTGCACGTCGCCCACCGCCGCCACGCCCTCTTCCAGCGCGCGCATGGCCGGCCCGGCATGGCGCAGCAGGGTCAGGCCCGCCTGGGTCAGCGCCACGCCCTGGGGCGTGCGTTCGAACAGCGAAGCACCGAGGCTCTCTTCCAGCTCGCGAATAGTCTTGGAGATGCCCGGCTGGGTGATCGCCAGCCGCTCGGCGGCCCGGGCGAAGCTGCGCTGGCGGGCCACCTCGAGGAAGGCCTGCAGATGGCGCAGCTTGATACGGGCGTTGAGCATGGGGTTTTCCTACTGGCGTGAGGCGAGCAGCCGCGGGGTGACGACCATGGCGACCAGGCTGATCAACAGGGTCGGCAGGAAGGCCAACGCCACGGTTCCCGAGAGATCGTTGAGCCAGCCGCCGATCACGGTGATGCCGAATACCAGAAGGTACCCGAAGAACAGCATGCCGGCCATCAGCCGCGGCAGCGCCTCGAGGCGAACCAGCCAGGCCGGCAGCGCCAGCACGAAGATGAACAGCGCACTGGTGAAGAAGCCGAACACGCCCGCTGCCCACACCACGTGGCCGCCCGGCAGCCACAGCATCAGCGGCAGGGCCAGCAGCGCCAGGGCGGTGATGCCGATCAGCGGCCGGGGCCGCCCCATCAGCCGGTCGGCGTAGAGGATCAGCAGCGCCGATGAGAACATCTGGGCGCCATTGAGCGCCGTGAGGCTGGGCGCCAGCAGTTCGAGGCGCGCACTCGCCTCGAGCAGCGGCGGCAGGAAGACGTTGCCGGTGAAGTAGAGCGCCGCCGCCGCGCCGAGCAGGGCCACCAGGCGCCACGTGCGGCCGTCGCGCACGTTGGGCAGGGTCAGGCTGGCGCTACGGGAGCCATTCGCCATGGCCGGAAGCTGCCGGCAGCCGACGATCAATACCAGCATCAGCAGCGGCACCGGCGCTACCCACAGGGCGAAGGCCCACTGCCAGTGGGCACCGAGCCAGGCCGCGGCCAGGGGGCCGGTGGCGCCCGCCGCCAGCAGCTCGCCCACCAGCAGGCCGTTGGTGTAAACCGCCGAGGCGCGGCCGATGCGACCGGGCGCCCACAGCTTGGCGAGTACCGGCATCGCCGTTTGCATGAAGGCGATCCCCACCCCCATCAGCACGGTGGCCAGCATGAAGGCGGTAAAGCCCTCGGGCAGGCTACGCAGCGCACTGCCCAGCGCCATGACGGCGAGCCCCAGCAGCATGCTGGGCAGCGTTCCGACCCGGGCCAGCAGCCAGCCGGCCAGCAGGGCGCCGAAGGCCATGGTGACCAGCGGCAGGCTGGTGGCGATCGCCACCTCGCTGCTGGTAAAGCCCAGCACCGCCTTGAGCTGGGGGATCAGCGGCGGCACCACCAGCACCGTGAGGCGCAGATAGAGCCCCAGGCACCACAGCAGGCCATAGGCCAGCAAGGCCTGACGCAGCTCGCTCGGCGGCGGGGTGGTGGTGTCCTGAGTCATGCCCTGCTCTCCTGATCCCTTCTGCTACGCCCATAAAGCCGAAACCGGCCAAAGGCCGGTTCGGATCATGCCATGGGGCACAGCTTATTAGCACTCTAATAAAAATCCTAGAAAAGCTAACTCAAAGGGCTACTGACAAATAGCCTGATAACCCTTCGTTACGATAAGCTTTTGCTAAAGCGCTATAACAGCAAGCAACATTACTTCACGGGGCACACCATCATCACTGGTGACCCCGTGCCTGTCACAAGGAGCGTGAAGATGGGCGCCACGACGCTCGCGACGATTAGCCGCCGCTTGGCAAGATACCTAGCGATTGCAGTCGTAGGAACCTTGCATCCCGATATCGGTACGCCTAGAATTGGCCTCAATACACCCGCCAAGCCTATGTGGACTCCGGTCCTCACGCTCAAATTGCGCGGGTTTTTTATTGCGCTTATGCAAGGCTCCAGTCACCTCGTTCCGGAGGTGGCACGATGATCCGCTTCGCCAAGCCCGCTCTGACGGCAAGAGAGCAGCTCGACCTGCTGATCGAGCGTGGCTTGCTCATCAATGACCGTGAACGCGCTCTTCGGCTGCTTGAAGTCACGACTTCATTCAGGCTCAGCCCTTATATGCGGCCCTTCCAGTATCCCGATGACCCGGAGCACCGGTTCAAACCGAACGCTCGGTTATCGGACATCATGCAGGTCTACCGTTTCGACAGCGACCTTCGTCAGCTAGTGATGGTCGCCATCGAAAAGGTCGAAATCGCCGTACGGACGGGCATCAGCAACCATATGGCCTGCACATACGGTACGCATTGGTACTTGACGCCCGCGTGCTTCAAGGCCCACTTCGATCATGCACGGTTGCTCACTGAGCTGAACGACAAGCTCGCCAAGGAAACCCGTCAGTATCACAAAGAGATAGAACGCATCGAGAGGGCGAAGGTACCCGAGGAAATCAAACGGGCACGACAAGAGAGCCGCAAGCGCGACAATTACCCACGCTATTACGCGCTCACCTACGACCAGCCTGCGCACTTGCCTTCTTGGGCAATGGTGGAAGAGCTGAGCCTCGGCACACTATCCCATCTATTCGATGGGCTTGACGAGTATCGTGATCGAAAGGCCATCGCACGGCGTTTCGCCCTCCCACACCATGTGCTCGCAAGCTGGCTGCATACCCTGACCTTCATCCGGAATGTCTGTGCGCATCATTTCCGGCTATGGAACCGCGAGCTCTCCATTCCGCCCAGTTGGCCGAAACACCTCGCCTTTCCGGCTCCTCAGGCGGGAAGGGGCGTCCCTCGCCGCCTCTTCACCGTCCTGATGATGCTGACGCACCTCACCACCCAGATCAGCCCGGACACCCGCTGGCCCGGTCGCCTCCAGGCCCTGCTGGCGGAATACCCCGACATTCCCCGCAAGCCCATGGGCTTCCCGGACGACTGGCAGGAAAGGTTGGAAGCCCTCAAGGCAGCAAAGACCCCCTGAACTGATAATCGAACTCCCAGCCAGTGAGACAGATAGCCTTGAGAAACGGACAAGAGGCCGTGTACGACTTCCTGCCTCTGCCCCAAGTCAGCCCAGCTCCTCGCCCCAGCCCAGCTCCTTGGCCAACGCAAACGCATGGTTCGCCGCCGGTACCCCGGCGTAGATCGCCACGTGCATCAGTACCTGGCGCAGTTCCGCTTCGGAGAGGCCGATGCGCTTGCCGGTATTGAGGTGCAGCGTGAGCTCCTCGCGGCCCAGGGCGGCGAGGATGCCGGTGGTGATCAGGCTGCGCTCGCGGCGGGTGAGGTCGTCGTTGCTCCACAGCTCGCCCCAGGCCAGCCGGGTGATCATCTGCTGGAAGGGAGCGTCGAGGCTGTTGGCATTCCGGCTGGCGCGGGCGACGTGCTCCTCGCCGAGCACCTGCTTGCGGGTCTCGAGCCCGTCGGCATAGCTCACGCCATGCTCGCCGACGTCCTCACGCTCGCTGGCCATCCACAGCAGCAGCCGCTTGGCCATGGCGGCGGGCGCCTCCACCGAGGGCACGTGGGCAATGCCTTCGAGGATCTCCAGCGGCGCCCCGCCACACTCGGCGGCCAGGGCCTGCAAGGTCTCCGGCGGGGTGGCCACGTCGGCGCTACCGCCGAGCAGGTGCACGCCGATGCCCGGATGCTCGGCGAGCGGCCCTTTCAGCTTGCCGCGGAAGTCGGTGCGGCCGAGCATCTCGCACAGGCGGGCGTAGGATTCGTCGTCGCCGCGGCCCATCTGGGTGCACCAGCCGGCCTTGAGGGCCGGTTCGGCCTCGAAGCAGGCCGGTGCGAACCAGCGCGGCACGATCTCCTCGGCCATGGCCGCCAGGCCTTCCTGACGAATGCGCTCGGCGCGGGTGCTCCACAGTTCGGCATTGCCGATCACCGCGCCGGTATTGGTCAGGGTGATGGAGTAGAGCCGTTCGGCGTGCTCACTGATCAGCTGCTGGCCGACCACGCCGCCGATGGAGGTACCGACGAAGTGGAAGCGCGAGACACCGGCATGTTCGACCAGCGCCAGCGCCTCGCGGGCTAGGGCCGCCGGAGTGATCTCGCCGCCTTCGGCCGGCCAGGCCTGGCTGGCACCGTGGCCGGGCAGGTCCCAGGTCAGCACGCGGTAGCGCGGCAGCAGCGCCGGCAGCAGCTCGTCCCACACCGCCTGGCTCATGCCCAGTGGATGCGCCAGCACCACCAGCGGCAGCGCCTCGGGGCCGAGCAGGCGATACGCGACGCTGCGGCCGTCGACGTTCAGAAATGCCATAAACACTCTCCCATCCTCAGGCGTCGAATCATGGCTTGGCGCCTGATTGGCAAATAGCGGTAAGACGGAAGACCGGTGCTTCGCACCTGGAAGAGGGAAGAAACCCTGACTCTACCCTCTTCGTCCCTTCCTTCTTCTCTCTCCTACCTCTTCTCTCTTGCCTTTAAACGCGCTCAATCAGCGTGGCGATACCCTGCCCCACGCCCACGCACATGGTGCACAGCGCGTAGCGCTTGCCGGTGCGCTGCAGCTCGTGAGCGGCAGTGAGCAGCAGGCGGGCGCCGGACATGCCCAGCGGGTGGCCCAGGGCAATAGCTCCGCCGTTGGGGTTGACCCGCGGGTCGTCGTCGGCGAGCCCCAGGTCCCGCGTGCAGGCGAGTGCCTGGGCGGCGAAGGCCTCGTTGAACTCGAAGATGTCGATCTCGTCCATGGTCACGCCGGTGCGCTCGAGCAGCTTGCGCACCGCCGGCACCGGGCCGTAGCCCATGATGCGCGGCTCGACGCCGGCCGTGGCCATGCCGATGATGCGGGCCATGGGCTTGAGGCCATGTTGCTCCACCGCGGCCCGGCTTGCCACCAGCATGGCGGCGGCGCCGTCGTTGACCCCGGAGGCGTTGCCGGCGGTGATGCTGCCACCCTCGCGGAACGGCGTCGGCAGCCCGGCCAGCTTCTCCAGGGTGGTCTCGCGCGGGTGCTCGTCGGTATCGAATACCAGCGGCTCCTGCTTGCGCCGGGGGATCTCGATGGGTGTGATCTCGATGGCGAAGCGACCCGCCTTCTGCGCGGCGGCGGCCTTCTGCTGGGAGCGCAGGGCGAAGGCGTCCTGGTCCTCACGGGAGATGTTGAACTGTTCGGCCACGTTCTCGGCGGTCTCCGGCATGGAGTCGATGCCGTAGGCCTTCTTCATCAGCGGATTGACGAAGCGCCAGCCAATGGTGGTGTCCTCGATCTTCTGGCCGCGGGAGAAGGGGCTGTCGGCCTTGCCCAGCACGTAGGGCGCACGGGACATGGATTCCACGCCGCCGGCCAGGGCCAGCTCCATCTCGCCGGCCTTGATGGCGCGGAAGGCGGTGCCCACCGCGTCCATGCCGGAGCCGCACAGGCGGTTCATGGTGGTGCCGGGCACCGAGGTGGGCAGGCCCGCCAGCAGGGAGGACATGCGCGCCACGTTGCGGTTGTCCTCACCGGCCTGGTTGGCGCAGCCCATGAAGACCTCTTCGATGGCGGCCGGGTCGAGATCCGGAGCCTCGGCCAGTACCGCCTTGAAGATGGTGGCGGCGAAATCGTCGGGGCGTACGCTGGCCAGGGTGCCGCCGAAGCGGCCGATGGCGGTGCGCCGCGGATGGCAAAGGAATACGTCAGTCATTTAAATATCTCCTTAATTCGATGCCAGAACGCGTCGAGCGATGGCCAGACAAGGCGAGAGACAGCGACAAATCGGCAAGGATTGCTGATTTGGGCAGCTCCGCTGCTCGAAGAGCGAGCGACATGGATGTCGCGAGTCCAAAAGCGGAGTTTACGAATGGGTAAATGAGCATTTTGAGCTGTCTCTCAACGCCGTATGGCCAAGCGCAGGCCGTTCTGGCGCGAATTACGCACCGGCATGGGCACGGGCGGTACGGTCTTTGAGTTCGCGCAGGACCTCGAGCTCGCGGGCCGAGGGCTCCGGGGTGCTTTCCAGCGTCTCGGCGAAGCGGATCTCCCAGCCGGTGGCCTCGATCACGTCCTCGCGGCTCACGCCCGGGTGCAGCGAGACCACCACCAGCTCCTTGGTCTCGGGATCGGGCTTCATTACGCACAGGTCGGTGATGACCCGGGTCGGCCCCTTGCCGATGTTGGGCACGCCGTCGCGGCCCTTGCCGTCGCGGCCGAAGCCCAGGGTAGTGACGAAGTCGACCCGGTCGACGAAGGCGCGCTTGGAGTGCTTCAGGGTGATGAACACCTCACCCGCGTTCGTCGCGATTTCGGGCGCACCGCCGCCGCCCGGCAGGCGCACCTTGGGCTCGCGGTAATCGCCGATCAGGGTGGTGTTGAGGTTGCAGTAGCGGTCGATCTGGGCGGTACCGAGAAAGCCCACGTCGATCTTGCCGCCCTGCAGCCAGTAGCGAAACATCTCCGGCACGGAAACGGTGGTGAGCGCGGTCTCGGCCAGCTCACCGTCGCCGATGGAGAGCGGCAGCACGTCGGGCTTGGTCTGCAGGGTGCCGGATTCGTAGATCAGCACCACGTCCGGTGCGTGGGTCAGGCGCGCCAGGTTGGCCGCCTCACTGGGCAGGCCGATGCCGACGAAGCAGGTCATGCCGTTCTCCAGCGCGCGGGCCGCGGTGACGGTCATCATCTCCGCCGAGGTGTAGTCCAGGCACTTATCGACGCTACTCATCAGGCATTCCCCCCTGCTTTCATGACGTTCTCTTCGATCCACTGGGTGAAGGTGTCGCGGTCGCGGGCGATGCCGTCCCACTCCTTGTAGAAGGCGTTGTTGCGCGGGTAGTAGCCGTGGGCATAGGAGGGCAGCGAGCCCTTCTCGGCCACGGCGATGGCGCTGATGGCCCAGCCCGGGATGATACAGGCGTTGGGGTGATAGTCCGGCTCGGCGCGCAGGTCGTCGACGATCTCTTCGACGGTGACGATGCTCTGCTTGGCCGCCAGCACCGCCTCCTTCTGCACGCCGACGATGCCCTCCACCAGCACGTTGCCAGCGCGGTCGGCCTTCTGCGCGTGGACGATGGAGACGTCCGGGCGCACCGCCGGCACCGCGGCCAGGCGCTCGCCGGTGAAGGGACACTCGATGAACTTGATCTGGTCGTTGACGCTGGGCAGCTCGCTGCCCACGTAGCCGCGCAGCACGGCCAGCGGCAGCCCGGCGGCGCCGGCCTCGAAGGCGCAGGCCATGGCGGCGTGGCTGTGCTCGAGGATCTCGACCTTGTGCGGCCAGCCCTTCTCGACCGCGTCGCGCAGGCGGTGCAGCGAGCCCACACCGGGGTTGCCACCCCAGGAGAAGATCACCTTCCTGGCGCAGCCGGCGCCGATCATCTGGTCGTAGACCAGGTCAGGCGTCATGCGGATCAGGGTGAGGTTGCGCTTCTTCTGGCGGATCACTTCGTGACCGGCGGCGAACGGAATCAGGTGGGTGAAACCCTCCATGGCCACGGTGGCGCCGTCTTCGACGTAGCGGGCCACCGCGTCACGGAGGCTCAGGAATTCGGCCATGGTGTTCTCCTGGACGCTCTCGTTAAAAAGTTCGAATAACGAACTTTGTTTTGTGATGCGAACAAATTAACGCCAAGTCGCTCGGCCGTCAAACTCGTCAGGAACGAAAAAAACGAGGGGAGGCCAGGCCTCCCCTCGTTGAGCTCAATGAAACCGACGGGTTTTCAGGTCGTTATTCGCGCTGAAGCCAGGCAGCGGCGCGGCGCACTTGAGCTTGGCTACTACCAAGGTATAAGGCGGGATCGGTTGCCTGACGCAGCGCTTGCGCTTCCACCTGCCCTTGCAGCTCAGGGTGAGCCTGCAGCGCATCGGCATAGGCCACGCCCTGCAGGCGGGCCGTTTCGGCAGCCTCGGCGCTGATGCGCTTGGCCGCCTCCTGGCCCAGCGTGGGCGCCAGCAGGCGCGATACCGGCTCGGCCATGATGCCGCCACCGGTCGCCGCCAGGTTGCGCCGCATGGCCTCAGGGTGCACCTCGAGCCCTTCGAGCAGCACGGCGGCCTGCTCCAGGGCTCCCTCCACCAGCAGAGCGCTGTCGAGCAGCGGGGTCCACTCGGCGTGCCACTCGCCCAGGCCGCGCTCCAGCGGCTGGGCATGAGCGTTCAGAATGACCGAGACATGGCCGTGAACCTGACGCGCCGCGCCGCGAATCAGCGCGCAGCGTACCGGGTTGCGCTTGTGCGGCATGGAGGAGGACTCGCCCATGCCTTCGCCGCCGGGCTCGCTCACCTCGCCCACTTCGGTCTGGGTCAGCAGGGCGACATCCAGCGCCAGCTTCTCGGCGGCACCGGCTACGGCGTCGAGCGCGGTGGCCAACGCGTGGATCGGCTGACGGTCGGTATGCCAGGGGAGCACCGGGACGCTCAGCTCGAGGCGCTGCGCCAGGGCATCCATCAGCTCCAGGCCCAGCCCGCCCGGATCGGCTTCATCTGATCCCTGCCCGTCCAAGCCCGGTCCGTCCAAACCGGAATGAACGGCCACCGCACCACCGAACTGCACCGGCAGCTCGAGTGTGGCGAGGCGACAACGTGCCTGCTCCAGGCCGATGCCCCAGTGCGCCACCTTGACGCCAAAGGTTATCGGCAGCGCCTGCTGCATCAGGGTGCGCCCTACCATCACCGTGGTCTCGTGAGCCTGCATCAGAGCGAGCGCAGCACTACGACAGCGCCGCAGCAGCGTATCCAACGCCGCCAGACGCGGCTTGAGCAGCAGCATCAGCGCCGAGTCGATCACGTCCTGGCTGGTGGCGCCGAGGTGAAAATGGCGCCGCAGCTCGGCGGGCAGCGCCGCGCGCGCCTGCTTGACGAAGGGGATCGCTGCGTTGCCGCCGCTGGCCACGCCGGCGCCAATGGACGAGATATCGAAGGCGTGTCCCTCGAGTGCCTTGCGCATCTGCGCCGCCACACCTTCGGGCAGGAGGCCGCGCGCCTCCTGCACCTCGGCCAGCGCCAGCTCGAAGGCCAACATGCCTGCCACCATGGCCTCGGCGCTGCACTCGCTCAGCGCGATTTGGCTCATGAAGGGATGCTGAAGCAGGGCGTCGGACATATCATGTCTCCGGTATCATGTTTCCGATAATCAGGGCTCGGACTCACGGCTTGGTCTTGCCAATCGCTCAGCCTATAGTCGAACAAGTGTTCGTGATTCGAACACTATGCTAGATTGGGTGCGACCCGGGAGCAACTCACGATAACGGAACGACAATGACACCAGAGGAAGAGGTTCTCAGCCCAGACGACCGCGACTTCGTGACCGCCCTGGCCAGCGGCCTCGAGGTCATCCTGGCCTTCGACGAGGCGCACCCGCGCATGACGCTCAGCGAAGTCGCGGCGCGCACCGACATGAACCGCGCCCGCGCCCGGCGCTTCCTGCTCACGCTGCACGCGCTGGGCTACGTGAGGAAGCAGGGCCGTTACTTCGAGCTGGCCCCACGGGTGCTGCAGCTCGGCTACGCCTTTCTCTCCGCCAACAACTATCGTAGCGTGATCCAGCAGGTACTGGAGGACATCACCGCAGAAAGCGGCGAATCCTCGTCCCTGGGCGTGCTCGACGGCGACGCCGTTACCTACGTGGCGCGCTCCTCCGCTCCCCATCGGCTGATGGCCATCACCCTCTCGGTGGGCACCCGCCTGCCCGCGGCTCACACCTCCATGGGCCGAGCGCTGCTGGCTCAGCTGCCCGACGCCGAGCTCGATGCCTTCCTCGAGCGGGTCACGCTCGAGCGCTACACCGACAAGACCGTGACCGATAAGGCGCTGCTGAAGAAGTGCATCCTCAAGGTGCGCCAGCAGGGCTACGCCATCGCCGATCAGGAGCTCGATTCGGGGCTGCGCTCGCTGGCGGTGCCGGCCTTCGATGCCAACGGCAAGCTGCTCGGCGCCATCAACATCAGCACCAACGCCGCCCGGGTCGATCTCGACACTCTGATGCGCGAGTACCTGCCGCTGCTGCAGAGAAAGGCGCGGGAGATTCGCGAAACGGTCAGTTAAATGGCTGCGGATGAAGTTTCTTGAACATAGTTCTAGAATAATATTTTTGCCAAGCGAGACCTTCCCATGGCGGGCAGCCTGATCGAACGCACCCTGGGCGTGCTGGAAGCCCTTTCCGAAGATGCCAACGGTTTGCCGCTGCTGGTCATCGCCGAGCGGCTGGATATTCCCAAGAGCGCCGCTCATCGTATCTGTCATGAGCTGATTCGCCTCGGGCACGTGCGCCAGGACGCCGCCAGCCAGCGCTATCAGTTGACTACCCGGCTGGTGGCCATGAGCTTTCGCTACCTCTCGAGCACCGGTGCCAGCGACATCGTACAACCCATCCTCGATCGTCTGGCCGAGCAGAGCGGCGAGCTGGTGCGGCTCTCGGTGATCGAGGGCAACCGGCTGACCTGGATCGCCAAGGCTCAGGGGGCACGCAGCGGCTTGCGTTATGACCCTGACATGGGCAAGGAGGCGCCGCTGTTCTGCACCGCCAGCGGTCACGCCTGGCTGGCAGCCCTCAGCGACGAGCAGGCCCTGGCGCTGGTCGACACCCAGGGCATGGAGACCGACCATCCACTGGGGCCGAATGCGCCTCGCACCAAGCAGGCGCTGCTCGACCATCTGCGTGAGACCCGTGAGCGCGGCTACAGCTGGACCCACGACAGCATGGGCCCTGGCACCGCGGCCATGGCGGCCCTGGTGCGTCATCCCCTGGACAGGCATCCGCAGGGCGTGCTCAGCATTGCCGGCCCCAGCGTGCGGCTCGACGCCGAGCGGGTCAAGGAACTGGGGCAGGCGCTAGTCACCGCCGCCCAGGAACTCTCCCAAGCCACGCCTACCTCACGGCTCTTCACCTGACGCTGCAGCTATAGAGCACGAGGGACCCGGGATAACCTGGGGCTCGCTCATGCTCGCCGCCGGCAAGGAGGCCCCATGCTGGAAATATTCGCCATCACCACGCCGATCTTCCTGTTGATCGGTGCCGGCTACCTGGCCATGGGCACGCGGCTGGTGAACCGGGAGCAGATGCAGGGAGTGGCCACCTTCGTACTCTACTTCGCCCTGCCGGCGCTGGTGATCCGCGCCGTGACCCAGAACCCCCTGGACGAGGTCCTGCAGCCCCACTATCTGCTGGCCTATGGCCTCGGCTCGCTGGCGGTGTTCGCCTTCGCCCTGCTGCTGACCCTCGGCCTGCAGCACAAGCCGCTCAGCGAAGGGGCCATTCACGCTCTGGGCATGTCCGCCTCGAACAGCGGCTTCATCGGTTTCCCGGTGGCGGCCATGGTACTGGGCGCCTCTCCGGCGGCGGTTTTCCTGGCGCTGAACATGCTGATCGAAAACCTGCTGATCATCCCGGCGGCGCTGATTCTCGCCGAGGTAGGTCGCCAGCGCGGCGCCGGCATCGCCACGGTGGCGCGCAAGACGCTCTTCCGCCTGATACGAAACCCCATATTGGTGGGGCTGGGGCTGGGCCTGCTACTGGCGGTGACCGACACCACTCTGCCCCGACCGCTGGCCCAGGCCGTCGACATGCTGGCCAACGCATCCGGCCCCGCGGCGCTGTTCGTCATCGGCGGCACTCTGTTCGGTCTCCAGGTGCGCGGCATGATGAACGACGTAGGCCAAATCGTGGCGGGCAAGCTGATCCTGCACCCGCTGGCGGTGCTCGGCGTCTTCCTGCTGATGCCGGAAGCGGACCCCATGCTGCTAGCCGGTGCGCTGCTGTTTGCCTGTGCGCCCATGATCAGCGTCTTCCCGCTGCTGGGCCAGCGCTATGGCCTGGCCGGCGTCAGCGCCGCCACGCTGATGATCGCTACCCTGGGCGCCTTCGTGACCCTGAGCATGGGCATTTGGTTGATGGACATTGCTGGCCTGTTGCCCCGCGGTTGATACCGCCGACCGCGCCCACCGTCAGGAGAAATGCTCGGCTGCTATTGAAAAAACTGGAACATGGTTCTAGATTTGTTGAAACCGAGTTCTGGCGAGAAACCGAATGGATCCGCAACATGAGTACGACTTGGTGGTGGTAGGTTCGGGTGCCGCAGGCCTCGCCGCCGCCGTCACCGCGGCCTACCATGGCCTGAAAGTGGCGGTAGTGGAGAAAGCCGACACCCTGGGCGGTGCCACTGCCTGGTCCGGCGGCTGGATGTGGGCACCGCTCAATCCCCTGGCCCGCGCCTCCGGCATCGTCGAAGAGGCGGAAACGGTGCGCACCTATCTACGCGCAGAGCTGGGTGAGCGCTACGACGCTGCAAAGATCGACGCCTTTCTCGATGCCGCGCCGCGAATGGTCGAGTTCTTTCATGAGAAGACCGCTTTGCAGTTCGCCGACGGTAACGCCATTGCCGACATTCATGGCGACACGCCCGGCGCCGGTACTGGCGGGCGCTCGGTGATTGCCGCCCCCTTCGACGGCCGCCAACTGAACCGCGAGACACTGTCCAAGCTGCGCAGGACCATGCCCGAGACCGCGTTTCTGGGCATGCCGATCCAGGCCGGTCCGGATCTGGCGGCATTCCTCACCTGCACGCGTTCCTTGAAGTCGTTCGCACATGTCGCCCAGCGCTTGGCTCGTCACCTCCTTGACCTGACCCGTTACGGCCGTGCCATGCAGTTGGTCAACGGCGTAGCGCTGGTCGGACGACTGGCCAAGTCCGCCGACGACCTGGGTGTGACGTTTCGCGTTTCATCGCCGGTGACACGCCTGATCAAGGCAGGCGAGCGGGTCACCGGCGTGGTGATCGAAGGCCCCGAGGGGAAGGAGACGCTGCACGCCCGCCACGGCGTGATGCTGGCTGCCGGCGGCTTCCCCTGGGACGTCGAACGCCGCCGCGAGCTCTTCCCGCGCACCCCCACCGGCCAGGAGCACTGGCCACTGCCGCCGCCCTCAGCCAGCGGCGACGGCCTGCGTCTGGGTGAGGCGGTAGGCGGTGTGGTGGGCAGCAGCCTCCACTCGCCGGTGGCCTGGGCGCCGGTCTCCCTGGCGCCCTGGGGCAACGGCCGCGTCGGCCATTTCCCGCACATCATCGACCGCGCCAAGCCGGGCATCATCGGCGTACTGAAAAACGGCAGACGCTTCGTCAACGAGGCTCACGGCTACTACGACTACGTCGAGGCCATGATCAGCGCCGTGCCCGAGGGTGAGGAGATCTGCTCCTGGCTCATCTGCACCCACCGCTTTCAGCGCCGCTACGGTCTCGGCATCACTCGCCCGGCGCCGGTGCCCTTTCGTCACTGGATTCGCAAGGGCTATCTCAAGCGCGGCAGGACGCTCGACGAACTGGCCCTGGCGTGCGGCATCGACCCGGAAGGCCTGTCAGCCACCGTGGCCGAGTTCAACCGGCACGCCGCGCACGGCGAAGATCCCGAATTCGGCCGCGGCACTACGCTCTACAATCGCAAGAACGGCGATGCGGCTCACGGACCCAACCCCTGCGTAGCGCCGCTGGAGCGAGGCCCTTTCTACGCGGTCAAGGTGGTACCGGGCTGCTTCGGCACCTTCGCCGGCCTCGAGACAGACGAACATGCCCGAGTGCTTGATGAAAATGGAAGCCCCATCGCGGGTCTCTATGCCGCAGGCGCCGACATGGCCAGCATCATGGGCGGCCACTACCCGGCCGGAGGTATCAATCTCGGCCCGGCCATGACCTTCGGTTATATTGCCGGCCTGCATGTCGCCGGCAAGCAGCGCAACGCAGATAGCATGACCAACGGCGATGCCCCCCATGCATGACACGACCTTTTCCCTGGCCGCCCTCACCGTACTCGAGCTGTCACCGCCGGACATGGTGGAGGTAGCGGCCCGAGCCGGCTATGCAGCCGTGGGCCTGCGGCTGATTCCCGCCACGCCGGAAGAGCATCACTATCCTTTGGTCAGCGATGCCGCCCTGAGGCGTCAGACTCGGCAGCGGCTGCGGGAGACGGGGATGAAGGTACTCGACATCGAGATCCTGCGGCTCAAGCCCGATAGCGACGTGACCCGGGATTTTCACGAGGTGCTGGAGATTGGCGCCGAGCTGGGCGCCAGCGAGGTGCTGGTGGCGGGTAATGACGACGACGAAATGCGCACCATCGACAATTTCGCTGCGCTGTGTGAGCTGGCTCGCCCACTGGGCCTGCATCCGCACCTGGAGTTCATGCCTTGGACGGGGGTGCGTAACTTACGCCAGGCACACCGTATCGTGGCTGCGGCGCGTCAGGCCGGGCACGCCAACGCCTGCCTGCTGGTGGATGCCTTCCATTTCAACCGCTCGGCCAGCCGCCTGGTAGAGCTCGCATACGTGCCGCCGGACTGGCTGCGCTACGTGCAGCTGTGCGACGTGGCGGGGCCGATCCCGGCCAGCATGGAAGAGATCCTTCACGAGGCGAGGCAGCAGCGCTGCTTTCCCGGCGACGGCGACGTCGATCTCGAGGCATTGCTGGCAACCCTGCCCGCTGGCCGGCCCCTGAGCCTCGAAATACCTACTGAGTCGCTGCGCCGCCAGGGGGTCACTGCTCTGGAGCGCGCCCGCCAGGCCCTCGACAAGGCCAGTACCCTCGTTCACCACCACTGACCAATTAACGGATGGCGCCCTAACGGGACCAATCTGTTAGCCTGCTACTATTAAGTTTTCTTCAAAGAGATTTCGAAGGCCATGTCGACGACCACCGCCACACCCGCCGCCGGGGCTGCAGACCGCCCGCTGCTGGGCATCGCCTTCATGCTGGGCGCGGGCCTGCTGTTCACCCTGCTCGACACCGGGGTCAAGTGGCTCACTCAGAGCTACTCGCCGGTGCAGGTGGTGTGGGCCCGCTATGCCGGCCACATGCTGGTGCTGGGGGGCTATCTGCTGATGCTTGGCTGGCCCCGCTGCCGAGTCATCATGGCGTCCGTCGAATCGCTTCCGGGGCAGTTCGTGCGTGGCCTGCTGCTGCTCGCTGCCAGCACCTTCGCCTTCCTGGCCTTCCGCGAGCTTCCGCTGCTGCAGGTCTACGTGATCAACTTCAGTTCGCCGCTGCTGGTTACCCTGCTGGCCATTCCGCTCCTGGGCGAGCGCGTGACCCTGGCCCGCGGTGCCGCGGTGGCTGCCGGTTTCGTCGGCGTGGTGATTGCGGTGGGGCCGGTGGACTGGCGTGCCCAGCCTGCCGCTCTGCTGCCCTTCGGCATGGCGCTGTGCTTTGCGCTCTACCAGTTGGCCACGCGACGTTTCGGGCGTAACGACCATCCTTTGGCGTCTCTGTTCTACGCCGGGCTGGCCGGCGCCATGGTTAGTTCGGTGGTGGTACCCTTCTTCTGGACACCCATCGCCGGCGGCGATGTGCCGCTATTCATGCTGGTCGGCGCCCTGGGTGCCGTCAGCCAGCTCGGCCTGATCATGGCCATGCGCTGCGCCCCGGCATCCCTGGTCTCGCCCTTTCTCTACCTGCAGATCGTCTGGGCCACCGTGTCGGGCTATCTGGTGTTCGGTGACGTACCGCTGGTGGAAACCTACTTGGGCGCCGTGCTGATCATCGGCGCGGGCATCTTCCTGGCGACGCGCAAACACTGACAGCGCCATCAGCCAGCATGCCGGCTGGCTAACGCGACTGCGCTCCACTTCCAGCAGGGTGCATCGATACGTCCGAAGGGATCACCGAGCCGCCCACGGGGCACCGTGACAGCTTGGGAAGGCCGCCCGGAACCTCATTTACCGAGTGCAGATTCGCCTTGACCGGGCGACAGTGTTCTCCCTACCGCACGAGAGACGGCCTCCAGCACCCCAGTGCGGCAAGCCATCGTGTCTACTTGACGGGGTTCGGTGCAAGCGTCCATTGAATGCACGACGCCAGCGGCGAGTCCGCTGGCGTCGTCTCATGGCGTTCCGTGACGGATCAATAGCCCAATAGCCGTGGCAGGCCAGTCACTGTGGCCGGCACGAAGGTGATGATCAACAGCACCAGTAACTGCACCAGGAACAGCGGCAGTACTCTTAGTGACAACCGTGCTAGCCCCACCTTGGCCACCGAATCCGCCACGAACAGGCAGAGCCCCATGGGCGGGGTGATCAACCCGATCATGAGGTTGAAAATCACTACGATACCGAAGTGCACCGGGTCGATTCCCAGGCTCATGGCGATGGGGTGAAGAATCGGCACCAGCACCAGCATGGCGGCGATCCCTTCCAGGAAGAGCCCAACTATCAGGAACAACACAATGATCGCCAGCAGGAAGGTCCATTCCACACTGATGTAGGCAAGCACCATGTCGGTGATCAGGTTGGGAATGCGGTTGTAGGTCAACAGCCAGTTAGCTGCGGCTACAGCCCCGATAATCGTCATGATCACTGCGCTATCGACCATGGTACGCGAAAAGATCGAAGGCAGATCCCGCCAGCCGAGCTCGCGAAAGTAGAGCATTCCTGCCAGCAGGGCATAGGCAACGGCGAAGGCCGCTGCCTCGGTGGGCGTGACGATGCCGAGCAGGATGGAGCCCACCACGAACACCGGCATAAACAGCGGTACGATGCCGTCCAGCAGGATCTTTCGCTTCTCACCGGCCGGCTTTGGCGCGGCCTTTTTCTGGTACTTGCCGGCGAAGATCATCACGTAGCCGGAAAGGAAGAGGGCCAGCAGTAGCCCCGGAACGATGCCCGCCAGAAAGAGGGCCGGCACCGAGACACCAGAGACGATCAGTGCATAGATGATAACCGGAATGCTCGGCGGGATGATCGGGCCGATGACGGACGAGGCCGCAGTCAGCGCCGCTGCGAAATCGCGCGGGTAGCCTTCCTTCTCCATTTCTGGAATGAACACACGTCCCAGCGCCGAGGTATCGGCTACCGCCGAACCGGACAGGCCTGCGAAGACCACCGAGGCCCAGATGTTGACATGAGCCAGCCCTCCCCTGAGCCTGCCCACCATCAGCTTCGAGAAAGCGATGATACGACTGGTGATGCCGCTGGCATTCATCAGCTCGCCGGCCAGAATGAACAGTGGGATTGCCAGCAGCGGAAAGGAGTTCATGCCTGAGAACATCTGGGTAGCCACCGCACGCAGATGATAGGGCGGCTCGCCGGTTGCCATGAAGAACAGCAAGGCGGCCAGGATCGCCAAGGCGATCGGCAAGCCAATGATCAGCCCGCCGACCAGAATTACATAAACCATGTCACACTCCCTCCGGTGTGCTGCGCAGCAAGCCAAGCCGTTCGATGAACTTCAGCACCGCTGCTACGGCCAGCATGGCGCCACCAAGGCACAGGGCGAACTGATAGGGAGCCATGGTGGCGAAGAGGCTTAGATCCAGGCCCGTCAATCGGCTCAGATCACGCATCGCGCCGTGCAACCCCGAAATACGCATGCCACCGCGCTGCTGCATGAAGAGGTAGCCAGACCAGGAGAGCAATACGCCAATCACTACGACCGATAGGTCGACGATCAGAAATAGAATCTCTCGGAGGCGCTCAGGCAGGAAGTCCACTAATAGGCCGAGGCGTACGTGGCGATCCTGTAAATAGCCCAGCGACAAACCAAACATCACGCCATAGATGCCCAGGAAGACAGGCAACTGATCTCCCCAGGCCAGCGAGCTACCTAGCGCATAGCGCAGCACGGCATTACAGAAGACGATCAGAAAAATGGTGGCCATGCATAGCCCGGCGCCAATAGCCAGTAACCGTGACACCAGGAGAGTCAGGGGACGGAAGAGTGCAGCCATGGTGAGCGCGTCTCAGCCAGTGAAGAGTCGGGGGCACCCTGCCGGCTCAGCCGGCAGGGTGCATTCGCGTACGTCAGTGATCAGCGGCTGGCCGCGGCGACGGCGGCTTCCAGCTTGTCGATCCACTCGGCATCGGGGCCCAAGTCGTCGGCCAGCCACTCGAGGACACGAGGCTGAGCGCGCTCACGGAACTGCTCGAGTTCTTCCGCCGTGGGAGTGTAGACCTGCATGCCTGCCTCTTGCACCGCAATCACCCCCTCGGCTGTGGTGAACTGCTGAATCGCCCGCCCCATCACACCGGCGATGACACCAGCGCGTTCAACTACGGCCTGGTCCTGGGGCGATAGCGACTGGTAGAAGTCATCGTTGATCAGCAGGAAGTCAGTGGCATAGACGTGCCCATCCAGGGTCAGGTAGGCCTGCAGTTCATGAATGTTGTTGTTGTAGATGGTCCCCACCGGGTTCTCGTGGCCGTCCACCACGCCAGTGGCCAACGCGGTGGGCACTTCCGACCAGGCAATCGGGGTTGGTTCGCCCCCCAGCCCGCGTACCATCTCCACATAGAGCGGTATGTCCTGGACCCTGAAGCGCAACCCTGCCATGTCATCCGGGGTCCGAATCTCACGCACGCTGTTGGTGAAGTGACGCACGCCTGTCTCGCCGTACCCCAGGGTGCGCAGCCCCGTCTGGTTCAGGCAGTGCTCGGCCAGCTCCTGGCCGAACTCTCCGTCCAGCACTCGCCAGGCGGTCACTGGCGAATCGAAGGTATAGGGAATATCGAGTACTCCGGCCGCCGGACAGATCTGCGCCATGGCGCCAGAAACCATCACCACCTGAGTCGTGCCGTCAATGGCCTGTTCCACCAGCTCGGGTTCGTTGCCCAGTGAAGCGGCAGGGAAGATCTCGACGCTGAGGTCGGTCTCACCCTCGACGATCTTCTTGAACATATGCGCTGCCGCGCCCTTCTTGGAGCCCTGCCAGTCGTCGGGGTCGACGTGGGCAAAGCGGATCGTCTGAGCCTGAGCCATGGTGCTTACGCCGAAGGCCAGGGCGGTGCCGAGCAGGGCGCTCTTCAAGTTCATCGTTGTCATTGTCGTTGCCTCGTTGTCGTTATGGGTGCCTGAGCCTCGGGCTTTCGCCTTGCCATCCTGGAAGCACCGCTGCATGGAGTGAGGTATCCTGACGTCATTTTGCATGCAAATTTTTTATTGACGACAAAACACAAACTAGGGCGCTGTCAGATTCCGGTCAATATCCCCTCGACCAACGTCTAATAACAATCCAGTGTTGCGGTACGCCAGTCGTGAAATAAATAGGAGTTCACCGCAACAACTTTTCGCGGAATGCTCAAGATCATTCTATAAATACGACTTTGGTCTTAACTTTCTTCAACTCTCTTGACGCCTGAGGGCGGGGCGAATAGTTTGCACTCAACGGCTGTTTTGCATGCAAAACAAATTTTGTCGCTTATTCTGTTGCTCACAAGGAGCTCCATCCATGTCATCACCTCGACTCGACCTGGACGCTGTCGGTCAGGCCATGGGCCTGACAAGCACCGCACAGAGGGACGCCATCAGCGCCCACCAGCAGCCCTATCTCGATTTGCTCGGTTTCGTGCCGCCGCGTATCGAGGCCCGTTTGGGCACCACCGGTGTCATGGATCCCACCATGGTCGAACTGCAAGAAAAGACACGCAGCTACGCCATGGACACTCCGCACCTGGAACCCAAGATGGTGCAGATGATGCTCTTCGGCATGCTCTTGATGGCAGGGAACGATGCCGCCCAAACCCATTGCATCGCGGCCCGCCGCTGTGGCGCAAGTTGGGAGGAGCTCCAAGCCACCATCAATCTTTGCTTCCTGTTCCGCGGCCTGCCCGCCGCCAATCGTGGAGCCCACATGCTGGCTAGCGTCGCCGCCCGCGAGGCCGAGCAGGCCGACGGCTCCGCCAACGAACAAGGAATCGGGAAATCATCATGAAGCCGGAATCCCTGCAACTGGCAGCCCAGCAACTGCGCGATGCCGTCGCCAGCGGTGACTTCATTTCCCCGCTGCGCGAGAGGTTCGAGGGCCTCGACATCGAAGCCGCCTACGCCATCCAGCAGCACAACACCGAGGCACGGCTGGCGGCTGGTCACCGCATCGTCGGCCGCAAGATCGGACTCACGTCACGAGTGGTGCAAGCCCAGCTAGGTGTCGATCAACCCGATTACGGCGCTCTGTTCGACGACATGGGCTACGGCAACGGTGAACCGATCCCTTGGGCGCAGCTGCAGCAGCCCAAGGTGGAGGCTGAGGTTGCCTTCGTTCTGGGCCAGGACCTGGCCATGGTCAACCCTACGCAGGTGGACGTGTTCCGCGCCATCGATCATGCGGTAGCCGCCCTCGAGGTGGTTGGAAGCCGCATCGCCGACTGGAACATCGGCATCATCGACACTATTGCCGATAACGCCTCGTCCGGCGTCTATGTGCTGGGCAGCACCCCGCGACGCCTCGAAGACCTCGACCTGGATCTGTGCGGCATGGTGATGGAGCGGCGCGGTGAGCCGGTTTCGGTTGGCGTGGGCCGCGCCTGTCTTGGTAACCCCCTCAATGCCGTGGTGTGGCTGGCCCGCAAGATGGCCAAACTCGGTCAGCCGCTGAAGGCTGGCGACCTCGTGCTCTCCGGCGCCCTCGGCCCCATGGTGCCGGTGCAGCCCGGTGACGTGATCGAGGCACGCATCAACGGCCTAGGCAGCGTCCAGGCCGTCTTCCAACTGGCAGCGAATGACGAGGTGAGCGCATGAGTAATATTCAGCAGCACGCCCTCCGGCTCGACGAGGCGGCCCGCTCAGCCACCGCCGTGGAGCAGCTCGACCCCGAGTCGCAGATGTCGCTGGATGAGGCCTACGCCATCCAGATGGCCTCCATACAACAGCGCCTGCAGCGCGGCGAGACCCGAGTGGGCATGAAGATGGGGTTCACCAGTCGCGCCAAGATGAGCCAGATGGGCATCGACGATGTGATCTGGGGGCGCCTGACCAGTGGCATGCGCATCGAGGAGAACTCGACCATAAGCCTGGCCAGCTATGTGCACCCGCGGGTGGAGCCGGAACTGGCCTTCCTGCTTGGCCGCGACCTGCCTGAACAGGTCACTCCTGCCGAGGCCCTGACGGCCATTGAGGCCATCGCTCCTGCGCTTGAGATCATCGATTCGCGCTACCGCGACTTCAAGTTCTCACTGCCCGACGTGATCGCCGACAACGCCTCTTCCACGGGCTTCGTGATCGGTAACTGGGGCGATCCCAGGATCGATTTTACCAACCTGGGGCTGGCCATGAGTTTCAACGGCCAGACTCGTCATGTCGGTTCAACCGCTGCCATTCTTGGCAACCCCATCCGTTCGCTGGTGGCTGCCGCACGCCTGGCCGCCCAGGCCGGCGAGCCGCTACGTGCCGGCGACATCGTGCTGGCTGGTGGCGCTACTGCCGCCGAGTGGCTAGAGCCCGGACAATACGTGCGCCTGGAAATGCAGCAGCTAGGCAGCCTCGGTTTCCATGTGGAGGAGTGACCATGCCGATCGCCACCATCAACATCATCGAAGGCCGTGATGCCGAGAAGAAGCAGAGGCTTATCGAGAATGTCGCCCGTGCCATCAGCGAGAGCCTGGACGCCCCTCTGGAGAGTGTACGGGTGCTGGTCCAGGAGTACCCCGCCACCCATTGGGGTGTAGGTGGGGAAACCATGCAGCAACGCCGCGCACGGCAGCAGTGAGGACTCCAGCATGAGCCAGAAAGTCAAAGTCGCCATCATCGGCTCCGGCAACATCGGCACCGACCTGATGATCAAGATCCTGCGTCACGGCCAGTACCTGGAGATGGGCGCCATGGTGGGCATCGACCCCGCCTCCGACGGCCTGGCCAGGGCACAGAGATTTGGCGTGCCCATCACCGCCGAGGGCATCGACGGGCTGCTGGCCATGGACCACATCGACGAGATCAAGATCGTCTTCGATGCCACCTCCGCCGGCGCCCACCGGCGCCACAGCGAGCTGCTCACGGCCCGCGGCATCAGGGTGGTCGACTTGACCCCCGCGGCCATCGGCCCCTACGTGATCCCCCCCATCAATCTGGACGAGCACCTGGACGCCCCCAACATCAACATGGTCACTTGCGGTGGCCAGGCTACCATCCCCATGGTGGCAGCCGTTGCTCGGGTCGCCAAGGTGCATTACGGCGAGATCGTCGCTTCCATTTCCAGCAAGTCCGCCGGCCCCGGCACCCGTGCCAATATCGACGAATTTACTGAAACCACCTCGAAGGCCATCGAGGTTTGCGGCGGGGCCGAACGCGGTAAGGCGATCATCATCCTCAATCCCGCCGAGCCGCCACTATTGATGCGTGACAGCGTCTTCGTACTCTCCGAGCCGGCTGACCGAGCCGCCATCGAGGCTTCCGTCGAGGAGATGGTCCGCATGGTCCAGCAATATGTGCCCGGCTATCGCCTCAAGCAGCGGGTGCAATTCGAGGAGATTTCGGCCGAGGCGCCGCTGAACGTTCCCGGCATCGGCAAGGCTAGCGGCCTCAAGACCTCCATCTTCCTGGAAGTGGAAGGCGCTGCTCACTATCTGCCTGCCTATGCCGGCAACCTGGACATCATGACCTCCGCTGCCAAGGCTTGCGCCGAGCGTCTGGCCGAGACCCGCCTGCTTGCCGCCACCGCTTGAGGAGCTCCATCATGAGCAAAAAACTCTACATCTCCGACGTTACCCTGCGCGATGGCAGCCATGCGGTGCGCCACCAGTACAGCCTGGACGATGCCCGACGCATCGCTCGTGCCCTCGACGCCGCCCGAGTCGACTCCATCGAGGTGGCCCACGGCGACGGCCTGCAAGGCTCCAGCTTCAACTACGGCTTCGGCGCTCACCGCGACGTGGAGTGGATCGCCGCAGTAGCCGAGGTAGTGGAGCACGCCATGATCACCACCCTGTTGCTACCTGGCATTGGTACCGTCCACGACCTGGACGCCGCCTATGCCGCCGGTGCCAGGGGGGCTCGCATCGCCACCCATTGCACCGAGGCCGACGTCTCCCGCCAGCATATCGAGCATGCCCGCAAGCTCGGTATGGATACCGTAGGCTTCCTGATGATGAGCCATATGCAGACGCCCAGGGGGCTCGCCGAACAGGCCAAGCTGATGGAGAGTTACGGCGCCCAGACCCTTTATGTAGTGGACTCCGGTGGTGCCCTGACCATGGAGGGGGTGCGCGAGCGATTCCGGGCGCTCAAGGATGCGCTCGACCCGAGCACCCAGACCGGCATTCATGCTCACCACAACCTGAGCCTGGGTGTGGCCAACTCCATCGTCGCGGTGGAGGAGGGCTGCGACCGGGTCGATGCCAGCCTGGCCGGGATGGGTGCCGGCGCCGGCAATGCTCCGCTCGAGGTGTTCATCGCCGTCGCCGAGCGCCTGGGCTGGGATCACGGCTGTGACCTTTACACCCTGATGGACGCCGCCGACGATATCGTTCGCCCTCTGCAGGACCGGCCGGTTCGCGTCGATCGCGAGACCCTTGCGCTGGGCTATGCCGGCGTCTACTCCAGCTTTTTGCGTCACGCCGAGGCCGCTGCAGAGCGCTATGGCCTGAAGACCATGGATATCCTGGTGGAGCTGGGCCGCCGCCAGATGGTCGGCGGCCAGGAGGACATGATCGTCGACGTCGCGCTGGATATGACGCATCGATGACCCCTGGCGATTTCGCCATCCCAAACACAACAACAGCAGCGACCTGCCAACTCAACGGGAGTACAAGAGATGTCCTACCAGGAACCGATCTACGACATCGCCAAGCTGGGCCACGCCGAGCTGCTCACGCCCAAATTCGACGAGAGCCTGCGCTTTTTCACCGAAGTCTACGGTCTCGATGTCGTGGCCACCGAGGGTGACAGCGCCTTTCTGCGCGCCTGGGGCGACCATGATCTCACCTCGCTGAAGCTCACCGCCTCCCACCAGGCCGGGCTTGGTCATGTGGGTTGGCGAGCCATGAGCCCCCAGGCTCTGGAGCGTCGTGTCGCCGCCCTCGAAGCCTATGGTGTTCAGGGGCGCTGGATCGATGGCGACGTGGGCCACGGCAAGGCCTACCGCTTCACCGGCATCGGCGGCCACGAGATGGAGCTCTACTTCGAGTCCGAGAAATACCGGGCGCCCGAGGGTCAGCAAGCCTATCTCCCCAATCAGCCACAGAAATACCATGGCCGAGGCGTGGCGGTGGAACGCATCGATCATATCAACCTGCTGACCCGGGACGTGGTGGAGATGCGCACCTTCGCCGCCGAGACCTTGGGCTTCAAACTACGTGAGCACCTGATCCCCGGCGGCCAGGGCGAAGAAGTCGGTGCCTGGATGAGCCTGATGAACAAGGCCCACGACCTGGCGATCACCAAGGAGCCAGCGGCGGGTGTCAGCGGTCGTCTGCATCACCTGGCCTACTACGCCAGCACCCGCGAGGAGGTGTTGCGAGCCGCCGAGATCTTCATGGAGAACGACGTCTTCATCGAGTTCGGGCCGGCCAAGCACTCGCGCACCCAGGGTTTCTTCCTCTATGTCTATGAGCCGGGTGGCAATCGCATTGAGGTGTTTGCCGGCGGCTTTCATATCTTCGAACCGGACTGGGAACCGGTAACCTGGGGCACCGAGGTCAAGGGCCGCTCCACCGCCTGGGGCCTGGAATGCCCGCCGAGCTTCCATGAACACGCCACGCCGCTGCTTTGAGGCTCGCCCAGGGCCTCCTTGCTTGCAGAGGAGCCCTGAAGGCCAAGGGATAAGGCGCGGTATACTGAACACTGATCTCTCGCTACCCGATAGGCGTCACGACGCCGGTAACACTGGAGGCTCTGATGATGAACAGGATGATGGAAAGTCTCGTCCCCGAGAGCGGGGAGGGCGGTATCACCCTGGCCACCTCCCTGGTTCAGCGCCTGCGTCGCGCCATTCTCAGCGGTGAACTTCGCCCGGGGGCCAAGCTTCGTCTGGAGGCCCTTCGCGAGCAGTTAAACCTGTCGATCAGCCGCAGCCCCCTGCGCGAGGCGCTGTCGCGCCTGGGTGCCGAGGGGTTGGTGCTGATCGAGGACAAACGTGGCTACCGTGTCATGCCCGTATCGGAGAAGAATCTCAGGGAGATCGCCAGGTTGCGCATCCACTTCGAGGGGCTGGCGTTGCGTGAGGCGATCGCCGAGGGCGGCCGGCGCTGGGAAGCCGGAATCATCGCCGCCCAGTACGAGCTGGACAGCATCAAGCGTACCGATGGCATGACCCTGGAGCAGCAGGAGGTCTGGGAAGAGGCCCACCGCCAGTTCCACCTCAAGCTGCTCGAGGCCTGTGACATGCCGCTGCTCCTCAACTACTGTCGCACGCTCCACGACCTCAACGATCGCTACCGCCGCCTCTACCTTCAGAAAAACCCTTTCGACCGGGATACCCGCAGCGAGCACGCAGCGATTGTAGAGGCCACGCTGGAGCGCAACGCCGACCTGGCCTGCGCCCTGCTGGCCCAGCATACCCAGCGAACCACGGACAACATTCGCACCATGCTGGCGCGCGCGCGGGAAGAGGAACTCAACGTCCAGCCGGACTGAGCCTGCCGCCAGGCGGTACCCCGATCACTATCCATGATGCGGACGGGCTCTGGCCCGCCTGCAGGGAGGCCCTCATGCGCCACTCTATCGCCACCCTGTCGCTCTCCGGCAGCCTACCGGAGAAACTCCAGGCCATCGCCGCCGCCGGCTTCGATGGCTGTGAGTTGTTCGAGAATGATCTGCTGAGCTACCCGGGCCGCCCAGACGAGATTCGCCGGATGGCCGAGAACCTGGGGCTGACCATCGAAATTTTTCAGCCGTTTCGAGACTTCGAGGGTGTCCAGCCTGAACAGCTGGAGCGCAACTTGGTGCGCGCCGAGCACAAGTTCGACCTGATGGAACAGCTCGGTGTGGAGCTCATGCTGGTTTGCTCCAATGCCCAGCCCGATGTTTCCGGCGATCCGACCCTCGTCGCCGAGCAGCTCCATCGCCTGGCCGAACGGGCGGCGGCCCGCGGGCTGAGAGTGGGCTTCGAGGCACTCTCCTGGGGCACGCAAATCAACCGCTACGCCCAGGCCTGGGCGGCGGTTGAAGCCGCCGACCACCCTAGCCTTGGGCTCATTCTCGACAGCTACCACACCCTGGCACTGGACGACGCCATCACCCCCATTACTCAGCTGCCCGGCGAGAAGATCTTTTTCCTGCAGCTCTCCGACGCCCCGCGAGAGAGTCTTCGCCCCCCGAGGTACAGCCGCACCCTGCGATCATTTCCCGGCCTCGGCGAATACGACATGACAGGCTTCGTCGCCGCCGTGCTCAAGGCCGGATACGTTGGTCCACTGTCGCTGGAGATGTTCAACGACGAGTTTCGCGCCGCTCCGGCTGGCCCTATCGCGATGGCCGCTCGCCAATCGCTGCTGTGGCTGGAGGAGCGCCTGCAAGCCGACGCCCAACTGCCCAACCCGGCAGGGTTCCCACTGTTTCAGCCGCCCGGGGCCCCGACTCTCAACGGTTTTGCCAGCCTCGAGCTAGCCATACCGCCCGTCCACCGCCAGGCCGTGGTGCATTTGCTGGGTAGCCTGGGCCTGGTCGAGCAGGGCCGGCATCGCCGAGCGCCCATCACCCGCTTTGCTGGCCAGGCCTTCGATGTTTATCTACGTGAGACCCACGACAACGCGGCCGTTGCTGTGCATAGCCTGGGCCTCACATGCACCGACTCCCAGGCCTTGCTGATGCGTCTGGAAGACTATGGTCAAGCCACCCGCGGCGATGATGACTTGGGTGGCCGACTGCTGACCACCCCAGCGGCCCTGGCGCTGCGCATTGGCCACGACGCCAACCTCGACGGACGCTTCGAGTCTGGCCTGCATCCGGCGCCCTCGGACTGTCGGTTGAGCGGAGTCGCCTTCGCCCTACCGCTTGGCCTGCTGGAGAGCGAGTCAGGCGTCTGGCGTCATCTGCTAGGACTGCCTGCGGCAAGCACGGGCGTGCGCCACGAGCCCCAGGGCGTGGTAAGGCGTCGCTGCTGGCAGCTCACCGACGGTGGGGTGGAGATCGCCCTGGAGACCTCGACCCATGCTGGCACTTCGGTCGGTCGCGCCTTGTCAGCTTCAGCGGGGGTTGATCAGCCTGCCAGTTGTGTGGAACTGCGCCTCGAAGTCGACGATGTGGTGGCCACCGTCCAGCGCCTGAGTGCCGCCGGACTTGCCGTGGAACCGGTACCGGCCAACTACTACCACGACCTGGCGGCCCACCAGGCCTTGCCCGAACACGGCCAGATCCTGCTCGAGACCTATGCCTTGCGCTACGAGCGCCGCAGGGGTCGCGACTATATCTTCCTGCGGCTTGCCGTTCCCGGCAATGACCATCTCATGCTCGAGGTCGGCGAATACCGTGTCTTCGAGGTCTGACGCCCTCCGCTTTTTTCTGCTCTGGAGATACCCATGACCGCTACTCTATTGGTCCTCAACGGCCCCAACATCAATATGCTCGGCACCCGTCAGCCAGAACTCTATGGTCACGAGACCCTGGCAGACGTGGAGGCCCTCTGCCAGCGTCAGGGTGAAGCACGTGGCCTGGCCATCGACTTCCGCCAGACCAACCACGAGGGTGAGCTGATCGACTGGCTCCACCAGGCCCGCGGCAAGGTGGCCGGCGTGGTGCTCAACCCGGCGGCCTGGACCCACACCTCGGTGGCTATCCGCGATGCAATCCTGGCCTCGGAACTACCGGTCATCGAGGTGCATATCTCCAACGTGCACCGGCGTGAGGCGTTCCGCCACCACTCCTACGTCTCCGACGTCGCCGTCGGCGTGATCTGCGGGCTGGGCACCCACGGCTATGCGCTGGCCATTGAGCACTTCGCCAAACGAATGGTGGAGATAGCCTGATGAGTGCCATCAACGACCGTTCCGTGCTGGTTGGCCTGATCGGCGCCGGCATCCAGCAGTCCAAGACTCCCGATCTGCACATGGAAGAGGGCCGCCGCCAAGGGATGCCCTATGTCTACAAGCTGATCGATCTGGATAGCCTGGAACTCGACGCCGAGGCGCTGCCGGAGCTGCTACGCGCCGTGCGCCAAAGCGCTTTCGACGGCCTCAATGTCACCTTCCCTTGCAAGCAGACGATCCTTCCCTATCTCGATGAGCTCTCCGACGAAGCGCGTGCCATCGGCGCGGTGAACACCGTGGTGATCCGTGGGGAGATGCTGATCGGCCACAACACCGACTGCACCGGCTTCGGCGAGGCCTTTCGTCGCAACCTGGGGCAGGCACCACGCCGACGGGTCGTGCAGATGGGGGCCGGGGGGGCCGGTGCCGCCGTGGCCAATGCCCTGCTGGAGCAGGGCGTCGAAACGCTGGTGATATTCGATACCGATGTCGGCAAGGTGCGCGAGCTGATCGCCTCTCTAAAGGGCCGTTTCGGCACAGGACGGGCGTACGTCGGCGTGGACCTGGCAGCCGAGATGGCTACCGCCGATGGCATGGTCAATACCACCCCAGTGGGCATGGACAAGCTGCCCGGCATGCCGGTCCCCGAGCCGCTGCTGCGCTCAGAGCTGTGGGTCGCCGACATCATCTATTTCCCCATGGAGACCGAACTACTGAGCAAGGCCAGGGCGCTGGGCTGCACCACCATGGACGGCACCAACATGGCGGTGTTCCAGGCGGTCAAGGCCTTCGAGCTGATCAGCGGACGGCCCGCCGATGCCACTCGCATGATGGCGCACTTCCAGCAGCTCGCCGCGGCGGGAGACTGACGCTCGACCCCTCGCTACCTCGAGGAGCGCCCATGCTGGATATCTTCGGCATCACTCCCCCCTGTTTGATGACCGCCGCCGTGCCGTCGAGGCGGGCGGCATGGATGGCTTCGATCAGCTCGCCCTCATGGTTGCTCTACCGGCAGTGGATGTCCCAGCCGGCCAACACCGCCTTCTTGCGCAGGTCATTGCCGACGTCGTCCAGGGTCTCGTAGCCGTAGATCTCAGGCTGGCAGGTGGTTGAGATTGGGTTCGTGCAGGACCAGTACCTTGCCCTGGCTCATGCATCGTTCTCCTTCAGCAGTTCGCGGCGGTAGTGCGCGTAGAGGGTCGTGGCCTGCGCATCCACCGAGGCGCGCTTGCTGTCGTCCTCGCAAAACCGCTTGAAGGCATCGATGCCCTGGAACACGAACAGGCCCACCCCACTCATCACCGCCGCGTCGACGGCCTTGGCGGCGGCGACGAACTCGGTCACGGCCGGCACGTAGACGGCATCGAAGATCCAGTGATGTGCCGCCACCAGCTCCTTGGGCAACGGGCAGCCGGGACTCTTTTCGTGACCGATGGGGGTACAGTTCACCAGGCCGTCGCAGGCCGGCACCGTCTCGGCCAGCTGCTCGGGCGTAATGGTGGAAGCAACGAAACCCTGGGCCCGCAGCTCCTCGGCCAGCCGTTTCGACTTGGCCGGATCCAGGTCCATCAGGATTACCTCCGAGGCGCCGAGCCGGCCCAGGCCAAAAGCCACCGCCTTGCCCACTCCGCCGGTGCCGAGCACCAGGACACGTCCTGGTTGACGCTCTCCCAGCGTGGCGCGAAAACCGCTGATGAAGCCGGTGAAATCGGTATTGTCGGCAAAAATGCCTTCAGCCTCGAAGACCAGGGTATTGGCAGCACCCACCATGCGTGCGCCCTCGCTGGTACGATCGGCAAGGCGCACCGCCTCCTCCTTCCAGGGATAGGTGACGTTGACGCCCCGGTACCCGGCGGCCACCACTTTACGCACTTGGCTCTCGAGCGAATCGATGGGCTGCTCGTTGGCGTCGAACAGGTCGTACGTCGTGGGAATCTCCGTCAGCCCGCCAAGCCGCACGTGCAAGTCCGGCGAGCTGGAGTTCATGATGGCCTTACCTATCAGTCCCAGTTTCATAGCGCTGTTTTCCTGAACGGGGCGAGCTTGCTGCGCTCGAAGAACTCGAATGGATCTCGAAAAACCGTCTCGAAAGGCTTCCAGTGCTGCCGGTTTCAGCCGGACTTCGCTTGAGCCGCGAGTCGTATGCCGGCATTGGGCTCGCCGAATTTCTGGTAGCGGCCGCGACGCTCGACGATCTCGAAGAAGAAGCGTCCCGAGAAGGTCTCGGTATAGGCATGGAGAAAGTCGCCCTCCTCACTGCGGTCGAACAGAATATTGCGCGAACGCATGGCGTCGAGCAGCGCCGGGTCGATGTCGAAGCGTGCCTCGAGATCGTCATAGTAGTTGCGCGGTATCCGTAGCAGGGGTAGCCCACGCGACAGCAGCTCATCCACGGTGGCGATGAGGTCGTTGCTCTCGAAGGCGATCTGCTGCACGCCGCCGCGAAACTCGCTGAGGAAGCGCCCCGGCTGGGTCTGCTGAGCCTGGGAGACGGTCAGCGGCAGACGAATGCTGCGGTCGGGGCTGACCACTGCCTGGCTGATCATCATGCCGTGTGGATCGACGATCTCGTTCTCGGCCTCGGCGGCAAAGCCGAATACCGTGCGGTAGAACAGCTGCCAGCTCAGCAACTGGGTGGCCGGCAGGACATAGGACAGATGGTCGATACGCATCAGCCCTGCCTCGTTGCGACTCTCCTGGTCGAACAGCTCGAAGTCGGTGCGCCACTGGAGGTCGTCTGCCGCCGACTCGTCCACCAGGTAGATGAGGCTGCCTTCGACCCCGCGGATCGCCGGAATCTCCATCTCCCCTTCGCCCACCTGGCTGCGGAACAGCGGTGCCTTGAAGACACGGGCGCGTTCCAGCGCACGTGCCACATCGTCGACCCGAAAGCCCACGGCGCACACCGAGGTGCCATGCAGCAACCGGAAGGTGTGGGCGAAGCTGTCGGTCTCGAAATTGAGCACCAGATGGATCTCGCCCTGCTTCCACAGCTCCACGTTCTTGGAGCGGTGGCGACCCACGTGACGAAAGCCCAGCGCATCGATAAACTCGCCCAAGGGGGCGGCGCTCTCCTCATCGAGAGTGAACTCGATGAAGTGAACCCCGTGGTAGTGCGGCGCCTGAGGCAAGGTGTCGGCAATCCCGTGCTGACCAAGATGCTCGAGCCAGATCAATGAGCGAAGTCCATCCAGCGCGGTGATGTCAGCCGGCGCGGCGCGGAAGGCATCGCTGAAAATTTCCAGCGACAGAGGGCCGCCGTAACCCGACTTGGCAAGGGCCGCCATGAAATCCTTGAGCGGCAGGCGTCCCTGACCGGGGAAGCAGCGGAAGTGGCGGCTCCACTGGAGAACGTCCATCTCGAGCAGCGGTGCATCGGCCAGTTGGACGAAAAAGATCTTCTCCTTGGGAATCTTGGCGATCGTGGAGAGGTCGTGCCCACGAGAAAGAATGTGAAAACTGTCGAGCACCACGCCGAGGTTGGGGTGGTCGGCGCGCCGCACCACTTCCCAGGCATCGCGATAGTCGGAGATATGACGCCCCCAGGCCAGCGCCTCGAAGCCGATGCGAAGGTTGCGCCTGGCCGCACGCTCGGCCAGTTCGCGTAGATCGGTCACGGCCCGCTTCATGTCGTCGCTCGCCTGAGGAGAGACGTTGCTGCAGACGAGCATGAAGTCAGTGCCGAGCTGCTCCATCAGGTCGAACTTGCGCTCGGCCCGCTGCAGGTTACGGCTGCGCTGCGGCTCGGGCATGGCCTCGAAATCGCGGAACGGCTGGAAGGCCACGATGGCCAACCCCAGACGCTCGCAGAGCTGACGCACCTCCTCGGGGGACCCATCGAAGGAGAGCAGGTCATTTTCGAAGATTTCCACCCCCTCGAAGCCTGCACGAGCGATAGCTTCGAGTTTGGTCCTGAGGTCGCCGCTCAGGCAGACCGTGGCAATGGCACGCATCTTCTACCTCTCCCGGCCCCATCGTCTGGTCGCAATGGGCAGCCATGTGGTTGGCTCGAAACCCGCCCCCTCACCTCTGAGGAGCGGAAATAGAACTTGGTTTCAATGTTCGCATAGCGTTCTTTAGTTCGCAACATGGCTGAACAGGGCATGCCCTTGCCAAGCGTCTGCGGCTACCCTGAGGATTCGGCGCCTCTGGCGATACGCACGCCATTCGGATGATCGGCGTCGGCGGCATTAAACCTTCGTCGCATAAAACCCTTCGGGCATTGACACTATTGGAAGGGAGTTCTAGTGTTCGCTAATAGCACTACCGTTCGCAAGGCGAACACATGTTCACTTCTGCCGAGACAGGAGGCCGCCGACGAGCGGCACGCACAACAACCACCCCGGAGGATTCCATGCTCAAGCCACTGTTTACATCACTGGCCGTTTCTCTCGGCTCCCTTGCCCTGGCAAGCAGCGCCCTGGCCGACTATCCCCAGCGCAACATTCAAGGCACCATTCAATGGGGCGCCGGCGGTGCCACCGACAACGTGGTGCGCAGCCTCACCCCCCATGTCGAAGAGATCCTGGGCACTACCATCGTACTGACCAATCGCCCGGGTGGCACTGGCGTGATCGGTATGAACCACGTGATGCGCCAGCGTGCGGACGGCTACAACATGCTCTTCGGTGCAGAAAATCCACAACTCTACCCGCTGATGGGTCTGGCCGACTTCACCTACGACGACATGCATACCGTCAATATCATCGGCCAGGGGCTGGTGGTAATCGCCGCTCCCGAAAACAGCCCTTTCGATAGTTTCGCCGAGCTGCTCGAATATGCCCACGAGAATCCCAACGAGCTGCGTATGGGCGGCACCGGTGCCGGCGGCCTGCCAAGCACGGTTCACGCCATGATCAATGCAGTGGACGAACTCGACGTGCGCACCGTTACCTTCGGCGGCGACGGCCCAGGCATCACCGCCATGCTGGGTGGCCATATCGACTTCATGCCGCTGAGTCTGGCCGCCGCCGGTGAGCAGATCCGCGGCGGCAAGCTGAAGGGGCTGGCCATCCTCACCGCCGAAGAGATCGAATCGCTGCCGGGTGTGCCGCCGATCACCGAGGCGCTGCCCGACATAGAGAGCTTCCTGCCATGGGGGCCGTTCTGGGGCGTCTTCGTGCATCAGGATACCCCGGATGACATCAAGGCCACCCTGGAGGACGCCTATGAGCAGGCCGTGGGCAAGGAGGAGTTCACGGAGTTTCTGCAAAACTTCGGTGCCGAACCGCTCAACCTGCGCGGCGAAGAGGCGCAGGAGTATCTGAGCAACTGGCAATCCGTCACCGCCTGGTCCATGTACGAGGCCGATGCCGATGCGCTGGAAGCCACGCCCGAAGAGCTGGGTATCCCGCGTCCGTAACACGCCCTGTGGCGCAGGGGGGCGGCTCCGTCGCCCCCCTTGGAGTCTGTGATGAGCAAGAAAATCGAACGCGTACAGGCCGGCGAGAAGGTCTTCGACTGGCTGCTACTGCTGCTGAGCATCGGCGTACTGATCGAAGCCTATCGTATCGATGGCGGACTTCGCCTCAACTCGGCCGGCTCCTTTCCGGTCGGTCTGGCGCTGGTCATGCTCGCCTCGTCACTGGCGATCCTTGTCAGCCACCGCTACAAGCGTCGCGACGAGAGCATCAAAAGCGCCCTGCAGGAATTTCAGGTGTTTCTGCGCGACCACTTCCGCCCACACATCGTGGTCTTTTCCATTGCTGCCATCATCTACCTGGCCGCCATCGTCTGGGCGAGCTTCTACATCAGTACCTTCATCTTTCTGGCCGCGATGTTCATCTATTTCCGCCAAGGCCGAGTGGTGAGTTCGCTGGTCATCACGGCAGCTGCCATAGCTATCATCTACGTCCTTTTCACCGTGGTCTTCCGCGTCTACCTTCCCTGACCCTCGAGGCCTTCGATGAGTGACACGCTTTCCTTCCTGCTCATGGCCTGGCTCAACCCGGGCCTGCTCGGCCTGACCGCCCTCGGCGTGCTGGCCGGCATCTACATCGGCGCCATTCCCGGCCTCTCCGTGACCATGGCGGTGTCGATCCTGATCTCTTTCACCTTCTCCTGGCACATCGACCACGCCCTGGCATTGATGGTCGGCATCTACGTCGGCGGTGTCTACGGGGGATCGCGCACCGCCATCCTGCTCAACATTCCCGGCGCCCCTTCGGCGGTGACTACCGCCTTCGACGGCTATCCCCTGGCCCAGCGCGGCGAGGCGGGGCGCGCCATCGGCCTGAGCACCGTGATGTCGGTGATCGGCGGCCTGATCGGTGTGCTGGTACTGGCCGGCACCGCGCCCTATCTCTCCGGGCTGGCACTGCAGTTCGCCCCTCGCGATTATTTTCTGATCGCCGTACTCGGCCTGCTGCTGGTCAGCTCGTTGTCCGGCAAGTCGCTTTCACGCGGTATCTTCTCGGTGGCGCTGGGGGGCATTATCGGCCTGGTGGGCATGGACATGGTCACCGCGCAGCCACGCCTCACCCTGGGTCAGATGGAGCTGCTCGGCGGGATTCACTACGTGGTGGTGATGATCGGTCTGTTCGGCGTGGCCGAAGCCCTCTACCAGTTGCACAACCTGGCCAAGGTGCCAGTCAAGCAGAAGGTCGACAAGATCGTGCCGCCGCTGAACATGGTGCTGAAGTTCCTGCCGCTTTCGGTACGTACCTCGGTGATAGGGGTCATTGTCGGCGCCCTGCCCGGCACCGGTGGCGACATTGCTTCGCTGTTTGCCTACGATCACGCCAAGCGCAGCGTCAAGAATCCGACTCGGCCCTTCGGCGAAGGCGCCTATGAAGGCCTGGTGGCGCCTGAAACCGCCAACAATGCGGCAGTGGGCGGCGCCTACGTGCCGATGCTGACGCTGGGCATGCCGGGCGATGCGGTCACGGCCGTGATCATCGGCGCGCTGGTCATACATGGGCTCAACCCCGGCCCGATGCTGATGATCGAAACGCCGCACATCTTCTGGTTCACCGTAGGCAATCTGGCCCTGGCGAACATCTTCCTACTGATCTTCGGCCTCACCGGCATCAAGATCTTCTCGAAGATCGTCGAGGTGCCCAAGGCCGTGCTGATCCCCTTGATTCTGGTGCTCTGCGTGGTCGGCACCTACTCCATCAACAGCAACATGACGGAAGTCTACTGGATGCTCGGCTTCGGCATCCTCGGCTACTGGCTCAAGGTGTTCGGCTTTCAGATGGGGCCCATCATTCTGGGCGTCATATTGGGGCCGCTGCTCGACGAGTCGTATCGTCAGGCCATGTCCTCAGTGGGCGACCGTGGCGGTGACTTCCTGCTGGCCCTGGTCACCAATCCGCTGTCGCTGGTGCTGACCAGCGTGATTACCTTGGTGCTACTGAGCAACACCCCGCTCAAGGGCAGGCTGTCCCGGCGCTTCAGCAGAAGCTGATGTACCCCGGCGCGGCCTGACCGCCGCGTCGGCGACCACAAACGAATGACGAGAGGTGCGAGTGTGACCGGCCCTACCCGCCACCACGCGCTGGTTTTCGACTTCGATGGGGTGGTACTGGATTCAGCCACCCTCAAGCGCCAGGCCTTCGCCGACCTCTATGCCGAGGCGCCCGAACCGCAATACCAGGCGGTGTGTGCCTACCTGGGGCGCAAGGGGGGCCAGCCACGCGAGGTCAAGTTTCGTCACATCGAGGGGCAGATCTTCGGACGCCCACCCAGTGAAGCGCGCATTCAGGAACTCTGCGCACGGTTCAAGGCCAGCGTCGAACAGCGCTTGCTCGAGGCTCCGGCGATTCCCGGTGCCTTGGAGTTTCTCTCGCGCTGGGCTGCTGTGCGTCCGCTCTACCTACTCTCGGCCACCCCCGAAGCCGAACTGAAAGCCATCACCGCGAAACGCGAGCTCAGTTGCTATTTTCGCGAGGTCATCGGCGCACCACCGGACAAGGTCACCGGGCTGCGCAACCTCCTGGCTCGCCGGAGGCTCTCGGCACAGAAGACGGTCATGATCGGCGATTCATACAATGACTTTCGCGCCGCCCGCTCCAACGGCACTCGCTTCGTCGGCGTTACCGCCGATCCCGGCGCATCGCCCTTCCCCGGTGACACCGTCACTATCCGCGACCTGCATGACCTGGAGGCGGCCCTGGAGCGGCTGTGAAGGTGCGTGCCCCTCGCCCACGCAAGGCGAGGCGAGGCACACTTACCCACGGTCAGTTTTCCGGGTAGCCCGGCACCGGCGCATCCCGCTTCAGGTGAGCGACCCAGGATTCGATGCCGGGCAGCCCCGTGGCGGTATGCTGATAGAACTCGCTCATGTCGGGCAGCTCGTGGGCAATGCCCTTGTGGCAGGTGATGCAAGTGGCCTCCCCCTCGACGAGGGTGGTGGAGTGCGCCTGTGCAGCCCGGGAGCTCTGCTGGGTGAAGTCCATGGACTCGAAGTCGTGGCAGTTGCGGCACTCCAGCGAGTCGTTGGCCTCCAGCCTGGCCCACTCCCTTTCCGCCAGCTCGCGCCGCTTGTCCTCGAACTGCTCCTCGGTGCGAATGGTGCCGAAGATCCAGCCCCACACCTCCTTTGAAGCCTCCATCTTGCGCGCCATCTTGTGCGTCCAGCCGTGGGGCACGTGGCAGTCGGCACACTGGGCGCCGACCCCGGAGCGGTTGACGTCGTGGATCCTGCCCTGCATTTCGCGGTAGGGATTGCGCTCCATCTCATGGCAGGAGATGCAGAACTGCTGGGTATTGGTCGCCTCCACCGCGGTGTTGAAGCCGCCCCAGAATAAGATCCCGGCGATGAAGCCGCCAAGCGTCAGGAACCCCAGGCTGAAGTGCATGCTGGGGCGCATCAGGATACGCCAATAGGTGATCAACCAGCGCTTCATTGGCCACCTCCCTCACGCTGCTGCCGGAGCATTTCTCCCAACACCTCATCGACGTTGAGGAAGGTATTGGAAACGATGGGGCTGGCATCGGTCTGCGGCACATGGCACTGGGTGCAGAAGTAGCGGTCGGGCGACACCGCTGCCAGCACCTGCTGGTGGCGGTCGCGGAAGTGGCTGACGCTGACCATGGGAGCCCCGGCCTGGACCGCATGCTCGCGACTGTGGCAGGTCAGGCAGTGGTTGGCTCGGGTATCGATCTGATAATCGCGGATACCGTGGGGAATGACCGGCGGTTGCTCCGGATAGTTGAGCACTTCGCGCCCGGCGTCCCGGGGCTCGCCGGCCATCGGCGGCGCCGGCAGGGATTGGCTGAGGGTGCCGCCCGGCCGCAGGCCGTCCGGCGCCGAATCGTCCCGACGCTCTTCGGCGATTGCCAGGCCGGCAACGATCAGCACCAGCGACAGACTGAGCATAGTGAGCCATTTCATTGCGTTTCTCCTTCTGTCTCGGCCTCAGGCCAGGCTGACCAGTTCGAGACGAACCGCGCACTTCTTGAAGTCCGTCTGCTTGGAGATCGGGTCCGTGGCGTCCAGCACCACGTTGTTGATCAGCCGGTTGGCATCGAAGAAGGGCACGTAGACCAGGCCACGCGGCGGGGTCACCCGGCCGCGGGTCTCGACCCGCAGGCGCACCTCGCCACGACGACTGATCACCTTCACCTCGCTGCCGCGCCGCATGCCCTCCTCACGGGCATCCTCCGGGTGCATGTAGAGCAGCGCCGCCGGCACCGCCCGGTGCAGCTCCGGCACGCGGCGGGTCATGGAGCCGGTGTGCCAGTGTTCGAGCACCCGCCCGGTGGAGAGCCAGTAGGGGTACTCCTCGTCAGGCGACTCGGGGGGCGGCTCGTCGGGAACGGCAAAGATCAGCGCACGGTCGTCGGGCTTGGCGTAGAACTGCACGCCCCGGCCCTCTTCCACGTAGGGGTCGTAGCCTTCGCGATAGCGCCACAGAGTCTCCTGGCCGTCCACCACCGGCCAGCGCTTGCCGCGGTTCTGGTGGTAGTTGTCGAAGGCGTCGAGATCCTTGCCCTTGCCGCGGCCGAAGCGGGCGTACTCCTCGAACAGCCCCTTCTGGATATAGAAGCCGAACGCCTCGGCCTCCTGGTTGGCGTAGCCCTCCTCCATGTCCGAGAGCGGGTAGCTGTCGACCTGGCCGTTGGCGTAGAGCAGCTCGAACAGCGTCTTGTCGCGATACTCGGGTGCCTTGTCGAGCAGCTCGCTCGGCCACACGTCGGCGACGTCGATCCGTTTGGCGAGCTCCACCAGCTGCCAGAGGTCGGAGCGCGCCTCCCCGGGCGCCTCGACCAGCTGATGGAAGAACTGGGTACGCCGCTCGGAGTTGCCGAAGGCGCCCTCCTTCTCGACCCAGGAGGCGGCCGGCAGGATCAGATCGGCGGCCTGCGCCGAGGCCGTGGGGTAGATGTCGGAGACGATGACGAAGGCCTCCTCGTTGCGCCAGCCCGGCAGTATCTCCTGCTGGGTGTTGGGCCCGGCCTGCATGTTGTTGTTGACCTGGGTCCAGTAGACCTTGATCGCGCCGTCCTTGAGCTTGCGGCTCTGCTCCACGGCGTGAAAGCCCACGCGTTCGGGAATGGTGCCTTCGGGCAGTTTCCAGATCTGCTCCGCCTCGCGGCGATGCTCGGGGTTGGTGACCACCCGGTCCGCCGGCAGGCGATGGGCGAAGGTGCCCACCTCGCGGGCGGTGCCGCAGGCAGAGGGCTGGCCGGTCAGCGAGAAGGGGCTGTTGCCGGGTTCGGAGATCTTGCCGGTGAGCAGGTGCAGGTTGTAGATGAGGTTGTTCACCCACACGCCGCGGGTGTGCTGGTTGACCCCCATGGTCCAGAACGACATGACCTTGATGTCGGGGTCGGCATAGAGCTCGGCCAGCCGCTCCAGGCGGCTCTCGGAGACCCCGGATTCCCGTGCCGCCCGTTCCAGGGTGAAGTCGGCAACGTGGTCGGCGAATTCATCGAAGCTCATCTCCGTCCAGCGGTTGGGCTCGTCGGCATTGGCGGCCGCCTGCTGCAGCGGATGCTCGTCGCGCAGGCCGTAGCCGATGTCATCTACGGCACGCACGAAGTTGGTGTGATTCTCGACGAAAGCGCGGTCGACGCGGTCGGTCTGGATGATGTGGTTGGCGATGTAGTTGAGGATCACCACATCGGCGTTGGGCTTCATCACCATGGGGATGTCGGCCAGATCGAAACTGCGGTGCTGAAAGGTGGAGAGCACCGCCACCTGGGTCTCCGGATAGGAGAGCCGCCGGTCGGTGACCCGGGTCCAGAGGATCGGGTGCATCTCCGCCATGTTGGAGCCCCACAGCACGAAGGCGTTGGCGTGCTCGATGTCGTCGTAGACGCCCATGGGCTCGTCGGAGCCGAAAGCGCGCATGAAGGCGAACACCGCCGAGGCCATGCAGTGCCGCGCATTGGGGTCGATGTTGTTGGAGCGCAGCCCGGCCTTGAACAGCTTGCTGGCGGCATAGCCTTCCCAGATGGTCCACTGGCCGGAGCCGAACATCGCCACGCTCTCGGGTCCGTGCTCGCGAATGGCACTCTTGAACTTGTCGGCCATCAGGTCGAGGGCTTCGTCCCAGGAGACCGGCTCGAAGTCGCCGCGCTTGTCGTAAACGCCGTTGCGCTTGCGCAGCAGCGGCTGCTGCAGGCGGTCCTGACCGTAGAGAATCTTGGACAGAAAGTAGCCCTTGACGCAGTTGAGCCCGCGGTTGACCTCCGAATGAATGTCACCGTGTGTGGCCACGATACGGTTGCCCTGGGTGGCTACCATGACGCTGCAGCCCACCCCACAGAAGCGACAGGGCGCCTTGTTCCAGTTCAGCCGCGTCAAGTCGGCGTTGGTGATGAGGTTGGTGGCGCCGGCCGGAATGGCCATACCGGCAGTGGCCGCCGCCACGGCCACTGCGTTGGCCTTGGCGAATTCACGACGCGTCATCTTCATGTCGGCATTCCTTCTGCAGCGGCTTGGGATGAGACGGGATCGGCGGGTTCGTCGGCAGACGCTGGATCGAGTACCTGGTGATACACCAGCGCCGCTCCCAGCACGCCTGGCCGCACCTGGATCACATCGATCAGCTCGAGAATCCGCGCCTCGCGCAAACTCTCCACCACCACCACCAGCTTGCCGCTGGGATCCTCGGCGCTGACCTCGCTCTCGGGCTGGGCAGCCAGCCATCGCGTCACTTCCCGGGCGTGCTCGGGCCGGACATGTACCAGCAGACTGGCGATATGGAGGGTTTCATTCGGCATGGGCCATCTCCTCGCTTGTCATTGTGATGGCGTGATTGGGGCACAGGGCCTGGCAGGCACCGCAGCCGGTACAGGCTTCGCCGTTCAGGCGCGGCTTGGGCGGGCGCCCCAACAGGGGGGAAAAGACGATGGCCTGCCACTCGCAGGCGTCCTGGCAGCTCTGGCAATGAATGTCGGCCAGCGCCAGGCAGTGGCTCTCGATACGGGCGCGCCAGGGAAAGGCGGGGCGCTGGGTGTCGAACACGCCTGCATCGCAGACCTCGACGCAGGCACGGCATAGCGAGCAGCCCGCTTGGTCGAAGCGGATCTCGGGATAGCCGCCGCCGCCATGGAACAGCACACCCTCGGGGCAGGTCTCGATACAGGCCGCACAGCGCACGCAGCGTTCGGTGAAGTCATGGTCGGTCCAGGGTGGCCGCTGGAGCGGGCCATGACCGCCGAGGGAGCGAAAGAACTGGCGACGTGTATTGGGATTGTTCGCCTTGTGCATGCGACCCTCAGCTCGGCGGCCCGGGCGGGCCCGTGAAGGTCTGGTAGATCCATACCGAGAAGCCGAAGCCACCGACAACGGCTATCGCCAGGATGGGAAACAGCAGGATGGCGATGAAGAGGAACAGCTTGAACTCCTTCTTCTTCCGCTCCTCGGGCGCCATGGTATCCGGGTCTTCCATGCCTCTCCCCTCGTCACTCACTAGTTATTATTGATCCTCCTGATGTCAGGGTAGCTAATATTCCAGCATCCCAATTACTTGTTACAAAAAGATACGAAACGGGCGGCCTGTGTGGCCGAGCCCGTTCCGTCAGTGGCAGATCAATGGCAGAGCGGCTTTACGCCCGGACCTTCACGCCCGGACCTTCACGTCTGGGTCTTCACGTCTGGGTCTTCACGCCTTGGCGGCGGCCTTTATCACGGCATCCAGCGCCGCCAGGTAGCCCTGGCTGCCGAGGCCGGCGATCACGCCGTCGGCGCGCAGCGAGACATAGGAGTGGTGGCGGAAACGCTCGCGCTTGTGCACGTTGGAGAGGTGCACCTCGATCACCTTGCCGTCGAAGGCGTTGAGGGCGTCGAGGATGGCCACCGAGGTGTGGGTATAGGCGGCAGGGTTGATGACGATCGCCGCGGTGCCGTCCTCGCGGGCGGCGTGGATGGCGTCGATCAGCACGCCTTCGTGGTTGCTCTGTAGCGCCTTGATGTCCCAGCCGTTGATGGCGGCCTTCTCGTAGAGCGCGTTGTTGATGTCGTCCAGGGTCTCATATCCATAGACTTCCGGCTGACGGCTGCCGAGCAGGTTGAGGTTGGGGCCGTGCAGTACCAGGACCTTGTTCTGAATCATACGCCAATCTCCATAACGTCTCGTGCGGGCTTCTGCAGAGAGCAGCCAACGCGCCTCACCATCATCAGAAAATTCTGTATCGATGACTTCATGCGGCAAGGCGGAGCATGGCCGTCACTCCTGGTCGCCGCTGAAAAACAATAACGAATTTCCAATTAGACATCACTTGATACTGGAAAAATCCAATCTGGCTATTTTGCCCTCTCCATCAGCTGTAATTCCACCCCAGCGCTATAGAAAATACGTGACAGCAAGGCGATTTCAGGACCTCGTTGCGCCAGGCCTTAATCGACAGGATGCAAAAGATTGCCCCTGGATAAGGAGGCAATTCGTCGCAACAAATGACAACTGAGGCATGCCTTTCTGACATGCCCCCACCTTAAACAAGTCCAAGAGGTGTTCAGATGGATAAGACACGTTTAGCAGGAAAGAACTGCCTGATTACCGGCGCCGCACGCGGCATGGGGGCGGCCGTTGCCGAACATTATGCTGCCCAGGGTGCCAACGTCTGCGTGGCCGACCTCAACATCGAGGGTTGCGAGGAAGTGGCCCAGCGCATTAACGCAAGGGACGGCGGGAAAGCCATTTCGGTCAAGCTCAATGTGACGGATCGCGATCAAATGAAAGCGGCCGTCCAGGCCACCGTTGAGGCATTCGGCAGTCTCAATGTGATGGTCAATAATGCCGGCATCAACAAGCCATTGATGTTCCTCGATATCACTGAGGAAAACTGGCATCAGATCATGGACGTCAATGCGCTGGGCTGCTTGATCGGCATGCAGGAAGCCGCCAAGCAGATGATTGAACAGGGCAAGGAGCACGGCCCCTACAAGATCCTCAACGTCGGCTCCATCCTCTCCCGGCAGGCCTTCGATGACGTGGTTCCCTACTCCTGCAGCAAACACGCCGTACTGGCCATGATCAATGGCGGGGCGAAGGCACTTGTCGATCACAACATCACCGTAAACGGCTATGGTCCTGGCGTCGTGCGCACTGAGCTTTGGGAGCAGCTCGACAAGGACCTGGTCAGCATCGGCAAATTCGACAAGCAGGGCCAGTCCATGGACGAACTCGCCGAGAAGATGATCCTGATGAAGCGCTACTCCTACCCGGAAGACGTGGTCGGCACGGCCTCCTTCCTGGCCAGCTCCGAATCGGACTACATGACCGGCCAACTGTTGATGATCGACGGCGGCATGATCCTGCAGTGATGTAACCAGCCAGCAGATGGATCAGTAGAACCCTCTGTCCTGCATTACCCTATCGGCCCTGTCCTGCGCCAAGGACAGGGCCTTCTTGATGGAACGTCGCCCGTCCAGCACCTCGAAGATCTCTTGTCCGGCGATGTTGATCAGATCGGTGATGCCCGGCACGGGCGGCCTCGGCCATGCCTGCAGGATGTCCTTTCTCGCCATGTCATCGACGATTTCGATCAGCGGCGACAACGCAGACACCTCCGGGTCGCAGCTGACGCTGAAGCGCGGCGTCACCAGGCTACCGTTGAGGATATAGAGCTTAGACATGTTGGCCGAGGTCAGGTGGCGCAGGGCCGTCCAGACGCCCTCGACCCGCTCCTCGGAGAGGTTGGCGGGAATGGCCAGAGCATAGCCGCCGATCGGGGTGATGGCACGGCCATGGTTGCCGATCGGATGCGGCAGGTAACCCGTCTTGCCCCAGGCCGGTGACTGGCGATCGAACTCGATGAGCGGCGCCAGCAGCGTGTAGCAGTAGGCCATGCATGATTCGCCGGTGGCATAGGACTGGGCCCGCTCGTACCACGCCATGTTGAGGATGTTAGGGGGCGAGTACTTGAGAATGTCCAGCATGTACTCGCAGGCCCTGTAGGCGGCATCCGACAGAAACATCGGTCGCAGATCCACTCCGGAGGCCTGCTGGTAATCGTAGCCCCCCTCACTGCGGCGAAGATTGACGATCGGCTGCCCGAACTTGGCCATCAGGAAGCTGAAGGTATGGCCCAGCGGCGTGCCTCGTGCGGCATTCCAGGCAATGCCATACCTCCCCTTGGCGGGATCGTGCAGCCGCCTGGCCACCTTGATCAGTTCCTCGGTCGTCGTCGGCGGTTCGAGCTGCGCTTCCTCGAGGATGTCCTTTCGGTAGCAGAGCAGCTCCGGGGTGGTCTGCAAAGGAATACCGTATTGGTGTCCGCCGTATTGAGCGCTCTGCACCGCTACGGGGTGGAAATCGGAGAGGTCGTAGGCGTCGCGTTCAACGAAGCGGTCGAGCGGCAGCAACACTCCCTTCGATGCCAGTTCACCGAACCAAGGCAGGTCACAGGCCACCAGGTCAAAGCGAGACTTCGTCCGGCCGGCGTTGGACAGGATCGCCTCGAGCAGGTCGTCGATGGATCGGGCGGAGTTGTGGATCTCCAGGCCAAAGATCGATTCGAGCTGCTGCTTCAGGTTATGCATCGCCATGAAGGTGGGGTCGGCATGAATGAGACCGCGCAGCCCGCCCCTCAACTCGAGCCGTGCCGAAAGCACCGCCGGTGGCGAAATCACGCGATCCGTGGCGGCCGTATCGAGGAAGATCCGGCGACCGGTATCCGAGGCGGGATCCACGCCGAACAGTGGCCCCAGGAGGGCCTTGATGCGGTGCGCATAGGTCTCCCACTCTTCGATCATCATGGGCGATGGATGCAGCGAGACGGTCTTGCCCGATTTCGTCCTGGGGCGAGACAGGATGAGGCCGCGCTCGATGATGCTCTCGATCCCGCGCTTGGCGGTGCCGTAGGAGAGCCCGGAGGCAGCCGCCAGAGACGTGGGCGTCGTCAGTCGGCCGGCGAGGTGATTGCGCATGAGATGAAGCATCATGCGCATCTCACGGTAACCGTACTTCATAGAGAGCGAATGCTCGGTCTCCTCCTCGAACTTCTCGATGAAGTCGATGAAGCGCGAGAGCTCCGTATTGGAGAGTTTCGGCCTCGGTGTCGGAGACAGCGTCTCGTAGGGTCCCTCCGGATGGCTCTCGTCGAGAAGGTCGCTCATGGTCGTCTCGTGACAAGAAGGAGTCTCCACGATAGCGCCGCCCCGACTTGGCGACAACGCATCGTCAACGCGGCTAACCCCACCCGTCGACGATCAGCCGAATGCCCAACAGGAGCAACAGGGTCAGAATGATCCGGAAGAAGAGCTCCCCACTCAGGCGCTTCTGAATGACCAGCCCCAGACGCACCCCCAGCCAGGCCACAGGAATCAGCAGCAGCGCGATGGAAAGGTTCTCGATGCTCAGCAGACCGAGCATGCCGTAGGGCACCAGTTTGACCAGGTTGGTGGCCGCCAGGAAGACCACCGCGGTGGCGAGGAACTGCTCCCGAGTGAGCCGGCACTGCAGCAGATAGAAGTTGAGCGGCGGTCCCCCGGCATGGGCGATGAAGCTGGTGAAGCCGGACACACCGCCGCTCAGCGCACCTGCCCAGGTGGGCAGAACCTTGCCGCGAAAGGGCTTGAGCAGCCCCCACAGGCCGAACAGGATCGAGAACACCCCCAGCAGTACCTTCAGCAGGTTCTCGTCGAAGCGGCCATAGGTCAGGTAGCCGACCGCCACCCCCACTACCGCCGGTGGAAACATCAGCCACAGCACGGGCCCCACCCGGTGCCGCCACCAGGCCTTGAGGCTGAACAGATCCATCACGATCAGCAAGGGCAGCATCACGGCCACGGCGAAGACTGGACTGGCCTTCAGCGAGATCAGCGGCACCGCCACCACGCCGACGCCGCCGGCAAAGCCCGACTTGGAGATGCCGGTAATCAGCACGGCGACGATGAGCAACACGATGAACTGCCAGTCGTACAGCATGCGGGCCTCTGCTCTCTGACCAGATAGAAAAAAGGGGCCGTGGCGAACACGGCCCAACCGGAGCATGGCATTGTCGCCCATGAAGGGCATGCCCACGGTACCGGGTGCCGCCTCCCGGAAGCGCGTTTACAGCACCTCGCAGATCTCCTCGAAGGCGAAGCGCTCCTGACGTGGGAAAAGCGCCTCGACATCCCCGTAGCCCAGGTTGCAGAGGAAATTGCTCTTCACCTTGCCGTCGGGGAAGAAGGCCTCATCGACGGCGGCATTGTTGAAGCCGGACATCGGCCCTGCATCCAGGCCCAGCGCACGCGCCGCCAGGATGAAGTAGCCGCCCTGGATGGAGCTGTTGCGGAAGGCGGTGGCGTGGATGAAGTCCGGCTTGCCCTCGAACAGCGACTTTGCGTCCTTGTTGTGGGAGAACATGCGCGGCAGGTGCTCGTGGAACTCGGTGTCGAAGCCCAGCACGGCCACCACCGGCGCCTTCATGGTCTTCTCCTGGTTGCCGGGCAACAGCGCGGGCTTGAGACGTTCCTTGGCTTCCTGGCTCTTGAGGAAGAGGATGCGGGTCGGCTGGCAGTTCATGGAGGTGGGGCCGAAGTGCATCAGGCGGTAGAGCTCGTGCAGGGTCTCGTCGCTGACGTCACGATCCTGCCAGACGTTGTGGGTTCGCGCTTCGGTAAACAGGGTCTTGATCGCGGTGTTGTCGATAGCAGTCATGTCGCTTTCCTCTTGCGGAATGGTGTTGGATCAGGGGGTGTCTTGCAGTGGGACTAGCGGCTCGCCTTGAGGCCGAAGTCATATGTCAGATGGCGGAAGGGAACGTCAATCAACCGTCCATCCGGTGCATTTCCCGGCGGAAGCAGTTCGTATTCCCTGACCAGGGAATCCTTGACCCCGAACACGGCATCGGAGTCGAGATAGGGGTCGTCCTCGGCGAAGACCTGGGTCACCAGGGTTTCAAAGCCCTCCGCCATCAGCATGAAGTGCACGTGGGCGGGCCGGTACGGGTGGCGACCGGTGACCTCCAGCATCCTGCCGACCGGGCCGTCGGTGGGGATCGGATAGGGTGAGGGAGTCACCGTCCAGAAGGCGTAGCGGCCCTGGTCGTCGGTGGTGAACCGGGCCCGCAGCGAGGCACTCTCGAGCTCCTTCTGGACGTCGTAGAACCCTTCGCTGTCCGATTGCCAGACATCGACGACGACATTGGCCAGCGGCTCACCGCGCTCGTCATGCACCCGCCCCTCGACGAAGAACGGCTCGCCCTCGACGTTCCAGTCGATCGACGTCCCCTGGGCGGCCTCGGGCGGGTCGGCCACATAGAAGGGGCCCAGCACGGTGCTTTCGGAGACCATGGGGTCCGCGCTGTGGTGATTGATGGCATCGACCAGCATGGTGACGCCCAGGGTGTCGGAGAGCAGAATGAACTCCTGGCGCTTGTCATCACACATCTGGCCGGTGCGGGTCAGGAAGTCGATGGCCTGGGTCCACTCCTGCTCGGTGGGCTCCACCTCGCGGATGAAGGCGTGCAGGTGGGTGACCAGGCTGTTGAGCACCTGCTTCAGGCGCTCGTCACCGCAGCCGGCAAACTGCTCGATCACGGCAGCCGTGATGTTCTCTGCATTGAGGTTGCGCATGGGATCAAGACCTCTCGATGGCCGGCAGCCCGGAGAGGCGCTCGGTATGGTGGATGGTGGCGATGTAGTCGTCCTCGCCGTACCCGGTGCCGATCAGCGAGCTGTAGGCCTCGCGCATCTGGGCGGCCAGCGGCACGGCGACGCCGTCGGCGTGGGCGCAGCCGAGGATCAGGTCCAGGTCCTTGGCCATCTGGGCGGCCGAGAAGGTGGAGGTGAAGTCGCGATTCTTCAGCGGCTGGGTCTTGTACTTGACCATCGGCGAGCCGACGGCGCTGTCGGCCATCAGGTCCAGCATCGCTTCCCAGCCGATGTTGCCCTTGCGGGCCATCGCCAGGGCCTCGCCCATCATGCCGGCGCTCACCGCGATCATCAGGTTGATCGCCAGCTTGGCGTAGCGGGCCTGCTCCGCGTCGCCGAGCCAGTACTGGGCCTTGGTGAAGGTGGCCATCACCGGCTCGGCCTCCTCTAGGGCGTCGCGCGGGCCGGAGACCATGGCGGACAGGGTGCCGGACTCGGCGGCGACGGGGTTCCCCGACACCGGGCTGCGCAGATAGGCAATGCCCCGCGCATCGGCGGCCTCGGCCACCCGGGCGGAGGCCTCGATGCTCACCGTGCTGGTCTCGATCAGCACGCTGCCCGGGGCCATCGCCTCGATCAGCCCGTCAGACCCCAGATGCAAGCCCAGCAGTGCCCGGTCATCGGGAATCGAGACGAAGACCAGGCGGCACCCCTCGACGGCGGCGGCCAGGGACAGGTGAGCGGTGATGCCGACCTGCTCGGCCAGGACCATGCGCTCGGCGCTGAGGTCGAACCCCTGGATGGGGGTCCCCGCCGCCGCGATCCGTGCGGCCATGGGCAGGCCCAGCTTGCCGAGGCCGATCCAGGCCACCTTGTTCGACGTGGTCATGAGGCTCGTCGTGGTCATAGCGCTTGTCGTGCTCATTGGGCTCTCTCCCCTTGTGCTCGGGATGCCTGCTCTCGCGACATCAGTTCGCCGTAGATCCGCTGGCCGGAGGCGTCGAGGTGACCGAGGCCGTCGGCCACGTGGGCCAGCAGCCTGCCGTGGCGCTTGTGGAACTCCCCCGCCACCATGACGCTGTCGACGTTGGCCAGGCTCGCCTGCATGACCACGGTGGAGACCGGGTCGCTGACCGGCTGCATGTTCAGCAGGCTGGTATCCAGCAGCACCATGTCGGCCTGCTTGCCCGGTGTCAGGCTGCCGATGCGCGCCTCCAGGCCCAGGGCGCGGGCACCGTCGAGGGTGATCCACTCCAGGGCCTCACGGGTGCGAATGGTCGAGGTGTCAGGAATGCCACCCTGCTCGCGCCGCGAGGCGTCGTTGTCCAGCGAGCGCTGCATGCCCAGCGCCATGCGGGCGACCGTGAACATGTCACCGGAGATCACCGACTCCAGATCCACCCCCAGGGAGACCACACCGCCATGACGGCGTACGTGGCCGGTGATCGGGAAGCCGTGCCCCTGGGTCATCTCGTTCTCCGGGGCGATGGAGAAGGTCACCCCCTGCGCGCAGAAGCGCGCCAGCTGCGCGTCGCTGAGGCTTTGCCCGTGAACGATGTTGATGTCCGGCCCCAAGAGGCCCTTCTCCTCGATCACGTCCCAGCCGCCGGGGCTGACGGCCTCGCCGCCGCCCTGGTGCATGGAGGCGACCAGGCCGAACTCCTTGGCCAGTGCGAAGTCCTGCAGGCTGACCTCGAGGGTGGAGTAGTGCGGACCGAGGATGGCCAGCCCCAAGGTGACGCGCCCTTGGCGGTCGGCCAGCTCTCCCTCGAGCAGGCGCTCGACCTCGCTGCGCGGATGGGGGATCTCGCTGAAGTGCGGCTGGCCAGGCCTGGGATCCGGCTTGGGCGAGCCGTGGAAGAACAGCGCCCGGATACCGGACTCCTTGAGCCCACGCACCGCCGCATCGGTATGCGCGGGGGTGGGGTTGTTGTGGCACCAGTCACCCAGGGTGGTGGTGCCACAGTTGAGCTGGTTGAGGGCCCCCATGCGGGTGGCGATATAAATGTCGTCGGGGGTGAAGAGGGTCGCCAGGCCGCGGTGGACGTGGCGAAAGTACTCGAGCAGCGTCCAGTTGGCGGCTACCCCGCGCAGGGCGGTCTGCCAGGTGTGCATATGCGCGTTGACCAAGCCGGGGATCAGGATGCCGCCCCGGCAGTCGATGACCTCGGCTCCCTCGGCCGGCAGGTCATGGCCCACGGCAAGGATCCGGTCGTCCTCGACCAGCACCTGGCCATTGCGCAGATCGCCGAGTTCAGGATCCATGGTGATTACGGTGGCATTGGAAAATAGCCTCTTCATGTTTGGGCTCCCTCCTCGCTGGCCGGCCGATGGCCGACCAGGGCATGGCTCAGCAGGCGATGGATGCCCTGGGCTTCGACCTCGCGGGGATTCCAGTAGGGATTACGGGTGGCGATCTCG
>MTEU01005582.1_pt4 | contig 53191 bp, 48 predicted proteins | sample 1042701 | NCBI WGS metagenome assembly MTEU01 (sample SAMN06185813, study PRJNA358809) | soil metagenome | isolation source: naturally attenuated soil | place: India | collected 2015-05-23
CATCGCCATCGCCTGGATCGGCGCGCTGGTGGCCGACCTGGTGATCAACAAGCCGCTCGGCCTGTCGCCGCGCCACATCGAGTTCAAGCGCGCGCACCTGTACGACATCAACCCGGTCGGCGTCGGCGCCATGCTGATCGCCTCGCTGCTCTCGGTGCTGGCCCACTTCGGCCTGTTCGGCGCCCTGGCCCAGGCCGCCTCGCCGCTGGTGGCGCTGTTTTCCGCCTTTGTCTGCGCACCGCTGCTGGCCTGGGCCACCGGCGGCCGCTTCTACATCGCGCGCACCAGCACGGCGGCGCTGATCCACCCGCCGAGTACGACCGACGCCGGCCGCTGCGGGCTGTGCAACAACGCCTTCGAGAGCGAGGACATGGCCTTCTGCCCGGCCTACAGCACGCCGATCTGCTCGCTGTGCTGCTCGCTGGACGCGCGCTGCGGCGACGCCTGCAAGCCGCACGGGCGCCTGAGCCAGCAAGTCGACGCGCTGCTGCACTGGCTGCTGCCCTGGGCCAGCATCCCGCGCCTGCACAGCCGCCTGGCGCAGTACCTGGGCGTCCTCGCCCTGCTGGTGCTGATGCTGTTCGGTGCCCTGGCGCTGATCTACAGCCAGGTCTCCCACGGCCTGGTGCCGCACTCGCCGGAGGTGCAGCAGACGCTGTACCAGGCCTTCTTCAAGGCCTTCCTCACCCTCTCGCTGTTCGCCGGCATGCTCGCCTGGTGGATCGTCCTGACCCGCGAGAGCCGCCAGGTGGCGCAGCAGGAGTCGGACCGCCAGACCCTGCTGCTGATGCAGGAGATCGAGGCCCACGGCAAGACCGACGAGGCGCTGCAGAAGGCCAAGGTACAAGCCGAGAACGCCAACGCGGCGAAGAGCCGCTATGTCACCGGCCTGTCCCACGAGCTGCGCACGCCGCTCAACAGCATCCTCGGCTATACCCAGATCCTGCAGCGCGACGCGGCCATGCCCGAGCGCCACCACGACGCCCTGGCCACCATCCACCGCAGCGGCTCGCACCTGCTGTCGCTGATCGACGGCCTGCTCGACGTGGCCAAGATCGAGGCCGGCAAGCTGCACCTGGAACTCTCGGAAATCGCCCTGCCCGAATTCGTCGGCCAGCTCGAGCGCATGTTCGCCCCGCAGGCCGCCGAGAAGGGCCTGACCTTCCACCTGGAGACGGCCGGGCGGATTCCCGCGGTGGTGCGCGGCGACGAGAAGCGCGTGCGGCAGATCCTGATCAACCTGCTGGGCAACGCCGTGCGCTTCACCGAGCGGGGCGAGGTGCGCCTGCGCGTCAGCTACCTGCGCGAGACCGCCTGCTTCGAGATCGTCGACACCGGCATCGGCATCGACCCGCAGCAGATCGAGCGCATCTTCCAGCCCTTCGAGCGCGGCGACCTGATGCGCCAGGACAACGGCGTCGGCCTCGGCCTGACCATCACCCGCATGCTCACCGCGCTGATGGGCGGCGAGCTGTCGGTGCACAGCGAGCCGGGCAAGGGCACGCGCTTCCAGGTGCGCCTGTTTCTCTCCGAGGTACGCGCGCCGCGGGCGGTGGTGCACGTGGCGCACGACATCATCGGCTACCGGGGGCCGCGCCGCCTGGTGCTGGTGGTGGACGACCACCTGGAGCACCGCCGGGTGCTGGCCGGCATGCTCGAGCCACTGGGCTTTCGCGTCGAGCAGGCGGCCAGCGGCCAGGAGGCGATCCGCCAGGCCGCGCTGCTCAGCCCCGATCTGATCCTCATGGACCTGTCGATGCCGCAGATGGACGGCTTCGAGGCCAGTCGCCTGATCCGCCGCAACGCCCAGTGCCAGGCGCCGATCATCGTCATCTCGGCCAACGCCTTCGCCGACGACCGCGAGCGCAGCATCGCCGCCTACTGCAACGACTACCTGGCCAAGCCGGTACATATCCCGGCGCTGCTCGAACGTATCCAGCAGCAGCTCGACCTGCAGTGGCTGCACCGCACCGCCGAGCCCGAGGCGCAGGCACAGGCCGAGGCGCTGCCCAGCGTCGCCGAGCTGGCCGAGCTGCGCGAACTGGCGGCGCTCGGCTACATGCGCGGCATCCAGGACAAGCTGGACGCCATCGAGCGGAACAGTCCCGCCTGCGCCTCCTTCACCCAACGCCTGCGGGCCCTGACCAAGGGCTTTCGCCTGGATGAACTCAACCGCCAACTCAAGGAGGCCGAACATGAATGCAGCCATGCAGATTGCTGAACGCGGCACCGTGCTGATCGTCGACGACACGCCGGACAATCTCGCCCTGCTCTCCGACGCCCTCGACGCTCACGGCTACATGGTGCTGGTGGCGCTGGACGGCCAGAGCGCGCTGAACCGCATCCAGCGCCGGCGCCCCGACCTGATCCTGCTCGACGCGATGATGCCCGGCCTGGACGGTTTCGAGACCTGCCGCAGGATCAAGGCCGAGCCGGACAGCGCCGACATCCCGGTGCTGTTCATGACCGCGCTGACCGACAGCGAACATGTGGTGGAAGGCTTCGCCGCCGGCGGCAGCGACTACGTGACCAAGCCGATCCATACCGACGAGGTGCTGGCGCGGGTCGCCGCCCACCTGCGCACCGCGCGCCTGATCCAGGCTGCCCGACAGACCACGGCAGCGGCGCCGACGCTGAACGGTGCTCCGGCCCGGGCCACGCTCTCGGCACGCTTTCAGCTCACCGAGCGCGAGATGGAGGTGCTGCGCTGGGTCGCCTGCGGCAAGACCAACCGCGACATCGGCGACATCCTCGGCCTCAGCCCGCGCACGGTGAACAAACACCTGGAGCACGTCTACGTGAAACTCGGCGTGGAAACCCGCACCGCCGCCACCTCGGTGGCGCTGGCAGCGATGAGCGAACGGGGCTGAGGGCTCCTGCTACGCCGCCGCCCCCACCGCCAGCGGCGGGGCATCGGCGCGTTTGATCACGGCATAGACCACCCCGGTGAGCAGGCTGCCGGCGACGATGGCCAGCAGATACGGCAGCGCCTGGTTGATCGCGTTGGGGATCAGCAGCACGAACAGCCCGCCGTGCGGCGCCATCAGCTTGCAGCCGAAGTACATCGACAGCGCACCGGTCAGGGCGCCGCCGGCGATGCTGGCCGGGATCACCCGCAGCGGGTCCTTGGCGGCGAAGGGAATCGCCCCCTCGGAGATAAAGCACAGCCCCAGTACGCCAGCCGCCTTGCCGGCCTGGCGTTCGCTCTGGGCGAACTTGCGCCGCGCCAGCAGGGTGGCGATGGCCATGCCGATCGGCGGCACCATGCCGGCGGCCATGGTCGCCGCCATCGGCGCGTAGCTCTGCGAGGCCAGCAGGCCCACGGAGAAGGCGTAGGCGGCCTTGTTGATCGGTCCGCCGAGATCGACGCACATCATGCCGCCGAGCAGCAGGCCGAGCAGAATCGCATTGGTGCTGCCCATACCATCGAGGAAGGCGGTGAGCCCGGCGAGCATGCCGGCCACCGGGCTGCCCACCAGGTAGATCATCACCAGGCCGGTGAACAGGCTGGCGACCAGCGGGATGATCAGGATGGGTTTCAGCGCCTCGATGCTGTCCGGCAGGCGCAGCCAGCGGGCGATGGCCAGGGCCGAGTAACCGGCGAGAAAGCCGGCGATGATGCCGCCGATAAAACCGGCGCCGAGCGAACTGGCCAGCAGCCCGCCGATCATCCCCGGCGCCAGCCCCGGGCGATCGGCGATGGAGTAGGCGATATAGCCGGCCAGCAGCGGCACCATCAGCTGGAACGCCGTCTCGCCGCCGATCTTCATCAGCGCCGCGGCCAGGCTGCCCTCCTCCTTGAACGCCTCGATGCCGAAGACGAACGAGAGGGCGATCAGCAGACCGCCGGCCACCACCATCGGCAGCATATAGGACACGCCGGTGAGCAGGTGCTTGTAGGGCCCGGCCTTGGCACCGGGCTGGGCCTGGCTAGCAGCTTGGTTCGCGGCCTCGGCCAGCGGCTGGGCCTCGCTCAAAGCCCGTTCCAGGGTCTGCTGCGGCTGCTTGAGCGCCACCCCGGTGCCGCAGCGATAGACCTTCTTGCCGGCGAAGCGGGCGGTGTCCACCTCGATATCGGCGGCCAGCAGCACCGCGTCGGCGGCGGCGATGGCGGCCTCGTCCAGCAGGTTGCGCGCGCCCACCGAGCCGCGGGTCTCCACCTGCAGCTCGAGGCCCATGCGCGCGGCCGCCTGCTGCAGCGCCTCGGCGGCCATAAAGGTGTGCGCCACCCCGGTCGGGCAGGCGGTCACCGCCACCAGGCGGGGTCGGTCAGCGGCCACGGCCGCGGCCTGCTCGGCGTAGGGCTGGGCGCGCTCGGCCGCCTCGCGCAGGAAACGCTGCGGATCGGCCAGCGCCTCGGCCGGGGTGGATTGCAGCAGGCGCTTGCCGACGAAGCGGCTCAGCGGCAACTCGCCGGTCTTGACCACCAGCACCAGGTCGGCGGCGGCGATATCCGCCTCGCTCAGCGGCGCGCCGATGGCGCGGGCGTCATGCACCTCGACGCGGGTGCTCCAGCCCAGGCGCTCGGCGGCGGCCTGCAGCAGGCGCGAGCAGAGCACGCTGGTGACCTGGCCGTTGGGGCAGGCGGTGACGATCAGCAGGTTCATGGTGAAAGACCTCTTATTCTTCTAGGGACTGCAGCTGCACCGCCGCTTCCAGGCGCGCCAGCTGTTCGCGATCGTGGATGCCGAAGCCAACCTGGGTCACCGCCTGGGCGGCCACCGCGGTGGCCAGGCGCAGGGTGCGCTCGGCCGGCCAGCCCGCAAGCAAACCGTGCAGGCTGGCGGCCAGCAGCGAGTCGCCGGCGCCGACCGTGCTGGCCACCGCGACCCGCGGCGGGATGGCGCGCAGGGCGATGCCCGGGCCGTGCCAGTCGACGCCGGCGGCGCCGCGCGACAGCAGCACATGCTCGATGCCCTGGGCGCGCAGGCCCCGCACCGCCGCGGCGAGGTCGCTGCCGCAGGCTTCGGCCAGTTCCTCCTCGTTGGGCTTGACCAGCCAGGGCGCCACCGCCAGCGCGGCGCTCAATGCCGCGCCGCTGCTGTCGACCGCCAGCGGCACGCCGCTGGCCCTGAGCCGGCGCAGCAGGCCGGCGAACCACTCAGGCGCAACCCCGCGCGGCAGGCTGCCGGCTACGACTATGGCGTCGTGGCCGGCCAGCAGCGGGGCTAGCTCCTCGAGCAACTGCTCCAGGTGCTCGGCCTCGACCTGCGGACCGGGGCCGTTGAGGTCGGTGATGCGCCCGTCGGCCTCGGCCAGCTTGATATTGCTGCGCGTCTCGCCGGGCACGCGGACGAACAGGTCGTGGAAGCCGCGCCGGTGCATCAGGGCCTCGAACGACGCCGCGTTGGCGCGACCGAGAAAGCCGGCCACGCTCAGGCTGTGGCCGAGGTCGGCGAGCACCTGGGCGACGTTCAGGCCCTTGCCGGCGGCATGGCTGGCGAAGCCATGGCAGCGGTTGACCACGCCGGGTTGCAGCTGGTCGAGGCTAAGGGTCAGGTCCAGCGCCGGGTTCAGGGTCAGGGTCAGGATGCGCGCCATCAGTGCACCTCCGCGACCAGCGCGCGCACCGCGGCGGCGCTGTCCAGCGCCAGCGCCTGCTCGGCCAGCGCGCGCGCATGGCGGCTGTCCAGCTCGCGCACGCGCGCCTTGACCAGGGCGATGGCGCGCGGCGACACGCTCAGCTCGTCGACGCCCAGGCCGACCAGCAGCGGCACCGCCAGGCGGTCGCTGGCCAGCTCGCCGCACACGCCGACCCACTTGCCCTCGGCATGCGCCGCCGCCACCGTCATGCCGATCAGCCGCAGCACCGCCGGGTGCAGGCCGTCGGCCTGGGCCGAGAGAGTCGGGTGGCCGCGGTCGATGGCCAGGCAGTACTGGGTCAGGTCGTTGGTGCCGATGCTGAAGAAGTCCACCTCGCGCGCCAGCACCGGCGCCAGCAGGGCCGCCGAGGGCACCTCGACCATGATGCCGAGCTGCAGGTCGGCCAGGGGGATTTCCTCGCGTAGGCGCAGGGCCATGTCGCGCGCCACCCGCCACTCCTCCACCGCGCCGACCATGGGGAACATGATCCGCAGCGGACGGCCCTCGGCCGCGGCCAGCAGGGCGCGCAGCTGGGTCTCGAGGATCTCCGGACGCTGCAGGCTAAGGCGGATGCCGCGCACGCCGAGGAAGGGGTTTTCCTCGGCCGGCATGGGCCAGTAGGGCAGCGGCTTGTCGCCGCCGACATCCAGGGTGCGCACCACCAGCGGGCGCCCTTCGAGGGCGTCGAGCACGCGGCGGTACTCGACTTCCTGGGCCGCCTGGCTCGGCGCCTGGGCGTGTTCCATGAACACCAGTTCGGTGCGCAGCAGGCCCACCGCCTCGGCGCCCAGGGCCACCGCCTCGGCGGTCTCGCCGGCGGCGCCGATATTGGCCGCCACCTCGACGCGCACGCCGTCGCTGGTCACGGCCGCCTGCAGGCGCTCGGCATGCGCCTGCTCGCGGCGGCGCTGCGCGGTTTCGCGCTCGCGCAGGGCCTGCTGGCGGGTCGCTTGATCCGGCGCCACGCGCAGCAGGCCGCTGTCGCCGTCGAGCAGCAGCGGCGTGCCCTGGGCCAGCGCCAGCACCGCCTCGCCGGCGCCAACCACGGCGGGAATGCCCAGGGCGCGGGCGATGATGGCGCTGTGCGCGGTGGCGCCGCCGCGCGCGGTGAGGATGCCGGCCACGCGCTGGCGATCCAGGCTGGCGACGTCGGACGGCGCCACCTCAGCCATCACCAGCACATAGGGCTCGTCCGGCTCGGCCGGCAGCTCGACGCCGCACAGGTGCGCCAGCACGCGGCGACCGATGTCGCGCAGGTCGGCGGCGCGCTCGGCCAGCAGCGCGTCGTGCAGCGCCTCCTGACGCTGCGCGGCGGCCTCGATCTCGGCCTGCCAGGCCGCCTCGGCACTGGCGCCGCGGGCCAGACGGGCGTCGACGTCCTCGCGCAGCGCCGGATCGTCGAGCATGGCCAGGTGGGCGCTGAAGATCTCGCGGATGCTGGCCACCCCGGCGCCATCGACCATCCGTTGGATCTCGCCGCCGATGGCCGCCAGCGCCGCATCCAGCCGGCGCCGCTCGCTAGCGGCGCCCTGGCCCTGCTCGGCATAGTCGAAGCGCGGCAGCACCCGCACCAGCGCCGGGCCCATGGCGATGCCCGGCGAGGCGGCCACCGCCTGCAGGCGGCTGCCGGCCGGCGGCGCTGGCAGCGGTTCGGGAACAGGTGCGGCGGTCACTTCCTGCGGCGCCAGCGGCAAGGGCTCGACCGCCTCGCCCAGGCCGCTATCCAGCGCCGCGCGCAGCGCCGGCAAGGCGTCGCCGGCGATGCACGGTTCGGCGCTGAATTCGAGGACCTGCCCACGCCGCGCGCCGAGCGCCAGCAGGCGGCTGAGGCTCTTGGCCGAGACGCCGGCGCCGTCGTCGCCGGCCAGGCGCACGCGGATCTCGCCGGCGAAGCCCTGCGCCAGTTCGCTCAATACCTTGGCCGGGCGCGCATGCAGGCCGTGGGCGTTGGCCAGCGGCAGCTGCACGCTGGGCCAGTCCGGCGCCACCTCGCCGCCGAGGGCCTCGATCACGCTGCGACTGCTGTGCGCCTCGCACAGCTCGGCGGCGCGCCCGCCGATCAGCACGTCGCACAGCCGTTCCAGCGCCTGACGATGCGCCTCGCCCTGGCTGGCCAGACAGAACAGGCCCTTGAGCGGCCCGCCGCGAAACCTCAAGGGCGCCGCCGGGGTGACGAAAGCCAGCCCCGGCCGCTCCACGCCCCGCTCGCTGTGCAGCCACCACAGCCCCTCGCCCAAGGGCAGCGGCTCGCCGCGGGCCAGGCTGAGGGCGAAGCCGGAGGCCGCGCAGCCGGCCTGCTTGAGCAGTCGCGCGCCCTGCCAGAGCAGCTCGTCGAAATCCTCGACCGGCAGGCCCAGGCCCACCAGTTGGCCGTCCAGCGCCAGCGCCTGCGGCGCGCCCTGCAGCAGCTCGACGATCTGCTCGGGCGTGCGCGCCGTGCGCAGCGCCTGGCTCAGATCGCCCTCGCCGAGCGCGCGGGTGAGCAACTGCAGCAGGTGCAGGTGCTCGTCGGACTGCGCGGCGATGGCGATGGCCAGGTACACCTCCTGGCCGTTGCCCCAGTCCACGCCGTCGGGGAACTGGATCAGGCAGACGCCGGTGCGCAGCACCTGGTCGCGGGTCTGCGGGGTGCCGTGGGGGATGGCGATGCCCTGGCCGAGAAAGGTCGAGCCCTGCGCCTCGCGCGCCTGCAGGCCGGCCAGGTAATCCGCGGTGGCCAGGCCGGCGGCGGCCAGGGCCTCGCCGAGCATGGCCAGCGCCGCCTGTTTGTCCGCGGCCTGACGGCCCATCTGGATCTGGCTGGCGTCGAGTTCGAGCATGGAAATGTCCTCCGGCAGGCGAGGGATCCGAGTCATGCGGCCACCCGGATTCGCGATCTTGTTCTTAGCCTAGTCGATGAAAGCGCTTGCTGAAACGTTTCATCTAGCGCTGGCACCTTATCCCAGAATCGGCGATCCTTGAAGCCCGATCGTCGTCGACAGCCTGGAAGCCCCGTGAAACTCAGCGATATCGCCCGCCTGGCGCAGGTCTCGGTGACCACCGCCAGCTACGTGATCAACGGCCAGGCCGAGCGCCGGCGCATCAGCCCGGCCACGGTGGAGCGGGTGTTGGCGGTGGTCGAGCAGCACGGCTATCGCCCCGACCAGCAGGCCGCCGGCCTGCGCCGCGGGCAGAGCCGCTGCCTGGGTTTCATCCTCCCCGACCTGGAAAACCCCAGCTACGCGCGCCTGGCCAAGCTGCTGGAGCAGAAGGCCCGCGCTGCCGGCTATCAATTGCTGATCGCCAGCTCCGACGACGACCCGCACAGCGAGCGGCAGTTGCTCGAACTGTTCCGCTCGCGCCGCTGCGACGCGCTGATCGTCGCCAGCTGCCTGCCGCCGGACGATCCGCTGTACCGTCGCCTGGTGGCCGGCGGGCTGCCGGTGATCGCGGTGGACCGCGCGCTGGACCCGGCGCATATCCGCTCGGTGGTCAGCGACGACGAGCAGGCCGGCGCCCAGCTCACCGCCAGCCTGCTCACGCCGCCGCCGCGGCATATCGCCCTGCTCGGCGCGCGCCCCGAGTTGGTGATCAGCCAAGCCCGCGAACGCGGCTTTCGCCAGGCGCTGCAAGGGTTCGCCGGGCGCATCAGCGTGCTGCACGGCGAGCAGTTCAGCCGCGCCAGCGGCCAGCGCCAGATGCAGGCGCTGCTGGCGGAGGCCGGCGCCCCCGACGCCCTGCTCACCACCGCCTACGTACTGCTCGAAGGGGTGCTCGACGCCCTGCGCGAACGGGCGCCGCAAGCCTGGCCGGCGCTGCGCCTGGCCACCTTCGGCGACACCCAGTTGCTGGATTTTCTGCCGCTGCGGGTCAACGCCATGAGCCAGCAGCACGAGCGCATTGCCGAACGGGTGCTGGCCTGGGCGCTGAAGGCGGTGGAGCAGGACGACTACCGCCCCGGCATCGAGGCCATCGAGCGCAGCTTCAAGGCGCGGCTGTAGAGCCCGGAGAAGATGCCCGGAGGAGCCCGCTGGCGGGCGATCGAGCACAGATCGCCGGCCAGACCAGGCGTTCCCGCAGCGCCCACGATCAAGCCAGGCCGCTCAATAAACGACCAGCCGAACCAATGCCGCGCCGGCTCTGCGTCGGCGCCATCGGCGCACAACTTATGCACAGCTTGCTGCACCGTTACTGTGGGTTAAGCGATTGAATCGGCTGGCAAATTTCTACGCGCCTGGCATCTGCCGGACAAATCGCCGATGCTTGCCGCATGCGCCTGATCGACACCCACACTCACCTGGATTTCCCCGACTTCGACGCCGACCGCGCCGAGGTGCTGGCAGGCAGCCGCGCCTTGGGCGTCGAGCGCCTGGTGGTGCTCGGCGTGTACCAGGCCAACTGGCAACGGCTGTGGGATCTGGTGCAGGCGCAGGAAGGCCTGTACGCCGCCTTCGGCCTGCATCCGGTGTATCTGGAGCAGCACCTGCCCGAACACCTGGGCGAGCTGCGCGCCTGGCTGACACGCCTGGCCAGCCACCCGCGGCTGTGCGCGGTCGGCGAGTTCGGCCTGGACTACTACCTGGACAGCCTCGACCGCCAGCGCCAGCAGACACTGTTCGAGGCGCAGCTGGCGCTGGCCGCAGAGTTCGAACTGCCCGCCCTGCTCCACGTGCGCCGCGCCCATGCGGCGACCATCGCCACCCTCAAGCGCTACCGCCTCAAGCGCGGCGGCATCGTCCACGCCTTCGCCGGCAGCTACGAGGAGGCGCGCGAATACCTCAAGCTGGGTTTTCGCCTCGGCCTCGGCGGCGCTGCCACCTGGCCGCAGGCCAACCGCCTGCGCAAGGTGCTCACGCAACTGCCGCTGGAGGCCATGGTGCTGGAGACCGACGCCCCGGACATGGCCCCGGCCATGCACCCGAACCAGCGCAACAGCCCCGAATACCTGGCGGACATCTGCGCCGAGCTGGCGGCGCTGCGCGGCATCACGGCCGAGGAACTGGCCGCGGCCAGCAGCCGCAATGCCTGCGAACTGTTCGGCTGGGAGCATGCCGGCACGCCGAGGTAGGCGGCGCGCACAGCGCCACCCGCTTAATCGAGCCGCGCCGGCACCTCGCGCCATTGCCCCGGCTGCAGGCCATCCAGGCGCCAGGGGCCGATGGCCACGCGCACCAGGCGCAAGGTGGGCAGGCCGACCGCGGCAGTCATGCGCCGTACCTGGCGGTTGCGGCCCTCGCGGATCACCAGTTCCAGCCAGGCGGTCGGCACGCTCTTGCGAAAGCGCACCGGCGGATTTCTGTCCCACAGCTGCGGTTCGTCCAACAGGCGCGCCTGGGCCGGCAAGGTCGGGCCGTCATTGAGCGTCACACCGTCGCGCAACTGCTGCAGCTGCGCCTCGCTCGGCTCGCCCTCCACCTGCACCCAGTAGGTCTTCGCCAGCTTGTGTTTCGGATCGGCAATGCGCGCCTGCAGGCGGCCGTCGTTGGTCAGCAGCAGCAGGCCCTCGCTGTCGCGGTCCAGGCGCCCGGCCGGATAGACGCCGGGCACCTCGACGAAGTCCTTGAGCGTGGCGCGGCCCTGCTCGTCGTTGAACTGGGTCAGCACATCGAACGGCTTGTTCAGCAGGATCAGCCGCGGCTGCGCGGGCGGCGCCTTGGCCACCCGGGGCGGGGCGGCGGGACGGCGACTGGCGGGAGGACGAGGGCGGGACATGTGGCGGGCTTCGGTGGAACTGGGGCGCGCAGTGTAACTCACGATAAGCGGCGCTGATGGTGCTTCCCCGCCGTAGCGCGGCGACTAAGCTGCTGATTCCGTCCCCTCGCAACAGGAGTCAGTCATGAGCAGCAGCGCCGAACTCGCCACTTTCAGCGGCTGGGCCGCCACCGCCCCGGGCGCCCCGCTCGAACGCCACAGCTACGACCCCGGCCCGCTCGGCGCCGAGGAGGTGGAAGTGGCGGTGGAGTACTGCGGCATCTGCCACTCCGACCAGTCGATGATCGACAACGAATGGGGCAATGCGCGCTACCCCTTTATCCCCGGCCATGAAGTGGTCGGCACCATCGTCCGCCTCGGCGAACAGGCGCGCGGCCTCGTGCTGGGTCAACGGGTCGGCATCGGCTGGTACAAGGGCAGCTGCATGCATTGCGGCTCGTGCATGGAGGGTTCGCACCAGCTGTGCCGCTCGGTGAAACCGACCATAGTCGGCAGCCACGGCGGTTTCGCCGACCGCCTGCGCTCGCACTGGGCCTGGGCCATGCCGCTGCCCGAAGGCCTCGATCCGGCGCTGGTCGGCCCGCTGTTCTGCGCCGGCTCCACGGTGTTCAGCCCGCTGCTGGAGTTCGACGTCAAACCCACCGACCGCGTCGGCGTGGTCGGCATCGGCGGCCTCGGCCACCTGGCGCTGCGTTTTCTCAATGCCTGGGGTTGCGAGGTGACCGCCTTCACCTCCTCGCTCGGCAAGCAGGACGAAGCCAAGCGCCTGGGCGCGCACAGGGTGGTGGCCTCCACCGACAGCGCGGCGATGAAGGCGATTGCCGGCAGCCTGGATTTCCTCCTGGTCACCGCCAGCGCCGACCTCGACTGGGTTGCCCTGCTCGGCACCCTGCGCGGCAAGGGCCGCCTGCACTTCGTCGGCATAGTGCCCAGCGCCATCCCGGTGCACGTGTTCAACCTGATCCCGCAACAGAAGAGCCTGTCCGGCTCGCCGGTAGGCTCGCCAGCGAGCATGGCGACCATGCTCGAATTCTGCGCCCGCCACCAGATCCTGCCGCAGGTCGAGCACTTCCCCATGAGCCAGGTGAACGCGGCCATCGACCACCTGCGCAGCGGCAAGGCACGCTACCGCGTGGTGCTGGACGCCAGCCGCTGAGGCTCAGGCGAGCGGCCAGGCCGCCACGATGCCCTCCAGGGCGCGCTTGAGCTCGGCGCGGCTGGCCGCGGCGGCGAGGCTGACGCGCACCGCGTGTCCCGGGTTGGCCTCGACCGCGAACACCTCGGCCGGCACCACCTCCACGCCATGCTGCCGACAGGCCTCGGCCAGGCCGGCAGGCGGCGCGCCATCCAGCCACAGGTGCGGCGCCACCGCCCTGCCCTGCGGCATGCGCGGCCCGAGCACACGCGCGGCCAGGCGCCAGCGCTGCAGCAGCTCCTCGACCTGCCAGGCCAGGCGACGTTCGGCGACGCCGCTTTCGATCCACTCGCAGGCCAGCGCCAGGCTCAGCGGCGCCACGGCCCAGCGCGTGGCCTGGGCCTCGCGGTCGATGCGCTCGAGCAGCTCCGGCGCCCCCGCGATAAAGCCCAGGCGCAGACCCGGCGCGACGCTCTTGGACAGGCTGCTGATCAGCAGGCAGCGCTCGGCAAGCTGCACCGCCAGCGGCGCCTCACTGCCGAGCACGCCGTAGACGTCGTCCTCGATGATCCACAGCCCACGATGCCGCGCCACCTCGGCGATGGCGGCGCGGCGCTCGGCGTCCAGGCTGGCGCCGGTAGGGTTCTGCAGGCAGGGGGTGAGTACCGCCACGCGAGCGCCGGTGGCGCGGGCCTGGCGGTCGAGCTCGTCGGGCAGGATGCCGCGCTCGTCCATCGCCACCCCGTGCAGCGGCAGGCGTAACTGGCGCGCGGCGGCCTTGATCCCCGGCGCGGTGTAGCGCTCCACCAGGATCGCTTCACCCGCCTCGCACAGCGCCAACAAGGCGGCTGAGACGCCCTGCTGGGCACCCGCGCAGAGCAGCAGGCCGTTCGGCGCCAGTTCCAGGCCACGGCGGCGCAACCAGGTGGCGCCGGCCAGGTGCGCGCGCTCGACCAACGCCGCCGAGGGGTAGGCCTGCAGCGCGTCCAGCTCGCCATGTGCAGCCAGCGCGGCGAGGCTGGCGGACAGGTCGCGGTTGTCCGGATCGTGCACCGGCACGTTGGTCGACAGGTCGATCAGCGCGCCCTGCGCGGCCGGCTGCTTGAGGCGGAACAGACTCGCCTCGCGGCTGCCGGCCAGCACGTAGGTGCCGCGGCCCACCTCGCCGGAGACCAGGTGCCGGCGCGCCGCCTCGCGGTAGGCGAGCATCACCGTGCTCGGGTTGATACCCAGCGTCCAGGCCAGGCGGCGCTGCGGCGGCAGGCGCTCGCCAGGCTTGAGCTCGCCGCGGCCGATGGCCGTGGCGATGGCCTCGACCAGGGCCAGGTAGGTGGGTAAGGCGCTGTCGCTGAGGTCAGGAAGCCACATTGCTTGCCATGCAATATAAAGATTTACCCATACAATGCGCCGCACTAGCATCCGGGTCAACGCCACTCGGAGTGCCCGTCATGTTCGACCTCGCCCAACTGCGCCAGAGCGCGCAACTGGTTCACCGTCATATGGCGCCGACACCGCAACTGGCCTGGCCGCTGCTGGCCCAGCGCCTGGGCTGCGAGTTGTGGGTCAAGCACGAGAACCACGCGCCCACCGCGGCCTTCAAGGTGCGTGGCGGGCTGGTCTATATCGACGCCCTGCTGCGCCGCGAGCCGCAGGTACGCGGGCTGGTCACCGCCACCCGCGGCAACCACGGCCAGAGCCTGGCACTGGCTGCGCGCCAGGCCGGCCTGGCGATCCGCATTCTGGTGCCGCACGGCAATGCGCGCGAGAAGAACGCGGCGATGCGCGCCCTCGGCGCCGAGGTGATCGAACATGGCCGCGACTTCGACGAGCCGCGCGCCTGGCCGAACGCGACGGCCTGCACTGGGTACCGTCACTGCACGAGGATCTGGTGCGCGGCGTGGCCACCTACGCGCTGGAGCTGCTGGAAGCGCTGCCGAACCTGCGCCGGGTCTATGTGCCCATCGGCCTCGGCTCGGGCATCTGCGGCATGATCCGCACCCGCGACCTGCTCGGCCTCGACACCGAGATAATCGGCGTGGTCGCCAGCGGCGCCGATGCTTATGCGCAGAGCTTCGAGCAGGGTTGCCTGGTACAGACCGAACGCGCCGACACCCTGGCCGACGGCATGGCCTGCCGCCAGCCGCAGCAGCTGGCGCTGGACATCATCCGCGCCGGCGCCGCGCGCATCGTGCGGGTCGACGACGAGGCCATCCGCGCCGCGATCCGCGTCTACCACGAAGACACCCACAACCTCGCCGAAGGTGCCGGTGCCGCCGCCCTGGCCGCCTTGATGCAGGAGCGCGAATGCAACGCCGGCCAGCGCGTGGCGGTGGTGCTCAGCGGTGCCAATATCGACCGCCTGGCACTGGCCGAGCTGCTGCGCGACGAGGTCGCAGCCGCCTGATCAGCGAAACGGCGGCTCGTCGAAGCTGCGCAGCTTGCGCGAGTGCAGCGAGTCGAGCTGGCTGCGCATCAGCTCCAGCGCGGCGATGCCGATACGCAGGTGCTGGGTCACGGCGCGCTCGTAGAAGGCGCCGGCCGCGCCGGGCAGCTTGATCTCGCTGTGCAGCGGCTTGTCCGACACGCACAGCAGCGTGCCGTAGGGCACCCGCAGGCGGTAACCCTGCGCCGCGATGGTGCCGCTTTCCATATCCACGGCGACGGCTCTGGACAGGTTGATCAGCGGCCGCTCCTGGGCCCAGCGCAGCTCCCAGTTGCGGTCGTCGTAGGTCAGCACGGTGCCGGTGCGCAGGCGTTTCTTCAGCTCGTCGCCCTGCTCGCCGGTGACCAGCTTGGCCGCCTCCTGCAGCGCCTGCTGCACCTCGGCCAGCGCCGGCAGCGGGATATGCGGCGGCAGCACGCGATCCAGAATTCCATCCCGGCGCATATAGGCGTGGGCCAGCACGTAGTCGCCGATGGTCTGCGACTGACGCAGGCCGCCGCAGTGGCCGATCATCAGCCAGCAGTGCGGACGCAGCACGGCCAGGTGGTCGGTGATGTTCTTGGCGTTGGACGGGCCGACGCCGATATTGACCAGGGTGATGCCGTGGCCGTCATCGGCCTGCAGGTGATAGGCCGGCATCTGGTAGCGGTGCCAGATGACGTTCTCGATGATCGCCTGCATCTCGCCTTCGGCCATGCCGCGCTCGACCACCACGTTGCCCGGCAGCACTAGGCGGGTGAAGCGCGAGTCGCCTACCAGCATGTCCAGACCATGGCGGATGAACTGGTCGACATAGCGGTGGTAGTTGGTCAGCAGAATCCACGGCTGCACGTGGCGCCAGTCGCTGCCGGTGTAGTGCACCAGGCGGCGCAGGGAGAAATCCACCCGGGCTGCGTCGAACAGCGCCAGCGGCAGCGGGTCGGTGTTCTCCCAGTCGTACAGGCCGTCGGCGGTGCCGTCGGTGGCGGCGGACAGGTCGGTGCTGGGGAACACCCGCGCCAGCTCGGCGGCGGTCACCCCGCTGCCGGCCAGCTCGTCGCCCTGCTCCACCACGTAGGGATAGGGAATGTTCTGCTGGCTCATGCCGACTTCCACGCGCAGGGTGAAGTCGTGCATCAGCGGCCGCAGCTGCTCCAGCAGGTATTTGCGAAAGGCCGCCGGCTGGGTCACGGTGACGCTGTAGGTACCCGGCACCTGCACCTTGGCGTAGGCGCGCACGGTGGTCGGCACCTCGCCCTGGCACAGGTAGGTCAGGCGCAGCTCGGGATAGCGGAACAGACAATGCTCGCCGGCGTCGGGCTTGATGCGCTCCTTGAGGTAGCGTTTCAGCGCCCGGCTGAGGGCGCCGGTGGCCTGCTGGTGGAGGGCGGCGAGGCGGTCGACCGCCTCTTCCGGGGTAAAGGCAACGACGAATTCATCGGCACAGGGTTTCACGGCGCACCTTCCTGGTTGATCGAACGCCCCTATCTTGCCTGTTCCGGCGGCGCCAGGCATAGCGCTCAGCGCAGCAGGCGAGCAAGATCCTCCGGCACGGGCTGCGGCGTCAGCGGCCCGACCCGGCGCGTGCCGGGATTGCCCAGCGGGTAGAGGCCCAGCAGCGACCCCAGGCTGCCCGGCAGACGCAGCAGCTGCGCGACCAGCTCGGCCCAGTCGCGCCGGCGCCAGGCCCATAGCAGCATCAGCCAGTGGCTCAGGCCGTGCTGGAGAAAACTCGGCTGGCCGAGGATATGGGCACGCTCCAGATGGCGCAGCTCGCCCTCGGCATCGCCCAGGCGGCGCAGACGGCGGGCCAGTTGCAGTTCGTGGTGGAAGGCTTGGCGACGGTTCATGGCGGTGCTCCAGAGTAGGCGACCGGGACAGTCTGCAAGCCTGGGGCGGCCCCGCGGTCAAGCGACTAGGCTTAGCCGCATAGCGCCTGCCCGAGGGTCGCCCCATGCCACGCCTGCTCAGCCTGCTCCTGCTGCCCCTGCTCGCTCCCGTCCTGCTCGCCGGCGAGCTGGATGGCCACTACCACGCCAACCTCGACGGCCAGCCGGCCGAGCTGATCCTGAACAGCCAGGGTCAGACGGTGGAAGGGCAGTATGTGGAAAACCAGCGTCTGCGCCTGAACCTCAAGGGTCATTACGACGGCCAGTTGCTGCGCGCCGAAATCAGCGACCCGCAGTCCGGGCTGGTGATCGCCAATATGAACGCCACCTACGCCAACGCCATGCTCAACGTCAGCATCGCCGCGCGCGACCCGCGCAACGGCCAGGTGCTGGAGCGCCAGGCGCTGTTCCAGCGTGGCGCGCCGGCCAGCGAGCCAGTCGCGGCGCAACGCCTGGACCCGGCGCTGATCGGCACCTGGATCCACGAGCAGCAGATCAACAGCGGCGGCGCCAGCTTCGCCGCCTTCGCCACCCTGCTGACCCTGCAGCTGGGCGCCGACGGCAGCGTCGCACAATGGAGCCTGGCGGCCGGCGGCGGCAGCGACTGGAGTTTCAACAGCCCGGGCGAACTGCAGTACCGCGGCCGCTGGCGCAGCGACAACGGCGTGCTGCTGGTGCGCCTGGACGGCGCCGCCGACTACCAGCCCGCCGCTTACTATCGCTTCAGCGACCCGTACCTGATCACCGAGAGCAATACCGGCAAGATGATCTGGCAGCGCCGCCAGTAGCGCTGCGAGTCAGGCGGCCTGATGCAGGCGCACGTTGAACAGCGGGCCCTGGCTGAAACGCACCAGCGCCTTGGCCGCGGCCAGCACGCCCAGATCGATCAGCGGCTCGATCAGGATCACGCTCATGTAGGCCAGCCCGAAGCTGCCCACCGCCGCCAGGTTGTCGCCGGCGAAGCCCTGACCGTAGAAGGCCCAGAACGCCACCCAGGCGACGATGCCGCCCTGGTAGGCGGTCGACAGCGCCAGCGCCTGCTTGTAGGAGAGATCCACGTAGGCGGTGCCCGGCGCGACGATGCGCTTGGCCAGCAGCTGGATGCCCCACAGCGGCAGCAGCAGGGTGGTGACGTTCATGCCGTACTGCGGCAGGTCGAACTGGGCGAACAGCAGCCCTTGCAACAGCAGGCCGACCGCCAGACCGATGGCCGCGGCGCCGGCGCCGAACAGCAGCAGCAGGGTCGAGCCGAGGATCAGGTGGACCTCCGAGACGCCCACCGGATGACGCGGCAAGACCTCGAAGAAGCAGAACACCAGGGCGGTGGTCAACAGGCTGCGCAGCGCCAGGGCGACCACCCCGCCGTTGTCGCGGATGGCATCGCGGGCCAGTTTGGCGGTCAGGCCGAGGCCGGTGACGGCAGTGGCGTAGCTGAGCAGGATCTTGGCGCCTTCGACGACGCCGGGTTCGATATGCATAAGGGTTCCTTGGTCGCGCCCACCGCGCGACGATCCGGATGGAGGGGATGGGCGCAAGCGCCCGACGGCGATGGCAGGTCTCCTGGCTCGCGGCTCGACACTTCGCCCGCCTTCCCGGCCTGTGGGCCAGTGGCATATGGGCGTCGTTCGCCGCTTACAGTTGCGGGGGCAGCCAGGGCATTGGCGACGCGGCGCCGCACCCTGTTCCCTTTTCATCCGACCCTGGGGCCGGAACCATCGGCGGCCACCTTACCCGGCCGCACGCACAAAAGACAGCGCCCGCTCTCAACCGCGCCCGCACCAGGCTCCTCGGCGAGATTCGGAACCCGCCGGAGCCGGGCCTGTCACTGATCTGTCGCTCGCGGCGCGACGGCTGAGGGGCATCCTCGGCAGGAGCGCCTCACTGGCTGAGCAGATGCTGTGCTGGAGGCGCTCGCTTCCCCGCCAGTGCGGCAACCGTCACGTTGCGCGCGGGCATGTGTAACCATTTATTACAAGGCAATCGTAGTATTTCTACACCCGCGCCGACTGCAGATCACGCGAGCCCGCAGATCCATCATCCGGTAACGAGAGCGCATATGAAGAAACCCCTGATCGTCGCGTTGACAGCCCTGTTCGCAACCGGCGCCATGGCTGCCGAGCAGCAACCGCACTGGAACTACCAGGGCAAGGAGGGCCCCGCACACTGGTCCCAGCTGGCCCCAGGCTACGAAACCTGCGCGATTGGCCATGCCCAATCGCCGATCGACATCCGCGATGCCACGCGAGCCTCCCTGCCGCGCATCATGTTCGACTACCAGGCCAGCCCAGCGGAGGTAGTGAACAACGGCCACACCGTCCAGGTGAACCTGGCCAATGCCGGCGGCGTCGAGATCGACGGCGAGCCCTACCGCCTGGTGCAGTTCCATTTCCACACGCCAAGCGAGGAGCACATCGCCGGGCGGGCATTCCCGATGGTCGCGCACTTCGTCCACCAAGCCGCCGATGGCCGCCTGGCGGTGGTGGCAGTGCTGTTCAGGGAAGGCGAGCAGAATCAGGCTCTGGGGCAGGTGTTCGATGCCATGCCGACCAGGGCGGGCGAGAACGTCGAGCTGGCCGGCAGCTTCGCCCCGCAAACCCTACTGCCGCAGCAGCAGGGCTACTATGCCTTCGCCGGCTCGCTGACCACCCCGCCGTGCAGCGAGAACGTGCAATGGCGCGTACTGAAGCAGCCGGTCGAGCTGTCCCAGGCGCAACTGGCACAGTTCCGCCACCTGTACTCGATGAACGCGCGGCCGATCCAGCCACTCAATGGCCGAGAAGTGCTGGAGAGCGACCACTAAAGCCCTCTGCCTCTAATAATGCGCCGGCTGGATGGCCGGCGCATCCCCCCTTCCCTCAGCCCAGCTGCGGCATGCCGCGCGCCAGCAGTGCCTCGACATCGACGCCGCGCGGCAGGGTGCCGTAGACCCGGCCGCGGCCTTCCAGGCGGCTGGCGATAAAGGCGTCGGACACCGTGGCGTTGCCGGCTTCCAGCAGCAGCTTGGCCTGCAGCGCCACGGCCACGTCCTCGGTGAGCTGGCGGGCGCGGTACTGGATGTCGGCGGTATCCGCAAAATCGGCCTTCAAGCGCTGGATATGCGCCTTCAGACGGGCATCGCCGTGGCCATCGCCCAGTTCGGCGAACAACGCGTCGAGCACGCCCGGCTCCTTGGACAGGGCACGCAGCACGTCCAAACATTGCACGTTGCCCGAGCCCTCCCAGATCGAGTTGACCGGCGCTTCGCGGTACAGGCGCGGCAGGATGGTTTCCTCGACGTAGCCGGCGCCGCCCATGCACTCGCTGGCCTCGTAGATCATTTCCGGCGCGCGCTTGCAGATCCAGTACTTGCCCACGGCGGTGACCAGGCGGGCGAACTTGTCTTCCTGCTCGTCATGCAGGTGATCCAGCGCGCGGCCCATGCGCATGGACAGGGCCAGCGCGGCTTCGCTTTCCAGCGCCAGGTCGGCCAGCACGTTCTGCATCAGCGGCTGGTCGGCGAGCAGCTTGCCGCCAACCTGGCGGTGCGCGCAGTGGTGCGCGGCCTGGGTCAGCGCCTGGCGCATCAGGCTGCTGGAGCCGACCATGCAGTCGAAGCGGGTCATGGCCACCATCTCGATGATGGTCGGCACGCCGCGCCCCTCCTCGCCGAGCATCCAGGCGAAGGCGCCGCGGTATTCCACCTCGCTGGAGGCGTTGGCCCAGTTGCCCAGCTTGTTCTTCAGGCGCTGGATGTAGAACTGGTTGCGCGTGCCGTCCGGACGGTGGCGCGGCAGCAGGAAGCAGGACAGACCCTTGTCGGTCTGCGCCAGGGTGAGGAAGGCGTCGCACATCGGCGCCGAGCAGAACCACTTGTGCCCGACCAGCTCGTAGGCCTGCCCCGGCCCGCCGATGCCGACCGGATAGGCTCGGGTGGTGTTGGCGCGCACGTCGGTGCCGCCCTGTTTCTCGGTCATGGCCATGCCGATGGTGACACCGCTCTTCTGCTCCATCGGCAGGTTGCGCGGGTCGTACTGGCTGGAGAGGATCTTCGGCAGCCACTGCTCGGCCACGTTCGGCTGCAGGCGGATGGCCGGCACGGCGGCGAAGGTCATGGTCAGCGGGCAGCCGCTGGCGGCCTCGGCCTGGCTGTGCAGGTAGGTCAGCCCGGCGCGGGCGACATGGGCGCCGGCGCGCGGATCGGTCCAGGGCAGCGAGGGCAGGCCGTGCTCGACCGCGATGCGCATCAGCTCGTGGTAGGCCGGATGAAATTCCACCAGGTCGATGCGGTTGCCGTAGCGGTCATGGCTCTTGAACACCGGCTTGTTCTCGTTGGCGAGGAAACCGGCCTGCATCAGCGCCCCGCCAGCCAGCGCGCCGTAGGCGTGCAGCTTGTCCTCGGCCCAGCCGCCAGCGAAGCGCCGGGTCCACTCCTGCAGCGGCAGGTCGAGGCGATAGAGGTTGGCGCCGTCCAGGCTCGGCACCTGGTTGAACACCTCGTGGGTTTCGGCATGCAGGCTGGGTTTCATCGCGGCAGTTCCTCGGCGCCGACGGCGCGCAGGCAGAAGGTGACCAGGCTGGCGCTGACGTCGGCCAGCTCCAGGGCGGGGTGGCCCGCCGCACGGGCGGCGCGGGCCGGGGGAGAGAGCGGACCGACCAGGGCCTCGGCGATGGCGCCGACCAGGCAGGCGGCGACCAGGCCGACCTGCTCGAGGCGAAATTCGCCGCGGCGCACGCCCTCCTCGAGCAGGTCGGTAAAGAGTTCGGCGTAGGCCTCGCGGTACAGCAGGCGCTGCTCGTCCACCTCGGGGTCGACCGGCTCGGCGATCAGGGCGAAGGCCAGGCGGCGGCTGTGCCAGGCGCGCGCGGCGAACTGTTCGAGGCCGGCGCGCAGGCGCTGCGGCGCGCTGCCCGGCGCGCGCAGGGTGGCGGCCAGGGCATCGACCTCGCGCTGGCTGGCGTCGGCGAACACCTCGGCGGCCAGTTCGCCCTTGCTGCGAAAATGCCGGTACAGGCTGCCGGTGGCGATGCCGACGTCCTCGGCCAGCGCCTGCATGGTCAACGCAGCGAAGCCGCCATCGACCACCCGCTGCAGGGCACAGACGAGGATGCGTTGACGCAACGCCTGATCGCGGTCGAGCCGCGCTTCGCTGGGACGGTAGGCCATGGTCTGAATCCCGATTCACATGGCATCAGTGAATCAGGATTCAGACCATGGCTAAAGCGACGTTCCGGCCAAAACTGCGGCCGAACGGGCGTCAGAATGCAAGGCGCCAGCAGGTTCAGGACGAGCTGGTGGTCAGCGAAGGGCTCGCCGGGCGGCACAGCACCCAGTCGTGCAGCAGCACGCGCAGCTCGTCGAACTTCACCGGCTTGGCCAGGTAGTCGCTCATGCCCGCGGCCAGGCAGCGTTCGCGGTCGCCGCTGTGGCTGTGCGCGGTGATCGCCAGCACCGGCAGCTCGGCGCAGCCCGGTAGGGCACGCAGCGCACGGCAGGTGGCAAAGCCGTCCATCACCGGCATCTGGCAGTCGAGCAGTACCGCGTCCACCGTCTCGCTGCGTAGCAGTTCCAGGGCTTCGGCGCCGTTGTCGGCGGTGCGCACGCGGTAGCCGAGCTTGAGCAGCATGCCGCGGGTGACCAGCTGGTTGATCGCGTTGTCCTCGACGATCAGCACGCTGCACTGCTGCGCCAGGCGCTGCAGCGCGCCGCCCGGCGCTCGACCGGGACGCGCGGCCGCCACCGGCGGCTGCAGCGGCAGGGTCAGCGGCACGTCGAGGCGAAAGCGGCTGCCCTGCCCCGGCTGCGACTCGTGGCCGAGGCTACCGCCGAGCAAGTCGACCAGTTGCCGGCAGATCGCCAGGCCGATGCCGAGGCCGCCGTACTTGCGGGTCATCGAGCCGTCGAGCTGCTGGAAACGCCGGTAGAGCAGGCCGTCGTCCGGCTCGAAACCGATGCCGGTGTCGCTCACCAGCACGCTCAGCGGCAGGCAGTCGCCGCCGTTGCCGGCGCGGCCGACCTGCAGGGTCACGCCCCCCTGGCTGGTGAACTTGATGGCATTGTCCAGCAGATAGCCCAAGGCCTGGGCCAGCTTGGCAGCATCGCCTTCGAGGATATCGGGCAGGCTGTCGTCCAGTTCCAGGTCGAAGCGCAGCCCCTTGTCCTGCGCCCGCGGCGCGTACTGCGCGCGCAGGCCGTCGAACAGGCCGCGCAGGCTGAACGGCTCGCGCCGCGGGTAGAGCTTGCCGGCCTGCAGTTCGGTGAGGGCGAGGATGTCGTTGACCATGCGCATCATGTCGCGCGCCGAGCTGGCGGCGGTGCGCTGGTACTGGGCCAGTTCGACGTCCAGGCTGACCGTCTGCATCAGTTCCAGCGAGCCGATCACCCCGTTCATCGGCGTGCGCAGCTCGTGGGTGACTGTGGCGAGGAACTCGTCCTTGAAGCGGTTGCTGTTGGCCAGCTCCTGGTTCAGCGCCTCCAGCTTGCGCCCGGCCTCCTGGAGGATGCGCGTGCGCTCCTCCTTCATCGCGTTGATGCGGTCGGCCAGCGCCAGCGACAGCAGGCCCACTTCCAGCGCCGAGCCGATCTGGCTGGCGTACATGGTGAGAAACACGTTGGGCAGGTAGCCGAGCACCATCAGGGTGTTGATCGCCCCGCCGATCAGGAACGCGCTCCAGGCGATGATGAAGTAGCGCGCCACGCGCATGCCGCGCAGCCAGGCCAGCACCCCGGCACTGAAGATCGCCACGGTGAACAGCAGCGCCAGGTAGGTGGCCAGGCGCAGCGCGGTGGCGTAACTGACGCTCAGCGCCAGGATCATCACCGCGGCGCCGCAGGCCATCAGCAGCAGCAGCAGGCGGTCGATCCAGGGGCTATGTTCGCCGGTGTGCAGGAAGCTGCGGGCGAACTGGCAGCCGAACAGCGCCGCCGAGCCGATCAAAAAGGGCGTGGCGGCGTTGGCCCACCAGGGGTTGTCGGGCCAGAAGTACTCGATGCCGGCGCCGTTGACCGACACCTGGTAGAGGCCGAACGAGGCGATATAGAGGATGTAGTAGAGGTAGCTGGTGTCGCGCACGCTGAGGAAGATGAACAGGTTGTACACCAGCATCACCAGCAGCACGCCGTAGATGATGCCGAGCACGTAGATGCGCCCGGGCTGCTCTTCCAGGTAGGCGTTGGGCGCCCACAGGGTCAGCGGCGCCTGGATCGAACCCTGGCTCTCCAGGCGCAGGTAGAGGCGCTGCGGCTGGCCCGGCGCCAGGTTGAGCTCGAACAGGTAGTTGTTCTGCTTGATCTGCCGGCTGACGAAGGGCAAGGCGTCGCCGGTGCGCTGCGCCAGGACGAAGCCGCCGTCGGCATCGGGCAGGTAGAGCTCCAGGTGATCCAGCGGCGGGTAGGCCAGTTCCAGCAGCCAGTTGCGCGCGCCGGTTGCCTGCTGCGGGCGGTACTCCAGGTCCAGGCGCAGCCAGAACACCGAGCGCGAATAGCCGGCGTTGAGCACCGGCTTGTCGTGCCGGCGGAAGCTGTCCTGCAGCGCCGGCGAGGCGATGTCGTCGATGCTGGCATCGCCGCGCACGTCCTCGAACACGTGCATGGCCTGCCCCAGCGACAGGCTGCGGCTGTGTTCGTCGAACACCAGGGCGCTGGCCAGGCCAGGCATCCATATAAAGAGACAGAACAGAAGGTTGCGCATGCGGCCCGGCCAGAACCCGCTACGGCGCACCGGGAGCCGCCCGCTCACCGCTCGCACGCCGCCCTGGGCAGAGTTGTCGATAGCGCGGCACTCTAGCACAGGCACCGCCGCTCGGAAGGCGCAGAAGCCTGATCCAGCCGACAGTTTTTCCATCGCGCGGCACCGCGCCGCAGGCGACCGGGCGGTCTCGCCCGAGCGATTTGGTGGTAAGCTCGGCGGCCATGAACATGACTCATTCCCGCCCCGTAGTGCTCTGCCTGTCCGGCCACGACCCCAGTGGTGGTGCCGGCCTGCAAGCCGATATCGAAGCCCTGCTGGCCCAGGGCTGCCACGCCGCCCCGACGGTAACCGCGCTGACCGTGCAGGACACGGTCGACGTCGCCGATTTCCGTGTGCTCGACCGCGAGTGGGTGCTGGCCCAGGCCCGCGCGGTGATCGCCGACCTGCCGGTGGCCGCCGTCAAGCTGGGCATGCTCGGCTCGACGGAGATGGTCGACACCGTGCTCGAGCTGATGAGCCAGCTGCCCGGCGTGCCGCTGGTCTGCGACCCGGTGCTGCGCGCCGGCGGCGGCGGCGCCCTGGGCAAGGACGAAGTCGGCTACGCAATGCGCGAGCGGCTGTTCGCCGTATCGACCATCGCCACGCCGAACCTGCCGGAAGCGCGCATCCTTGCCGAACTGCCGGACGGCACGGCCGATGAATGCGCCGAGAAGCTGCTGCCCCATATCGAATACCTGCTGATCACCGGCGGCCACGGCGACGAGCGCGAGGTACACAACCGCCTGTATTGCCGCGACGGCAGTCGCCACGACTTCACCTGCCCGCGCCTGCCCGGCAGCTACCACGGTTCCGGCTGCACCCTGGCCAGCACCCTGGCCGGCCGCCTGGCGCTGGGCGAGGAGCTGGTCAGCGCGGTGAAGAGCGCCCTCGACTACACCTGGCGCACCCTGCGCGACGCCGAACAGCCCGGTCGCGGTCAGTACATCCCGCGCCGCCTGCCGCTGGACTTCGCCCAATGACTGCGGCGCTGCGCGGCCTCTACGCCATCACCGACACCCCGCTGCTGGCCGGCGGCAAGCTGCTGCCCTACGCCGAGGCCGCGCTGCGCGGCGGCGCGCGCCTGCTGCAGTACCGCGACAAATCCACCGATGCCGTGCGCCGTTTCGACGAAGCCCAGGCCCTGGCCGAACTCTGCGCCCGCCACGGCGCCACGCTGATCATCAACGACGACCTGGAGCTGGCCGCACGGCTGAACGTCGGCCTGCATCTGGGCCAGAGCGATGGCTCGCTGGCCGCCGCTCGCGCTCGCCTCGGCACTGAATGCGTGATCGGCGACACCTGCCATGCCCAGCTGGAGCTGGCCGAGCGCGCAGTCGCCGAAGGCGCCAGCTACATCGCCTTCGGCCGCTTCTTCAACTCCAACACCAAGCCCGGCGCCCCGGCCGCCACCCTGGAGCTGCTGGACGAGGCGCGCGCGCGCTTTGCCCAGCCCATCGTCGCCATCGGCGGCGTGACCCTGGACAACGCCCCCGGCCTGATCGCCCGCGGCGCCAGCCTGGTCGCGGTGATTCACGCCCTGTTCGCCGCGGACTGCGCCACCGAGGTGGAAGACCGCGCCCGCGCCTTCGCCGCGCTGTTCGACTGATTCGTTTGTAGAGAGACCTGCCATGTCCCGTTCCGAAATTTTGTTCACCAACGCGCAGAAGCACATCCCCGGCGGCGTCAACTCGCCGGTGCGCGCCTTCAAGAGCGTCGGCGGCACCCCGCTGTTCTTCAAGCACGCCGAAGGCGCCTATGTGGTGGACGAAGACGACAAGCGCTACGTCGACTACGTCGGCTCCTGGGGCCCGATGATCCTCGGCCACAGCCACCCCGAGGTGCTCGACTCGGTGCGCCGCCAGCTGCAGCACGGCCTGTCCTACGGTGCGCCGACCGCGCTGGAAACCGAGATGGCCGAGCTGGTCTGCTCGCTGGTGCCGTCGATGGACATGGTGCGCATGGTCAGCTCCGGCACCGAGGCGACCATGAGCGCCATCCGCCTGGCCCGCGGCTATACCGGCCGCGACAGCATCATCAAGTTCGAAGGCTGCTACCACGGCCACTCCGACAGCCTGCTGGTCAAGGCCGGTTCCGGCGCCCTGACCCAGGGCGTACCGAACTCCGCCGGCGTGCCGGCGGCCTTCGCCAAGCACACCCTGACCCTGCCGTTCAACGACATCGACGCCGTGGCCGAGTGCCTGGCGCAGGTCGGCAAGGAAGTCGCGTGCATCATCGTCGAGCCGGTGGCCGGCAACATGAACTGCGTGCCGCCGGCGCCGGGCTTTCTCGAAGGCCTGCGCACGCTGTGCGACCAGCACGGCGTGGTGCTGATCTTCGACGAGGTGATGACCGGTTTCCGCGTCGCCCTCGGCGGTGCCCAGGCGCACTACGGCGTCACCCCGGACCTGACCACCTTCGGCAAGATCATCGGCGGCGGCATGCCGGTCGGCTGCTTCGGCGGCAAGCGTGCGATCATGGAGTGCGTCGCCCCGCTCGGCCCGGTCTACCAGGCCGGCACCCTGTCGGGTAACCCGCTGGCCATGGCCGCCGGCCTGACCACCCTCAAGCTGATCAGCCGCCCGGGCTTCCACACCGAACTCTCCGACTACACCACGCGCATGCTCGACGGCCTGCAGCAGCGGGCCGATGCCGCCGGCATCCCCTTCGTCACCACCCAGGCCGGCGCCATGTTCGGCCTGTACTTCAGCGGCGCCGACGACATCGTCACCTTCGCCGACGTGATGGCCAGCGACGTCGAACGCTTCAAGCGCTTCTTCCACCTGATGCTGGACGGCGGCGTGTACCTGGCGCCCAGCGCCTATGAAGCCGGTTTCACCTCCATCGCCCACGGCGAGGCCGAACTGCAACTGACCCTGGACGCCGCCGAGCGCGCCTTCGCCGAACTGAAAAAAGCCTGATGCAGTTCAGCACCGCGCTCTCCGACGGCGTGCTCGCGCTGGCCTGCCTGGCCTGCGCGCTGGTCATCGGCAAGGCCCGCAAGCACTATGGCGAGGCCGATCAGCCGGCACTGTTCTGCGCCCTGCTGGGTTTCCTGCTGCCGGCCGCGGCGGCAGGCGTCGGCATGCTGCGCTACGGCTTCGACCCCGGCTGGCAGGGCGCGCACCTGTGGCTCTCCCAGGCCAGCAGCTTTCTCGCCCTGCCCCTGCTCGGCGCCGCCGCCCTGGCGCTGGGCCGCGGCTGGGCCTGGAGCCGGCCGAACTGGGGACGCATCGTACTGGGGCTGTGCGCCTTCTTCGAGCTGTTCCGCCAGCTCGGCTACCTGGAGGACTACCGCCTGGCGCTGAACCTGGCCACCCTGGCGCTGATTCTCTACGCCGGCGCCCTGCAGTGGCCGCGGCGCGCGCCGCCGGCCGCCGCCGCGGCAGTGGTCGGACTGTTTCTGCTGGCCGGCCTGGCGGTGGGCACCGAGGGTTTCATCGGCCCGCTGCGCCGCGTCGACCTGTTCCACGGCCTGCTCACCCCGGCCTATCCGCTGCTGGCCTGGCTGCTGCTGAGCCTGCCGGGCAGCGCACGGCAATCGACCGGGTAAAGGTTTTGTAAGAAGCGCGCGGTTTATTTCATAATGCGACGGCCGGCACGCTTTACGCCGGCCGGGCATGTCACCCACCCCGAACCGCCGAGGTCCCGTTATCCAGATGAACCGCACCGGCCGCACCCTGACCCTGGGCTGCCTGTTGCTTTTCCTCCCGCTGTTCGCACACGCCGGCGGCAACTCCCTGTTGATCCCCGCAACCGGCAGTTGCGCCCTCAACGGCGCCCCCGAAGACCTGCCCGAAGCGCTGGCCAGCTGCCAGGAAATGGCCCGCGGTGGCAACGTCCAGGCGTCCTTCGAACTCGGCGAATACCACTACGACGGCAAACGCGCCCCGCGCGACCTCAAGCAGGCGCTGACCTGGTTCGAACGTGCCTCGCTGCAGGGGCATGCCGAGGCGCAGCTGCGCCTGGGCACCATGTTCTTTCGCGGCGAAGGGGTGCCGGCGAACAACGTGCAAGCCTATATCGTGCTGAAGATGGCCTCGGTCAACGGTTCGGACGAGGCCATGGACACCGCCGACCTGGTGTCGGCGCAGATGCGCCGCGACGAGCTGGAGATCGCCAGCCAGGTGCTGGGACAGATCTTCCGCAACTACCTGCTGGAGCTGCAAGCCGCCGAAGGCCGCTCGCCCTTCGCGCCCTTGCCCTGACCCACCCTACTTCCGACTATTCTGCGCAGCCGCTTACTTGTCCGGCATCGGCATGGGAAACGGCATGACGTTGCCGCCGCCCTTGGCTTCGCTGATCTTCGGCGTGCCCAGGCGCTCCACCTCGTCGATGCGGATGATCGCGTGCATCGGCACGAAGCTGCGTACCACGCCGTCGAACTGGGCCTTGAGCTTCTCCTCGCTGGGGTCGACCACCACCTGGGTACGCTCGCCGAAGACGAACTCCTCCACCTCCAGGAAGCCCCACAGATCGCTCTGGAAGATCTGCTTGGCGTACATCTCGTACACCTGGCCCTGGTTGAGGAAGATCACCTTGTAGATGGGGTCGCGCTTGCTCATGAAGACTCGAAGTCAGGAAAAACAGGGGCAAGCAGAATAGCACAGCGCACAAGGCTAGCCTGGATGAAATCTGGGCCATGCAATGCTTGAGGCTTGCGGCAGCTCTTGTAGCCTGATGCCCGCCGCTCCCCTATAATGCGCGGTCATTTTTTAACCAGCCCAGACAGTGCCATGACCAAGAAGCTCTATATCGAAACCCACGGTTGCCAGATGAACGAGTACGACAGCTCGCGCATGGTCGACCTGCTGGGCGAGCATCAGGCCCTGGAGGTCACGGAAAAACCCGAAGAAGCCGACGTCATCCTGCTCAATACCTGCTCGATCCGCGAAAAAGCCCAGGACAAGGTGTTCTCCCAGCTCGGTCGCTGGCGCGAGCTGAAGTTGGCCAACCCGGATCTGGTGATCGGCGTCGGCGGCTGCGTGGCCAGCCAGGAAGGTGCGGCGATCCGCGACCGCGCGCCCTACGTCGACGTGGTGTTCGGCCCGCAGACCCTGCATCGCCTGCCGGAAATGATCGACGCCGCACGCAGCACCAAGACCGCCCAGGTCGACATCAGCTTCCCCGAGATCGAGAAGTTCGACCGCCTGCCCGAACCGCGCGTCGACGGCCCCAGCGCCTTCGTCTCGGTGATGGAAGGCTGCAGCAAGTACTGCACCTTCTGCGTGGTGCCCTACACCCGCGGCGAGGAGGTCAGCCGGCCGCTGGCCGACGTGCTGCTGGAGATCACCCAGCTCGCCGACAAAGGCGTCAAGGAAGTCACCCTGCTCGGCCAGAACGTCAACGGCTACCGCGGCGCCGCGCCGGACGGGCGCATCGTCGACTTCGCCGAGCTGCTGCACGCGGTGGCGGCGCTCGACGGCATCGAGCGCATCCGCTACACCACCAGCCACCCGCTGGAATTCTCCGACGCCATCATCCAGGCTCACGCCGAGATCCCGCAGCTGGTCAAATACCTGCACCTGCCGGTGCAGTCCGGCTCCGACCGCATCCTCGCGGCGATGAAGCGCAACCACACGGCGCTGGAATACAAGTCGCGCATCCGCAAGCTGCGCGCGGCGGTGCCGGACATCCTGATCAGCTCGGACTTTATCGTCGGCTTCCCCGGCGAGACCGAGAAGGACTTCGAGCAGACCATGAAGCTGATCGACGACGTCGGCTTCGACTTCTCCTTCTCCTTCATCTACAGCGCGCGCCCCGGCACGCCGGCGGCCGACCTGATCGACGACACTGCGGACGAGGTGAAGAAGCAGCGCCTGGCCATCCTCCAGCACCGCATCAACCAGTACGGCTTCGAGAACAGCCGACGAATGGTCGGCAGCGTGCAGCGCATCCTGGTCAGCGACTACTCGAAGAAGGACCCGGGCATGCTCCAGGGCCGCACCGAGCAGAACCGCATCGTCAACTTCCGTTGCGACAATCCGCGGCTGATCGGCCAGTTCGTCGAGGTGCATATCGACGACGCCCTGCCCCACTCCCTGCGCGGCACCCTGCTCGACGGGCAGAGCCGCCACTAAAGCCGTAGCCGCCCGCGCTTTGCGTCTTGGGCGGGCGGCGTTATGCTTCGATTCACTACCCCAGCCGACTGGCGGCCATCACACGACCTTGAACGCTCCCCTAGAACCCCATCGTTTCGTCCTCGAACCCTTCGAGGCACGCCGTTTCGCCAACCTCTGCGGCCAGTTCGACGAACACCTGCGCCTGATCGAAGAACGCCTCGGCCTGGAAATCCGCAACCGCGGCAACCAGTTCGAGCTGCTCGGCAGCGCCGACAAGGCCCAGGCCGCCGAGCAACTGCTGCGCCGCCTGTACCGCGAGACCAAGGCCAACGAACTGTCGCCCGACCTGGTGCACCTGTACCTGCAGGAATCCGGCGTCGAGGAGCTGGTCAACCCCAGCAGCGCGCCGCAGGTCAGCCTGCGCACGCGCAAGGGGGCGATCAAGCCGCGCGGCGCCAACCAGCAGCGCTACGTCAAGGCCATCCTCGACCACGACATCAACTTCGGCATCGGCCCGGCCGGCACCGGCAAGACCTATTTGGCCGTGGCCTGCGCGGTGGACGCCCTCGAGCGCGAGCAGGTGCGACGCATCCTGCTGGTGCGCCCGGCGGTGGAAGCCGGCGAGAAGCTCGGCTTCCTGCCCGGCGACCTGGCGCAGAAGATCGACCCCTACCTGCGCCCGCTGTACGACGCGCTGTACGAGATGCTCGGCTTCGAACAGGTGGCCAAGCTGATCGAGAAGCAGGTGATCGAGGTCGCGCCGCTGGCCTATATGCGCGGCCGCACCCTGAACAACAGCTTCATCATCCTCGACGAGAGCCAGAACACCACGGTCGAGCAGATGAAGATGTTCCTCACCCGCATCGGTTTCGGTTCCACCGCAGTGATCACCGGCGATATCACCCAGGTCGACCTGCCGCGCGGCACCAAGAGCGGCCTGACCCACGTGATCGACGTGCTGCGCGACGTGCCGGGCATCAGCTTCACCCACTTCAAGCCCAAGGACGTGGTGCGCCACCCCCTGGTGCAACGCATAGTCGAGGCCTACGAGCGCCACGACAACCGCCTGCACGGCAAGGTCGAGGACGGCGATGCTTGAACTGGACCTGCAACTGGCCAGTGACGGCCAGCACCCCGACGAAGCCCAGCTGCGTCACTGGTGCGAACTGGCCCTGCGCCAGCGCACCGCCGACTCCGAACTGACCATCCGCCTGGTCGACGAAGCCGAAGGCCGCGAGCTGAACCGCACCTGGCGGCACAAGGACTACGCCACCAACGTGCTGTCCTTCCCCGCCGAGATTCCTGACGGGATTCTCGATATCCCGCTGCTGGGCGACCTGGTGATCTGCGTGCCGGTGCTCGAGCGCGAGGCCGCCGAGCAAGGCAAGACGCTGGAAGCGCACTGGGCCCACCTGGTGATCCACGGCTGCCTGCACCTGCTCGGCTACGACCATCTCGAGGAAGACGAAGCCCTCGAAATGGAACAACTGGAACGACAATTGCTCGCCGAACTGGGTCATCCCGACCCTTATGCCGGCGACGAATAACCCTCCTGACAAGGAACCCCGAGTAAACGCCATGAGCGAAGACCGATCGAGCAACGAGCAGAAGTCCTGGTTGAACAAACTGACCCAGGCTTTTGCTCATGAGCCGAAAAACCGCCAGGAACTGCTGGAAGTCCTGCGCGAAGCCCACCAGAACAAGCTGCTCGACAGCGAGGCCCTGGCCATTGTCGAGGGCGCCATCCAGGTCGCCGACCTGCAGGTACGCGACATCATGGTGCCGCGCTCGCAGATGATCAGCATCAAAGCCAGCCAGACGCCGCGCGAATTCCTCCCCGCCATCATCGACGCCGCCCACTCGCGCTACCCGGTGATCGGCGAGAGCCTCGACGACGTCATCGGCATCCTCCTGGCCAAGGACCTGCTGCCGCTGATCCTCTCGGGCGAGCAGCCCAGCTTCAATATCAAGGACCTGCTGCGCCCGGCCACCTTCGTGCCCGAGTCCAAGCGCCTCAACGTGCTGCTGCGCGAGTTCCGCGCCAACCACAACCACATGGCCGTGGTGATCGACGAGTACGGCGGCGTCGCCGGCCTGGTGACCATCGAGGACGTGCTCGAGCAGATAGTCGGCGACATCGAGGACGAGCACGACGTCGAGGAAGACGGCTATATCAAGCCGCTGCCGTCCGGCGACTTCCTGATCAAGGCGCTGACGCCGATCGACAGCTTCAACGAGACCTTCGACAGCGAGTTCTCCGACGACGAGTACGACACCGTCGGCGGCCTGGTGATGAACGCCTTCGGCCACCTGCCCAAGCGCAACGAGGTCACCGAGATCGGCGAATTCCGCTTCCGCGTGCTCAACGCCGACAGCCGCCGCATCCACCTGCTGCGCCTGACCCCGGTCAATCGCTGAGCCGGCGCAGCCCGTGGCCCGGATTGGCCGCCGGCGTAATCCGGGGGATTGCCCCCGGATGCATCCGGGCCACGCCGCGCCTCGATCGCCATAGCGGCCGCGCACTGGCGGATTGTTCGCTTCGCTGCCGAATCCACCCTACAATCGCGGCCTTGAGCAGCAACGGGACCGCAACCTCGCTATGAAACCCTGGATTCTCGGCCTGACCGGCGGCATCGGCAGCGGCAAGAGCGCGGTGGCGCAAGGCTTTATCGAGCGCGGCGTGCACCTGGTGGACGCCGACCATGCCGCACGCTGGGTGGTCGAACCCGGTCGCCCGGCGCTGAGCAAGATAGTCGAGCATTTCGGCGCCGGCGTGCTGCAGGCCGACGGCCAACTGGACCGCGCCGCCCTGCGCCGACTGGTGTTCGCCGACCCCGAACAGCGCCGCTGGCTGGAAGCGCTGCTGCATCCGCTGATCGGCCAGGAGATCGTCCAGGTGCTGGCGCGCGCCGAGTCGCCCTACGCCATCCTAGTGTCGCCGCTGCTGGTCGAATCCGGCCAGCAGCGCCTGACCCAGCGCGTGCTGGTGGTCGATACCCCGGTGGAGCTTCAGGTGCAGCGCACCATCGCCCGCGACCAGAGCAGCGAGGAGCAGGTGCGCGCGATTCTCCAGGCCCAGGCCAGCCGCGAGGAACGCCTGCGCCACGCTGACGACGTGCTGCTCAACGACCGCGACCTGGCCTGGCTGGATGCCGAGGTCGAACGCCTGCACACCTTCTACCTGACCCTGCGCGGAGGCCAGCCATGACCACCACAGTGCAATGCCCCACCTGCGGTGCGCCCGTCGAGTGGAAAACCGAAAATACCTGCCGCCCGTTCTGCAGCGAACGCTGCAAGCTGATCGACCTCGGCGCCTGGGCCGCCGAGGAGCACGCCATTCCCGGCGACCACCTGGAAGACGAACTGTTTAGCGGCGAGCTGCCGACCCGCCCGCACTAAGCAGCAGGCCCTGCGCCCAGCGCTCTTCAGGGCCGCATAAAGGCGTAATCGCGCTCGTCGTCGAGGTTGTCGGCGAGAAACTGCAGCTCGTGCGCCAGCTCCTGCGCATCGCGCAGCCCCCTGTTCTGCTCGACGACCTCCGCCAGCAGCGCGCGCAACGCCAGCAGGCGGTCGAAGCCCTGCGCCTCGGCGCCCTGCAGATCCGCCTCCAGGGCGATTCGGGCCCAACTGTGAATGCTCATGCGCGACTCCTCGATGGTTTGCTCCAGCATGGCGCGAAACCACGGCGCGGCATTGATCCGGATCAAGCGGCGCAGACGGATTCACTCGTCGCGCTCGTCCTCCTTCCACGGTGCCTGCAGGTAGCGACTGCGATTGAAGGTCTCCAGCCAGTCCGGGTAGAACACCACCAGCGCGGTGACCACGGTGCCGTTGATAAAGGCCTCGGGAAACATCACCAGCCACAGGTAGCCGGCGAAGTCGTCCAGCCAGGGCGGCATGGGGAACAGGCCGTCCAGCCACAGCAGGCCGAGACCGCCGAGCAGGGTCAGCAGGGTGGCCAGCGCCGCCGGGAAGAAACCGCAGAAGAAGATGTAGACGAACAGATTGCGCGGCTGCGCGCGCTCCACCCGCAGCGCGCACAGTTCGGTGACCAGCACCGGGATCAGCACCAGCAGCACGCCGTTGACGCCAAGCGCGGCCAGGTCCTGGCGGCCGATGGCGAGCAGGCCGAGTTGTGCCGCCAGGCCGGCCAGCACCGCCAGTGGCCAGTCCAGCAGCAGGGTCACCGCGGTCATGCCGATGAAGTGGTAGGACAACCCCGAGTCGAAATCGCGGCGCACCAGCCACAGCAGGAACAGCCCGAGCATGGTGCCGAACAGCAGATGCTGGCGGCGCAGGTCGCTGCACAGCTCCAGCCAGGGGGCCCGCCAGACGGCCCAGAGCAGCGCCGGCAGGTAGATCAGCCAGCCGGCCGCCAGGGTGGTGCCCGCCAGCAACTCCGCCGCGATCATGCCGCCGCCCCGCTTTCGTCGTCTCCGCGCATGCCATCCTCCGCTCGCTGCCGGGCAGTCTACACCGGCCGCTGGCGGCGGACGACTCGCGCTGGCAAGCCCCCCCGGCGCGGGGCTAAGCTAGGTTCATGGACGACTCCGATTACCTGCGTCTACTCACGCACCAAGCCGAACAAGCCAACGCCTTTCTCTCCAACGCCAAGAAGTGGGAGCGCGAGCGCTGGGTCTGCCAGCGCCTGCTGCAGGCGCTGAACGTCGCCCAGCGCAACGAGGATTTCAGCCCCAGCGGGCAGGAGCCGCCGGACGTGCTGTTTCGCGACGCCAACTTCGAGGTGTTCTTCGTCCTCGACGAGGGCCGCCGCCTCAACGACGAATGGCGCGCCGAGCTGGAACGCCGGCGCAGCGCCTTCTCCCTCAGCCAGCTGGTGCGCCGCGAAGCCCGCCCCAAGCGCATCCCCGCCAGCGAGCTGCAGGCGCGCCTGGCGCCCACCCTGCGCAAGAAGGCGCACAACTACCGCGAGCGCGGCATCGACCTGGGGGAACTGGACCTGATCGCCTTCGTCAGCCTCAAGCGCGCCGCGCTGGACTGCAACAGCCACTTCCCGCCACCCACCGAATACCTGCGCCAGGGCTGGCGCTCGCTGTCGCTGGTCGGCCCGCGTTTCGCCCGCGTGCTGTTCGCCCACCCGGACGCCCCGGATTTCCTGCGCCAGAACCTCGGCCGCAGCCTGCTGTTCGACATCGGAATCAGCCTGTGAGGTCGCTGCAGGAGCTGCTCGCCGAGGTGCCGCAGGTCGGCCGGGTACGCTGGATAGGCGTGCGCCCTGCCGCGCGCGCCGCCATGCTCGAGGTCGAGGCCGTGCAGGCCCGCCGCGAAGCCGGGCTGACCGGAGATCACAGCCGCCCGGGGCCGCGCAACGCGCGCCAGGTGACGCTGATCCAGTGGGAACACCTGGCGGTGATCGCCGCCCTGCTCGGCCACCAGGCGCCGCTGCCGCCCAGCGAGCTGCGGCGCAATATCGCCGTCGCCGGCATCAACCTGTTCAGCCTCAAGGGTCGGCGCTTTCGCATTGGCCAGGCGCTGCTGGAAACCACCGGCTGGTGCCAACCCTGCGCCAGGCTGGAGCAGCGCCTCGGCCGCGGCACCTTCCAGGCCATGCGCGGCCACGGCGGCATTACCGCGCGGGTGCTGGAAGGCGGCATCATCCGCCTGGACGATAGCGTGCAGGTGCTTGACCAGCCGGACAACGAGGCTCGCCAAGCCTGGCGGGCAAGCCTAGAATAGCCGCATTCGAGCAGAGGCCTCCCGATGACCAGCCGCCTGAGCCCCGACGACCAGCAAAAGGTCGATCACTACCTGAGTGCACCGCAACACCAGGTCGAGCGCCAGCCCTTCCGGGTCTGGCGCCTGCTGGCCATCATCCTCTGCGTGGTCGTCGGCCTCGGCCTGCTGAGCCGCTTCCTGAGTCGGTTGGTGCTATGAGCTGCCTCGCGCTCGCCCGATCGGACTCGCACCGTCTTTTTCAAAGCCTTGTGAGCATCATCCATGTCCCATCGCATCGTGATTGTCGGCGGCGGCGCCGGCGGTTTGGAGCTGGCCACCCGTCTGGGTAGAAAACTCGGCAAGAGCGGCGCGGCCCGCATCGTTCTGGTCGACGCCAATCTCACCCATATCTGGAAGCCCCTGCTACACGAAGTGGCCGCCGGCTCGCTGAATTCCTCGGAAGACGAGCTGAACTACGTGGCCCAGGCCAAGTGGAACAGTTTCGAGTTCCAGCTCGGCCGCATGAGCGGCCTGAATCGGGCTGCCAAGACCATCACCCTGGCACCGCCCCTGGACGACGACGGCCAGGTGCTGATGCCCGAGCGGCAGATCGCCTACGACAGCCTGGTGCTCGCCGTCGGCAGCACCACCAACGACTTCGGCACTCCCGGCGCGGCCGAGCACTGCCTGTTCCTCGACACCCGCGAGCAGGCCGAGCGCTTCCACCGGCGCATGCTCAGCCACTACCTGCGCGCCCACGCCAACGAGGGCGAGGACGGTGCGCAGATCAACATCGCCATAGTCGGCGCCGGCGCCACCGGCGTCGAACTGGCGGCGGAGCTGCACCATGCGGCGCAGCAGCTGGCGGCCTATGGGCTCAACCGCATCCGCCCGGAAAACATGCGCATCACCCTGATCGAGGCCGGCCCGCGGGTGCTGCCGGCACTGCCCGAGCGCATCGCCCGGCCGGTGCACCAGACCCTGGAAAAGCTCGGCGTCACCGTGCTCACCGGCGCCGCCGTCAGCGAGGTGCGCGCCGAGGGGCTGCAGACCGCCGACGGCAATTTCATCCCGGCCAGCCTCAAGGTCTGGGCCGCCGGCATCCGCGCCCCGGGCTTCCTCAAGGAGCTCGACGGCCTGGAGAGCAACCGCATCAACCAGCTGCAGGTGCGCCCGACCCTGCAGACCACCCTGGACGACGACGTGTTCGCCTTCGGCGACTGCGCCGCCTGCCCGCAGCCGGGCAGCGACGGCCGCAACGTGCCGCCGCGCGCCCAGGCCGCGCACCAGCAGGCCTCGCTGCTGGCCAAGTCGCTGCGCCTGAAGATCAGCGGCCAGCCGCTGCCGGAGTACCGCTACCGCGACTACGGCTCACTGATCTCGCTGTCGAGCTTCTCCGCGGTGGGCAACCTGATGGGCAACCTGACCGGCAGCGTGATGCTGGAAGGCTGGCTGGCGCGGGTGTTCTACGTGTCGCTCTACCGCATGCACCAGATGGCCCTGTACGGCCCGCTGCGCACCCTACTGCTGATGCTCAGCGACCGCATCGGCCGCAGCACCGAGCCGCGCCTGAAGCTGCACTGAAAACGGCCGCCATGCGGCCTTCCGATGCCCCTCTCCCGCCGGGAGAGGGGCGACCAGCACGCAGCCCGGATGAAATCCGGGGCAGGTATTCAGCGGCGAGAATGCCCCGCTGCAAAAGCCGACACGCAGAAACGACGAAGCCCGCACAAGGCGGGCTTCGTCGTTCTATATGGTGGGTCGTGTAGGATTCGAACCTACGACCAATTGGTTAAAAGCCAACTGCTCTACCAACTGAGCTAACGACCCAAATATGGTCGGGGTAGGGGGATTCGAACTCCCGACATCTTGCTCCCAAAGCAAGCGCGCTACCGGACTGCGCTATACCCCGTCTGGAATTTGGCTCCGCGACCTGGACTCGAACCAGGGACCCAATGATTAACAGTCATTTGCTCTACCGACTGAGCTATCGCGGAACTTCGGTATTCCATCTCTTCGGCGTTTCGGCTATTTGCTTTCCCGCTTCAGAGGCGCGCCATTTTACGTCGCAAAACTTCCCTGTCAACCCCCGCAAACTGCTTTTACGACAATGCTTTGCAGCGCGGCGATGGACTACTATATGTTTCATCGAACTGCGGCCCGACGCAGGACGCGCCAGCCGACGACTCCAGCCAGGACAGTCCATGAGCAACCAGGACACGCCCCCGATCAAGCCCAGCGTGGCGACGCTCGCCAGCCGCGGCATCCAGCCGCGCTTCGGCGAGCTGGTGCAGAGCTGCCGCAAGCTGGTGATGAATCGCCTGGCGGAGCACCTGAGCGGCGTGTTCGGCCAGGTCGACGACACCCTGTTCGAGTGCGCGGAAAAAGCCGAGAACAACAAGGTGCAGACCCTGTTCTTCGACAGCATGCGCGAGATTCGCCGCCAGCGGCCGCAGATCGAACGCAGCTACCACCAGAAGATCGCGCACAACTTCTCCGATTTCCTCGAAGGCAAGCTGCAGAACCAGGCGCCGGTCGAGCTCGACCCCGAGCAACTGGCCCTGGTGCAGAACGAGGACTACGAGGAAAGCCTGCAGGTGACCAACATGGTCAGCCGGGTCAAGGCGCGCTGCACCCAGCAACTATTCGCCCTGGAGCAGCGCCTGGCGCTGCTCAACAACGGCCAGAAGCTCGGCGAGGACAGCAACCCCTTCGGCCCACAGGCCATCGCCCAGGCCTTCCGCGAAGCCCTGGCGCCCTGCCCCTTCCCGCTGCAGATCAAGACCATCCTCTACATGCTCTTCGATCGCCACGTGATGCAGAGCCTGGATGCCCTGTACAACGCGCTCAACCAGCGCCTGATCGACGCCGGCGTGCTGCCCAACCTCAAGTACAGCGCCCAGCTCAACCCCAGCGTCAGCCGCCCGGAGCCGAACAAGGCCGAAACGACCCCCGAGCACCAGGCGCCCGCCCAGGGCCCGCCTGGCGCCCCGGCGGCCGAACCGGCGCTGCTCGACCTGGACCTCAGCGCGCCACCACCGAGCGACCCCACGGCGCTGTTCAGCGGCCTGTCCAGCCTGCTCGGCGAACACCGCCAGAGCCATCCGGACGAACCGCTGCTGGGCGGCACACGCAGTATCGTCAGCTTCTCGCCGCGCGGTGCCAGCCGCACCTACAGCGCCAACGAGCTGCTCGCCGCGCTCAACCGCATGCAGCAGCAGTCGGCCCACGACCTGGCCCAGCGCCTGCAGCGGCCGCAGCAGGTGGAAGGGCTCAAGGCCGACCTGCAGCAGCAACTGGAGGCGCACAGCAGTCTGCCCGGCGACAGCAAGGTGTCCGACCAGGAAGCCGACGTGATCGACCTGGTGGGCATGCTGTTCGACTTCATCCTCGATGACGAGAACCTGCCGGACAGCTGCAAGACCGCGCTGTCGCACCTGCACACGCCCTACCTGAAGATCGCCCTGCAGGACAAGGCGCTGTTCACCCAGCACCACCACCCGGCGCGCCGCCTGCTCAACGCCATGGCCCAGGCCGGCGTGCTCTACGGCAACGAGGGCGACGAACGTGGCCTGCTGGCGAAGATGCAGTGGGTGGTCGAACGGGTGATCCACGGCTTCAGCGGCGACCTGGCGCTGTTCGACAGCCTGATCGACGAGTTCAACGAGTACGTCGAGACCCTGCGCCACAAGGTGGAGCTGCGCGAGCGCCGCGCGGTCGAGGCGGCCAAGGGTCGCGACCGCCTGCTCGGCGCCCGCGAACAGGCGCTGGAAGTGATCCAGCGCAGCGTCGCCAAGCGCGACCTGCCGGCGATCATCCGCAACTTCCTCGAGTTGACCTGGGCCGACGTGCTGGTCTTCGTCCTGCTGCGCCACGGCGACGCCAGCGCGGAATGGCGGCGCCACTGCGAGGTCGCCGAGCAGCTGGCCTGGAGCGGCGTGCCGCTGGGCGAGGCCGACCTGCACCGCCTGCAGGAGCTGCGCGTGCCGCTGCTCAGCGACCTGCGCAAGGGCCTGGAACTGCTCGGCGGCTATCACGAGGACGGCATCCGTCGTCTGCTGCAGGATCTGGTGGCCTGCCAGCACGCGGTGCAGGCCAAGCAGCCGCAGCTGGCCGCCCAACTCAAGCCGAGCCTGCCGGAGAGCCCGCTCGGCGCTATGCTCGGCGAGGACGCCGACCTCGCCCGTCAGGCGCCGCCGCGCACCAAGCTGTCGGCGCGCGCCCAAGCGCTGGCCAAGGAACTGGCCAGCATCGAGTTCGGCACCTGGTTCGAGTTCGTCAACGGCGAGCAGAGCCGCGTGCTCAAGCTGTCCTGGTTCAGCCCCACCACCCACAACTACATGTTCGTCGACAACAGCGGCCAGCGCGTGGCGATCAAACCCCTGACCCTGCTGGCCAGCGAGATGGAACAGGGCCTGGCCCGCATCGTCGCCCCCGAACGCGCGGCACCGCTGATGGATCGCGCCCTGACTGCCATCTACCGTGTGCTGCAGCGCTTTACCGGGCGCACGGCCGAACCCCGCTGAGGAATTTCCATGGAAGAGCGTCGCCAACACAGCCGCCATGGCACCGAGTTGCAGCTGGAGGTCTTCGACCTGAACAGCGGCCAGCGCCTGGGCCGCATCGTCGACCTGTCCGCCGACGGCTTCATGCTGTTCAGCGACACCCCGCACACCGCGGACGCGGTGCTGCAATGTCGCCTGGTGTGCAGCGCCGGCACGCAGGTTCTGCCGGAGGTGCGCCTGGGCGCCGACTGCCTGTGGAGCCGCCCCGGCGCCGACGGCCAGCACTGCTGGGCGGGCTTTCATATCATCGACCTGGCCGAAGATCAGGCCAGAGCGCTGGAAATCCTGCTGGCCAGGCTCTGACCCCCATCTCCCAGGGCAACCGGTGCGCACGGCAGCCTGGGTCGCCAACGAAAAACGGAGCCCGCAGGCTCCGTTTTTTTCATCTGGCGAAAAGTTATTGCGCCAGCTTCTTGTAGCGCACCCGGTGCGGCTGCGCGGCGGCGTCGCCCAGGCGTTTCTTGCGGTCGGCTTCGAACTCGCTGTAGTTGCCCTCGAAGAAGTTGACCTTGCCGTCGTCCTCGTAGGAGAGGATGTGGGTGGCGATACGGTCGAGGAACCAGCGATCGTGGGAGATCACCACCGCGGCGCCGGGGAAGTCCAGCAGCGCCTCTTCCAGGGCGCGCAGGGTTTCCACGTCGAGGTCGTTGGACGGTTCGTCGAGCAGCAGCACGTTGCCGCCCTGCTTCAGGGTCAGAGCCATGTGCAGACGACCGCGCTCACCGCCGGAGAGGTCCTTGACGAACTTCTGCTGGTCGGCGCCCTTGAAGTTGAAGCGGCCGACGTAGCCGCGCGACGGCACCTCGTAGTTGCCCACCTTGATCATGTCGAAGCCGTCGGAAATCTGCTCCCACACGGTCTTGCTGCCGTCGAGCAGGTCGCGGCTCTGCTCGACGCTGGCGATCTGCACGGTTTCGCCGATCTCGATGCTGCCGGAATCGGGCTGTTCCTTGCCGGTGATCATGCGCAGCAGGGTCGACTTGCCCGCGCCGTTGCCGCCGATCACGCCGACGATGGCGCCTTTGGGGATGCTGAAGGACAGGTCGTCGATCAATACGCGATCGCCGAAGGATTTCGACACGTTATGGAAATCGATGACCTTGTCGCCCAGGCGCGGGCCGGCCGGGATGTAGATCTCGTTGGTCTCGCTGCGCTTCTGGAATTCCTGCGACTGCATTTCCTCGAAACGCTGCAGGCGCGCCTTGGACTTGGCCTGACGCGCCTTGGCGCCCTGGCGCACCCATTCCAGTTCGGCCTTCATCGCCTTGGCGTGCGACGCCTCGGCCTTGGCTTCCTGGGCCAGGCGGTTGGCCTTGGATTCCAGCCAGCCGGAGTAGTTGCCCTCGTAGGGGATGCCGTGGCCGCGGTCGAGTTCGAGGATCCAGCCGGCGACGTTGTCGAGGAAGTAACGGTCGTGGGTAATCGCTACCACGGTGCCGGGGAAGTCGTGCAGGAAGCGCTCCAGCCAGGCTACCGAGTCGGCGTCCAGGTGGTTGGTCGGTTCGTCCAGCAGCAGCATGTCGGGCGCCGACAGCAGCAGGCGGCACAGCGCAACGCGGCGCTTCTCGCCGCCGGACAGGTGTTCGATCTTGGCCTCCCATGGCGGCAGGCGCAGGGCGTCGGCAGCGACTTCCAGCTGGCGCTCCAGGTTGTGGCCGTCGGAGGCCTGCAGAATCGCCTCCAGCTTGGCCTGCTCGGCGGCCAGGGCGTCGAAGTCGGCGTCCGGCTCGGCGTAGGCGGCGTACACCTCGTCGAGGCGGGCCTGGGCCTGCTTGATCTCGCCCACGGCCTCTTCGACTATGTCGCGCACGCTCTTGTTCGGGTCGAGCTGCGGCTCCTGCGGCAGGTAGCCGACCTTGATCCCCGGCATCGGGCGGGCTTCGCCGTCGATCTCGGTGTCGACGCCGGCCATGATGCGCAACAGGGTCGACTTACCGGCGCCGTTGAGGCCGAGCACGCCGATCTTGGCGCCGGGGAAGAACGACAGGGAGATGTCCTTGAGGATTTCACGCTTCGGCGGGACGACCTTGCTGACCCGATGCATGCTGTAGACGTACTGAGCCATGGAGAACCTGACTGGTGAGAATGGGGTGAAAACGGCGCGTCGCGGCGCGCAGTGCAGAGACCTTAGCCCCTGCCGGGACGCACGCCAAGTGCCGAACGGATGGCTGGCCATGCGCGCGCGGCGCAAAGCTACCGGAATGCGCGAGGCAGGGCAAACCTACGCTCGTCGGCTCAGCTGGCACTTGGCCACATTTGCAGGCATGCTAGCCGGCTCGCGCGAGCGCAGGCCTGCTCGCGCGCCCGACACTCCGCAGTAGCTGCAGGTTCAGAACCTGTTCAAAGTCTGCTGCGCGTCGGCACTGCTGCGTTAAAAACAGGCTCGGAATGCTCATTTACAGCTCGTAAACTCCGCTTCCTCGCCTGTTTTTGCCTTGCATTGCTCTAGCTCGCGAGACTTTTGAACAGGTTCTAAGACGTGTCGACGCCTTCATCACCACCCTCGTCGCCTCAGGGAGAGTCGCACGCACCGCGCCGCCGCGAATCGCTCAAGCGCGTCCTGGTGGTGCTGGTGCTGGCCATGCTCGGGCTGCTGGCCTGGCAGCTGCTGCAGGAATACCGCCAGCTGCTGGACAACCAGCGGCAGTTGAGCCGCAGCTACAGCGAACAACTGGCCAAGCACCTGGGCCTGAACATGCGCCTCAAGGCCCAGGCCGGCCAGGCCATGCTGCAGAGCAGCGAACCCCGTAGCGTCAGCGCGGACGGGCTGGCCGCGCAGCTCAAGCCGCTGCGCGGCATCTTCCCGACCCTGGCCAGCCTGGCGTGGCTCGACGGCCATGGCCAACTGCTGGCCGACAGCGCCGGCGAGACCGCCGACCTGAGCTTCATCCGCAGCCTGCAGCAACGCAGCGGCGGCGCGCCCTACCACTTCGCCTTCAGCGCCCACGACGGCGGCGCGCTGTACCTGCTGCTGCGCCAGCCCGACGGCAGCGCGCGAGTGCTGCGCATGAGCGTGCGCGCGCTGCGCGGCTGGCTGCGCGAGCAGCACCAGAGCGAACACGCCTGGCTGCTCGAAGACCTGCAGAGCCGGCGGGTGATCGCCCGTGCCGACGCCCTGCAACAGGGCAGCCTGGTCGCCCCGGTCACCGCCGAGGAGCAGGCGCAGAGCCTGCAGCTGATCCCCTTAGACGGCAGCGACTGGCAGCTGCGCGCGCTGTTCGACGCCGATCGCGCCGGCAGCCAGTTGATGCCGGCCCTGGCCGGCAAGTTTCTGCTGTTCACCCTGTGCAGCCTGCTCACCCTGCTCGCCCTGTACGGCCTGCAGCGCGAACAGCGCAGCCTGCAGCGGCTCAACGCCGAATCGCGGCGCTCGCTGCGCCAGGCCGCCAGCGCCCTCGGCGCGGTGGAGGAACGCATCCTGGTGACCCAGGCCGACGGCAAGCTGCGCTACCTCAACCCGCAGGCCGAGGCGCTGTTCGGCCAGAGCAGCCAGGCGGTGTGGGATCGCCACCTGCTGGAGCTGCTGCCCGACCTCGATCCGCTGCTGCTCAACAGCCCGCAACAGACCAGCGACCTGGGCCCGGAGCTGGTACGGGTGGTGCAGCAGGGCCGCGCGCGCCTGTTCGCCGTGACCCGCAGCGACATCAGCGAGGGCGGCCGCCAGGCCGGTTACGTCTGGGTGCTGCGTGACGTCACCGACGAGCAGCAGGCGATGCGCGTGCTGCAGGAAACCCGGCGACGCTACCAGGACATCTTCGAAGGCACCGGCGTGGCCCTGTGCGTGCTCGACCTGGCCGGCCTGCGCAGCTTCCTCCTGCAACACAAGCTGCGCGACAGCGCGAGCCTGGACCGCTGGCTGCAGGCCGACGCCGGGCACCAGCGGCAGCTGCTGCAACAGCTGCGCATCACCGAGGCCAATCAGGTGGCGCTCAACCTGCTCGGGGTCAGGTCCACCGAGCAGGCCTGGCAGCAGCTGATCGACTGCGGCCCGCTGCAGCCGGACGACCTGCGCTACAAGCTGGCGGTGGCCGTACTGGAGGGCCCCAACCTGGTCGAGCTGGAGACCCAGCTGGTCACCGCCCAGGGCCTGCAACGCCATGTCTGGCTGGTGCTGCGTCTGCCGGAGATGATCCAGGACTACCAGGCGGTGACCCTGAGCATCGGCGACATCACCAGCCGCAAACGCATCGAGCTGTCGCTGATCGAACGCGAGCGCTTCTGGTCCGAGGTGGTCCGCTCGGTGCCCGACCTGCTCTACGTGCACGACATGCAGAACAAGCAGGTGCTGTTCAGCAACCACAGCCTCGGCCTGCAGCTGGGCTACAGCGTCGGCGAACTCAAGGCGATGGCCGGGGAATTCTGGGAGCAGGTGCTGCACCCGGACGACAGCGATTACTACTGGCGCATCCGCAATCTGCAGAAGGTTATCGGCGACGGCCTGCTGCTCGAATCGGTGCTGCGCTGGCGCCACCGCGACGGCCAGTGGCGCTGGTTCAGCATCCGCGAACAGGCCCTGGCGCGCGATCCGCGCGGCCGGGTCAGCCGCCTGATCGGCGTGGCCAAGGACATCACCGAACAGATCGAGCGCAACCAGTCGCTGCGCGACAGCGAGCAGCGCTACCGCCTGCTGGCGGAAAGCATCAGTGACGTGATCTTCTCCACCGACGACAGCCTGGCGCTGAACTACGTCAGCCCCTCGGTGGAGCCTGTGCTGGGCTACTCGGTCGACTGGGTGATGGCCAACAGCTTCTCCAGCCTGGCGGCCAACCCCCAGCAATTGAACGGCCTCAACCTGCTGCTCGAACGCATCCGCGACGCCCTCGGCGACCGCCCCCGCCTCGACCGCCTGCGCGAGGAGCTGCCGGACCAGCTGTTCGTCTTCGACTGCCTGCGCGCCGACGGCCACAAGATCCCGGTGGAACTGCGCCTGGTGCTGATGTGGGACGAGAACGGCCGCTTCGAGGGCATCCTCGGCGTCGGCCGCGACATCAGCCAACAGCGCCGCGCGGAGAAGGACCTGCGCATGGCCGCCACGGTGTTCGAGCACTCCACCGCGGCCATTCTGGTCACCGACCCGGCCGGCTACATCGTCCAGGTCAACAAGGCCTTCAGCCGGGTCAGCGGCTACTCCGCCGGCCAGGTGCTCGACCAGCTGCCCGGCATGCTCACCGCCGACCGCCAGCAGGCGACGCACCTGCAGTACATCCTCGGCCAGCTCAACCAGCGCGGCAGCTGGGAGGGCGAAGTGTGGCTCAAGCGCAAGGGCGGCGAGAACTTCCCGGCCTGGGTCGGCATCACCGCGGTGCACGACGAGGAAGGCGACCTGGTCAGCTACGTGTGCTTCTTCAGCGACATCAGCGAACGCAAGGCCAGCGAGCAGCGCATCCATCGCCTGGCCTACTACGACGCCCTCACCCACCTGCCCAACCGCACCCTGTTCCAGGACCGCCTGCACAGCGCCCTGCAGCATGCCGAGCGGCACGACGAGTGGGTGGTGCTGATGTTCCTCGACCTCGACCGCTTCAAGCCGATCAACGACTCGCTCGGCCACGCCGCCGGCGACCGCATGCTCAAGGACGTGGCCATCCGCCTGTCGGCCTGCGTCGATGGCGACGACACCGTGGCGCGCATGGGCGGCGACGAATTCACCCTGCTGCTGCAGCCGCGCGCCACCCGCGAGGGCGCACTGAACCGGGCGATCCACGTCGCCGAGCAGATCCTCTCCAGCCTGGCGCGGCCCTTCGTCCTCGAGGGCCGCGAGTTCTTCGTCACCGCCAGCATCGGCATCGCCCTGGCGCCGCAGGACGGCGAGGAACTCAGTCAGCTGATGAAGAACGCTGACACCGCCATGTACCACGCCAAGGAGCGCGGCAAGAACAACTTCCAGTTCTACCAGGCGGACATGAACGCCAGCGCCCTGGAGCGTCTGGAACTGGAGAGCGACCTGCGCCACGCCCAGGAACAGGGCCAGTTCGTCCTGCACTACCAGCCGCAGTTCTCCGGCGACGGCCGGCGCCTGACCGGGGTCGAGGCGCTGCTGCGCTGGAACCATCCGCGCCGCGGCCTGGTGCCGCCGGACGAATTCATTCCGGTGCTGGAAGAACTCGGCCTGGTGGTGCAGGTCGGCGACTGGGTGCTGGACGAGGCCTGCCGCCAGCTCAAGGCCTGGCACGAGGAGAAGATCCGCATCCCGAAGATCTCGGTCAACCTGTCGGCGCGCCAGTTCGCCGAGGGCGACCTGCACACCCGCATCGCCGCCATCCTCGCCGGCAGCGGCATCCCGCCGGCCTGCCTGGAGCTGGAGCTGACCGAGAGCATCCTGATGCGCGACGTGGCCAGCGCCATGCAGACCCTGGCCGACCTCAAGCGCCTCGGCCTGTGCATCGCGGTGGACGACTTCGGTACCGGCTACAGCTCGCTCAACTACCTCAAGCAGTTCCCCATCGACGTACTGAAGATCGACCGCAGCTTCGTCGACGGCCTGCCCGAGGGCGAGCAGGACGCGCAGATCGCCCGCGCCATCATCGCCATGGCCCACAGCCTGAACCTGGCGGTGATCGCCGAGGGTGTGGAAACCCAGGCGCAGCTCGACTTCCTGCGCATGCACGAGTGCGACGAAGTACAGGGCTACCTGCTCGGCCGACCGATGCGGGCGCAGCAGTTCAGCGCCCAGTTCGGCAATACGGCGCTGTTTATCCTGAGCTAAACGCAACCCTGGGATGGGTTAGCCGCCAAGGAGGTATGGGCCAGGAGCGCATGTTCTGCGTGGCGCCCCATCGCGGCGCCTGGCAGCTCTGTCGTATCAGGACAAATGCACCCGCCGCTAACCCAACCTACAGCCCGCCGCTGACGCCCAGGCTGATCCCCAGCGCGGTGGCCAGGGAGAACGGCAGCAGCAGGGTATCGAGCAGCGCGCTGGCCGGCAGGTCCAGCCCCGGGTAACGCGGCGCCTCGGCGCCGAAGCGGTCCAGCGGGCAGCACCCCCCATTGATGGCATACCAGTCCAGCCGCGTGCCGGCATAGACCACCGGCGCATCGACCTTGGCCGCATCCAGGGTGCGCACCGTGGCGCAGCCGGTCAGGCTCAGCAACGCCAGAGCGAAGGCGCTCAGGCGCAGGGCGCTAGTCATCCGACACCAGGTGATGCTCGCCCCAGCGCGGCAGCATGTCCTGGGGTATGCCCAGACAGTTGAGGATGCGCGCGACGACGAAGTCCACCAGATCGTCGAGGGTCTGCGGCTGGTGATAGAAACCGGGCGAGGCCGGCAATATGGTCACGCCCAGGTTCGACAGCTTGAGCATGTTCTCCAGGTGGATGCTCGAATACGGCGCCTCGCGCGGTACCAGGATCAGCTGGCGACGCTCCTTCAGCGCCACGTCGGCGGCGCGTTCGATCAGGTTATTGCAGGCGCCGCTGGCGATGGCCGACAGGGTGCCGGTGCTGCACGGCACCACCACCATGGCGGTCGGCGCACCGGAGCCGGAGGCCGCCGGCGCCAGCCAGTCTTCCTTGCCGTAGACGCGGATCTGCCCCGGCGCGGCGCCGGTGTACTCGGTGAGGAACTGGGCCATGGCCTGCGGCTTGGCCGGCAGCGCCACATCGGTCTCGGTGGCCATCACCAGCTGCGCGGCCTTGGAGATCAGAAAGTGCACCTCGCGCTCCTCCTGCACCAGGCAGTCGAGCAGGCGCAGGCCGTATTGCGCGCCGGAGGCGCCGGTCATCGCCAGGGTGATGCGTTCGGGGCCTGACATCTATCCCTCCAGGGCCTTGGCCAGTTTGCCGTGCAGGCCGCCGAAGCCGCCGTTGCTCATGATCACCACCTGGGTGCCGGGGCGCACCAATGCTTTGACCCCGTCGATGATCGACTCCAGCGAGTCGCATACGCGGGTCGGGTTACGCGCCTGCGCCACGCTGGCGGCCAGATCCCAGCCCAGGTTCGGCGGCGCGTACCAGAACACCGCGTCGGCCTGCTCGGCGGACTCGGCCAGGCCGTCGCGATGGGCACCGAGCTTCATCGAGTTGGAGCGCGGCTCGATCACCGCGATCACCTGGGTCTCGTCCCCCACGCGCTTGCGCAGGCCGTCGAGGGTGGTGGCGATGGCGGTCGGGTGGTGGGCGAAGTCGTCGAAGACGGTCACGCCACCCACTTCGGCGACTTTCTCCATGCGCCGCTTGGCGTTGACGAACCGGCCCAGCGCCTCGATACCCAGCGCCGGCACCACGCCGACGTGACGTGCCGCGGCCAATACAGCCAGGGCATTGGCGACGTTGTGCTGGCCGGTCAGTTGCCAATCCACCACGCCCTCGGCCTTGCCATCGAAGCTCACCTCGAAGCGCGAACCGTCGGCGGCGAGCAGGCGCGCCTGCCACTGGCCGCCTTCGCCCGTGGTCTGCACCGGCGTCCAGCAGCCCATCTCGATCACCCGCGCCAGCGCGCTTTCACCGGCCGGATAGATCACCAGCCCCTCGCCGGGAATGGTCCGCACCAGATGATGGAACTGCCGTTCGATGGCTGCCAGATCCGGGAAGATATCCGCGTGATCGTATTCCAGGTTATTGAGGATGGCGGTACGCGGGCGGTAATGGACGAACTTGCTGCGCTTGTCGAAGAAGGCGCTGTCGTATTCGTCGGCCTCGACCACGAAGAACGGCGTGCCGCCCAGGCGCGCGGAGATGCCGAAGTTCTGCGGCACGCCGCCGATCAAAAAGCCCGGGCTCATGCCGGCATGCTCCAGCACCCAGGCCAGCATGCTCGAACTGCTGGTCTTGCCGTGGGTGCCGGCCACCGCCAGCACCCAGCGCCCCTGCAGCACGTGATCGGCCAGCCACTGCGGGCCGGAGACGTAGGGCAGGCCCTGGTTCAGCACATATTCCACCGCCGGATTGCCGCGGCTCATGGCATTGCCCACCACTACCAGATCGGGCGCCGGCTGCAGGTGCGCCGGATCGTACCCCTGCATCAATTCGATGCCCTGGGCTTCGAGTTGGGTGCTCATGGGCGGGTAGACGTTGGCGTCGGAGCCGGTGACGCGGTGGCCGAGTTCCTTGGCCAGAACGGCCAGCGAGCCCATAAAGGTGCCGCAGATGCCGAGAATATGGATATGCATGAATGCCCTCTGGAGATGGCCACACCGGGCCTGGACGCGATGGCGGCAGGTTAGCACAGCGCCCGCCGGGCGACTGCTGCGCCCTGTTCAGACCGAGGCGCGAAGACCAAGTTGCTCCGCAGCGAAAAATCAAACGCTTGCTTGGATTGCGCTTTCAACTGGCTTTGAGGCAGCATCACCTGGCCTGCTGGCACAACAGCTGCATCGTCACTCCAGTCCAACCACAGAAGTCGAGGCCCGCCATGCGCATCGTCCAAGCCACCCTGGAGCACCTGGACCTGCTGACCCCGCTGTTCGTCAAATACCGCGAGTTCTACAACGAACTGCCCTTCCCCGAGTCGTCGCGCAAGTTCCTCGAAAAGCGCCTGCGCCGCAAGGAATCGGTGATCTACCTGGCGCTGGCCGACGACGAGGACAAGCTGCTCGGCTTCTGCCAGCTCTACCCCAGCTACTCCTCGCTGTCGCTCAAGCGCGTGTGGATTCTCAACGACATCTATGTCGCCGAGGACGCCCGCCGCCAACTGGTGGCCGACCGCCTGCTGCAGACCGCGAAGAAGATGGCCAAGGACACCAACGCCGTGCGCATGCGCGTGGCCACCAGCCGCGACAACGAGGTGGCGCAGAAGGTCTACGAGTCCATCGGCTTCGTCGAGGACGAGCAGTTCAAGAACTACGTGCTGCCGATCAACGCCGACTGAGCCACCTCAGCCCAGGCTGAGCAGCAGCCCCAGCAGCAGCGGCAGGGCAAACAGCCCCAGCAACGCCAGGCGCGCCGGGCGCAGCGGCGGACGCGAACGCCGCGCGCTGCGGCGGCGTTCGAGCGGCTGCTGCAACGCCTGCTGCAACTCCGACAGCGCCTCGAAACGCGCCTGCGGCTGCGGCGCGAGGGCGCGCGCCAGCACACCATCCCAGCCCGGCGGAATGCGCACGGAGAAATGCGCCAGCGGCACGTAGCAATGGCCGGGGCCGACCTCGCTGCGCGCCACCTCCGGCCATTGCCCGCACAGCAGCCAGTAGGCCAGCGCCGCCAGCGCCAATTGATCGGCGCGGCCATCCACCGCCCGCCCAGCGCGCAGTTCCGGCGCCAGCGGCACCGCTTGTGCCGGCAGCGGCTGGCGCGCCACGCCCGGCAGAATGGCGGCGTGTTCCGCCAGCAACAGCAACCGCCCGTCGTCGCCGAGCAGGATCTGCCTGGGGTTCAGCCACAGCCCCTGCATGCCGCGGCGCTGCAGCGCGCGCACGGCGCCGATCAGTTGCGTCAGCAGGGTCAACAGGGTCTGCGCATCCGGCGCGCCATGAGCCGCCGCCCAATCCACCAGGCTACGCATGCCGGGCGGCGGCGCGGCCAGCGCCAGGTAGGCATGGCTGCGCGCGCGCAGCGGCGACAGCACCTGCGCCAGGGCGCGCTGCGGGCTGCGGCGCAGGGCCCATTCGCGCTGCCAGAAAGCCTCGTCGGCGTCTCGCTCGGCGAACCACAGCAGCGCCTCGCGCCCGGCCTCGTCGCGAGCCAGGAACAACCGGCCCGGCGGGCCGTAGGGGCAGCCGCGCAGCAGCGTCCAGCCGTCGACCTGCAGGCCGGGTGCGACATCGACCAGCGCCGTACGCTGCGGCGTCACCGGCGTCGGCGGCAAGCCGCCACCGGCCCCCGGACAGAGCAGCACCGCCGCCCCCGGCGCCTGCAGCAGCGGTCGCAGTGCCTGACCCAGGCCCGCGCCGTCTAGCGTCCCGACGCCCTGGCACAGCGGCTGCAGGTCGCCGACTGCGAGCAGCGGCTGCGGCGCCAGCAGCAACAGCTCGTCCGTGCGCAGCGTCAGGCCGTGCTGCACCAGCGCCAGCTCGGCCTGAGCGCCCAGGGCCATGCCGTCGCGGCCGACCAGCGTCTGCACGCCGGCGCCGTGCACGCGCGCCAGGCCGATGCTGCCGGCCTGGAGGAACTGCAACGCGTCGCCCTGCACCAGCAGCAGTCCGGCATACAGCTCGGCGATGCCCTCCCCGGCCTGACGCCGGCGAAACAGCTGCAGGTTGAGCGCCGCCAGCACCTGGCGCGCGGCCTGGGTCTCGCTCCAGCCCTCCGGCGTGCAGCGGTAGTCGGCGAACAGGGCATCGAGATGCTGCTCCAGGCTTTGCACCACATCGGGGCAATGGCGCGCCCAAAGCAGCGCCACCAGCAGCAGCGGCGGCCGCCCCTGGCGTCCGGCCAGCCACATGGCCCGGGCCCGCGCCGCCTGCTGCGGCAAGTCCAGCCCGGCACCGAGGGCCAGGCTGAGCGTGGGGTGTTCGAGCAGTTGCAGCGTCATGGCCGGCCCTCCTGCGCAAGCAGCATCCTGCCCGGTCGTTGCAGGCTTTATGCCGACTTGTGGCAGGCGCCCGCGCCGCTTAAGGTGGCCGCATCTTCTCTGCGAGCCTTTCAGCATGTGGTCCTTCAAGGCCTGGCGCCGCCAACGCACCCTCGAACGCAACCCGATCGATCCGGCCCACTGGGCCGAGGTGCGCCGTCGCCTGCCGATCCTCGACGGCCTGGACGAGGCGGAATTGCAGCGCCTGCGCGAGCGCGCCGCGCTGTTTCTCGCCAGCAAGCGCCTGACCGCCCTGCCCGGCGTCGAGCTGGGCGCGGTCGAGCGCCTGCTGCTGGCCGCGCAGGCACAGCTGCCGCTGCTGCACCTGGGCGAGCAGGACTGGTACCGCGGCTTTCACGAGATCGTGCTGTACCCCGACGACTTCCTCAGCCCGCAGCGCCACCGCGACGCCGCCGGGGTCGAGCACGAATGGGACGACGCCCGCAGCGGCGAGGCCTGGCAGCAGGGCCCGGTGATACTCGCCTGGCCCGGGGTCGAGGCCAGTGGCGGCTGGGAGGGCTACAACCTGGTGATCCACGAACTGGCGCACAAGCTGGACATGCTCGACGGCGGCGCCAACGGCCTGCCGCCGCTGCACCGCGACATGCGCGTTCAGGACTGGGCGCAGGCCATGCAGAGTGCCTTCGACGCGCTCAACGCCGAACTGGACGCCGATCCCGACGCCGAAACCGCCATCGATCCCTACGCCGCGGAAGACCCGGCGGAGTTCTTCGCGGTGACCAGCGAATACTTCTTCAGCGCCCCGGACCTGCTGGCCGAAGCCTTCCCTGCGGTTTACCGACAACTGGCGCTGTTCTACCGCCAGGACAGCCTGGCCCGCCTGCAGCGGCTGCAGGCCGAGCACCCCGACTACCGGATGGCGACAAACGCGACCAATGGCTGAGTAAGCCGGCGTAGTCACCCCGTGCGAATGTGCCTATAATCCGCCCCACTTTTTTGGCCCTCCCTGGGAGTTCCCCCATGAGCTACAGCAAGATCCCGGCTGGCAAAGACCTGCCGA
>MTEU01004913.1_pt1 | contig 51037 bp, 54 predicted proteins | sample 1042701 | NCBI WGS metagenome assembly MTEU01 (sample SAMN06185813, study PRJNA358809) | soil metagenome | isolation source: naturally attenuated soil | place: India | collected 2015-05-23
ATCACGATGGTGTTGATCATGGGGGTCGTCGTCGGATATCTCATCCTCGGCACGATGCGCACCGGCCAGGATCTATCCAGTGCGATGAAGAGCCAACTGAATCAACAGCAGTATCGCCGCTAAGGCGGAAACACCAACTTTCCAACGAAAAGGAGCAATCTCATGAATCAAATGCGCACTACCCGCCATGGCTCTACTCGCAACCTCCGCCGGCAACAGGGGGGCTTCACCCTGGTGGAGCTACTCATCGCCGCCGTGTTGCTGGCTCTCGCCATTGCTGGCATCTACAAGGGTGTCGCCGATTACATGTCCAACGACCGCGCGAATCGCGAGATGAAGGAGCTGCCGGCCATCATCACGGCGATCCAACAGAAGTATGCGCAACGTCAGAACTACGCCGGAGCCACTACGGCGGGTCTGATCAACCTGGGCGTGTTTCCGCAGTCGTGGGTCAACGGGAACACCGTACAGAACCGTTGGGGCGGAACGGTCACCGTGGGAACTACGACGCTTGTGTCGGCAAACGATGCCCTCACGCTGACCTTCACGCAAGTTCCTCAAGCTGAGTGCACGGACGTCATTCCGGGTCTCGAGCAGAGTGTCCGTGTTGTCACGGTGGGAGGCACCTCGGTCAAGGACAACAATGCCCAGACCGACCTGACAGCACTCGGTACAGCTTGCCGCGCCGGCGGAACCTCGAACAGCATCGTCTACACCATTGGCAAGGCCTAAACCGGCCCAGCCATTGATCAGGAGAAGGGATTGTGATGAACGGCGATATTCCCATCGACGAGATGCTGTGGGTGGAAGCTTCCAGCTTTCGCGACTGGCATGTCGATCTCGACGACGTTGGAAAGACGGTGGTGTTTCGTCCGCAAAGGGATGGTGAGGCGACCGCCCAGTCGGTGCCGTCCAAGGTCCCGCCGTCGATGCTGCCTGTGTGCCATGCTATCGCCCAAGCCCTCGGGGAAGCGGTTGGCGACAGTGCCGTCAAGAGCCTGTCATTTCCAGTTGGCCCTCTCTTCTTCCGCGGGGAGCGAATTCGGCCGGGAAGGTATGCACTGCGGCTGTCACCGAAGGTCGTGCAGAATCTTGGCGAGCTGAAGCTGGGGGCCGAGGCTTCTCAACTCCTACTCGATGAGAGTTTCCGCAAGGGCGGCCTGATTCTGATTGCCGGAGACACCGGCTCGGGGAAGACAACGACAGCGTATGCAACAGTCAAGGAACGCTTGGCCCGTTACGGAGGCTATTGCTTGACAGTCGAAAGCCCCGTCGAAAAGGAGCTGGAGGGCTTCCATGGAGAAGGCTACTGCGAGCAAGTTGACGCCACGAATACGGGCTTCAAATCCGAGGTGGCCAGTGCGATGCGCAAGTTCCCAGCGGAAACCCGCTCGATGTTCTTCTTCGGGGAAGTGCTCGATGAAGAGGCCGCCGCCGAGTTGGCCCGACTGATCGGGCGAGGCCACCTCGTCATCACGACAATCCATTCTGCAACAATGGAACAGGCGATTGAGATGCTGATCGCATTTGCCGAGCGCGGTGGGGAAACTTACGCACGCAGCCTCATTGGCCAGAACCTGCGCGCTGTGGTCCATCAGAAGCTCGAGAACCAGCGTGCCATGGTCCGATGCCTGCGTGTTACCCCAGAGGTGGCGAACATTATCTCGGATTCGTCGGCGGACCTTAAAACGCTAGCGACGGCGATCGATCAGCAGCGGCGGCAGGCAAGCAATCAACTGCTTGGGCGGGCCGCCTTCCAATCCCAGATGCGCCCGTAAGGGAACACCATGCAACGCCAAAGATCGCGCCGCCGCTCGCCATCGCGAAGCGGCCAGGGTGGTTTCACCATCATCGAGATGCTGATCGCGTCGACGTTGCTCGCTATTGGGCTGTCCGCAGGGTTGTGGGCAGCCCGCCAAGAGGCGCTCGCCGATGCTTTCAAGGCGCAAGGTGAAACGCTCAAGGCCATCGGTAATGCGGGCGGCAACGAGTACATCCTGCGCTACTACAGCGAGCTGCAGAAGGCGGCGCCGAGCATTCCAGGCGTCGTTGACCCCTATCGGCCGACCATGGCTGAACTGAAGGCGATTGGCCTGCCGATCCAGAACTTCGCTGACACAGGGTGGACCAATCTCCCATATCGCTTTCGCTTCCAGCGCGTGCCGGCCGGCTGCACCCCTCCAGCTTGCGATGTAACCGGCCTTGTGTACCTTGCCGGACCCTTGAGGGATCCTGCGACTGGTGGCGTATATGGACGCGGGCTCGGCGAAGCGATTACTGCGATTGGTGGCGACGGCGGCTTCTCGGATGATCTCAGCCCTGGGACGATCTCAGGCTTCGGAGGTCAGTGGAATCAGCCGAATCCCATGGGGTCGCAGGTCGGGACCCTTGCGATGCAAGTAGGCTATGCCACCCTTGGATGGCAACAGTTTCTCCGCCGGGATGGCTCGCTGCCGATGATGGGCACGCTTAACATGCGAGATGCCGCGGGTACGCGACACAACATCGCGAACGTCAATGCCCTTGATGCCCAGTCCGCCACACTGCCTGGCGCTAGCAATGCCAACAGCTTGCGCGTGGGCAATACTTACTTCTATGGCGACGGACTGAACTCGGCAGTACGAACCCCCGCTGGTGGCGGTTTCCATGTGCAGGACGTCAACGGAAATGCGGCCGATATCAAGTCGGCCCGAGACATTTACACGCGCGACGTGTACGCGAACACGACTCAGGCCAACGAGAGTTACGTGAACGGTTGGTTTCGCGCGCGAAATGACGCAGGTCTGTACTGGGAGAAGTGGGGCGGTGGCTGGTATATGGGGGATCCAGACTGGATTCGGGCCTATAACGGCAAGGGGATCTGGACCTCTGGCCAAGTGCAGGCCGATGGCAGCGTGACTTCGGGCTACATCTCATCATGGGGACGGGTCCGATCCGGCGAGTACATGCAGATCGATGGGGTCGCCAATGAGAACTGGGGGTGTTCCCCCAATGGGCTCGTTGGCCGCGATGGGCCAGGTGCGCTCCTTAGCTGCCAGAACGGTATTTGGAAGAAGCTGGGTGGCGGAGAGCCACCGCCCGGTTCTCTTTGCGGCGTTCAGTGGAACACTGGCAGACCGACCGTAGCCTGTATGGGCATCAGCTGGGTCACCGGTCCTATGGCATGTCCCGGAGGGTGGGTGCGGACTGAGGTGCTGGTCGAGGGCGGGAACCGGATGAACATGTGCGTTAAGTCCTAACGACACTGCCTCATGATAACGATAGCCGCTCGGGAAGCATGACCGAGCGGCTTTGTGTTTCCGGCCCGGGGTTCCATACGTCAGGTTGTCGAGGCGCGGCGCTGTTGGCGAAAAGCCGCATTTCTAGAGACGTGATTGAAACTTTTTTTTGCGTCACGGGGAACAAAGTCCTCAGGAATGCCAGTTTCTAGCCAGGAATTGATTGCGCGCTAGGAAAGTCTGCCTTCTGCAGATGGCACAAACGACTTGATGTTGGGGTGCGGGTACGTATCATTACAACGATACGCAACCAACCCGAGCAATACCATGCATTCGAGAGCGACGGCCTTCGCCGTCCTTGCCGAACGTCCGCATTGGCACGCCATCGCCGCCAGATTCCCCAAGTGGGCGGCTGAGGTTGAGCGTTTGCATGGTCCTGACTTCCTCCTTCCGGCTGCCGCCCAGGCCAGCTATTTTCTCCACGACGAAATCGCGATTCTCGCAAAAGAGCTGAACGGCATCTCGCATCACGCGCGTGCCGCGCGTCAGATCTGCGCGGAGAAGCTACTGCTTGCGGTGCCGGCTCAGCCGATTGGGACCGGCGACCTGCACTGGACCGAGTCCGAGAAGCAGAATGCACTTAACCGCCTAGGCATGCTGCCGATCTCAGGCCTGGCCGTGCAGACGGCGCCAGCGGCGGGGAAGCAAATGCTACGGCCCGGAAATAGCCTGATTGGGCGGCTGCGCGATGGTGGCCTCGCCATGATCACGCGCACAGACCTGCAAGGGTATGAGCAGGCAGTGCAGCTGCACGTGGAGGCGCTGATCGCAAAATCGACGGGGTGCGAGCTGACGCGCCTCTTCGCAGTGGATTCGCACGGCGGCATCGCTGAGGTTCAACTCAGCCTCCACATGCTCGCCGAGATTGATCGCGTACACGATCACTATTGGCACTCGCACATCGCTGTCAATCAGCTACCGGAGCCGGCCGCGAAAAAGCTCCATGACCTGGCAGACCGTGCGGCCTTCCTCAAGCTCCTTGGCGACGCGGCGTATGCCGAATTCAAGGCGCTCGAGCCAGCGCTCCGATCTCAGCTGGTCGATAAGCACTTGCGCAGCGCCAGCCTGCAACTGCGGGCACTGACCGTCGAAGCATCTGATACGGGCGAGTTGCGCTTCCTGATCAGCCGAAGCCCGCAGATTTCCGGGCTTCGAGAAGCACTGCGACGTGACGTCGCTGAGATGCTTGATACCCACCTGTCGTCGGTGACGTCCATTCGCGACGTGCCTGAGGAAAAGCTACTTCCGGCAACGGAAATCACCCGAAAGCCCGCTCGCAAGCCGGCTTCTTTTTAACTCGTAAACAGGAGCAGGAAAATGTCCATTCTCAACTCGTTTCAAGAGCAGACCGGTGCGCGCCGTCAGCTGCCCCCCACGGAAAACTTCTCCATGGAAGTGCAGGGCTACAAGCGGGACCCCGAGGGCAAGCCTTTCATCACTGGCATTCGTCAGGACACCGGCGAGGAGGTTTGTGTGTTTCTCCGTCCCTACACCGGCAAGACCCCCCTCAAGGCACCTCGGGCCGAGATCAAGGACTTCTATGCGAAGCCGGGCGAAATCTCCAGCGTCATCGACAGTCTGCCCAACGATGAATTGCGCAAGAACGTGATGAAGGGATACAAGGCCAAGACCGAGCCGGGCGGCACGATCATCGTGCAACGGGCATTCACCGATGCCGAAGGGATGGTCCAGGCTGGCTGGCTGGTGTCGGCATCGAAGTATGCTGGCCACACGGTGGTGCACCCGTCGGTGATGGCCCGGGTCGATCCCGTGATCTACCGGGACAACGCTCCGGCATCGGCTACGGTCACCGTCATCAACCCCGAGATGACGCAGGTCGTGAAGTCCGCGGAGCAACTGGAAGGCGCGGTTCTGTCGGGCTTTGGGGGGAATGGGAACGAAGTCGGCGGTCGCAATGGCGTACTGATCCGGTTGAGCGACGGGCAGGTCAGCAAGGCGGTTGAAATGCTGGTGCCGCGCCTCAAGAACAAAGAAACCGACGAGTATTCGGATATGCCGGTTGATCAGGCCGTTGCTCGGTTTCTGCAGTCCTCGATTGGAAAGCAGATCTCGGGCCTGGTGGCCAACCCCGATCTGCAAGTCGAGGTCATGCCGCTCGCATCCCTGGCAATGGGCAGTCAAACCAAGGCCGGCTACGAACAGAACGGCGGCAAGCTCGACGCCGCCAACCGCGCGTATCGTCTGGATCGCCAGGACCAGAGCGAAACCGGCTTTGCCGAGTCCTATCTCGTTCTGCACCGACTGCCCAACGGTGCCAAAGTCTTCACCATGGCCGAGCCCTTGTCGAACAAGCCGCAGTTGTTCCACGCGCGTGACGTCGCCACGGCGCACTTTGCGGGCCATAGCGTTACAGCGGAGGCGCGCGATCTGAGCGAAGGCACGCGTCAGGAGGCCGGATTCGAGGAGGACGAGGAATTCGAGCTGCAGGACGTCATGGTGCAGACGGCAGCGCCCGCCCACACCGCGCCGCGCATGCGCATGTAAGGGTCGAATTTTGGCTCTGGGCCGCCCGAGGGGCGGCCCTTTTTTCTGGACCACTCCCGCTTTTTCCGAAACATGTCCAACTCTACGACAATGCGTTGGCTCGATCTGTCCGCGCACAACGCGCGCCTCGCGCTATATCAGGCGGATGACCGTACCACCCACCTCATCGTTGCAGGTGTTGCTCCAGGCTCGCAGCAGTGGCTGGGCCTCGAGGCACTCGGGTTCGTCGCATCTGCCTCCGGCAAGACAATGATCCGCGAGGGCGCAGACCTAAACAGTCGAGCACTGCGTCAGATCTTCCCGCGGGCTGCAATCGCCGAGATGGACGTGTCGCGGGTCTGGATCAAGGCGCGTGCGCAAGCGACCTCAAAGAGGCCATCAGCAAGTCGCGATGAGTTGGCGCGCGGCAGTGATGGGGATGTCCATCAACTCGGCGTCAATCATGCCGGCCATCCGGTATTCGAAGACCAGTCAGGCCGGTTTTATCGCTATCAGGGTTCAGAAGTCTATGAAGACCGCGCCTTTGTGGCAGCTGGTGCGAGCGCCAATGACCGCGGCGCGCGCGCGGCGGAATGGCTTCGCGCGGATGACGACGTAGGCCTGCAGTTTTGTGCGGACGGTTTTGTTCGCTGGATGCTCAATGGCCGGAATATGCGCCAATCCGATCTGCGGCAATTTGCGCAGGTCGTGTTCGGAGCCGACAAGCAGCTTTCCGCATCCGATACCCGCCTGCGCCAGGCGCAGGAAGCTATCGAAGCAGCGATCCAACGCGAGCTGACGCGCGCGGCGGACTCGCCGACCGATGAGGCTTTCGCCTATGCCGTGGCGCTGACTGACAAGCAGCCGGTATTCACCTTCCGCACGTCGACCAGCGTCGAGAATCAACAGTATTCGACGCCCTTACCGATGTCGGTCGCTGCCCAAAAGATCCTCGCACCCGTTGGCGGCCAAACGCTTCTTGAGCCGACCATCGGGAACGCCAGCCTGGTGGCACTCTTTCCGCGCGACGTGAAAGTTACCGGCATCGAGATTGACCCGAGACGCGCAGAACAAACGCGTTTCAGCAGCGAGGTGACCGGCAAGCCAATAACAGTTATCGAAGGAGATTTTATCGGCATAGGCCAGCGCGGCGGCACTGACTACGACGGCGTAATTGCGAACCCTCCGTTCGGAGGCCTGCAGCAGTCCGTCGTTATCGATGGTCTGCGCTGCACCCGCATCGATCACCTCATCGCCATCCGAGCGCTGCAGCGGCGCAAGTCGAATGGACGCGCGGTATTTCTCATTGCCGCTGACCGAGAGAGCCTTGTTCACCCGGGAAAGGTCGCTGGCGGCAGCAAGGCGTTCTTCGCATGGCTGGCAGACCATTACGAAGTGGAGGACGTCGTGGAGTTGAACGGCGCGCTGTATCGAAAGCAGGGCTCGGAGTACCCGGTGCGTATGGTGACGGTCGGGCGGCGGCGTACCGAGGCAGAAGCCGCGGAGGCGCTGAAGACCAAAGAATTCCGCATGGGTGGCACGCTGCCCGTCATCCATACGTGGGAGGCACTCTGGTCGCATGCAAAGGGGTTATCCGCTCGCCTGGCCGAACGGACCAACAACGCAGCCGAGGACACTGCGAGAGAGGCGGTCACCGACGCTGCTTTGCGCATCGTCGAAATCGACGTCGAGCAGGTTGAAGCAGAAGCGCTCCCGACACAGGTCAGGGACTTGACGACCGATGATGGGACGGAGCCTGATCAGGCCGGCGACGGGGAAACGCCGACGAAGGAGGAAAACGAGTACCAGGCCCCGTACGTTCCGGCGTCCCTCATCAGTGAGCCGACCGCGATGACGCCGCGCAATCTGCTCGAACCCGTCCGAAAGGCACTCGCGAAGCTGACCGACGAGATCGGGGAAAGCGTAGACAGCTATGTCGCCAGAAAGCTGGATTTCACGCCAGAAGACCTGGAGATTGCGTTCACTGCCGAGCAAGTAGACGCCATCGCACTTGCGATCAAGCGAATCGAGGAAGGCCGCGGCTTCATTCTCGGAGACCAGACAGGGCAGGGCAAGGGCAGGGTACTCGCGGGAGTTGCTCGCTATGCCGCGCTCAATGGCAAGTCCGTTACGTTTTGTACAGAGAAGGCGAATCTGTTCTCGGACTTCTGGCGCGACCTGAAAGACATCGGGACGGAAGATCTGTTTCGCCCAATGATCCTGAATGCGGACGAGCACATCCGCAATATGGATACCAACAAGGTTGAGATCAAGGCGACGAAGCCAGGGGAGCTGCAACGCATTATGGACGCGAAGCTGTCCGTGCGTGATGCTGGATACAACATCATGTTCGCCACCTACTCCCAGTTCAACCGGGAGGCGACGAAGAGCAAGAAGGCCGAATGGATCGCAGATGGCGTCAAGGGCAGCGTCATGATCCTGGACGAGTCCCATGTTGCGGCTGGCGATTCCAACATTTCCGACAACATCGCGCGCGCCGCAGAGTATTGTGACGCGGCGATCTACTCTAGCGCCACCTACGCCAAGGGCGCCAAAAACATGCGGGCCTACCGCAAGGTATTCCCGGAGAGTGTGCAGGTCGAAAGCCTCGCGGATACGTTGGCTGTCGGCGGTGAACCGCTGCAAGAGGTGCTGTCCGCCATGCTGGCAGAAGAGGGCGTGTTCATTCGGCGTGAGCATGACCTGTCTAAGCTGGAATTCCGGACTGTGGTCGCCAACAAGAACGCCGCTGACTATGAATCTTGGGCCGATTCGCTAAGCGCCGCGTTGCGTGAAATGGCTTACTTTTCCGGTGACGTGACGCGGGTCACCAAGCGCATGAACAAGGCGATCAAGAAGGAGTTGGAGAAGCTGCCGGAGGCGGCCCGAAAGGGGAACCGGATGGGCGTGTCCTACCAAAGCTTTGGCTCACGCCTCTACAACATCCTCCGGCAGTTCAGCCTCGCCATCAAGGTTGATGATGCGGCGGAAGCCGCGGCGAACGCACTGCGCGAGGGCCGCAAGCCCGTACTGGTCGTTGAGCAGACGTTCGAAGCCCTGTTGAAAGAGGCGCTAGCGAAGAATGATCCGAATGACCCTTACGAGGATGGCGGCAAGGTCGGAACCTACGGTGAGGGGGTCAGTATTGAGCGCGTCACCTTTCGGGACGTGATGCGGAGGGTAGCAAGCAAGCTCGAGTACATCTATGTGCGCGATGACTATGGCGTCGGGCACTACGAGCATGTCTTGCAGCAGGCGGAGACCGACGAAGAGCGCGAAGCCATCGAGGGCATGATCGCATCGATGCGCGCGCGCATCGACGAGCTTCCGGATCTACCTGTCTCTCCCTTAGATACGGTACGGGAACGCATCCAGGCGCTCGGATACTCCGCGGGGGAGATCTCTGGGCGCAGCTTTGAGACGCGCGTAGATCCCACTGATCGCAACAAGATGATTGTCACCGTTCGTCCGGACGAGCGCCTGCGCACGATTCAGGAGTTCAACAACGGCACGAAGGACGCGGTCGCGATAACGCGAGCGGGAGCGACAGGACTCTCGCTGCATGCCAGCGAAAAGTTCGCTGATCAACGACAGCGTGAACTGATCGAGTTGCAGATCGCTAATAACGTTGCCGAGCGCGTTCAGTTCTTCGGCCGAGTGAACCGGCGTGGACAGGTTTGCGAACCGATGATTACAACGCTCGTGTCACCGCTTCCGTCGGAAGCGCGCACGCTCGCGATGCAGAACGCAAAGCTTCGCAAGCTGTCTGCGAACACCCAGTCGAACCGCAATAACCAGGCTGAGATGCGCGACGTGCCTGACATCTTGAACAAGGTCGGCAACGAGATCTGCAAACGCTACCTGATGGAGAATCCGGACATCGCGGCACTGCTCGACATCGATCCCGAGGACGAGACGCCGAGCGACGATGAAGCGTACTTCGCGAACAAGTTGACGGGTCGCATCGCTCTCTTGCCCGTGGCAAAGCAGAGGCAGGCCTATGCGGATCTATCCCGAGGCTACGCTGAGACGCTTCAGGAGATGGCTGCGAAGGGGATCAACCCGTTCCAGACCTCTGTGTACGAATGGCGCGCACGCATTGTCGAGAAGACAGTTTTCCGCCCCGGGAAAGAGTCAGGCTCGGTATTCGACCGGCCGACGTATTGCGCGCGGGTCGAGTGGGAAGAGGATGTCATCCCGCTCAGTTCGGACGTCATGCGCGCCGCTGTAGCTCGGAGCCGCCAATACCTGGTTGAGAGCGACGGTCGCTTTGAATTGAAGGAGAACCAGTATGCCGTAAATGAGGCGCATCGGTGGATGCTATCTCCGGACAAGCTCATGGTCGAGGTCCACGCTGCGTTTGACCAGGTCCAGAAGAGGGCCCTACGGTCAATGCCCGATTTCGAGTCGATTCAGGCCGCCCTCCAGGCCGATTCAGCCAATCCAATCAAGTTCTCTCAGACGAGGCGAGATTGGATGCGAGACAACCTGCGACACATGATGCCCGGCAAGCTAATCCGGTTCACGGGCGAGGAGGACGAGGCGCGCGATGGCATGGTCATGCATTTCGATCCACCCGACGAAAAGGAAGCCGCGCATCTACTTGGCCAATACAACCTGAAGGTGGTGGTGCCCGGCTCGGCGACGGCCACCACGCTGACGCTGAACCAACTTTTCGGCGACCCACTGTACGCGCCCCTGGCCCAGCTCATTCCAGGCCAAAGCGATCCATTTGCTGCATTCGATGAGGCGAAGCCGGGACGCATTCTGTTCAGCCGGTATGTGCTGATGGGCAACATGTTCGCCGCGGCGCAGTTCGCAGCGCAAAACCGCTTCGGCAACGCAGGCATCTTCGTGGACGACAAGGGCGAGCGCCATCGCGCCGTCATCATGTACGGCCGGGTCACACGAGAAGACCTGGAAAGCCAACCCGTGGCGCTCTCGAAAAACCAGGCCGCAGCGCTCGTGGAGCGGGCCAGCGCCGAAGGCGTGAACGTGGTGCTCGTTGGAGATCCCGCGTTGGAGCCGAAGAACGGGGTGCAGTTGGTCTTCAATGGAAGGGATCCGGAGCGCTTCCAGCTGGTAGCGCCCGGGACAAAGACGGCAGGGGGAAGCATCTACACAAATCCCGCACTTACCGCGCTAACCGGTGACTTCGGCGGCAATAGGACCTGGATGGCCGTCGAAGTTCCGCTCCACAAGCTGGAGCCAGTAATCGAAGCGCTGACCGGACCATGTGGGCAGGCGTTGTATGTCGCCGCCGGAAAGGCAAAGCGACTCTTGCCGCAGGTCGCTGCCGAGGAAGTGTGGGGCGGCGAGCCGGCCGAGGCCGCGGCAGCCAAACCAAGGATGGTGGCGTGAGATTGCGTATCATGGCCCTAGTACGTAACAATGGCGACTCGAATAGGGGATTTGTCCGATGAACTTTAAGGCGCAACCAGGGGCCCGGGACAGCGCTGGGTTTTGGAATGCTGACGACCCGTCGCGAGGGCACCTCCGGCAGCATGTCGACAGTGGTGGTAGCACGAATCCACTTGATCAACTCGAGGGCGGGCAGCTCGAAGCCCTGTCCCGATTCCGAGATGAAGCCGGTCCGAGATGGAGGGCCAAGCTCCTTGCGGGATGGATCCGTGCCGCTTATCCGGGGCACCTGCAGGCTATTCGCAACCAGTTGGGGCCTGAGTGGTTGGCGACCGTGAAGGATGACCATTTCCGACTCATGCAGATGCGGGTCGCCGGTGAGCGGAACGACCAGAAGGCAGGCGCGCGCGCCCGTCCCCGCATGTAACGGAATGGAGATGCAGATGAGGATCATCGAGACCTACAGGACTATCGCAGCGCTGACCGGGGTTCCGCTCGCAGAAATGGGTACGCTGGCGCAGACCTGGCTGGCTCCTAGCGTTGTTGCCCAGATGCGCCTCAGGAACGAAGAATCCGAAATGAGTTGGTCACTCTATGAGGCCGCTGTGGACGAGGCCATCTTCCACGGTGCGGCGCGGGTGGATGCGGAGGCCGAAGAGGTGGTGTTTCGAGATGAGGATGTGCACACCAACTTTCTGCAGTTCTGCGAGGCAGTTCGGGTGCTCGCTGCAAAGAAAGGATGACTGTGATGCGCGTCTATCTGACCGAGAAACCGGACGTGGCCAAGCATGTTGCCGAGTTCTTCGGCTATGAACGTCGCGAGTCGGGTGCCTACTGGCTCAAGAACGGGGATGCCGTGACTTGGATGATCGGCGACATGTTTGACCAAGGCACGCCAGAGGACTATATGAGCGAGTCGCAGAAAGGGCTGCGAGGCTTTGCGCAGTTACCGATCTTGCCGGCTGCCTTCAAGGACTTCCCCGACGCTGATAAGCGGGATCAACTGCGGCACGTCGTTGCCCTGTTGAAGAAGGCCGACGTAGTGGTCAACGCAGGCGATATCGACCGGCAAGGGCAATACATCGCGGACAAGACCATCCGCTATGCCGGGGTCGACCCCAGCGGAGCGGGCAAGCCGGTAGAGCGAGTTCTGATCAAGGCGCTGAATCACGCATCGCTGGCCGGCGCATTTGCGCAGAGCGCTGTTCGAAACAATGGCGAGAGTCAGTTCGTCTTGCAGCGCCACGCGGGGGACTGCCGGGCCAAAGCGGATTGGCTCGTTGGGATGAATGGTTCGCGCGCCGTGCGTGCGGCAATCAATGTGAGGCTGAAGAAGCCACTCTCCGTTGGGCGCGTCCAGACACCGACGCTGGCATTGGTCGTTCGCAGGGAGATGGAGATCCGCAACTTCAAGTCGGTGGCCTATTTCGTACCCGAAATTGCGTTGCCAGACGGCCGCGTGCTCGCCTGGTCCAGCCGAAAGGAGGGTGGCGACCTGCGAGGTATCGACGGTGAAGGCCGCATTGTCGATAGGGCGGTGGCCGAGGCCATTGTTAACGCCATCCAGGCCGGCCTAGACGGAATCGTCAGCCGTTACGACTCCATTGAGGAAGAGCAGGCACCGCCGTTGCCATTCAATCTTGCCAAGCTGCAGTCGGAGATGTCGGCCAGGTACGGCATGTCGGCAAAAGAGACCTCCTCCGCCACGCAAGCGCTCTACCAGAACCACAAGATGGTGTCCTACGTTGGCACCGACTGCCAATACTTACCCGAGTCGATGCATGCCGAGGCAACGGGCGTGCTCAAAGGCATCTCACAGATCTACACGAAGCTGGCTAGCGGTACCAGCCCGGGAATCAAGTACGCGTGTTGGAACGACGCCAAGGTGTCCGCTCACCACGCGATCATCCCAACAGGGGAGATCGCGTCCGGGCTATCGAAGCTAGAGCAACAGGTATTCGACGCCGTCGCGCGCCGCTACATGGCTCAGTTCTATCCGAAGCACAAGTTCATCGACAACAAGCTTGAGGCGGAGTACGGAGCGGACGTTTTTGTCTCGTCGTGGAAGCAAACAACGGTGCAAGGATGGAAGGCCGTTGACGAGCCGCATGATGATGACTCGAAGGCAGAGGACTTGCCACGGGATCGCGACACTTCGCGCATGCGTCCTTCTTAAAGGGACGGAGCGCGAGCCGGCCCGAATGAAGCCCTAATGTAATACAAGCGCTGGCACAGCGCACAATCGAATGAACCGAGCATGTTCAAGACTATGAAGGATAGGTTGTTCGAAGCGGCAGCCGAAGGGAACCGAGACGAGGTTCGCCGTCTCATGGAGGAGGGCGGCTTCGATGCAAATGTCAAAAGCTCACTCTGGCGCGGCACGCCGATCTTGGCCTACGCCATCCTGAACCAGGACCATGATCTGGCACAGGATCTCATCGAAAAGGGAGCGAACGTTCGGGCGGTGGTGGACGGGATGCCGCTCCTCCTCATGGCAAGAGATGCGAGAAGCGTCCACATGCTGCTCGAGGCGGGCGCGACCGTGATGGCTCGCATGGAAAAGGACTACCCCAGCCTGGCAAAGGGAGCTACGGCGCTACACAAGGCGGCCCTCAACGACAACCCTGAGGTCCTCAAGGAGTTGATTTCATTCGGGGCGGAGATCGATGCCCGTGACGCGTACGGGAACACACCGCTGCATTTTGCGGCAAGTCGGAGCATCGTGAACTCGAAGGCGCTGGTAATGGCCGGAGCCGATCTCCACGCGGAGAGTAAAAGCGGCGTGACGCCATCCGCTCTCATCATGCAAACCTTCGGCTTCGCCAGGTTGGCAGATGCCTGGCTGCGTGAGCGGGCCGCTGCCTTCACTACATCCGCGCTGGCGCGGTTTCGCGCCGGCATGGACCTCTCCGAGCAGGCCGCCCATTCGGAGCCGGCGGCACCTCGCATGTGACAGGGCGAGAGAATGACAACTGGTTCCAAGGACGTTCCTGGCGCAAGACGCGCCGATGCCTACAGCAACGACGCAGAGTTGCAACCGGCGCGCCAGTTCTCTGGCGCCAAGCCTCTCCCCAAGGATGTAGCGCTCGCGAGATGGTCGCATCTCAAAGACACCGCCATCGATGATCGGTTCGGCAGTCAAGAGCGAAGGATTGTTGGCCTGATTATGGGGGGAGCGACAAAGTCACAGCTCATACAGTTCTGGCGCGAGACGAAACACCTAAGTTGGCCTGGTAGCTATGGCCAGTCGCCGTGGGAAACTGCATCGGAAGTGGGTGCAGCGTTGGATGCAGCGCTTCGGGGAGAGGCCCTCAGCGCCTACAAGCGCGGCATAATTTATGTCGTCGAGCGCACAATTGCGGCACTGGCAGCGGTTGAGCCCGGTCACCAGGTGGCCGCGCCGCGGCAACAAACGATGAAATTGTAGTTGAGTCCACACGCTGCGGCGATGTCCAAGCGTGCCCCGCTTGATGGGCCTATAATGGAATCCATAGGCGACATGGAGATGTGAAATGGCTTCGAAACTGACCCGGTACATCATGAGCGAACGCTTCCAGAGCGTTGTTGGCCAAGGTGTCGACAAGGCAGTTGCGAGGACGCGCGCGGCTGGCTTGACGCCCGCTGGCGATCCGAACATCAAGCCAAGCACTCGTCCTGCGACTACGGTAATCGTTGAAGGCCCCACGCCAGCGAAACCGAGGCGCAAGACTTTGCGAGTTGCATGACCGACACAGACGATAAGAACGAATCTACGGTAATCTGCTTCGCCGGACCGAATGGATCCGGCAAGAGCACGGCAATTATCGAGGTCGTTGAGGACTACGGCCTTCCCCCCGAGGCATACATAAATGCCGACGATATCGCCAAGTCGCTTGAAGGCGAGATCGCTGACTATCGCGAACGCAATATAAAGGCCGCTGAGATTGCTGAGCAGCGCCGGCTGGCTGCGCTGGAATCCGGTAAGGATTTTGCATTCGAAACGGTGATGTCGACCCCGGAGAAGGTTGCACTGCTGACCCAAGCGAAAGCGAAGGGTTATGAGGTCGCGCTTATCTTCGTGTCGACCAATGACCCCGAGATTAACGTGGCGCGCGTTGCGAACCGCGTGGCGCTGGGTGGCCATGCAGTCGATCCGGACGCGGTCCGGGACCGCTACCGTCGAGCGCACGATCTGTTGGCCTGTGCGGTCGAGCATGCCGATGCCGCCCTTGTTCACGATAACTCCGCAACCAACGCTCACCATGTTGTTGTGGCCCGCAAGTTTGGGGGCGAAGTGCAATTCTTTTCCTATGCGGAGCGGGATACCTCCTGGGTAACGGATGCATTGGAGCGGCCGTGGCGCGAGCGCGTCGCCTCGCGTTCCGAGCTTCTTTCGGTGATGGTGGAACGGGCGGCCGAGCGGGGAGAAGATCCGCCTGCTGAACCGAAGCCGGCGGAAGCCTTCAATGCCGCCGACTACATGGGATTAGTGCTGGCTCACACTGACCACCACGTGCTGCAGGTCAATGCAAAAGGCGAATACATTTTGCACGACCGCCAGCTGCTAGCGACTGACGCCGTCAAGGACGGTGCCTGGCAGTGCCTGCAATATAGGTACGCCAAAGGCAAGATTGATCGTACCGGACTGCTTGCTTCCGCGGTTCCTGAAGAGAAAGGTAGCCCTCGCCCCAAGCTGTAGCACTCCGCGGGCTGTCCCAATTAGGAATGGGCCTGCCGCTCAGGCAGGCGCCATCCGAAGCCACGCTTGCTCAGGTTCTTACCAGCTGGCCGGCATAGGACCAAAGGTTCGCAGAGTCTGACACCCAACTCACCACGTCGTCGATACCACCGCCCGCGCCATGGGCCATCTGCCACCGCGACACCGTTGGGTTTACACCAAACAATGCTCCCGCATCGGCACGGCTAGCGCACGCGTCCTCCACGACTCTGTAACGGTGCTGCAATGCTGGATGCCCAGTGTTGCTCTCGATGTCCCCTGTCGACAGAACCGAGACCAATAGGGAGTGTTGCCCGGAACATTCCGAGTGAGGGCATGGGAAAGAGACGAGGAAATCTGGCAGCCAGTCCCCAACCGGAGCCGGGTTGGCATGCCAAGTCCAACCAGCGAGATCAAAGAAGGCAGCCCAGTGGGCAAGTAACTTAGTCCTGAACTCCATTCCCTTGTAGTAGCTTGCCATATCGCTTTGGTTTGCATTGGATCTCGATTCCCGTCTGCCGCACGCCCGGCGCGGCGCGTTGAACGGGCCTGGGCGATATTCTATGCCGAATGCCTCGTCCTCCGGGTCCGCGTTGGCCGCCATGCCTCTGCCTCTAGTTGCTTCAGGTACGCCGATTGCTTGACGGCGTTCCAGCATCGATGCAGGCACGCAACGGTTTGATCGAGCGAGCCTGGAGCTTGTAATATCGCCCGTGGCAGAAAGTGTGACCGACATGTGCATCGGCTTCAGATTGATATTCAAATGGAAATTTAGCAATGCCTACATACCGCGAACTGCTTGCTGAGAAGCAAGCGCTGGAAGCACGGCTCAATGAAGCGCGCCAGAGTGAGATTGGCGCTGTGATCGAACAAATCCGCGCGTTGATGGACGACTACGGACTTACCGTGGATGATCTTGCGCCTCGAAAGAGCCGAGGCCGTCCGCGCGGTGGAGCGACGGCCAGGGAAGTCCTTCCTGCGAAATATATGGATCCGAAAACGGGCAAGACGTGGTCTGGCCGCGGCCGTGCGCCCGGTTGGCTTGGGAAACGGCCAGAGAGGTTCTTGATCAAAGACTGATCGCGCTGACGACAACGACCATGCCAAAGCGTTGGCACGGTCAGTTTTGAGGGCGTAGGTTTGGGGCGACCTACATCCGGACCCGGGGGGCGGCGGATGTCGCGGCCAGCGCATTGCCTTCATTGAGCAGCATGGACTCCCACGCTGGATCTGAACTGGCTAGATGCTGAAGTTTCATTTGAGGCTGGGTGAACAAGGCGGCAAACCTTCGGCATTGATCGGCGTCGTCCTTCCCAGGCCTGGATATCGCGGCGACGGGGCCCCCACCACATCTCTGCCAGGTTAGTGGCATCGCGACTGCGGCAAAGAATTGCTCGGCGCGCGTCAATTCACGTCGCAACGCAACCTCCAATAGCTGGAGTGCATCCGTGTCGACGATGGGTAGGGCCAATGGTAATTGCAACGCAATCGGGTTCCGGGATATCAGAATTCGGGGCGTCAAGTCGAAGGTCACGCCCAGATGCAAACGACGTCGTGCCCCTTGGTTGTCCACCTGGATCATGACGAGATCTCCGCGCTGCAGAAACAAGACCTGCTCCCGGCGGCTTTGCACCACCGGCTCGTGTTCAAGGCGTTGTCCGTGCGGAATCCCGCTGGCGCGGGCAGTCGACAGGTCGGCCTCATCCGAGGTAAGCACGAGTGGAAACGTGTTGTCGAGGGCGGCACGCGGAGCCTTTCCTGTGCGTGCCTGCACGATTCGCATTGCACCAACATACCTGTCGACCGACGTGGTTGTTGAGATCTCTGCAGCGAGATCCCCGTCTGGTGATGTGTAGACGTGAACAGCGCGCGGTGGGAGCATTCGGTACCTAGCGATCAGATGCGAGGCCGCGACGCGCTCGGGGCGAAGTCCGCGTCCGCCTCGCGGGTAATCTGCTGCACCTTTGCAGGGTCTTGCCCTGTGGTCAAAACCTGATACTCAAGCCTCAAAGCTTCGATCCTGGTGCGCTCCTGCTTGTACGACTCGCGCAACGCGTCTACCTCGTTCGAAGTGGATGCGTTGAGCATCTCCGTTTTGATATCGTGTGCTCGCTCTTCGGCAGCGAGCAGCTTCAGGTGAGTGTCGTAGAGGCTTCGCTGTGCCTGCCAACTCTCCGCGACATTGCCGACATACAGTTTGGCGGGGTCGTAATCGTTGGTCCCAACGCCAAAGGCAACTGCGCCGCCAAACGCGACGGCGGTGGCCCCGAGATACGCCTGCCGCTTAAGCTTGTCATGAAGGCGCTGTGCCCGAGGTGTTAGGTCGTAGCTGCGAACCAGATGGTGATCCTCCGCGAGGATCTTCTGCTGTAACCGTTGCAATGCGCGCATGTCAGATCCCGGAATCAAAGCGCGAGAAAATCGCGAATCTGTGAGAGTCGGCGGTTGAACACTGCGTTACTTATGCCGTTGTGGTCTCTGAATACGTCGTCTTCTGTGTCTGCCTCAGCCTTGACGATAGCGAGCGCCAGATCTCGCAAGGCCGGAGCCTGTCGTGCATCGGCAAGCGAATGTTGGATGTCGGCATGGAGCTTGGTGTCGCAAGTCGGCATCACAATCTTCGCAGCGAGCAGCGCTCGCGCCGTCGCCGTTGTGACGCGCTGTATGAGCTGTGCCCGACGCGCAATCTCGTCTCGGGAATCGGCATCGAAAACGTAGCCGTTCAGCTTCGGGCCCAGCTGCGGGTCTAGCGCAATGAGCGCTTCTACAACTTCCTGCGTTTCGTTGTCCGGCAACATGAGCCGCATTTCTTGACTCCGCGATTGACGTTATGTATCGTTACACCACTACGGAAATTATACCGCAATCGTTCCCCTGCGTTCGCTGGTGTTCTCCGTAGGGTTTCTCGTTTTTTTTACGCTCCTCCTTTTGGCGGCTCTCACCCCCCAGACCATGAATTGACCCAATTGGCCTGCCTTGCTGCCACCCGTGCCCCAAAGCGAAGAAACCCTCGGCTTTGGGGCTCTTTTTTTGGGAATCGTCATCATGAAGCGTCTGGACATCGAAGACCTCCGCTCAGCCGACGCGGAGTTGCTCGGCGGGTGCGTCAAGGTCATCAGTTATGACCGTTATGGGAACGTGACAGCAACCATCACGACTGAAAGCGCGGACAGTCTGGCGGATGCGCAACTCATGACCGGCTTCCTGGAGTTGGAGCGGGCTTCCCGTCTGCGCGGCGCCGTCTTCGAACGTTACGAGATGGGTGGGCTCACGGTCATTCCGCGCTTCGTCACGTCGCGTACCGCGCTCAACTCCTGACCGCCATGTCCACGCCGATTTCGCACGTACGCTGGTGCGTGACACTGCACCCTTCCCGAGTTCCCGTGAAGGCGGTGCCCTTCAAGTCAAACATCGAAGGCCTCCTTGAGTGGCCCGTGGTCCTAGTGATGTCGGGAAAGTTACTTCCGTGCTGCGAGCGCGACGGCTACTTCGTCGGTCCAGTCGGGTTGTGGCCTACTTGCAAACGGAGTTCATATGTCGAAACAGCCTGTCTCCATACCCCTACGCAGAAGGCTTGAGCTGGATCTGCATACCGACGAGTATGCGCGGCTCGAACGTGCGGCCCGGCTGGAGGACCTCTCCATCGAGGAATTCCTATGTATGGCTGCATCGCGATGCGTTACCGAGGCACTTCCACCACGCCAGCCGACAGAATGGAAAAAGCGAAAGCTCGAATTGGCAATGCACCCCGACGACTACGCACGGGTCGAACGCGCTGCCCAGGCGGTTGGCTACACCATCGAAGAATTCAGCCGTTTGTCGCTCCATCTACAGAGCACAGGGATCTTGGAGCGGACTGGCAAGCGATCCAGCCTTGGCGACGCAACAGGGATGGTCCACGAAGTGTCGTCGTGGGTAACCACTACTTCGACCGCCCCATACGATTGTCGCAACGCAAAATTGCGTAGAGCAGCGGAGGCAACCAACGTTGGAGCGCCCCATGAGTAGCAAGTACGTGGACCTTGGGGCGGGGTACTTTCTGACCGATGTTGACGGCTTCACGTTCGAGATATGTGATGCCAATTCCTCGGACCCAGACGTCTATTACGGGCCCCGCGCGTGGAACGGCGGAGTAGGCCCTGCGTCATCTCGACGTCTCGCTCTTGTGGAGCCATCACACATCAATGCCTACCTTGATGCGGTGATGGCTTCAGATCGAGGCGAGGGCGAGCATCCCGGCGACATTGCATCGTGGCCGGTCACTGCGTCCGTGTGCACGGCCGGGTTGGTAGCGGGTCTTGGGGACTTACACGGCCGCCAATTCGATAGTGAAGAAGCGCTGGTCAAAGCGGTGCGTCGCTTGACGCGGTCAATGCCACGGAAGGTCTGGTCGGGATCCTCAAGTGCAGCCCGGCTCGAGTCTCTCAAGTTCGTTGCGAAGCGCGTGCTTGAAGGCAATGCCGAGTCCATCAGCCGATACGAAAAGATCCACTGAATAACCAACATCAACATGGACGGCTATTTCATCAAGACCATCGGTGCCAATCGCGGCAAGCCGCGCGTATGGCTGCAGGGCCTCGAGCTGGAGCGCGCCGGATTCGCGCCAGGGCAGAGTTTCGAGATCGAAGTGAAGGGCAAAAGCGTAGTGCTCACCCTGAGTAAAGACGGTAGCCGGACCGTGACGCCGAAGCAGGTTCGATCCCGTACGATGCCTGTCATCGACTTGAACAGCAAGCAACTACTGGCGGCGTTCGATGGCATGGCTGCAATCCGCATGGTAGTGAAGGATGGGCAAATCTACCTGCTTCCGTTGGCAAGCGAGCTGAAGAAGCTGGAACGCTTGCAGCGGCTCAGGAGGCGGTTGGAGGCCGGCGAGCCGCTGCGCATCGGTAGCCTCTCGCACGGTGGCGGCATCATGTCGCATGCGATCCACGCAGGTCTGGAGCGGGCAGGGCTCAAGGCAAAGCTGGAATTCGCCAACGAGATCAGGCCCGAGCTGCTCGAGCACGCGTCCATGTTCAATGACGTGTGGATGGCGGACACCGTGCCGCTGGCCGCGCCCATGCAGGAACTGGCATTCGATGACCGTGGGCTCGCTCACATACCCAAGGTGGAGATCCTTGAAGCCGGCATTCCGTGTTCGGGCGCGAGCCGCGCCGGCACTGCCAAGCGGGGCCTTAAGCACCCAGAAGCTCACCCCGAAGTCGGCCACTTGGTTGTCTCGGCGCTGATTATCCTCAACAAGGCCGCGCCGGCAATCGTCACTATCGAGAATGTGCCGACCTACGCTAATACCGCATCGGCCAGTATCCTGCGTTCCCAGCTTCGCGACTTGGGCTACACGACGCATGAGCGCATCCTGAATGGCAAGGAATGGGGCGCGATTGAGAATCGGGACCGCTGGTGCATGGTCGCTGTCACCCAAGGCATCGAATTCGACTTCGATCAACTGATGCCGCCAAAGGCGAAGCGACAGGTGATCGGTGACCTACTGGAAGACATCCCTGCAGATGACGCACGTTGGGGAACCATGAAGGGCCTCGTGGAGAAGGAGGCAAGAGACCGCGCCGCAGGCAAGAACTTCAAGATGCAAGTCTTTGGGAAAGGGGACGATAGTGTCGGGACCTTGACCAAAGGCTACGCAAAAATCAGGTCGACCGACCCTAAGCTAAGGCATCCTGACAACCCATCGCTCATGCGGCAATTCACCGCTACCGAACACGCCCGTTTCAAGCAAGTTCCACAACATCTATTGGGCGATGCTTCGGAGACGATGAGGCATGAGATGCTTGGGCAGTCGGTTGTCTATGAGAAGTTTGCTGATGTCGGCCATCACATTGGGAACTCGGTGAACCGATTCGCAGGGCGACCGGAGGTGCAAATCGACAACCGAGCAAGTCGTTTTCACAAGGAGCTTGGTGTGGAGCAGGAAGTTGCCCGACTGGCAGCGAACGTCGTAGCAGACCTAAGAGTCGCCGAGCCAGCCGATAGCCGCTATGTCGGTCCCATTGTCGCCGTGCGCGAAGATTTGGTAGTGCAAAAGGTCGACGATGTTACCGGAGTCCTTCACGAAGCGGTGTCGCTGCGCGAGATGCCGAAGCTCGGGCAGGCCGTGGACATCCGTTACCGCGACGGGCGGGGCATCGTTTTGGCGGTAACCCACGCTGACGCCCTCCCTGCGCCGCTATCGACGGACCTCCCTGCAGTTAGAAGTGCAAAGGAGAGGCTTCGCTCGGAAAGGATGGTCGCTGCCACTGAGGACAAGACGGCCTTCGAGGCGCTACCGAAATCGACTCGGGTACGCATGTAGGATTTGGCACCGGTCGCTTCCAGGCAAACGACGTGGCGCGGGATCGCATGACATCGGTCCCACGTCTTCAAGGCTGGAGCGAGATGGTAATTCGTCCCGTCAAGAGGCGGCCAGCCACTCGACTTAGGCCGTCCGACGCCGGTTCTGCGACACTAGATTGAAAGGCGGCAGATTGCCACTGCTTTGCCAAGGTACCGGCCATACCTCGTGAGTGGAGGAAGGCCCAATGCTCCAGGAGTGACATCCGGCGCAGACTGGCAACCGCCGAAACTCTTACGGTAGGGCCCAAGGCTCGCTGTAGTGCGGACGCTATCTGCTCCCGTCGACGAGCCTTGTGAAGGAGCGGCGAATCCATGCTGACGGTCCTAAAGCCGTTTTGCTGGGCCCACCTCGTGATGCGCGCCGTCGTAGCAACGAAGTGCGTCATCGGGGAACGCTGCTCAACGGCAGCCGCGACGAACGTCTTGGGGAGATGAATCGTAAGCTCCTTGCGGCGGCCGATGGCAATCACCAAGCCATGCATTCGCGCAGTAAATCCTATTCCGAGGACAGCACCACCACCAAGCGCCCAGTAGTAGTGAGCCTCCAGGCGGAGATCGCTGAAATGCATGATCCCTAGGATCAAAAAGGCCGGAACGAAGCACAGGGGCATGCCGATAAGCCAATGCAAGTGCGCTCGAAGGCGAAACTGATAAAGGTATGCCCGATGTACTGGGCCCGTTATCCAATTGTTGTTCATTACGTCGAACGGCCACATGCGCTAGAGTTATTGGACGCACTGGCGATTGCCATCGCGCGGGATTCCAACGCGACGCGAATATCGCCGAGAATATTTATTATGTCAAAACATAGAACCCAAATCATCCGCCTGGCGCAAAGTGAAACCGTTAATTTGCAGAAGTTTGTTACCCGTTTTTGCATAAATTTGTTACCCGCCCCCTAGGCGCTCACGGATGCTGGCAGTTCCGATGACGGGACAGCCGGAACCATGCTGGCGCGTTGTGCTCTCTACCGTTTGCACGTGCTCGCGCGCCCGCCTGCGAGATACCCCTGTCCGTCACCATGCACGGCGGGCGATCGCCCTGTGCGCGGCGGGGCCACACGCCGATAGCATGACGGTCGCCGTGATGCCAACAAGGGGATTCGGCTTGAAGGATTCGGTGTTTTGAGCCGGCACCGCTCGGCAACGAAGGGGCAAGATTGCAACCCCTTGTTCGTCCGTACAGCCCGCTATGGACGCCCTTGCGGGTGTCATTTAGGCCCCAAATGCCTCTCCGATCTGCCGGGCCCGTTTGACTTCATCGCTATGCAGATAGACCGACGTCGTCGACACGGACGCATGTCGCAGGTTGTCTCGAACGATGGTCAGTTCCGCGCCGCTTCCTAACGCGTGTGTGGCATGCGTATGCCGCATCCAATGCGGGCTGGCCCGGCGCAGCTTGTTCGCCGCCGCCGGATGGTCCGCACCAATGACATCCGCGGCCAGTTTGAAGAACCGTTTCACCACATACCATAGCCGTGTGCTCGTGATGCCCCAATCGCGCTCGCCGGTCAAGTCGCCGACCAGGCGGATCTCGGGACGCCACAAACGCCGACTGATGGGTAGTCCGCGTTCCGTCAGGTAGCGCTCCAGTGCCCGCCGCGCCAACGGTGGCAATGCCACCTTGCCGCTTCGCCCGCCCTTCCCTGTGAGCTTGAGCCACTCGTCGCCCTCGCCATCGATTTCGATATCGCCAAGCCTTGCTCCAACAAACTCACTGGGCCGCAGTCCCGTGGCATAGGCGAAATCGAGCACGAAACGCAGGCGCTGCGCGGCGGCGGCCTCCCAGCCGTAGGACCACTCGAGCCCGTCGGCGATGGTCCGCACGACCTTCCATTCACCGTTGGTAAAGGCGCGTGAATTGTCTAGCGCCGCCGTGCGGCCCCCGCCGCGGACCTTGATGCCGGCGAACGGATTCGCCAGGACGTACCGCTGCTGGACTAGCCAGCGGAACATCGCACCGAGGATCGACAGCGCATGGGCGACGGAACGTGCCGACAGTGCGCCCGTGAAAGGCCGCCAGTCCGGGGAGGAGCGCGGGCGTGGCGGACCCACCCACCGCTCGCGCGGCGTGGGCCGGCGCAGGAAGGCGCGGTAGGCCACGGCGTCCTCGGTGGTCAATGACGATAACGGCCGCTGGCGCTCGACGATGGCCCACAGGATCAGCCGTTCCGCTTCCTTGCGGTAGGTGCGATGGGTGGCGGGCGATTCGTGCAGCGCAAGCCAGGCCTTATGCGCAAGTCAGTAACGATTCTCTGATACTCGCAGGCTGTGTTAAAGCGGACACCCGCACAAACACAGCAGAGGATCTGCACGATGACAGCAAGACGAACGACCATCCGGCAACTGCCGTTGACCGAGGTCGTTGACCGCGACACACCCGGCGCGACGCCGGTTAGTATCACCACCCCCGAGGGCGGCACCATCTATCACACGGTCCCGCTCGCAGACCCCGACACCGGCAAGCGACGCGACACCCGCCCAAAGTGGATCGCTGGCACCTTTCCTCTCTTTCCCATTGTCCGACTTGCTGACGGCGCGCCGTGGGCTGAGGCGAACCTCTGGCTCATCGATATGATCGAGTCGAAGTCGTCGCCGAACATGCTGACGTTAGCCAGCATCGCTGACGACCTGGTAGCGTTCCGTCGTTATCTGGATGACGAGGGTATCGACTGGCTCGTCTTCCCTGTGAACAAGCGGCAACGTCCGACCTACCGATATAGCGGCTCGATCAAGCTGGCCGTGCAGGCCGGCGAGCTGTCTCCGGGCGTTGCCAGGCGTCGTATGGGCACCGTGGTGCGCTTTTATCGCTGGATGATGACCGAAGCAGGCTTTCGACCCACGAACGCGCCGTGGGTCGAATCTGATCGTTTCATTGAGTTCAAGGACCAGAAGGGCTTCAGCAGCGTGATCGAAGTCAAGACCACGGACCTGTCGATCAGTGGCCGGCGCGCAGAAGACCCGTGGGACGATCACATCCAGGACGGTGGTCGCCTGCGCCCGCTCCCCTCTGCCGAGCAGTCGGCGCTGCTTGAATCGTTAGCCACACTCGGCAACATCGAGATGACGCTCGTTCATCTGTTCGCGCTGTTGACAGGCGCCCGCATCCAGACGGTACTGACCGTGCGTGCGAAACACGTGATGCGCAAGCCTGACGGGTTTCACGGCGACGACATCCGTCTCGCCTGCGGGCCAGGTACCGGCATCGACACGAAGGGCGGTGTTAAGGGCGTGTTGCACGTTCCGCGCGGTTTCTATGAGCGGCTGCAGCACCTCACGCACGAGATGAGCACCTACTATGCGCGCGGCTCGGCGTTCGCGAAGGGTTTCATCGACACCGACAAGCGCCACTTCGCGAAGGAATGGGCCGAGACGCAGGGCCTGTCCGAGTATCTCGCGTACGCCGAGCAGGTGCTGTTCGCTGACGAGCGGCTGTTCGGCGGGCACGCAGCGTGGACGCAGAGCCGTGCCGTGCAGGCCTCGCCTGTGTCGGTCTACTCGCGCGAGCAAACGATCAGAAAGTTTGAGAAGGGTGAACTCGCATATCGCGAGACGGTGCTGGGCGGCTGCGCCAGCGTCGAGCCCTGCAGGTCGACACCGCTCGACTGGATGCGTCTGGATTGTCTTGAATCGAACTGCCGTAATCTCATCGTCGTGCCGTCGAAGCTTCAGCGAGTGATCAAGGCGCAGCAGGCTACGGTCGGGAAGCTGCGCGCAGTTGATGAGACAAGCGTCGAATACCGTATCGAGGCGCAGACGCTGCAACGACTGCTTGACGCGCAGGAGAAACTGATCAAACCGGAGGCAGCATGAGCGACGCCATGACCGACTACTACGCCGCCCTTGAGCGGCTGAAGAAACGAAAAGGAGTGCGTATCAACAATGACACCGTGGCGATCGAGGCGGGCCGCAAGAAGGGCAGCATCAAGAAGTCGCGCCCGCAGTTCACAGCACTGATTGACGCGATCGATGCAGCCAACGCGGTAGCCGGGCGCCCGAAGCTCGAACTGGCCGAGCGTCTGGACCGGGCGAAAGGCGACGCGAAGGATCTGCAGGCACAACTTGACGAGTCACTGGCTCGTGAGCTCGCACTGCTGCGGCAGGTGTTCAGCCTGCGCAAGGAACTGGCCGCGCTACGAGGCGGTAGCGTCCTGCCCCTGCACCCGCGCTAGATCGGGGCGGGCGTTTTCGCTCGAAACGGGCACTTGGGCTGCTTTACCTGCGTCGGGTGTCTTGAGTGCGTCGACTTGGTGCTCGCGAAGGTTCTCGCTACGGGGCACCCCGGCGTGGTGTCGCATCAAATCCGATCGTGATTCTGTGACACCGATGAACGGGTCAAGGGAGGGCGAAGCCCGGCGAAGTGAACCCTTGACGCGCGATGGTTTGACACGCTCCGACCATGCGAAACTTGCGGCGGAAGATGGACACCCGATCGTCGTTCTGTCCACTTTTTCGGCTAGCCAAATGGACATCCTGCTGACTGCCGATCCCAGTATTTTCAAGGCTCCGGCTGATGTCCATTTTCTTTCTCTTGCGCGTAAGGCCTGCACCGCTTCGTAGTCGTTGTCCGCGGTCAAGGTACAGCTCTCGCGCGGCGCGCGAAACCGCCCTTGGGAGCCATCGACCTCATGGGGCAGGCGCAATTGTTCCCATGGCACGACGACGCTGCGTTGCTCCTGCACGATCAATGCGCGCGCCCGTTCGGTCAGCTCGGGATGCGCGGCGAAGAACGCCTCGATCTGTCTGGCGCTGGTGGGGGTCGCCTCAGAAAACGGAAAATAAAGCACGCTAAGCCGGTTGCAGCGGTCGTAGCGGCCTGAACTTGCCCGCGCCGATCTTGGCGCTGCTGCGCCAGAGGTAATCGCCGGTGAGGTTGATGTGCTCCCAACCGAGCGGCGACAGGTACTGCAACAGCGCGTCATCAACGGCATGGCCGTTGCCACGCAGCGCGTGCGCAGCCCGTTCCAGATAGACCGTGTTCCACAACACGACGGCAGCCGTTACCAGATTGAGGCCGCTAGCCCGGTAGCGCTGCTGCTCGAAACTGCGGTCGCGGATTTCACCCAGGCGGTTGAAAAACACTGCCCTGGCCAGCGCATTGCGCGCCTCGCCCTTGTTCAGGCCGGCATGCACGCGGCGGCGCAGTTCCACGCTTTGCAGCCAGTCCAGGATGAACAGCGTGCGCTCGATGCGGCCCAGCTCGCGGAGCGCCACGGCCAGGCCGTTCTGGCGTGGGTAGCTGCCGAGCTTTCGGAGCATCAGGGAGGCCGTCACCGTGCCCTGCTTGATCGAGGTGGCCAGCCGCAGGATTTCGTCCCAATGGGCGCGGACGTGCTTGATGTTGAGCGTGCCGCCGATCATGGGTTTCAGCGCGTCATAGGCGGCGTCGCCCTTCGGGATGTAGAGCTTGGTGTCGCCCAGGTCGCGGATGCGCGGCGCGAAGCGGAAGCCCAGGAGGTGCATCAGGGCGAAGACGTGATCGGTGAAGCCCGCCGTGTCGGTGTAATGCTCCTCGATCCGCAAGTCGGACTCGTGGTACAGCAGGCCGTCGAGCACGTAGGTCGAATCGCGCACGCCGACGTTCACGACCTTGGTGTGAAATGGCGCGTACTGGTCAGAAATGTGGGTGTAGAACGTCCGCCCTGGGCTGCTCCCGTATTTCGGGTTGATGTGGCCGGTGCTCTCGGCCTTGCTGCCGGTGCGGAAGTTCTGGCCGTCCGACGATGAGGTGGTGCCGTCGCCCCAGTGCTCGGCGAAGGGATGGCGGAACTGTGCGTTGACCAGATCGGCCAGCGCCGCCCCGTAGGTTTCGTCGCGGATGTGCCAGGCTTGCAGCCAAGCCAGCTTGGCGTAGGTCGTGCCGGGGCAAGACTCCGCCATCTTGGTCAGGCCCAGGTTGATCGCGTCGGCGAGGATCGTGGTCAGCAACAGGTTCTTGTCTTTGGCCGGGTCGCCCGATTTCAGATGCGCGAAATGCCGAGTGAAGCCCGTCCATTCGTCCACCTCCAGCAGCAGTTCGGTGATCTTGACGTGCGGCAGGATCATTGCCGTCTGGTCGATCAGCGCTTGGGCGGTGTCGGGTACCGCCGCGTCGAGCGGCGTGATCTTCAAGCCTGACTCGGTGATGATGGCGTCCGGCAGCTCGTTGGCCGTCGCCATACGGTTGACGGTGGCAAGCTGTGTTTCCAGCAGCGTCAGCCGGTCGTTCAGGTACCGGTTGCAGTCGGTGGCCACGGCCAGCGGCAATTCGCTGGCCTGCTTGAGGCTGGCGAATTTCGCGGGCGGCACCAGGTAGTCCTCGAAGTCCTTGAACTGGCGCGACCCCTGCACCCAGATGTCGCCGGAACGCAACGCGTTCTTCATCTCCGACAGCGCGCACAGTTCGTAGTAGCGCCGGTCGATGCCGGTGTCGGTCATGACCAGCTTCTGCCAGCGCGGCTTGATGAACTCGGTCGGCGCGTCGGCGGGCACCTTGCGGGCGTTGTCGCTGTTCATGCCGCGCAGCACCTCGATGGCGTCGAGCACGTCCTTCGCGGCGGGAGCGGCCCGCAGCTTGAGCACGGCAAGGAATTCCGGCGCGTAGCGGCGCAGCGTGGCGTAGCTTTCGCCGATGCGGTGCAGGAAATCGAAGTCCTCGGGCTGCGCAAGCTTCTGCGCTTCGGTGACGCTCTCGGCGAAGGCATCCCAGGACATGACGGCCTCGATGGCGGCGAACGGATCGCGGCCCGCCTGCTTGGCCTCGATCAGCGCCTGGCCGATGCGGCCGAACAGCCGCACCTTGGCGTTGATCGCCTTGCCGGACGCCTGGAATTGCTGCTGATGCTTGTTCTTGGCGGCGTTGAACAGCTTGCCCAGGATGCGGTCGTGCAGGTCGATGATTTCGTCGGTGACGGTGGCCATGCCCTCGATGGCAAGCGCCACCAGGGTGGCATAGCGTCGCTGCGCCTCGAACTTGGCCAGGTCGGCGGGCGTCATCTGGCCACCCTCACGGGCGATCTTGAGCAGGCGGTTCTGGTGCACCGACCGCTCGATGCCAGAAGGCAGGTCGAGCGCCTGCCACGCTTTGAGGCGTTCGATGTGTTCCAGCATGTGCCGCGAATTCGGTTTGACGGGCGATTGGCGCAGCCAGGCCAGCCAGGTCGTTTTGCCGTTGTCCCGACGCTTGAGCAGATCGTCGAGGCGGCGGCGATGCGCGTCCGACAGCGGTTCGGCCAAGGCATCGTAGATGCGCCGGTTGGCGCGGGTGATTGCTTCGGCGCTCGCCCGCTCGACGGCGTTGAGGGCAGGCAGAATGACCGACTGCTGCCGCAGGTGCTCGATCAAGGTGCTGGCCAGCACGATGCCCTTGTCGGTCTGCAAGGCCATCTCGGTCAGCAACTGGACGGCCTGCCGGTAGTGGCCCATGGTAAAGGGCTGGAAGCCGAACACCGTTTGCAGTTCGACCAGGTGCTCGCGCCGGGTCTGCTCCCGCTGCCCGTATTCGTCCCAGCTTTCGACGCTGACCTTGAGTTGGTCGGCGACCAGTTTCAACAAGGGCGGAAACGGCGGCTCATCGACGCCCAGGATGACACCAGGAAAGCGCAGGTAACAGAGCTGCACGGCGAAGCCCAGCCGGTTGGCCGGGCCGCGCCGCTGCCGGATGATGGAGAGGTCGGTTTCGCTGAACGTGTAGTGACGGATCAACTCATCCTTGGTGTCCGGCAACGCCAGCAGGCTTTCGCGCTCGGCGGCGGACAGGATTGAACGACGTGGCATATTTACTGATCCGTTCTCAAGTATTGATACAGGGTTTCGCGACTGATTCCGAATTCACGAGCCAGCTTGGTCTTTTGCTCGCCAGCCTCGACACGTTGGCGCAGTTCGGCAATACGCTCAGACGACAGGGATTTCTTCCTGCCACGGTAGGCCCCGCGCTGCTTGGCGAGCGCGATGCCCTCGCGCTGCCGCTCGCGGATCAAGGCGCGTTCGAACTCGGCGAACGCGCCCATTACCGACAGCATCAGGTTCGCCATCGGCGAGTCCTCGCCGGTGAAGGTCAAATGCTCCTTAAGGAACTCGATGCGTACGCCGCGCTGGGTGAGGCCCTGCACCAGGCGGCGCAGGTCGTCGAGGTTGCGCGCCAGACGATCCATGCTGTGCACCACGACCGTGTCGCCTTCGCGCACGAAGGCGAGCAGCCGTTCCAGTTCGGGCCGCCGTGTGTCCTTGCCCGACGCCTTGTCGGTGAACACTTTATCCACCTGGATCTGTTCGAGCTGCCGTTCTGGGTTCTGGTCGAAGCTGCTGACGCGGACGTAACCGATGCGCTGACCGTGCAAGGTATCCTCCTGAGGGAAATGTGTCAGGAAGAAATCTATGACCCTTGACGGCGTATGTCAATCAATTCGGAAGGCAACTCTATTCTGACGATTTAGCGCCGGATGGTCTGACGCCAAGTTAGGGTATGCCTCAATCTGACGGTAGCGAGTCGCAGGCGTTCGGATCGGCATCGGTTTCGTTCCCTGTCTTGGCACGCGCTTCGAAGCGTTGATAACACTCCAACCCGCAGAAGTGCTCGACGTATTCCGCGCCTTCCGGGGTGAAGGCGGCATCGAGCGGGATTTCCTTGCAGCACACGCAGCAACTGGTGGTGGTCGAGTCACTTGCATTCATGGTGGCACCCCTCCATTGACTGACGAAGACGGCGAATGCCGCCGCCGGCATTGGCTTCGCGAACAGGAAGCCTTGTCCTGTGTCGCAGTCCGCTTGTCGCAATAGATCAAGACTCGCCGATGTTTCCACGCCTTCAGCCACCACATCCATGCCCAGCCCGTGCGCAAGCTGAATCACGGTGTGCACGATGGTTTGGTCGCGGCGGTCGTTGGCGAGCCCGGCGACAAACGATTGGTCGATCTTGAGCGTGCTGATTGGGCAGCACTTCAGATGTTGCAGACAGGAATACCCCGTCCCGAAGTCATCGGCGGCGAAGCGCACACCGATCTGCCGCAAGGCGTCCAGGGCGGGGAAGATCGCCGGATCACCAAACGCGACCGATTCGGTCAGCTCGATTTCGAGATACTCGGCGGGCAACTCGGCATCAGCCAGCACGCCCTTTACCCACCCGTCGAAGTCCGGTCCCACTTGGCTCGCCGAAACATTGACGGCCAGCCGGAACGGTCGCCATGCCAGCATTCGCCAGTCACGCATCTGGCGGCAGGCTTCGCCCAGCACCCAAGCGCCGATTTCAGGCATCAGGCCGGACGATTCGACCACGGGCAGGAACTGGCCCGGTGGCAATAGTCCAAGCGTCGGATGACGCCAGCGCAACAGGGCTTCCGCGCCGACAATCCCACCACTGCGCAGATCGACGACGGGCTGGTAGTGCAGTTCAAGCTGCCCGCGCTCGACCGCTTGGGCCAGTTCCGGCGTCGTCCATCCATCCGGCCGGAAAGCGCTCATTCTCTTTCCCTGAATGCCCGCAACGCCCGCGACAGGGACAGAAGGAACAGGCCGGTCAAACCGAGCGCCGCGATGACCCAATGCTCGCCGAGGAAAGCACCGGCGGTTGTGCCGGCCAGCACGACAGCGAGGATGGGCAGGTGGCAGGGGCAAGTCAGCACAGCCAGTCCGCCCCACAGGTAGCCGGTGATCGGTTTGTGCGTCTCGGACGGCAAGCGCTCGGGGTTGTTCATGGCAGACTCTCCGCGTGCTGTGCCGGCTCGGTCGGCAGGGTGGCCAACTGCACTTCCAGATCGGCCAACGCTTCGCGCCGACGCTCGACGAACTGACGCAGCAGGGCAAGCTGCGCGGCCGCTTCGTCGCCGTCCGCCGCATCCAGCGCCCGGCACAGCCGCGCCAGCGCGTCGAGGCCGATGCCCGCCTCGAAGGCCGCCCGCACGAAGCACAGCCGTTGCAAGGCGGCGTCATCGAACAAGCCGTAGCCGCCTGGTGTGCACGCCACCGGGCGCAGCAATCCGCGCAGCAGGTAGTCGCGCACGATATGCACGCTCACCCCGGCATCAAGAGCCAGCCGGGACACCGTGTAGGCGTTCATTGAACACCTCCTTTTTCTCACCCGGCGCAGCAGGAAAGCTGCTTCACATCCTTGTTGAAGGTCTGCGCCGCGAGCTTCAACCCCTCGACCATCGTCAGGTAGGGGAACAACTGGTCGGCCAGTTCCTGCACCGTCATGCGGTTGCGAATGGCCAGAGCCGCCGTCTGGATCAGTTCACCCGCTTCCGGCGCGACCGCCTGTACGCCGATCAGCCGATGGCTGCCTTCCTCGATAACCAACTTGATGAAGCCGCGTGTGTCGAAGTTGGCGAGCGCACGCGGCACGTTGTCCAAGGTCAAGGTGCGGCTGTCGGTCTCGATCCCGTCGTGGTGGGCTTCCGCCTCGCTGTAGCCCACGGTCGCCACTTGCGGATCGGTGAACACCACGGCCGGCATTGCGGTCAGGTCGAGCGCCGCATCGCCGCCGGTCATGTTGATCGCGGCACGGGTGCCGGCCGCTGCCGCCACATAGACGAACTGCGGCTGGTCGGTGCAGTCGCCGGCCGCGTAGATGTTCGGGTTGCTCGTGCGCATGCCTTGGTCGATGACGATGGCACCTTGCGCATTGACAGTGACCCCCGCTGCGTCCAGCGCGAGGCTGCGCGTGTTCGGTGTCCGACCGGTGGCAACCAGCAGTTTGTCGGCGCGCAATTCACCGTGCGTGGTGGTCAGCACGAATTCACCGTCCATATGGGCGACCTGGCTGGCTTGCGTGTGCTCCAGCACCTCGATGCCCTCGGCACGGAAAGCGGCTGTCACCGCCTCGCCGATGGCCGGGTCTTCACGGAAGAACAAGGTATTGCGCGCCAGGACCGTGACCTTGCTGCCCAGCCGGGCAAAGGCTTGCGCCAGCTCCAGCGCCACCACCGACGAGCCGATTACGGCAAGGCGTTCGGGAATGGTGTCGCTCGCCAGGGCCTCGGTGGAAGTCCAGTAGGGTGACTCTTTCAAGCCCGGAATCGGCGGGACCGCCGGGCTGGCACCCGTGGCGACCAGGCAGCGGTCGAACATCACGACGCGCTCGCCACCCTCGTTCAAACGGACGGTAAGGCTCTGGTCGTCCTTGAAGCGCGCCTCACCGTGCACAACGGTGATGGCCGGATTACCGCCCAGGATGCCTTCGTACTTGGCGTGCCGCAGTTCGTCGACGCGGGCCTGCTGCTGGGCCAGCAGCTTACTGCGGTCAATCGTAGGCACAGTTGCCGCAATACCGCCATCGAACGGGCTTTCCCGGCGCAGATGGGCGATGTGGGCGGCGCGGATCATGATCTTGGACGGCACACAGCCGACATTGACGCAGGTGCCGCCGATGGTGCCGCGCTCGATCAGCGTGACCTGCGCGCCTTGCTCGACGGCCTTCAGCGCCGCCGCCATCGCGGCTCCACCGCTGCCAATGACCGCTACCTGCACCGGGGGCTCGTTGCCACTGTGCTTTTCGGCGGCGGCCATCCATCCCCGCACCTTGTCGAGCAGTCCGACGCGGTTGTCCGCCAGTGGCGCATCGGCTAGCGTTGCCTTGTAGCCCAGTCCGGCCACGGCGGCAGTCAGCGCGTCCGGCGATGTGCCCGGCACGATGGCGAGTTGCGCTGTGCCCTTCGGATAGGACACCAGCGCCGACTGCACGCCTGGCACTTTTTCCAGCGCTTCCTTGACGTGCGCCGCGCACGAGTCGCAAGTCATGCCGGTGATTTTTAGATGGGTCATGCAACAGATCCTTTATCGTTTGTGGCGCCAGACAATGACGTCCGTTGTGCTGCGGTGCCGTTTTCAGTGACTCACTGCTTGACGCTGGACGGATAGCCCGCGTCTGCGGTTGCCTTGGTCAGCTTCTGCACGCTGGTCTTGGCATCGTCGAAGGTGACGACCGCTTGGCGTGTCTCGAAAGTCACGTCAACTTTGCTGACGCCTTCGACCTTGGAAATCGCCTTCTTGACAGTGATCGGGCAGGCGGAGCAGGTCATGCCCGGTACGGACAGCGTGACGGTCTGGGTGGCGGCCCAGACGGGGGCAACAACGGCGGCGAGGGCGAGGGAGGCAAACAGTTTCTTCATGGTGAACTCCGATCAGTAGAAAAATGGCATGACGTAGGGAAATCCGAGCGCGACCAGAACCAGCGCGGCCACGATCCAGAAAATGAGCTTGTAAGTAGCTCGCACTTGGGGAATCGCGCAGACCTCACCCGGTTTGCAGGCCGCTGCCTGCCGGTAGATGCGCCGCCAGGCGAAGAACAACGCCACCAGCGCCACGCCGATAAAGATGGGGCGATAGGGTTCCAACACCGCCAAGTTGCCGATCCAAGCGCCGCTGAACCCCAAGGCGATCAGAACCAACGGCCCGAGGCAGCAAGCCGAGGCGAGGATGGCGGCAAGCCCTCCAGTGAAGAGCGCGCCGCGCCCGGTTTTTGGTTCAGACATGCGCTTGTCCTTTCGAATTGAAATTGGATAGCGTAACCTTACTTCCGTACTCATGTACGGAGTCAAGCGATATGGAAAACAATTTGGAGAACCTGACCATTGGCGTTTTCGCCAAGGCGGCCGGGGTCAATGTGGAGACCATCCGTTTCTATCAGCGCAAGGGCTTGTTGCTGGAGCCTGACAAGCCCTATGGCAGCATCCGCCGCTATGGCGAGGCGGATGTAACGCGGGTGCGCTTCGTGAAATCAGCCCAGCGGCTGGGCTTCAGCCTGGATGAGATCGCCGAGCTGCTGCGGCTGGAGGATGGCACCCATTGCGAGGAAGCCAGCAGTCTGGCCGAGCACAAGCTCAAGGACGTGCGCGAGAAAATGGCTGACCTGGCGCGCATGGAGGCCGTGCTGTCTGAGTTGGTGTGCGCCTGCCATGCGCGAAGGGGGAACGTTTCCTGCCCGCTGATCGCGTCACTACAGGGTGGAGCAAGCTTGGCAGGTTCGGCTATGCCTTAGCGTGCTTTATTTTCCGTTTTCTGAGACGACCCCAGCAACGAAACATTTCCGGCCGAGAGACCCGTTCACTGCCTGCCCAAGCCGGACAGCTCGCACACTGATTCCCCCACCGCAGCGCGGCCATGGGCCAAATCAACAAAACGGATTGCCGAAGTACGGGAAACCGGTCGGATGGTATGTATGGATAAGCTCGTTTTCACCTCGGCGGACCTCTCCGGGGACCCCGGGAGCACGCGGCCAAGACAGCGGGGCAATCGCGCCAGCCGCATTCCCGAGCTGATTGAAGCTTCCATCCGGGTTTTCGCGCGGGAAGGTTATGGCGGCTACAGCATCAACCGCGTCGCCGCGGAAGTTGGCATCCGCCTCAGTACGCTGCAGCACTACTTTGCCACCCGGGACCAGCTCCTGATCGCAACGATCCGGGAGGTGTACGGGCGATACATCGACCGGTACACCCGGCTCGGCGCAAACAAGCTGCAAGCACCTGAAGAACGGCTCAATACCATCATTGACGAATTCTTCGACCACATCCTCGTCGTGGACTCCGATGTCACGCCTTTCGTGCTCGAATGCTGGACGCTGGCCGAGCATGATCCGGCGGTCGCCGAACTGGTCGGTGAAGGGAACAAGCAGTTCCAGCAGATCTGGCTTGACCTGATCGCCGCCATCAATCCATCCCTGCCAGAGCAGGAGTGCGCGATCCGGGCCACCCTGATCGAGGCACACGCACAAGGGCTGATGGCGCTTTGTCGCCGGGGCGGGCCCGGTCTGCCCGAATGGCAGACGCTGCGGCATTCCACCAAGGCCTTGTGGCGCGCAATGAGCCACGCCTCTCATTGACCCGCATTGATCTCCCTGACCGCCCCCACACGGAGTTCATCATGGACAGCCAGTTCCTCGTCGACGATGCCATCCTGGCCACCGGGCTGGACATCAAGGCCGCACGCTCGTTCTCCTCGGCGCTGTGCGGGCCCCACTCCGTGCGCATCGCATCGCCGGACCGGTTCCGCTTCGGTTACAGCGGGCACCTGCTCCGGGGAATGTCGACGACCGTGGGATATGTCCAGTATGGCTCCGATATTTCCATCGACGTGGCCGCCGGCGAACTCTGCACCACTTACAACATCAGCCTGCCGGTCGAAGGAGAACAGTTCCTGGCCGGGCACGATGGTGCCTTGCACTCGGACGTCGATCGCGGCCTCGCGGTGTCCCCCGAACAGGCACTGCAACTGGAGATGTCTGGCCATTGCAGGAAGATCCTGGTCACGGTATCTCGTGAATCGCTGGAGCGGGTGCTGAGCGAGATCCTTGGCGCGCCGGTCCAGGGCCTGCTGGTCTTCGACCCAGCCATGAGCGGCACCGACGGCTGCGCCGGTGCATGGTGGCGAATGATCAGGACCTACCTCAACGACGTAGAGCGCGCACGCGATTTGTACCATTGCACCCCCTTCAGCAGGGATTTTGAAACGGCGCTGCTGAAAGGTCTGCTGATCGCACAACCGAGCAACTACTCGGAGCGCATGCGCAAGTCGCTAGCCACAAGGATCCCGGAGTATGTGGTGCGCGCGAAGACTTTCATCGAGTGCAATTTCAGGGAGCCGATCCACCTCGAAGACATCGAAACCGTTGCCGGCGTGTCGCGCCTCAAGCTGTTCGAATGCTTTCGGAAGTACACAGGCTTCACGCCCATCGCATACCTGAAGCACTTTCGCTTGAAGCAGGCTCGGGCGGAATTGCTGTCCGACCTTTCCAGGCAAAGCGTCTCCGCGATTGCGCTTGGCGTCGGCTTCACGCACTTCGGCCGCTTCTCTGCCGACTATAAGCGTGCATTCTCGGAATCCCCGTCCGAGACCATTCACAGGAAGACGCGCGGATAGTCCGCACGGCCCACACATCCATCTGCATGCCTCCCGCCGAGGCACTACATCCGCTCGCGCCCAGGCTCTGAAAGCCTGCTGCGGGCATCCTCTTTTCGCGCCTTCTCCCCTCCCCTGGCTTCGCGCCATGCTACGGCGCGGGTCCCGGCCGCGCGCGGTCGCCTTATCACACCACGATGACGTAGACACCGCACACGGCTCTGCACGCGCATTTCCGGACAGCCTTCCCGGACAAACCGGATAGTTGCGCCGGCACGCCAATGGTCAAATTCCTGCACACAGAAGCGCCGTGCGCAACCGCACGGCACGTCGTGCAACCCACGAAGGGGCTGGATATGACCACCGCAATCCTCATTGGCAATCCCAAGCCAAAGTCCCGCACGGCACAGGCCGCGCGGATGCTGGCAGAAGCCCTCACGGGCACTGCGCCGGATCTCACCATCGATGTGGTCGATCTCGGCGCATCACTCCTGGGCTGGGGCGATGCGGCCGTGGAGAGTGCAGTGTCCTCGGTCGCCAGCTCCCGTCTTGTCATCGTGGCCAGCCCGACCTTCAAGGCCACCTATACCGGCCTCCTCAAGCTGTTCCTGGACCAGTTCGCCGGCGGCACCGGTATGCAGGGCGTCGTGGCTGTGCCACTGATGCTCGGTGCCGGCCCTGCGCATGCCATGGCGCCTGACTTGCTGCTGAAGCCGGTCCTCGTCGAACTTGGGGCGACATGCCCGACACCAGGCCTCTACCTGATGGAAAAGTCGTTTGAAGACGGCGTGGCCATCCAGGCGTTTGCCGATCGCTGGACCGGCGTCATTCGTGCCTTGCTGTCTTCGGAAAGGAGCTAAGCCATGTCCGAATCCACTACCCACTGGCTCGCGGCCGATCCCCCCTTCTCCGTCCTGGCGGAGAAAGAAGGCGACCACAGCGAGTTCCTGCGCAAGGCCTACGGTTGCTTTCCGACCGGGGTCGTCGGCGTATGCGCCATGGTTGATGGCCACCCTGCCGGCATGGCGGCAAGCAGCTTCGTTCCCGTGTCGATTGACCCGCCGCTGGTTTCGTTCTGCGTGCAGTGGACATCGAAGACCTGGGAAAAGCTCGCACTGGCGCCGCGGCTCGGTATCAGCTTCCTCGGCCACAGCCATGACGTCGCCGTCCGCAAGCTGGCATCGCGCGCAGACGACAAGTTCGACGGTCTTGGCCTCGGCGCGACCCCGGACGGCGCCGTGCTGATCGACGGCGCAACCGTATGGATGGAATGCGCCGTCGACAACGTGCTGCCGGCCGGCGACCACGGCATCGTCCTGCTCCGGATCATCGCGCTGACGATGCGCCCGCATGTCGAGCCGCTGGTCTTCCATGGCAGTGCATTCCGGAAGCTGCTTTCGCAGTCCGCCTAGCTGGCGGGAAACCCGCGTTTGCGCAATACGGGGCTTCGCCTCGTCGTATTAACCCGTGCCGGTCCGGCACGCTGATGATCAGAGAGGTTTGCGATGTCCACAACGAAGAAGGCAACAGAGGTCGGCGTTTTCATTCCGGTTGGCAATAACGGCTGGGTAGCATCGGTCAACGCACCGGTGACGCCAGGTAACTACGAGCACAACCTCCAGGTCACCCGGCTTGCCGAGAAGCTCGGCTTCGATTTTGCGCTGAGCATGGCCAAGTGGCGCGGCTACGGCGGCCCGTCCCGGCACTGGGACACCACGCTCGAGTCGCTGACGACGATGGCGGGGCTTGCGCAGGCGACCAGCGCCATCAAGATCTGGGGGACGGTCCACATGATGATCTTCCCGCCCGCGATCGTGGCAAAGATGGTGTCGACCATCGACCAGATTTCGAACGGTCGGGTGGGACTGAACCTCGTCTCCGGCTCCAATCCGCATGATCTCGGCCAGCTCGGCCTGTGGAAGCCACTGGACCACGCCGGGCGATACGAACTGGCCGATGAGTGGATCAAGGTCGTCAAGAGGCTCTGGACGGAAGACCGTGTCGACCACAAGGGCAGGTTCTACGAACTCATCGACTGCATGTCGAACCCGAAGCCGTCGAAGCCGCCCACGCTCATCTGCGCGGGAGCGTCTGACCGTGGCTTTCAGTTCACGATCGACAACTGCGATGCGAGCTTCTTCACGGCCAGCGACGACGAGGCGTCGATCGCCCGCGGCAAGCGTGCGAAGGAACTGGCAGCCAAAGCCGGCAAGCCGGAGTTCAAGTCCTACGGCCTGTTCACACTGATTCCCGGCGAAACGGACGCGGCGGCACAGGCCCGCCTCGATCATTTCGACGACGGCGTGGATCGCATCGCACTGGCCACCCAGTCGGCCGAATATGGGTCGGACGTCAGCGCAAAGCAGAACTTCGCCGCCCAGTACTTCATCGACCAGGGCGCGCGCGTGAGCTCCGTCCTCGGCGGTGCGATGACGGGCTCCGCAGAGACACTCGCACGCCGTGTGGCCAGCACGATCATCGAAGCCGAGCTGGACGGCATCACGCTGATCGTTCCCGACTTCATCGACGATCTCCGGTTCATCGGCGAGCGCGTACTGCCCCTGCTCGAGGATTACGGCGTCACCACAAAAGTCGGCGCCACCATGCGGGCCGCTGCGTAAGACCAGCATCACGATGGACCGCGGGGTGCGCCCCACGCCTGCCTCCGCGGATCCCTTCTGTTTCCTCATCGCCCACAAGGAGCCGCCTTGACCAGCCCCCACCTCAACCCAGTCGCGCCCCAGTGGGACTGGGAGCATGACATGCCCCCGGCTCCCGCGATCCGCGCCGGCAATACGCTGTATCTCTCCGGTCAGATCGCGCTGACGCCAGACGGCACCCTTTCCGGCGAAGGCGATCTCGTGGCCCAGTCCCGCCAGTGCTTCGAGAACATCCGCGCCATCCTGGCCCGGGCCGGCGCGACGATGCGGGATGTCGTCAAGATGACTACCTACTTCACCTGCGACCTGGATGAGGCCGTGGCCGGCGAGTACTGGGCGGTACGCAAGGCGTTCTTCGGCGATCACAAGCCCGCCAGCACCGGCGTGCAGGTCAAGGCGCTGCTGCTACCGGCCTGTCTCGTAGAGATCGAGGTCGTCGCAGTGCTGCCGGAGAAGCAGTCATGAGCAGGCTGTCATTCTCCCAGCGCGGCAATGTCCGCATTGCCTATGCGCGTGCCGGCACCGGGCCCGTGGTCGTGTTCCTGCACGGTATTGGTGGAAACCGGCGGAACTGGGACGGGCAGCTAGCACGCCTGGCTTCGCAATTCACATGCGTGGCGTGGGACGCGCGCGGCTATGGCGACAGCGACAACCCCGACCGCCCGCTCGTGTTCGGGGATTTCGCCGAAGACCTCAACGCACTGCTGGATTCACTCGGGGGGGAGTGTGCGCACATCGTCGGACTTTCGATGGGAGGGTTGATTGCGCAGGACTTCTACGCACGCCATCCGCAGCGCGTGGCAACCCTGACGCTGGCGGCAACCAGCGCCGGCGCCGGCCTGCTTGCCGCCGCAGCGCGCGAGGATTTCCTCGCGAAGCGGTTGCGCCCGCTGGAGGAAGGCGCCTCGATCCGGGACATCGCACGTGGGCTCGTCGACGTCCTGGCAGGAAGTCGCGCCGATGAATCAGTGCGAAACGAGCTACGCCAATCGCTGGAGGCGCTGCGGCCGAACGCTTACAAGCAGGCCTTGCGCGCGCTGGTCACCACGGACTTCCGGGACGGACTGGCACGCATTGCCGTGCCGACGCTCGTCCTGGTCGGTGATGAGGATCGCGTATTGCCAGAGCCGGAGAGCCGCATGTTGGCTGAACAGATTCCCCACAGCCGTCTGGTTGTGATTCCCGGCGCCGGGCATCTGTGCAATCTGGAAGCCCCTGCGGCGTTCGATGCGGCCCTGTCGGATTTCCTGATGGCCAATGCGGGTTGTGGGGCATCGGTCCTGCGCATGGGGGTGAAGTGATGCTGCCCATATACCTCGACGCCACGACCGGCGATGCCTTCGCCGATAGGAGGTCAGCCATCGAGTTCCGGGACGTTGGCCATCGGTTCAAGGCATCGGATGGCTCCGTCATCCAGGCGCTGAAGAACATCAGCTTCAGCATTCGCCGCAACGAGTTCGTGGTGGTGGTCGGCCCCAGCGGCTGCGGAAAATCCACGCTGCTGAGGCTGATCTCCGGCCTGATCGTTCCCCAGGCCGGGTCGGTCCACGTCTTCGGCCAGCCGGTAACCGGGCCGCGCAACGATATCGGCTTTGTGTTCCAGAAGCCCACACTGCTGCCGTGGCTGAATGTGATCTCGAACCTGACTTTCCCCATCACGCATCAGGGTCGCAGCCTGACGCGCGCCGATACCACGCGCGCGGCGGAACTGCTGGAACTGGTCGGCCTGCAGGACTTCCGCCACAAGTATCCGGACGAGCTCTCGGGCGGCATGCAGCAGCGCGTGGGCATCGCTCGCGCCCTGCTTGCCGATCCGGAAATCCTGCTGCTCGACGAACCCTTCTCCGCGCTCGACGCCCTCACGCGAGATGAACTGAGCTTCGAGCTGATGCGGCTCTGGACTGCACGCCAGAGCACGGCGGTTTTCATCACCCACTCCATTACCGAGGCTGTTCTGATGGCGGACCGGATCTTCGTGCTCGCGCCGCGGCCCGGGCGCATGCGCGAAGTCGTGGCTGTGGAGCTGGCGCGTCCCCGCACGCTGGCAACCATGCGCGAAGCCCTTTTTCATGAACTGTCCGACAACCTCCGTGAAGAACTGTTGAGCTGCCATGAGCACAATTGAAGCAAGCGACCGCAAACTGGTGCGGGCGGACCGGTTGCCCCGACTGTCCCCCAAAGCCCTGCTGCCACTGACGACGTCTTTCGGCATTCTGCTTCTGTGGGAAGCGGCCAGCCGATGGATGGGGCTGCCCGAGTATCTGCTGCCATCCCCCACTGCGATCCTGCGTGCGGGCCTTGCAGTCGACCCCTGGCTGTGGTGGAACCACATCCAGGCGACCCTGCGAGTGATCGCGCTGGGCTTTGCGCTGGCGTTCCTGATCAGCCTGCCCCTCGCGGCCGCCCTGCATCGATATCACGTTTTCCGCAAGAGCGTGTATCCGTTGCTGATCATCGTGCAGTCGACGCCGGTGGTTGCCGTCGCGCCGATCCTGATCGTCACGCTCGGCGCCACCGATCTTGCGCGAGTGGTCATTACCGCGCTGATCACCTTCTTTCCCCTGGTGGTCGGCATCGCTACCGGCCTGGCGCAGACGCCGCCCGAGTTGCTGGAGCTGAGCCGCGCGCTCAGGGCCTCGCTGCGCAATGAGTATCTGCAGATCAGGCTGCCCTTTGCCTTGCCGCATGTGTTCTCGGCGGTCCGGGTCGCGATCACGCTGGCGGTGATTGGTGCGGTGATCGCTGAGTTCGTCGCATCCGAGCGCGGCATCGGCTACTTCATCCGGTTTTCGACCTCGTACTTCAAGATCGCCCAGGCCTTTGCCGCGCTGGGCGTGCTGGTGGTGATGAGCCTGGCGCTGTTCCACCTGGTGACGCTGGTGCAACGCATTTTCTATCCGCGCAGCTTGCCCGCGTCGGGCAGCGAATAAGCAAGAAGGAAGGTGTGACATGGGTGAAGTCATGGAACTCATGGTGACCCGCATCGAAGACGAAGCCGAGCGCATTCGTTCATTCGAGCTAGCACCGGCAGACGGCAGCCAGCTGCCGCCTTTCACGGCTGGCGCGCATATCGATGTGCATGTCGCGGGCGGCGCCGTGCGCCAGTACTCGCTGCTCAATGACGACCGGGAACGACACAGGTATGTCATTGCCGTGCTGCGCGAGGATGCCGGGCGCGGCGTCTCGCGCCATATGCATGAACGGGTAAAGCCTGGCATGCGCCTGATCGTGGGCGGTCCGCGCAATGCCTTTCCGCTGGATGACGGACAGGCGCCGGCCGTCCTGATTGCCGGCGGTATCGGCGTGACACCGTTGCTGGCGATGGCGCGGCACATGCACGCAAGCGGACGGCCGTTCACGCTGCATTTCGCTACGAGATCGGAGGCCCGGACGCCCTTCCGCAGTGAGCTCCAGCGATCCGCGTTTGCATCGCGGGTGCGCTTCTACCACGACGACGGGCCACAAGCTCAGCGTTTTGACGCGGCGCGCATCACAGCCGGGCTTGCGCCGGGCGCACATGTCTACCTCTGTGGCCCCGGCGGATTCATGGATGCGGTAGCGGCCGCGGTACGGGCCCGCAGCGATGTCGAGCTTCATACCGAGTATTTCGCAGCACCGAAGCCTGCCGCCGACACCGGCGCCTTCCGGCTGGTCCTGGCGCGATCTGGCATCGAGACCATGGTGCCGGCCGGCAGCAGCATCGTCGAAGTGCTCGAGCAACACGATATCCAGCCAGCACTCAGTTGCGAGCAAGGTATCTGCGGTACTTGCCTGACCCGGGTGCTCTGCGGCCAGATCGATCATCGGGACCACTACCTGTCCGCCGGTGAACGGGCCAGCGGCGACCGCATGCTGGTGTGCGTATCGCGCGGGATGCCCGACTCCACGCTAACGCTTGACCTTTGAGGAGAAGAGAAAATGTTCCTGCCCGTCAAGAATGCCGCCCCTGCCAGTGCCCGCCCGGCCGACAGTGGCTTCACGCCAGGAGACTGGGAAATCCTTGCCGCATTCTGGCATCCCGTCGCCCTCTCGACCGAGGTGGCGGAGAAACCGCTGGGCATCACGCTGCTGGACGTTCCCGTGGTGCTGTACCGCTCCGGCGATGGCGTCAGCGCCGCACGGGACTCATGCCCGCACCGGAACGCCAGGCTAAGCCTGGGAATGGTCAAGGACGGCCATCTCATGTGTGGCTTCCACGGCTTCGAGTACGACGCCAGCGGCGCTTGCGTGCGCATCCCCGCGCTCTCGCCTGAGTTGCCGATCCCGAAGAAGCTGTGCCTGCAGAGCTACCTGTGCCAGGAACGCTATGGCCTGGTCTGGGTATGCCTGAGCAACGAACCGCGCGCCGGCCTGCCCGACTGGCCGCAGGTGGAAGACGGCTCCGGCACGGTGGCCATCGTTCCGCCCGGCGTCTGGAATGCCTCGGCAGCGCGCCATATCGAGAACTTCAGCGACCTGTGTCACGTTCCCTGGGTGCATACCACGACCTTTGGCGGCCCTGAGGTCGTGATCCCTCCCTACGAAGTGCACAAGTCCGGGCTCAGCCTGGCATTCGAAGTCAACATGCTCGAGCGCGTCCGCTACGTGGAGGAAGGCCATGCTTGCGCCACGGAGGATGCACAGTTCAATCGGGCGATCTATCGCTATGAAACCACGTTGCCTTTTTCGTGCGCCCTGCGCGTTCACCATCCGGATACCAATTCGACCTATCGGGTGTTCGACGTCGGCTCACCGGTCACGACGCAAACCACCCGGATCTTCCAGATCGTCGTGGATGAGAGCCGACAGATCGAGCCGGAAGCACTGATCGAGTTCACCGAGCGGATCAACGTTGAAGATCTCTCCCAGGTCGTCGCCCAGTGTCCGCAGGACCTGCCGCTGGACCTGCGCGACGAGATCCACATTCCGGCGGACCGCATGTCCGTGGAATACCGGCGCGCCATGGCCGGCCTGGGGCTGGGGGCCGCACAGCCTGACTGACTGACCCACTGACTCCGTCGTTCTGCCTCTCTGGTTCCGGGGCCGCGCATGCGGCAGGCCCGGAGGGGCGCTTGCTGTCCAAAAACCATGAAAGGGGAGCGCCATGAAAGTGCATCGGATCAAGGCAATGGTTGTCGCGGTTGTCGGGTTAGGGCTGTCGACAGTCACCACGGGCACGGCCCTGGCGGCGGACAAGGTGGTCTATCAGCTTGGCTGGATCCCCAGCGGAGCCAACGGGATCGAGTATTTCGGCAAGGCCGATGGATATTTCAGCAAGGCGCAGCTCGACGTCGAGATCCGCAGCGGCAATGGTTCAAGCGACGCGCTGACCCGCGTGGCGGCCGGCTCGGCGGACATGACAGCGGTCGGTATCGACGCGGTGTTTGCCGCGGTGGCCCGGCAGAAGCTGCCGGTCAGGATCATCTACAGCATCTACAACAAGAAGCCGGACTCCATTCACGTATCCGCCAGTGCTCCGATCCGCAACCTGAAGGACCTGGCCGGCAAGAGCCTCGCCACCTCGGTCTACTCGAGTGTCAATGTGGTCTGGCCGCTGTTCCTGCAGAAGAACGGCGTGGATCCTGCGAGCGTGAAGCTGATGAAGGTGGACGCCGGAACGCTGGCGCCGCTGATCGCGAGCGGGCAGGTAGACGGGGCCCTCGACTGGGTCACCAGCGCACCGGGTGCCGCGTCGGTGCTGAAGAGCGCCGGGAAATCCCTGCGCGAACTCAAGTGGTCGGACTACGGCTATGACGGCTATGGCTACGTCATCGTCGCCAACGAAACGTTCCTGAAGGAGAAGCCGGAGGTTGCCAGGCGATTCCTGGATGCGTTCCGCAAGGCAAGCATGGTCGCGGTGGCCAACCCCGCCGCGGTCGGCATTGCCATAGCAAAGGTCGTTCCCGGGCTTGACGCCAAAGTGGCTGGCGACGAGTTCGGCGCGTCGGTGCCGCTGATCGACAACGAAATCACAAAAAAGGATGGCTGGGGCAGCTTCAGTGCTGAGCGCGTGAGGACGACCTGGGACTGGGTAGCGAAGTCACAGGGTCTGCCCGGCAGCGCGCTCGACCCGATGTCCGTCATCGACATGAAGTTCCTGCCCGCCTCGAAGTAGCAATCGGCGACGTAAATCCCCGCTCCGAGCCACCCGACCATGAAAGCCCCCGCAATGCCAACCTCCGGAAAACCTGGCGCCAGATCACGCCGGTATCTGGCAATACTGGCCCTCGCCCTGTGCGCGACCTGCGCCAGGGCAGAGAACTATTCACAGACAAACGTCCAGATCGCCTATGCCCCGTCGGACCCCAACGACTTCGTCATGGGAACCGGCACAGGCTATGGCAGCCGCGAGACGCTCCGCTTCGAACACTTCGGCACCTACGCCCTGGGTGACAACTACGTGCTCTTCGACGCTTACCGGGGCAATGACCTCGGGCAGGATACGTCGAACCGGCAGAACTACTTTCTCTGGAATTCGCACCTGAGCCTGTCGAAGGTCACCGGCACCAGCCTGTCGTACGGGCCGATCCAGGATGTCCTGGCCATGGTCCGTGTCGAGGACGGCAGTTACTCCCACTATCGCGCGGTGTCGGCGGGCCTGTCCGTGTACTGGGACCTGCCCTTCACGAAGGGATCGATGCTCGAAACCTCAGTCCTGGCCAGGAAGAAGTGGTACACGGTCGGGCCTGAAGACGTGCAGGGAACACGGGCACTGATCCGCCTGTTCTTCCTGATCCCGTTCCGCGTGGCAGGACTGAACGCGAGCTTCAGCGGCCCCATCTACTTCAGCCCGATCATCGGCGGCGGATGGGACATCTACCTGGAGCCGGAAGTCTTCGTGAACTTCGGGCCAAAGGATGCGTTCGCCTTGGGCCTTCGCCTGGAGCACCACACCGTGACCGGCAATAACGTCCTCAACACCAGCGGCGACAAGTCCCGCACGACGCCGAATATTGTCTTCCGCTGGACCTGGTAGCAGGCCGCGCGGCACCACTTTCACAATGGCGCGCCTCTCTGGCAGGGGCCGCCCAAACCGGAGGCAATGATGAGTAGTAATCGTGGTGTGGCTTACGTCCGCCAGGGCGTCGTCGAAGTGCAGACGATCCCCTTCCCGGAACTGGTGGACCCGCGTGGCCGCCGTATCGATCACGGCGTGATCCTCAAGGTGGTTTCGACCAATATCTGCGGCTCTGACCAGCATATGGTGCGGGGCCGCACCACCGCGCCTGAAGGTCTGATCCTTGGGCATGAAATTACGGGTGAGGTGCTGGAAGTCGGCAGGGACGTGGAAACGCTTGCGCCGGGCGACATCGTCTCAGTGCCGTTCAACGTGGCATGCGGGCGCTGCCGGACCTGCAAGGAGCAACACACCGGCGTTTGCCTGACGGTGAATCCGGCACGCGCAGGCGGTGCCTACGGGTATGTCGACATGGGCGGCTGGGTCGGTGGCCAGGCCGAATATGTGATGGTGCCATACGCTGACTTCAACCTGTTGAAATTCCCCGACCGCGATCAGGCCCTGGCAAAGATCCGCGACCTGACTTGCCTGTCCGATATCCTCCCGACCGGCTACCACGGTGCGGTCACCGCGGGCGTCGGTCCGGGCAGTACAGTCTATGTTGCCGGGGCCGGACCGGTCGGCCTGGCTGCTGCAGCGTCGGCGCGGCTGCTTGGCGCAGCGGTGGTGATCGTCGGCGACGTCAATGCCGCACGCCTCGCTCACGCACGCGGGGTAGGATTCCAGACTGTCAACCTTTCGCTCGACACCACACTGGCGGAGCAGATCGAGCAGATCCTCGGTGTTCCGGAGGTGGACTGCGCGGTGGATGCCGTCGGCTTCGAGGCGCGTGGACATGGTCATCAGGGTGCGCAGCAAGAGGCGCCGGCCACCGTGCTCAACTCGCTGATGGAGGTCACTCGGGCAGCCGGCAAGATCGGCATTCCCGGCCTGTACGTCACCGATGATCCCGGAGCCGCCGACGCTGCGGCAAGGCGCGGGGCATTGAGCATCCGGCTCGGCCTCGGGTGGGCGAAGTCACATAGCTTCTTCACGGGCCAGACCCCGGTCATGAAATACAACCGCGCGCTTATGCAGGCCATCCTCTGGGATCGCATCCGGATCGCCGAGGTCGTGGGTGTCGAAGTGATTTCGCTGGACGACGCGCCAGGCGGCTACGCGGCGTTCGATTCCGGTGTGCCGCGCAAGTTTGTGATCGATCCGCATAACCGATTCCGGCAGGCAGCATAAGCGGACAGCGTAGTGTGAGGCAACCGGCGTTGCCTCACACGCGAGAATGTGGCTGCGAACCAGCCAGGCTTACTACGGTGTATTGTGGGTAGCAACTCCAAAGGCCTGCGTCCGGCCTCCCGCACGACTAGGCGACTTTCAGCGGTACGCCCGACATGCCACCAGGTGCCTCGCAGCCCGCCACCTCGATGCCGAATCCGGCCATGCCGGGGAGCCGGCGCGGACTGCCCAGCAGCATCATCCTCGCAACCCCCAGGTCGCGCAGGATTTGCGCGCCGATGCCATGCGTGCGCAAGTCCATCGGCGGACGGCCCGGCGCGGGATGCGATGCTTTCCCTGCAGCCTCTGGTACCAGCGCCATGACATCATCGCCGCAGTTCAGCAGCAACGCGACACCCCTTCCGGTCGCGCGCAGCTTTGCCAGCGCGGCCGGTAATGTCCACGAATAGTGGTCCTTGTCGACATCCAGAAGATCCAGGATGGAAGTCGGCTCATGTACGCACACCAGGACGTCATCACCGCGCGCCCATTTCCCGCAGCTCAGGGCAAGATGCGTTTCGCCAAAGCTGTCCAGATAGGCCTTGCAGTCGAATTCGCCAAATGCCGTGCGAATCCGCCGGGCCGAGATCCGCTGGACCAGCGTCTCATTTTGGCTGCGGTACGCGATCAGGTCTGCGATCGTACCGATCCTGAGGTCGTGCTTTTTGGCGAATCGCTCAAGGTCGGGAAGGCGCGCCATGGTTCCGTCGTCATTCAGGATCTCGCAGATGACGCTGGCCGGGGAGAGACCCGCAATAGCAGACAGGTCACAGCCCGCTTCCGTATGGCCCGCACGAACCAGAACCCCTCCGTCGCGAGCCTGAAGGGGGAAGATGTGCCCGGGTTGTACAAGATCGTCCGGCGTTGCATCCGGCGCAATGGCCGCCTGGATCGTCCTGGCCCGGTCATGTGCCGAAATGCCCGTGGTAACACCGCGTGCCGCTTCGATCGAAACCGTGAATGCCGTTCCGTGGGCGGCACCATTGCGGGGTGCCATGGGCGGCAACCACAGCCGCTGGCAGCGCTCCCGGGTCAGTGTCAGGCAGATCAGCCCGCGCCCATGTGTCGCCATAAAGTTGATCGCCCCTGCTGTCACATGATCCGCCGCAATGACGAGGTCGCCCTCGTTTTCACGACTCTCATCGTCTACAAGGATCACCATCCTGCCCGCGGCGATCTCTCCCGCGAGCTCCGGAACTGTCGAAAATATTGGCTTCATGGCAATGGCAGTTGTTGTTGGTCTCGCAGCGGGATGCATGGAAGCCGCGGGAGACCGAGCCGTTCGGCGGGGACGAAGCCCCCAGTTGTCCGGCCAAGGCACTCTCGTCATCTTCATGCGCCTTGCCTGTCATTGAAGCAAGCGCCTGGAAAACGATCTAGCCACTTATTGGACGACATCTGTCCAATAATGGGATACCCCAGGCATTGACGTGGAACATCTCTTGTCCCGGATGGCTTGCGCACATCAGCGGGCCACGTAGATCGATTTCAGCTCCTGGTAGCCGCTGACAGCTTCGGGGCCGAACTCGCGACCGGTACCGCTGGCCTTGACACCACCGAACGGCGAGCCGATCGCGACCGGATAGCCATTGATGCCGATCGTGCCGGTATGAACTCGTCGCGCGACTTTCATGGCCCGCTCGGGATCGGCACTGAAAACCGAGCCGCCAAGGCCGTAGATCGTGTCGTTGGCGAGGCGCACAGCGTCGGCGTCGTTCTGGTACGGGATCACCGACAACACCGGGCCGAAGATCTCTTCCTGCGCTATCGTCGCCGAGTTGCTCACGTCGGCGAACACGGTCGGCGCGACGAACCAGCCGCGATCGATGTCCTTGGGCCTCCCGCCGCCGGCGACCAGTCTCGCCTCGGACTTGCCCTTGGCGATGTAGCCTTCGACCTTGCTGCGGTGCTCGGCCGTCGCCATCGGCCCGATCTCGGTGCTGGCCTCCAGCGGGTTGCCGACCTTCATCGACGATGCCATCGCCGCCACCGCCTCCACCACCTCTTTGTAGCGGCTTTGCGGCGCGAGCAGGCGGCTGCAGGTAACGCAAGTCTGGCCTTGGTTCATGAAGCTGACGAACTGCAGCCCTGGCATGATCGCGTCGAGATCGACATCGTCGAGCACGATTGCCGCCGACTTGCCGCCGAGTTCCAGCGACACGGGCTTGAGCAGTTCGCCGCACACCCGGCCGATGGCGCGCCCAGCGGCGGTAGACCCGGTGAAGCTGATCTTGTCCACGCCCGGATGGGCGACCAGGTGCGCACCCGCCGGACGGTCAGCGGCCACCCAGTTGATGACCCCGGGAGGAAGCCCCGCTTCCAGCGCCGCTTCGGCCAGGATGTAGCTGTCGAGCACCGTGTTCGGCGAAGGCTTCACCACCAGCGTGCAACCGGCGGCGAGTGCCGGCGCAATCTTGCTCATTGCCAGCACGACCGGATAGTTCCAAGGCACGATCGCGCCGACCACGCCGATCGGGCCGCGCCTGACCAGCGTTTCCTTGCCCAACTGCGACGGCCGCTGGTCCTCGACCGGTAGCGACTTGGCCAAATCCGCATAGTAGCGCAGCATGCCGACCGAGAATCCCCCCTCGAACGCCTGGCTCAGGTTGATGGGCATGCCGTTCTGCTGCGTGACGGTTTGTGCCAGCGTCGCACTGCGCTTTTCGATTGCATCGGCAAAGCGGATCATTGCGGCCGCCCGCTCTGCTGGGGCGATGTCGGACCAACCGGAAGAATCGAAGGCCTTGCGCGCCGCCTCGACGGCACGATCGATGTCAGCCTCGACTCCTTCGGGCACGCTGCCGATGGCCTCTTCAGTGCTGGCGTTGATGATGGTGAAGCGCTTGGAGGACGAGGGCGATACCCAGTCGCCGCCGATGAAGAATGTGTTGTGTTCGATATCCATGACTATCTCCGTGGCTGCTGGTTGTGAGAGGGAGTGGATACTCGCGGGCTGCCGCGCGAGCGTCGCTGTGTCATTGCGGCTGCAGTTTGATCGATTTGGCCAGTTGGCGATAACGGTCGATCTCGTAGGCGTAGAACTTGTCGAGCTCGGCCTGATTCATTGGTTTGATGGCCTGCGCACCGGTGTCGACAAGGCCCTGCTGCACAGTGGACAGCTTCATGACTTCGGC
>MTEU01004124.1_pt3 | contig 50758 bp, 46 predicted proteins | sample 1042701 | NCBI WGS metagenome assembly MTEU01 (sample SAMN06185813, study PRJNA358809) | soil metagenome | isolation source: naturally attenuated soil | place: India | collected 2015-05-23
CGGCTGGACGACGTGCGGCTTGCCGCCACGGAGACGGATCTGCGTATGCTGATCAAGAACCTTGCGGACAATGCCATCCGGTATGGCGGCCGGGGAGGGCGGGTAGACCTGAGCGTGCGCCGCGACGAAGGCGGTGGCGGTGGCGGGGACAATGTCGTGATCGAAGTGGCCGACACCGGGCCGGGCATTCCCGAGGCCGCTCGCCTGCGGGTCTTCGAGCGCTTCTACCGCGGCGGCGCGACCGACGAAGAGGGCAGTGGACTCGGACTCGCCATCGTGCAGACGATTGCAGCGAACCTGGGCGGCCGCGTCGAACTGACGGGGCGCGCGGATGGCGGGCCGGGACTCGTGGCGAGGGTGGTATTGCCGCTGCGAACCGCACCGCCCGCCGCCAACTCGGCCACCGCAGCCACCGCCTGATATTGAACACGTATTGCCGGCCTTCCATGGGCCGGATGTGCGATGAAACGGGCCGCGCCGAATTTGTGCGGCCCGAACTCGTTCAGCCAGCAGAAAAGACGCTATGCCGGTAGAAGACCAGCGTTTCGATAACTGTCGACCAACGCGTCGTACACAGCAATGTCGGCATGGCTTCTTGCAACGAGTTGAGCGCCCGCGATGGCGGCAAAGATCGCGCGTGCCCGCTGGCCGCGCTGAGCCGGATCGACTACGGCCGCAGCCGACAACACCTTGCTCAGCCAGGCAATATTCACGTCTTGAAAGGCCTTGACTTCGGCCTTCACCACTTCCGGCAGATCATCCGTTTCCGCGGCCATGAAGCTGCATAGGCAAATGCGATTGCCGCTTTCGAGCGCCTTGCGAAACAACTTGGGATAGCGATGCAGGCTTGATAGGGGATCCGGCGATCTGGCGAGCAGTTCTTCAAGAGCGTCCGCTGTGCCCTGCCAATAACGCCGCGCTACGGCCGCACCAAGATCGGCCTTGCTATCGAAATGGTGGTAGATGCTGGCGGCCTTGATGCCCACCGCCTCCGCGAGATCACGAAAATTCAAGCCGCCGTAGCCGTGCGCCTGCGCGATGCGAGTGGCCGCGGCCAGGATTCGCTCCCTGGACCCGGAGGAGGAGCCAGGGGTCTCGCTCGCGCTCGTGTGCTTTGTCATTGTTTGCGCCTCTCGGACCACAACCAGTTCTTGACGTGCCGCATTGTACCTTCTATTGTCGACCCTAACGATCGTTAGGTAGATAGCCTTGGAGGCCAACGCACGCTCCATCGGACCCGCCATTCACTTTGGAGAACGGCAATCGTGACTTCCCATTCCAACAGCATCACCGCCACAACCATATCCCCGATGCGGATCTACGATTTCCCGACCGGGCCTTATCCAACGCGCGTTCGCATTGCCTTGGCCGAAAAGAACCTTCAGTCGCGCGTCGAATTCGTGATGGTCGATCTTTACCAGGGCGAGCACAAAAGGCCGGAGTTCATTGCCACCAGGAATTACTCGGGCACACTGCCGGTGCTCGAGCTCGGCGATGGCACGTGCATTGCGGAATGTACGGCCATCACCGAATATCTGGACGCAGTCGATGGCCAACCGACTCTGACCGGCCGGACGGCGCGCGAAAAAGGCATCATCCACATGATGAACAAGCGCGCCGAACTGGAATTGCTTGATGCCATCAGTGTCTACTTCCATCACGGCACCCCAGGGTTGGGGCCGGATGTCGAAATCTATCAAAACGCGGAATGGGGCTTGCGCCAGCGCGACAAGGCAGTGAGGGGCATGCACTATTTCGACTCGGTCCTCAAACGGCAGCCGTATGTCGCTGGCGAGGCCTTTTCGATGGCGGATATCGCGGTGATCGGCGGATTGATCTTTGCCGCACTGGTCAAGCTGCCGGTGCCTGCGGAGTGCGAGGCGCTGCGCGCCTGGTACGCGAGAATGCTGCAACGCCCGACGGTCGGCAGCCAGCCGGTGTTCTCGGCGCTGTCCCGCGCATCGGCTTGAAGATCGCAGCCGTGATGGTGGAGCGCTGGCCTCGCTCCTGTCGCGAGAGTGTGCGACAGTGGCAGGGCCCGACAAGGGCCCGACAACGGCATCCGCTCGATCCGCTAGACCGGCCCACCAATGTGGACAGCGGCCGCTGCGCGAGCGCGGCGTCCGATGACGGGTTCTTGACGCTTCAGGAGACACGACATGCTCAGCAAGAACACGATCTGCTTGTGGTACGACAACGACGCGCTCGATGCCGCCACCTTCTATGCCCAGACTTTTCCCGACAGCGCGGTCGGCGCCATCCACAAGGCGCCAGGCGATTATCCGTCCGGGAAGGAGGGCGATGTCCTGATGGTCGAATTCACGGTGATCGGCATCCCTTGCATCGGATTGAACGGAGGCCCGCAGGTCAAACACAACGAGGCCTTCTCGTTCCTGATTTCTACCGACGACCAGGCCGAAACCGATCGCCTGTGGAACGCGATCGTCAGCAATGGCGGACAGGAAATCGAATGCGGCTGGTGCAGGGACCGGTGGGGATTGTCATGGCAAATCAGTCCGCGTGCCCTGACTGACGCGGTCACTGGTCCGGATCGCGCGGCGGCCAAGCGCGTATTCGACGCGATGATGACGATGAAGAAGATCGACATCGCAGCGATCGAGGCGGCACGGCTCGGTGGACAAGGCGCTTGATGCAGCAGCCCTGACTCTCGTTGCGATAGCGCCGGTTCAAGTCTTGTGACCATGCCGACCGAAGACATCTCGCCAGTCACCGAACCGATTGCCACGCTGTCGGGCAATGAGCCATTTTTCATTGTCTTCAATGGCGGCTCCGGCAGTGGCGACGCGATGGAGACGCGCGCGGCGATCGAGAAGCGACTGAGCGAAGCAGGACGCCCCCATACCATCTTCACGGTGGACCGGCCCAGGCAATTGCCACGGATCGCCGAGATGGCGGTCGAGCGCGCCAGACAGGCCAACGGCATCGTCGTCGCCGCGGGCGGCGACGGCACCTTGAATGCGGTGGCCGCAGCCGTGTTGCCGACGGGGCTGCCTTTCGGCATCCTGCCCCGCGGCACGTTCAATTACTTCGGCCGCACCTACGGCATCTCTCGGGAAACCGACGAGGCCTTGGCAAGCCTGCTGGACGCCCGGATCGAACCGGTACAGGTCGGCCTGCTCGACGGACGGCCATTCCTGGTCAATGCCAGTCTGGGGCTGTACCCACAACTGCTGGAAGACCGCGAGGTCTACAAGAAGATGCTCGGCCGGCGGCGCTGGGTCGCGCTGCTGTCGGCGCTGGTCACACTGGCGCGTGCGCCGGCGCAGCTCACGCTGGACCTGCTGTCCCATGGCGAGCACCAGGTAATGCGAACGCCGACGCTGGTGGTCGGCAACAACAGCTTGCAGCTGGAGCAGGTCGGCATACCGGAAGTCGCGCATCTGGAAGACAACCGCCTCGTCGCCATGATCGCAAAGCCGGTCGGCACGCTCGCGCTGTATGGATTGTTGCTGATGGGCGCAATCGGCCGGCTGGGCGATACTTCAAGGGTCATCAGCTTCAGCTTTGAAACGTTGACGGTGCGCGTGCGCGGGCGCCGGCGCATCAAGGTGGCGATGGATGGCGAGATCCACTGGGCCCGCACGCCGTTGCACTTTTCGGTATCGCCGAAGCGCTTGCAGCTGCTGATCCCACGAGACCAAAGCCGCCTGGACCGTTCATGACAGTCAGCCGCGTCTTGCACCTGTCCGACACGCACTTCGGTACCGAGCAGACGCCGGTCGTCGAGGCCGTGCTGGAGTTGGCGGACAGCATGAAGCCGGATGTCGTGGTTCTGTCGGGCGATATCACGCAGCGAGCGAGAAGGGGACAATTTGCTGCGGCACGGGCCTTTATCTCGAAACTGAGTCGGCCGACCTTGGCGATACCGGGCAACCACGATATTCCGCTATTCAATGTCGCGGCTCGGATCCTGAATCCATATGGAGGCTACCGGCGCGCGATAGGCATGGACCTCGAACCGGTCTTCAGCAATGACGGTGTGCTTGCAATCGGCGTGAACACCACCAGGCCGTCACGACACAAGAATGGGGAAATCTCGCGCGAACAGGTCGACCGCGTGTGCGCGCAGTTGCGCCAAGCTCAGCCTCACCAACTGCGCATCGTCGTCGTGCATCAACCGGTGCGAGCGGTCGTCGCGTCGGATACGCGAAACCTGTTGATCGGGCGCGAAGCGGCCGTACCTGCGTGGGTCGATGCCGGCGTGGATATCGTGCTCGGCGGCCATATCCACCTTCCGTATGTGGCGCCGCTGCCGGCCCACTCCACGCGTCGCGCCTGGGCGGTACAGGCTGGCACCGCGGTCTCGCACCGGGTGCGCGGCGCCATTCCCAATTCCGTCAATCTCATCGAACATCGATTCGAAGACGGGCAAGTCAGTTGCCGGGTTCAGCGCTGGGATTACGACCGCAGCGGCAGAGCGTTTGTCGCCGTGAACAGCACGAGTCTGGAATTGAGCCGATAACGAATCCGCGAAAGGAGAGGGCAGACTTTCGCGTGGCCGAAGTGCCGGTTCGCCAGTGTCGAATTCCGCTACGGTCGCGCACCATCTATGTTGTTAGCTCATGGCGCAACTTCCGCCCCGATGCACTGGTTCCGGTCGTCGCGCACGCAGCCGGAGCAATCGAGCGCCGAAGGGTTCAATCGGGGAGACAGGCATCATGCCAAGACAACCATCGCACGAGCTCACGCCGCGCCGTCGCGCCGTGCTTGTCACCGTGCTGGCAGTGGCGCTGCTGACCAGCGCCATGACGCCCGTGCGCGCCGACACCTGGCCTGCGCGTCCGATCCAGTTGCTGATACCCTATCCGCCGGGCGGCAGCGCCGATCTGCTGGCACGTCCGGTCGCCGCCAGATTGCAGGAGCGTCTGGGGCAGCCCGTCGTTCTGGAATATCGTCCGGGCGCCGGCGGCACCATCGCGACGCAGGCGCTGGCGCGCGCGAAACCGGATGGTCACACGCTGATCATGGTGCTGGCCGCGCACGCCATCAACGCCAGTCTGTATCCCAAGCTGCCTTACGACACCCGCAAGGACTTTGCGCCAGTGTCGCTGGTCGCCAATCTGCCGCTGATCGTGGCGGGCAGTTCCTCCCTGCGCGCCAATACCATCGGCGAGCTGATCGCCGAGGCAAAGGCGGCGCCGGGGAAACTGACGTTCGGGTCGGCCGGCAACGGCAATACCGGCCACCTCGCCGGCGAGCTGTTCAATTCGATGACCGGCGTCAAGATGACCCATGTCCCCTACAAAGGCAGCGCCCAGGTCGTGACCGCCATGCTGGCCGGAGAGGTGCAGTTGACCTTCGACAGTATTTCGACTTCGATGCCGCACATACGCAGCGGCAAGCTCCGGGCGCTCGCCGTGACGAGCGGCAAGCGCGCATCGCTGGCCCCGGAGGTGCCGACGCTCGCCGAGGCCGGCGTGCCCGGCTTCGACATCAACGGCTGGTACGCGATACTGGCCCCGGCCGGCACACCAACCGCGGTGGTCGACAAGCTCAGCAAGGAAATCGCCACCGTTATCGCGGAGCCCCAACTGAAAAAGCAATTGGCCGCAAATGGCTATGAACCCGTCGGCTCGACCCCGGCTGCGCTCGGTGCGCATATCGACGCCGAAATCAACCGCTGGAGCAAGGTGGTCAAGGAGTCCGGGGCGCGGTTGGAGTAGGGGGCTCGGCCGGCGCCGCCGACCTGTACTGGTTCATGCTTTTCCGATACACGATATAGACTGGTCTGTCGTCGCTCCCGCGCTCCATGAAGTGCGCCGGACGGCCTGACAGGTCAATTCAACATCGGAGGAAGACATGGTCAAGGGTTATTGGGTCGCGATGGTTGATGTTGCGGATATGGAAGGCTATCAGCAATACATCGCCGCCAATAAAACGGTATTCGAAAAATTCGGCGCCCGTTTCCTGGTCCGCAATGGTCAAAAGACCGTCGTCGAGGGCCACCCGCGATCGCGCGTGGTCGTGCTCGAGTTCGACAGCTACCAGCGCGCGCTGGAGTGCTACCAGTCGCCGGACTATCAGGCATTGATCGCGCTGCGAGCACCGTATTCGCAGGCGGATCTGGTGGTCATCGAGGGCTACGAATAGCATCAGTGCGATATGATTTGCGCTTGTCCCGCAGTGCTGCATAGCCATTGATGTTCGCGTCCACCTTCATTTTCCGTGCAGGCCAGTACGATGCGGAATTTCATCGCCTGGATCAGCAAATTGCCGAGGTGGCCCGATCCATTCCGGGATATCTCGGGGAAGAGACCTGGGAAAACAGCGCCGCGGGGCTGATCCAGAATGTCTACTACTGGGACACCGAAGAAGCGCTGCTCGAGCTGATTCGACATCCCGCGCACATCGAAGCGAAGGCCAAACAGGCACGCTGGCTCGACGGCTATCGCGTGGTGATCGCCGAAATCAAGCGACAGTACGGGGACGGCAAGCTGAGCGGGCCGGTGGGCTAGCGCTACGGCGGATCTTTCCGACTCCACGATCACAGCGCGGCCTGCAGGCTCAAGTCCAAGCTTTCGGCGGCCGATAAGAAGAGAGCCGGGACACCGGCATCTCGTTCCTCGATCCGCCAAGAGCAATAACAATGAGCACAATCGAACCTGTTTTGCCCGCCGTGACCTTCGGAATCCCCGTGCAGCGCGACGCTACGAGCGCGGAGGCGTCCACCGATTCGCCGGACACCGTCAGCGCCACGGCGAGCAACTCCCGCAGCGAGAACGGCGCCCGTCAGAACTCCGTGAACGGCGTCAACGTTCGCATATCCGGTCCCGGACAAAGCCTGGCGCAGCGCAGCGCGGCCGCACCCGGCAATCAGGACATCGAGGAAAGCGGCCTTCCTGAAACCATTCAGGACCTGCTGAAACGCATTCGTGAGCTGCGTAAGCAGTTGCAGGAGAAGCAGCAGGAGCTGCAGGCGCTGATGGCCGACCAGAGTATGACGCCACAACAGCGACAGTTGCGCCAACAGGCGCTGCAGTCCGAGCTGGCCTCGATCAACGACGCACTGACCGAAGCACTCGGCATGTTGAATCGGACCCTGCGAGAGAGCAAAACCCCGCCGGAACAGATGCAGAAGGCCGCGGCCCTCGCCATGCTGTGATGGCTCGCGTTGCGGCGTGCGTTGTATTCAGGAGCGGCCGGCAATCGATATAGAAGGCCCGACGGTGCGGCCCCGTGGTGTTCGGGAGTGGGTATTTTCGGTATCCGGAAAGCGCAAACTGTGACGTGACTAAAACAGCACTTCAAATTTGTTGCCGATAATACTTCTTATGTTAAATAACGAAAGCGAATGTGCAGAGGGAACCGGAAAAGCCGTTAATTTGCATAAATTTGTTACCCGTTTTTGCATAAATTTGTTACCCGCCCCTAGGCGCTCACCTTTCGGAGGCTGGCAGTTTCGATGACGGCACAGCCGGCGACTATGCCGGGAGCGCCGTGTGCTCTCTCTACCGTTTGCACGTGCTCGCGCCCCCCGCCTGCGAGATACCCCTGTCCGAGTTGTCGGCCTCTTTGCTAGCCGTGTAAAGTGACGCAAAGTTACTTTAGGACACTGCCGTGGCGTGGCAGACAATACCGAGGGCGGACATGGAATCTTCGGCGGTGCCCTACAGGGCGTGCAATTACTGTCTTGGCTGGCGCGCGAGCCATGTGTGCAAAATCCGGATGCGGTAGCGCGCGCGTGGCAGGTGATGGCCCCTGCCGCACCGACGCTGGCCGATTGCGGGCGGATGTATGCAGCCTATGGCCGGAGCTTTTCGGTCGCCCAACTGCGCTACATCGCGCAGCATTCGGCAGCGCTGTTGCTGGCGCGCTGGGCGGCCTCCGGTTGGCCTTATCTGCGGTTCAATGAGGACCTGGGCTTTACCGCCGGGCCCACTTACGTCGAGCTCCGACCAGGTCAGGTGACGCCTAGCTTCTGGGCATTTTGCTTCGGCACCGTGACCATATTCAGCCTGGCCGTCGCGGCATTCACCTATGGCAAGACTTCCGGCGGCGTGGGCGGTTTGGTGCTGGCGGCCATCTGCTTGGCCTTTCTGATGCTCGAGTTCGTCGATCTGCGCAGCCGTCACCATGCACGGCGCGCGATCGCCCTGTGCGCGGCGGGGCCGCACGCCGACAGCATGACGATCGCCGTGATGCCAACCAGGGGATTCGGCTTGAAGGACTCCGTGTTTTGAGCCAGAACCGCTCGGCAACTAAGGGCAAGATTGCGCCCCCCTTGTTCGTCCGTACAGCCCGCTGTGGCGCCCTTGCGGTGTCATTTAAGCCCCAAATGCCTCTCCGATCTGCCGAGCCCGTTTGACTTCATCGCTATGCAGGTAGACCGAAGTCGTCGACACCGACGCATGCCGCAGATTGTCCCGGACGATGGTCAACTCGGCGCCCCGATCCAGAGCGTGCGTGGCGTGCGTATGCCGCATCCAGTGCGGACTGGCACGGCGCAGCTTGTCCGCAGCCGCAGGATGGTCCGAACCAATGATGTCAGCGGCCAGCTTGAAGAACCGCCTCACGACCTGCCAAAGGCGCGTGCTCGTGATTCCTGAGCCGGACTCGTCGCTCAGGTCACCGACCAGGCGAATCTCCGGACGCCACAAGCGCCGGCTGATGGGCAAACCGCGTTCGGACAGATAGCGCTCCAAGGCCCGCCGGGCCAACGGCGGCAAGGCCACCTTGCCGATGCGCCCTCCCTTCCCGGTCAGCTCGAGCCATTCATCGCCTTCTGCGTCGACCCGAAGATCCCCGAGCGTGACGCCTACCAGCTCGCTGGGCCGGAGCCCCGTCGCATAGGCAAAATCCAGCACGAAGCGCAGGCGCTGCGCCGCGGCGGCCTCCCAGCCGTGGGACCATTCAAGCCCGTCGGCAATGGTCCGCACCAACTTCCATTCACCGTCGGTAAAGGCGCGCGAATTGTCCAGCGCCGCGGTGCGGCCGCCGCCGCGCACCTTGATGCCGGCGAAGGGATTGGCCAGCACGTAGCGTTGCTCGACCAGCCAGCGGAACATCGCCCCCACGATGGTCAGGGCATGGGCGACCGAGCGTGCGGCCAGCGCACCGGTGAACGGCCGCCAGTCCGGCGACGAGCGCGGGCGTGGCGGCCCGACCCACCGCTCTCGTGGCGTGGGCCGGCGCAGGAAGGCGCGGTAGGCGACGGCGTCCTCGGTAGTCAACGACGACAGCGGCCGCTGACGCTCGACGATGGCCCACAGAATCAGCCGTTCCGCTTCCTTGCGGTAGGTGCGATGAGTGGCGGGCGACTCGTGCAGGGCCAGCCAGGCCTGCACCGCCTCGTAGTCGTTGTCCGCGGTCAAGGTGCAGCTCTCGCGCGGTGCGCGAAACCGCCCTTGCGAGCCGTCGACTTCATGAGGCAGGCGCAACTGCTCCCATGGCACGACGACGCTGCGTCGCTCCTGCACGATCAACGCGCGCGCCCGTTCGGTCAGCTCGGGATGCGCGGCGAAGAACGCCTCGATCTGCCTGGCGCTGGCAGCGCCCAGCCTCGGGATGGCCGCCCACCAGCGGCGGCGCCTGGGCACGCGCACGGTCAACGCCGCCAGCGTCTCGATGCCGTGGGCGCGCAAGGCGGCGACGGCGCGGGCCGGTAGCCAGCGGCCGATGTCGTCGGTGATCGCAGGCCGTGGCGTCGGCAGCGTGCGCAGGACCTCGATAGCACGGTCGGCCGCCCTGCCCTGCGCCACCCGCTCCGACGCCGGCATCTCGAACAACGCGGTCAGATCGTCGCGGCCGCGCTCGCGTGCCAGTGCGGCAAGCCGGCGGCGAATGCCGCCCAGCACGGCGCGCGAGGATTGGCCGCGCGCCCTCTCCTCCCCCAGGTATTGCGCCACGGCTTGCCGGGAGCTCAGGCCGGCATGCCAGGCACGCAGCGCGGCCAGGGACGCGGCATCGGGGAGTGCCGTGGAGGCATCGGTCGGGGCCGTATCCATACCCGTGCTGGCGGATGATGTGGAGTTAGGTAGGGTCAGGCGTGATTTCATGGGGGCCAGTTTAGCGCAGCGAACTGGCTATTACGATAAGAACACTTATCTTAATGACACTGATTCCTTATCCGGCCAATCGACGTCAATGGTCCGCAGCCTCAGCGCATTCGCGATAACGCTCAAGGAGGACAGCGCCATCGCGGCGGCCGCGACGACGGGCGACAGCAGTAGCCCGAAGAACGGATACAGCAGCCCGGCGGCCAACGGGATACCGGCGACGTTGTAGGCGAACGACAGGAAAAGGTTCTGCCGGATGTTACGCATGGTGGCGTGCGAAAGCATGCGCGCTCGCACGATGCCCATGAGGTCGCCCTTGAGCAACGTCACCCCCGCACTCTCCATCGCCACGTCGGTGCCCGTGCCCATCGCGATACCGACATCGGCCGCCGCGAGCGCCGGGGCGTCGTTGACGCCGTCGCCAGCCATGGCGACCACGCGGCCTTCGCTGCGAAGGCGCTGGACGATGTTGGCCTTTTCTTCGGGGTACACCTCTGCCACTACCTCGTCGATGGCAAGCTCCCGCCCTACGGCCTCGGCCGTGGTGCTGCCATCGCCTGTCAGCATCACGATTCGCACGCCAGTTTCCCGCAGGCCCTGCAGGGCCGCCGGCGTGGTGGGCTTGATGGGATCGGCGATGGCCACGAAGCCGGTGAGTCTGGCATCCATCGACACGAAGATGACGGTGGCGGACCTGGCGCGTTGCGCCTCTGCCGCCTGCAGCAGCGGCCCCACGTCGACTCCGTGCTCGGCGAGGAACTTGGCTGCCCCGCACAGCACGGCCACACCATCTACCGTCCCGAGGACGCCTTTGCCGACGGGCGAGTCGAAGTCTATGACCGGCGACAGCGGAATCTGCTGCTCCTGGGCCGCCTGAAGGATGGCCATGGCGAGCGGGTGTTCGCTCGCGCGTTCTACGCTGGCGAGCTTGCGAAGCAGTTCCTCCGCTGTGAAGCCGGCCGCCGGTTCGATATGCACGACGCTGGGACGTCCCTCCGTCAGCGTGCCAGTCTTGTCGACCACCAGCGTATCGACCTTCTCCATACGCTCCAATGCCTCCGCATCCTTGATCAACACCCCGTGCTGCGCACCGCGGCCCACGCCCACCATGATGGACATGGGAGTAGCCAGACCCAGCGCGCAGGGGCACGCAATGATCAGCACGGCCACCCCCGTGATCAATGCATAGGACAACGCTGGGCTGGGTCCCCACACCAGCCATGCGCCGAAGGTGAGCAGCGCTATCCCAATGACGACGGGGACGAACCAGGCCGATACCTGGTCCGCCATGCGCTGGATGGGCGCGCGGCTGCGCTGCGCGTCAGCCACCATGGAGACGATCTGAGCGAGCAACGTGTCGGCACCAACCTTCTCGGCGCGCATCACGAACCCGCCGGTCTGGTTCATCGTGCCGGCGGTGACCATGGAGCCTGGCACCTTGGCCACCGGCATGGGTTCGCCGGTCACCATGGACTCGTCCACCGTGCCGTTACCTTCGGTGAGCTGGCCATCTACCGGTACCCTCTCGCCCGGGCGCACCCGCAGCAAGTCCCCGACGTAAAGGGATTCGATGGGCACGGTCTGGTCCGAGCCGTCGGCCGCCACCCGCACCGCTGTCTTGGGTGCCAGGGCGAGCAGCGCTTTGATGGCGCCGGAGGTCTTCTCGCGCGCCCGAAGCTCGAGTACCTGGCCCAGCAGCACCAACACCGTGATGACGGCTGCCGCCTCGAAGTAGATCGGCACCGCTCCCTCGTGTCCCCGCAGTGGGGTGGGAAACAGTGCCGGGGCCAGCGTGCCCGCCACACTATATGCCCAGGCCGCGCCTGTTCCAAGGGCGATCAGTGTGAACATGTTCACGTTGCGGCGCTTCAGGGACGCCCAGGCTCGCTCGAAGAACGGCCAGCCGGCCCAAAGGACCACCGGTGTTCCGAAAAGCATTTGGATCCAGTTGGACGTCCGTGCGGTCAACACTTGACCGATGTCGAAGAGATGAGCCCCCATCTCGAGCCCCGCAACGGGCAGCGTGAGCGCCAGTCCGGTCCAGAAGCGCCGCGTCATGTCCCGCAGCTCGTCACCGTCGCCAGCCGTGCCCGTGGGAATGACCAGCTCCAAGGCCATCCCGCATAACGGGCAGTGCCCCGGACCGCTCTGTCTCACTTGGGGGTGCATCGGACAGGTGTACTGCTCTCCATTTGCCCGTACCGGCACAGGCGTGGGCCGTTGATCGTCGTGCTTCTTCGCGGGGCCATTTACACCATGGTCGTGGGGCCGCTGAGAGTGGCCCTGATGATGCTCGGCAGACAGCGGCCTCGGACGTTGCACGTGGCCCTCCTTCGATTTGTCGCCCACGGCAGGCAGTTCAGGCAGACTCATCGGCCTATCTCCGCAGCAGTAGCCATCTGGCCAAGCCTGCAAGACAAGCCCAGCAGAGCCAGAACATGACTCGCTCCCACCCCAGCGGCGGTGCGTCGCGGCGTTCCAGACGGGACTTCAGCGTCATGCTATCGCCGTGTACCACGAGGCCGGTGAACACAATGAGAAGCGCGTGGCCTTGCAAGATCTGGGGCGGCGAGCAGCGCCAAGCCGGCGACAAGGACGATTGCACCGATCGCCGAGGCGACTTCAACGCTCTTGATGGCGACGAAGTACTTCCCATCACGGTCCTTCGAACAGAAAAGACGAAACATCCCGGCACGATGACACGGTGGCGCAGGGCATTGCCAAGGGGCGCAGTGCCCGGGAGCCATCGCGTCGATGGCCGCACGCGTCGCCGGTTAGACCGTGGAGGACAGACCAACGGGCGCCCTCAGCAAGGTTCATGGCTGCTCCCGTTCTACTTGCGGGGCATGGCGGCCTCGCGGTCCACCATCATTTGCATCATCTGCTCCATCATGGCCATGCGCCGCTCCATCTGTCGATGCATATCCATCATGCCGGCCATCCCTTGCATCTGCTGCATCGCGCCCGAGGCCGGGGGCTGTGACGGCGGCATTCCCTTGCCTCCTTGACCGCCGGGGCCACCCATTCCGCGCATTTGTCCCATCATCGCCATGCCGGACTGCATGATTTTCATATGCTCGTCCATCAAGGCCGCGCGCTCGGCCTGCGTCCTGGCCGATTGCATGCGACGGTGCATGTCCTGCATGGCGTTCATCTGCCTGTCGAACCCGTCCGGTACCACGGGTGCCACCGGCGCCGGGGCCGCTCCGACCGTGGGGCTGCCGGCTGGATGGTGGGCCGAGTGATCCTCCGCGTCCTTGGGCGTTTGGGCCACGGCACATCCGGCCGCCGTCAGTACGGCAAGGGCAGAAACAAAGTTACGTAGAGGCATGGTGCTCTCCTGATGATCGACCGGTAACGGCATCCGGCCATTGACGGCAATGACACGGGCCCGGAACGAGACGTTTGCCCGATTGTAGGCGCGGCCCGGAACTGTGCCTTGCGCCAGATCAAGTGATGGTCGGACCGGCGTCCTACAGTAGCAGGCAGATGGGAGCCATCCGAATCGTCGCCTTCCAGGAGGTGCCGCCGTGACGCCAGAATCTGTTTCCGGCCTGGACGCCTACACGCCCCAACAGGTCGCCGACCGGGTCAATGCATTCTGCATTGCCAAGGCGCAAATGCCACTGCTAACGTTGGCGATGCTCGGCATGCTTGCCGGCGCGTTCGTCGGGCTCGGAGCGCTGATGTTCGCGCTGGTCAGCAGCGATGCCTCGCTGGGTTTCGCGGTCAGCCGTCTATTGGGCGGGCTCGCGTTCTCGCTCGGGCTGATCCTGGTGACGGTGGCCGGCGCCGAGCTATTCACTGGCAATAACCTGCTTGCCATGGCTTGGGCTAGTGGTTGCGTCAGCACGCGCGACGTGCTGCGCAACTGGTTCGTCGTGTGCGTAACCAACTTTATCGGGGCGCTCGGACTCGCGCTGCTGGTCTGGCTCTCTGGCTACGCCGCGATGAACGATGGCGCCGTAGGTAGCACAGTCGTGGCCGTTGCGATGACCAAGGCAGGATTGCCGGCCATCGAGGCCTTTTTCCGGGGCATCCTGTGCAACGTGCTGGTGTGCATGGCGGTGTGGATGGGACTGGCGGGACGCAGCGTGGTGGACAAGGCAGTGGCCATCGTCTTCCCGATTACCGCCTTCGTGGCTGCCGGCTTCGAGCATTCCGTCGCCAATATGTATTACTTTCCCATGGCGATGCTGCTTGGAGCGCCGCTGGGCTGGGATGACGTTGCGCGCAACCTGACCGTGGTCATCGCCGGCAACCTCGTGGGTGGCAGCGTGCTGGTGGCACTGGTCTATTACTCGATCTACTTGCGGCCGGCCGCAATGAGGGCAAACGCGGTTGCCACCACGCTCGGGAAGGAACCGGGATGCTGAGCCTGACGATCGATGGCAAAGCGGTATCCGCTTCGCGCGGACAAACGGTGCTCGAAGCTGCTCGCCTTCACGGCATCGAGATTCCGACGCTGTGTCATCACCCTGATCTCTCGCCCGTCGGCTCTTGCCGACTTTGCGTGGTCGAGATAGTGGGCGACGCCCCCTTCGCGACCGCCTGCATGCTGCCCGTCCGGGAGAACATGGCGGTGCGTACGTCCACGCCTGCTATAGTCCAGGCGCGACGGGCGGTGCTGGAGATGCTGCTCGTGCGCTATGACGACGAGGTACAGCCCGAGACAAACTCCGAGTTCATGCGGTGGGTGCGGCAATACGGCGCGCGTCGCCCGGCGTTACCGCAAACTCCGGCCAGATTCGCGGCCGACACGGATCCCCACCCTTTTATCCGCGTGGACCTCAACAAGTGCATCCTCTGCACTCGCTGCGTGCGCGCCTGTGCCGAGGTACAGGGGCGTTTCGTCTGGGGCGTGGCCGGACGGGGGGAAGCCGCCCACATCGTGGCTGGGCTCGACACCACCATGTTGGAAGCCCGCTGCGAGTCATGCGGCGCTTGCGCGGCGGTCTGTCCCTCCGGAGCGCTGGCCGACAGAAATGCGCTGCAACAACAAAGCTCCGATCGAAAGGTCGCAACGATCTGCCCCTATTGCGGCGTGGGCTGTGGCATGGACCTCCATGTACGGGAAGAGAAGATCGTACGCGTGAGTTCGAATGTGCGGGCACCAGTCAACGGTATTCACCTGTGTGTAAAGGGCCGCTATGGCCATGACTTCGTACACCATGGCGGGCGGTTGCGGGAGCCGCAAGTGAGACGTTATCTGTTGGACGGCGGCAATCGGCCTCCGAACGCGCCGCGTGGGCAGTGGACTACCGTCGACTGGGACACCGCGCTCGACATCGTCGCACGGCGCTTCGCCACCGCCCGCATGGAGGCTGGTGCGGAAGGCCTGGGCGTCCTGGCCTCGGCCAAGTGCACCAACGAAGAAAACTACCTTCTGCAGAAGCTCGCGCGCCAAGTGCTGGGCACCCACAACGTCGACCATTGCGCGCGCCTGTGCCACGCATCCACGGTCGCGGGGTTGTCCATGGCGTACGGTTCCGGCGCCATGAGCAATACCCTGAAGGATGTTGCTGAAGACGCGGCCGCGGTCTTCGTGATCGGCTCGAACCCGACCGAGCAGCACCCCGTGTTCGGTACCATGCTGCGTCAAGCCGTACGCCGGCGTGGCATTCCGCTCGTGGTCGCCGACCCCCGGGCCATTGACCTGACGGAGTTCGCGGCCGTGCACCTGCGCCATCGTCCCGGCACGAACGTGGCGCTGCTCAATGGGCTGATGCATATCATGCTGACCGAAGGCTGGCATGACCGAACGTTCATTGGGCAACGCACGGAAGGTTTCGAGGCGTGGTGCACCAGCCTGGTCGCCTATACCCCCGCGCGCGTGGCACAGATCACCGGTGTAAGCGAAGCCCAGCTGTTCCGCGCAGCATCCTTGCTGGCCCATGCCAAGCCCATGGCGGTCATCTGGGCCATGGGCATCACCCAACATACCAGTGGCGTCCTCAACGTGCTAGCGCTGGCGAACCTGCAAATGCTGTTGGGAAACCTCGGCGTACCCGGCGGTGGAGTCAATCCACTACGCGGTCAGAACAATGTGCAAGGCGCGTGCGACATGGGGGCGCTGCCCAACGTATTCCCCGGATATCAGAGTGTCGCGGATGCCGCTGCGCGGGAACTATTCGCCAGCGCTTGGGCAACAACACCCGCCCAGCGCTCAGTGTTCGCAGAGGTGCCGGGGCTCACCGTGACGGAAATGATCGGTGCAGCCGGCCAGCGCGCTCTGCGCGTGCTGTACATCGTTGGCGAGAATCCGGCTGCGACCGATCCCGACCTTAACCAGGTCAAAGCCCATCTGGATTCTGCCGAGTTCGTAGTGCTCCAGGAATTGTTCGCGTCGAACACAGCCGACTTCGCCGACGTGCTGCTGCCCGGCGCCGCATGGGCTGAGAAATGCGGGACGTTCACTAACACCGAGCGGCGGGTACAGCCGGTGCGGAAAGCCGTAAATGCGCCGGGCCATGCGAGGCCCGACTGGGACATCGTGTGCGAGTTGGCCCGGCGGACGCTTGCACTGCAGGGACGGTCCGCCACGGGACCGCACGCTGGCTGGGACTATGCCAGTCCCGATGACATCCTGATCGAGATTGGTCGGCTGTGTCCCTCCTACGCCGGGATTACGCCGGAGCGGCTGTCACGGGGTGAATCGCTGCACTGGCCCGTGCTGGACGCAAACCATCCGGGGACGCCCATCCTGCATGTAGAGCACTTCAGCCGCGGCAAGGGGAAGTTCCACGTTGCCGACCACGTGCCACCCCATGAACTGCCGGACCACGAATACCCTCTTTTGCTTACCACCGGCCGCGTCCTGCCACACTGGCACGCGGGCGAGATGACACGCCGCGTGCCGGGCCTGCTGGCGCTGTGCTCGCAGCCGCTGGTCGAGATTAGTCCCGGGGACGCCGCCCGGCTCCACATAGCGGACCACGATGCGCTGCGTCTGACTTCGCGCCGCGGCGAGGTGTGGGCCGTTGCACATGTGACAGATCGGGTGCCACCGGGAGTGGTCTTCGGCAATTTCCATTTTCGGGACGAGGCCAACGTCAACCATCTCACGCAGGCGGCGCTGGATCCCGTCGCCAAGATTCCCGAGCTCAAGGTATGCGCGGTTCGAGTGAGCCGGGGGCAGTCCTTTCCGCCTGGTCCGTTGTAAGCCGAAGTCGTCGACGCAGACCCGTGCCGCAAATCGCATAGCCTAGGAGGATGTTTCTTGCGCAGTGTAGCGGTCGCTCCTCCAGAACCATCCAGTTCCACCGTATGTTGGACACCCTGGCTCTCCTTCGCCGGCACGAATTCAGCTACGCCTCCTTCCCCGCTCCAAAAGCTCGAATAGCCCCATTCCGACGAGCATGGCGGCCACGAATACCACCGCCTTGTAGTCGCGCATGCCCAAGGTGACCAGGGCCGGTCCCGGGCAGAAACCTGCGAGGCCCCAGCCGATGCCAAACAGCAGGCTGCCTCCCACGAGACGTCGGTCAACGACGGTGGCCGTCGGCATTCGCATTGGCAGTCCGAGCAGCGAGGCGCTGCGCCGGCGAGCCACGGCGAAGGCGACAACGCCGACCAGGATGGCACCGGCCATGACAAAAACAAGCGATGGGTCCCAGTTACCGGCCAGGTCCAGGAATGCCAGGACCTTGGCTGGATTCGCCATACCCGAAATAATCAGGCCGATGCCGAAAACAACGCCAGCCAGAAGTGCAAAGAACCCAGGCATCGTTTCCTCTCAAGCGTCAAGCAGATGGCGGGCGACGAAGACGGTAACGAATCCGGACGCCATGAAGGTGAGAGTGGCCACCAGCGAGCGCGTCGAGAGGCGCGAGATGCCGCACACGCCGTGCCCGCTCGTGCATCCCGCCCCGTAACGCGCGCCTACCCCCACGAGCAATCCTGCCACGGTCAGTGTGCCGAAGCCGGCGTCGATTCGCGGCATCGGCAGCTGCGCGAATAGTCCGTACATGAGTGGAGCGCCCATGAGTCCGGCAATGAATGCCACGCGCCAGGCGACATCGCCGCGCACCGGCGTGAGCAGTCCGCCAAGCACGCCGCTGATGCCGGCGATCCGGCCATTTAGCAGAACGAACATGGCGGCGGCGATGCCGATGATTATGCCGCCCGCCAGCGAAGCCAATGGAGTGAATGCACTCCAGTCGATCGTCATGGGGCTATTCCTTAGGACAGTACAGCGGAAACTGGATCCGGCTCCGACACAGCGGGGCTCGTGAGCAGAGGCTCAATTATTCAGCCGAGTGCCGGCAAGCGAGGGACAGCTGGGGCTGGCGGCGCGGATGCCTCCGCTCCAAGGGCATAACCCGACCGCATCCGGTGAAGACCCGGTCGGGCCCTCTCATTCCTCTTGGCCATCAGAGCCATTCCGGCGTACGCCCCTAGTGTGCGTCGTTCGAAGTTGATACCGTGGCCGGCTCCGATTTGTCAGCACGCTGAGCCGAATGGCGAACCAGCAGGACCGGACGCGTCGAGCGATGGACCACGCCCTGCGCCACGCTGCCCATCAGCAATCGCTGCATCCCCCTTCGACCATGCGTGCCCATGACAATCAGGTCCGCATTCCACTCTTGCGCCTCGAGCTCGATCGTCGCCGCCACCCTTCCGGGCGCCACCGAGGTTTTTCGCAGCTTCGTACAATGCTCTACACCGGCTCCCGCCAGCGACGCCGCGGCGTCCTGCAGAACCGCTTCCCCGTAAGTCAGCAACGCCTCGGTGACGCCGCCCGGGTCGTATGGGCCTATGCCGTAGTAGATATCGGTACTGTCCACAACATACAAGGCCTGGACTATCGCGCCGCAGCTCTGCGCAAGACGGGCTGCCTGCATTACTGCCAATCGGGACAATTCGCTGCCATCCACCGCTACCAGAATTCGTTTGTACATGATCATGCCCCTCCGCCGCTTGCAATTGCGCGTGAGACAAGCATATGAGCGCGCACCGCCCAGCTATTGATTTGCATCAAGCTCCCTGGCTTCTCCTGCCGCTATTGTCTGACCGGACCTGGCAGCGCCAATGCTGCCGGAGCCGGCCGCCTGTGTCCGTGGCAGCCACACGACCCCAAGGAGACATCCATGCAGACAACCCTTGTACCGCAGCGACTTCGAACCCGTGGCAGCACTGGACCATCGAACCGTCGCGTGTACGACCATGAGGATATGTGCCGAGTGGAAACGCTCCAGGCGGCAGGGGAGCGTTTGCGAATCGTCATTGACCGCCCTTCCCTGCCGAGAGCGCTCGTCGTGATGCTGTACGCAGGCAAAGCCTCATCGCGCATCGCATCGGCAAACTACTTCTGCCGCAAGCTCTGGAAACTGGGCTACGCAACTGCCTTGATCGACATTGCGCCTCGTCGTCACCGGCACTCGGCCGACACTTTCCACAGACATACGGATCTCGTGCACCGCGTCGCCCGCGTCGCGGAATGGCTTGAGTCCGAGGCGCCGTGCGGTCCGATACCTCTGGTATGTGTAGCAGCAGGCGAGTTGGCGTCAGAGGCGACGATGGCGGTGGCCGGTCATGCTACGTTCTGCGCCTTGGTGACCCTGCGCGGTCCGCGAGACCTGGCCAGGAGCGCGAATCAGGATGCCTGCCCTATTCCTGCGTTGGCTATTGTCGGAGGCAACAGCTCGGACACCACCGCGCCAAACCGTGGCGACGGGTCGGCTGACTGTCAGTGCAGCCGGTCGTCGCTGGTGCGAACCCTGGGGGGAACCTTTGACCAGCCGGCTGAACTGTCCCAAGCTGTCTCACTCTGCACCGACTGGCTTGAGACTACTATCCCACGCCAAGCGCCGTCGTCTCGGTAACCGCCGGGTAATGGGCCCCCGTTGCCGCACAGGCTTCACAGCGTGGCATCGTCGCCAAACAAGCCATGTCGAATTGCATACCGAACCAACGCCGCCTCGTTTGGCAAGCCGAGCTTCTCCATCAGACGCATCTTGTACGTGCTGATCGTCTTCGCACTGACACACAGGCCGGCGGCGATCGCCGAGACCGTTTCTCCCAGAACCAGTCTTCGGAACACCTCCATCTCGCGATCCGATAGAGAGAGATGGGGCAATTGCTCCGTCCCGCCCTGAAGCCCGGTGGCAAGCTTTTCCCCGATCGCCTGGCTGACGTAGGTGCCACCGGATGCGACCTTGCCGGTTGCGGCGACCAATTCCGTGGCGGCGCTTTCCTTGGTGAGATAGCCAGACGCGCCGGCTCGGAAAGCCCTGCGCACGTACTCTTCCTCGGCATGCATCGTCAGCACCAGTATCCGCAGCCCAGGAAACTCCGTCCGAATCTGCTTGATCAGCTCCAGCCCACTGCGCCCTGGCATGGACAGATCGAGCACGATCACATCACTGCGGTGTTGCCGCAGCTGGCTGCACACCTGCGTCCCATCTTCGGCTTCCGCCACGACCTCGAAACCACCGGCCCGTTCAAGAATGTGTCGGACGCCGTCTCGTACGACGGCATGGTCGTCCGCGATGAAGACCTTGATCATTGTTTCCCCCCGCTCGGGATCACGTCCGACTGCGGGAAACGAACAGCCAGTCGGAAGCCGCCGCCCGGTCGATACTCCATTGTTGCAGCGCCGCCTAGCAGGCGCGCGCGCTCGCGCACCCCCACGAGCCCCATCGATCTTCCTTCGGCAGATGGCGCCGTGCGGCCGTCCCAGCCGATACCGTTGTCCTGCACCACCAGCTCGTATTGCCCGTCGACGAGTTCAAAGCGGATCTCCACATCCGATGCGCGCGAATGCCGTACCACGTTGTTCAGTGCCTCCTGGACAATGCGAAAGACGGCGACCGCTGCCTGCTCGGCGAGATCGATATCCTCACTGGCGGTCACGCTGACCGAAATACCGTAGCGTTCGGCCGTGTTCTTACCCAGCCAATTCAGCGCCGCTGCCGGACCGAGCTCGTCGAGCAGCGCTGGGCGCAAGTCTGAGGCGATCCGCCGTACCGAAGCCACCGTCTCGTCGATGACTTGATGCATGGCGCCGACCTGCCTCAATGCCGCCTGCGGGGCACCGCCCTCCTCCAGATCGGCGCCCAGCATAGCCAGGTCCATCTTCAATGCGCTCAATCTCTGGCCGAGGTCATCGTGCAGCTCGCGTGCAATGCGCCGCTTCTCCTCTTCACGCGCGGTCAGCACACTGTCGGACAGCTGCTGCAATTCCTCCCGAGACTGACGCAAAGCCTGTTCGGCTCTGACACGCTCGGTGATATCGCGCAGCATCACCGTGTACAACTTGCCGGCGCGGTCGACCGTCTGCGAGATCGAAGCCTCGATGGGAAATTCGGTGCCATCGCTGCGCAGCGCATAGAGGGCACGTTGTCGCCCCATCTGTCGTTCGGAAACGCCAGTGATACCGAAACGACGGACGTGTTCCTCATGTGCATCGCGGTACCGCGGCGGAATGAAATCGCCAAGGGGACGGCCGATGGCATTGCCCGCGTTGCAACGAAACAGCGATTCGGCCATCGGGTTGAACAGGACAATACGCTGATCGCTGTCGACGGTAATAATGGCTTCCATCGACGATCGAATGATGCCGGCGAGCCGCTCTTCGCTCTCCCGGATGCGCGCCAGATTTGCGGTGGATATGTCCCGCAATCGGCGAAGTCGCACCCAGTAAACCGCCAACACTGCCCCTGCCAACAAACCAAAGACGGGAACAAGCGGCATGATGATTCGTGAGCCGTTGGCGGCAAGCACAAGCAAGAATGCCGCGGCAACGGTCAGGGCGACTGCCACCCCGCCTACCCACTCCGAGCGAACTGCATGCCGTGCGATCGAATGCTGGCTGGGTGGAGGGGAAGCATCGGAAGACTGTTCGCCGCGCATATCTACCCCATCTGTTGTCGTCTAGCCGGGCTCCCGATCGTGGCAACCGGCTGGCCACTGCCGTCTTCTGGCGGCCACACCGCCTGAAGGCGTCGCTTCGGGAATCTTAGTCCAATCGCGCCGAACAGGGCACAAACACAGGCCCGGAGAGGCGACCTCGTCCACCGGAATGGCGGAAGTCCCCTGTCAGCATTCCCTGACAAGTCCGGACGTCGTGCTGACGTCAATCTCAGCGAACCCTGCTTTCTACCGCTTAAGGGGCCTTCCATACTGAAGCTCATGAACACGGCCCCGTTTCCACGTCCGCTGACCATCTACCTGGTCCATGAAGGCCAATGGGTCGCAGCACGCCTGCTTAGGTTGTTCCGGCGTATCCCCAACGTCGCTTGCATCGGCGTCGGCCGCTATTCGTCCCGGACGATTGCGGCCGTCGAAGCGGTGCGGCCGGACATCGTTGTCCTGGACATTGGCGCGGGCCACCGCGATGCCTTGCATCGGCTGCAGAGCCTCCGTGAAGCAGCACGGACGGCCATCGTACTGTTACTGGCGCATGGCTGTGCATGGCAGAGCCGGCAACGGTACTTGGAGGCCGGCGCAGATTACTGCTTGGACATGACGCTGCAGTTCGCGGAGTTGATGAATTGCCTGCAACGGCTGGGAAAAGCGAGCCGCTCGGATGACGAGGTGCGTCAAACACCTTTGATAGCGACACCGCCCATTGCGTAGCGTCCGCTGCGACACCGAAGCAAGTAGATCGAGATTGAGGCTATCCAACCAAGGAGATTCACGTGTTCAAAGCGATAGCAACGAGGGAATCGACGACCGACATCCCTCGGCATCCGGAATTGCCCATACGTGATGACCGCCCTTCAGGGTCGATGGCTACCGCACTGGCCGGCGAACGCGCGATGGCCCAGTGCACGCACTGTCCTCAAAGGCACCACGCTTGTGTCGCCTCATGCGTCGACGATCATTCGCTACCGAGGTTGACCACCGTCGTGCAGACCTGGCGAAGCGTCCGCCGGGGCGAATACCTCTTTCGGGCCGGAGACGCCTTCCAGAACGTCTATGCCGTCCGGTCCGGATCTTTCAAGACAGTCGTGATGCAATGGAACGGCCGTGATCACGTCACGGGGTTTCATCATGCGGGAGAGACCATTGGCCTGGACGGAATCTGTACCAACCATCATCCGTCCGACGCCGTCGCGCTGGAAGACAGCACGGTGTGCGTCATTCCTTTCCATGCCCTGGAGGCATTGTGTCGGGAAGTCAGGTCCCTGCAACAATATGTTCATCGGCTCTTCAGCGCGGAAATCGTGCGGGAATCCGGCATGATGGTAATGCTGGCGGACATGAGCGCGGAGCAGCGGCTAGCCTCGTTCCTGCTCAACTTTGCTTCGCGTATGCAATCCCATGGGTACTCCGGTACCGACCTGCGGCTGCGCATGACGCGGGCGGAGATCGGCAGCTATCTTGGCATGACGCTCGAAACGGTGAGCCGGACATTCTCGCGCTTGCAGCAAGACCGCCTGATCTCCGTCAAGGGAAAGCAGGTGACACTGACTGACAAGGACCGCCTTGATCGCCTGTAGATTGCCTGTAGAATTTTGTGCGGCACTACGGCGGCACGTCGCTACTTCGGTCGATCATGCTTCGCGCGGCGAAAGCCATGCTGGCCGGTTAGGCGCGCCCTGACCTCGCTGCTCGGTGTTCCAGTCGGCCACGAAGCCTTCCAGCGCCCCGGCTGCCGCTCCGCTCTGCACGTCGCGCTGCCGTAAGGTCAACATGGGACGCGGAGCGCGTCCGACTATGCGCCCAATCTCCTCGCCGGCACTCAGGCCGCCGCGCGAGGCCATCACGATAACAGCCGATACGCCATTGGCCAGCGTCCCACGGTCGCACAGGAAGGCTCGCATCGGCGCAGCAAGCCGGCCAAGCCAAACCGGAGCCATGACGACGAGATGTTCAGTGCCGGCAAAGCCCGGCCCCCGATAGCCGTAGGCCGGACGCCGCCGCAGCAGGACATCAAGCATGCACCTCAGGTCGCCGACCCAGCCGGCACGGCCCGACTCGTCGACCACCTCGGCAAGTGGCCACCCGGTCATTGCAGCGAGCTGTTGGGCCGCCTGGCGGGTAGTGCCAGTACGGGAGTAGTAGACAATCAGGACTTCTTCCATGGCTGCTCTCCTTCAATGATGGCCGCGCTTCGCTGCGCGATGCGTGCTATCCCAGGTCATACGATTCCCGATACTCCGGCATCGTCACGTGCCATCGCAACCGCCGCTCGATTTGCTGACGCAAGGCATCTGCAGCCGGCGGTTCGCCATGGACAATAAACGTGTTTCGCGGTGGCGCGGCGAATGTTCCCAGCCATCCCAGCAACTCTTCTGCGTCGGCGTGCGCGGACAGATTCTCGATCTCGATGACTTCGGCTTCAATTGCCACGTCGCGGCCGTGAATCCGCAGCGAGCGTGCGCCTTCGGCCAAAGCAGCGCCTCTTGTGCCGGCAGCTTGAAAGCCACACAACAGGATCGAATTGCGCGCGTCGCCTCCGAAGTGCTCGATATGGTGCACCACGCGCCCGCCGGTCGCCATGCCGCTGCCCGCGATGATGATCTTCGGCGCCCGACTCTTGTTCAGCGCGATCGACTCATCGGTGCTCTTTACGAGGATCGGCAGCTCGCAGGCGGAAGCGATCTGATCTCTGTCCAGCCGGAGATCCTCGGGATGCAATGCGAATATCTTGGTCGCATTGATGGCCAGCGGGCTATTCAGGTACACCGGCACGAATGGCAATCGGCCCTGATCACGCAGCCACTTCAGGCAATACAATATCGTCTGCGTGCGTCCGACCGCGAACGCGGGGACTATAACCGTGCCGCCACGTTCGACCGTCCGCGTGACAGCCGCTCCGAATGTGTCGCGAGGATCGTCCGAGGGATGTGCCCTGTTCCCGTACGTCGATTCGACGAGGAGGACATCGGCGTGTTCGATCGGTTCAGGCGGTCGCATCACCAGATCCTGCTGTCTGCCAAGGTCCCCCGAGAACACGATTTGACGACCGTTGACATGGAGCGTGACGACAGCCGAGCCGATGATATGGCCGGCGCGTGAAAACTCGACATCGATGTCGTCGGTCACGCGGCGCCGTTGATGAAAGGAGACCAATTCGAGCCGGCGAAGCGCCCGCGCGACATCGGCTGTCTGATACAACGGCAACGCCGGTTGGTGCCGCGAGAAGTGCTTGCGATTTGCATAAGCGGCGTCCTCCTCGGCCAGATGTGCACTGTCCGGCCACAGGATGCCGCACAATTGCGCCGTCCCAGCGGTGCAGTAGACGCGCCCCCGAAAGCCGTTCTTGACCAGTAGCGGCACGTAGCCGCTGTGGTCCAGATGCGCGTGCGTCAGTACAACGGCGTCGAGGCTCGACGGCTCCACCGGCAACCGGTCCCAGTTACGCAGACGCAGCGCCTTGTAGCCTTGAAACAATCCGCAATCGACCATCACGCGCGACCGTCCTGTATCGAGTACGAATCGCGAGCCGGTGACCGTATCCGTCGCTCCCAAGAATTGCAAACGCATGTCCTGAATCCTCTGTGCCCGCCGCCTCTGGTAAGCGGGTTTCAATCGATCGCGCGCAGATGCGCATTGCCGGTCAGTGGGACATCAGCACCGGTACGGTCATCGCCGCGAGCATGGTCCGCGTGACGCCACCGAGCACCATCTCGCGCAGTCTGCCGCGCCCATATGCGCCCATCACGATCATGTCGGCTCCGCAGTCCGCCGTTCGCGACAGCAGGAATTCCGCCACCGCCATATCGTCGTCACAAAGGGCAGACTCGGCGCGCGCCTGAATGCCATGGTCGCCCAGCGCTGTCAGGGCCTGTTCGACCGGGCTTGTGTCCACGTGCGGTGGTCTGAGTTCTTCCTCGACACTGATCACCGTCACGGCACCCCCGGCCAGCAATGGCACGGCGTCGTGCAGGGCACGGGCCGATTGCCCGCTGCCGTTCCATGCCAGCACCGCTCTGCGCCCGACCGTCTCGAACGTCCCCGCGTAAGGAACGACAAGCACGGGGCGCCCGGACTCCAGTACGAGCGACTCGACGAACTGCGGTGCTACATAGCTGCCCGGGTCCTCCGAATCGTACTGACCTGCGACAATCAAGTCGGCCTCGCGCGTTTCGCGCACTACTGCAGACGGCAGCACCCCTTCCACGACCCGCCATTGCGCACGCTCCAGTCCAAAAGCGTGCATGCACGCCTCGAACTGGCGCCGCACCACCTCTCTGATTTCCTGCCTGCGCCTGCGGTCGGCTTCCAGCACGATTTCGGCGCCCTCCATCAAATAGAACCAGGCCGGATCCGGCATGAAGCCTGCATACAGACCGATCAGCCTGGCACCGTGATCCCTGGCAAGGCCTGCGGCCAGCTCCAGTCGATGCATCGCACGCCGGCCGGCGTCCAGGTGGACCATGATGTTGCTGTAAGGCATGGCGATTCTCCTGACGTTACATGCCTTCACTGTATGGAAAGGATCCTCGTCCGTATTGATGCACATCAAGGCGTCACGGCGTCTTCTCGCATTTGCTGCAATGGCACGTCGATCGTTTCATTGATGGACGTCAAGGAAATTTCTGCCGCGCCACGTACAGTCGACAGTGCGGGTACCGGCACCGCGATGCCTTGCCAAAAGCGGACGCCGACGCCGACGCCGACGCGAAGCAATCCCACTTGGAGCCATGGCGATGCAACAATTCGTCCCCTCTGCGCTCGCTTATGCGCCGGGTCCCAATGGCCAAGATCCATAGTCCACCAGCCATGAACACCGCGACTCGCACCACTATGCATGCCATGGTCTTCGATGGCCATTCGCCCGAGCTCGAGTTGCGCGAAGTACCCATTCCCGAGCCAGGTCCTGGCGAGGTCCGGGTCGCGATATCGGCCTGCGGCGTCTGCCGGACCGATCTGCATATCGTCGATGGCGAGCTGCCGCTGCCGAAGCCCGCTTTGATTCCTGGCCATGAGATCGTCGGCCGCGTAGACATCTGTGGCCCAGGTGTGACCAGTCTCCGACCCGGAGACAGGATCGGCGTTCCTTGGCTCGGGCGCACCTGCATGCACTGCGACTACTGCCTCAACAACCAGGAGAATCTGTGCGACGCCCCGCAGTTCACGGGCTATCTCCGCGATGGCGGCTACGCCCACTACGCCGTCGCCGATGCCGCGTACTGCTTTCCGATTCCGCAGGCTTACGACGATCTGCAGGCCGCCCCGCTTTTGTGCGCGGGCCTGATCGGGCTACGCACCCTCAATATGGCTGGCCCTGCGCGCAGAATCGGCATCTATGGCTTCGGCGCAGCCGCGCATCTGGTGGCCCAGATTGCGCTCGCGCGAGGCGCGGAGATCTATGCCTTCACGCGTCCGGGCGACACCGCTGCCCAGGCGCTGGCACAGGCAAGCGGCGCCTTGTGGACTGGCGGCAGCAATGAGGTGGCGCCGGTGGCGCTCGATGCCGCGCTGATCTTCGCTCCGGTCGGGGCGCTGGTGCCGTTGGCGCTCGCCGCCGTACGCAAAGGGGGAACGGTCGTCTGCGGTGGGATCCATATGTCGGACATCCCTGGTTTTCCCTACAGCCTGCTCTGGCAGGAGCGTCGCCTGGTTTCGGTGGCGAATCTGACCCGCGCGGACGGGCACGCGATGATGCGCATTGCCGACGAAGTGTCCCTGCACATGCAGGTCACGCCGTATGCGCTGACCGATGCCAATCGGGCGCTGTCGGACCTGCGCGCTGGCCGCCTTGCCGGCGCGGCGGTCCTCAGGATCGGACCTTGATCGACGCAAAGTTGATTAAGGTCAACGGCGTTCGCGATCAAATGGCTAAGCTCGATACATCGGGATCCCGGGCGCCAGCCCAACTACGGAGGAGTGCAATCATGTACAGGAAGATCGTCCTGGCGGTGGACGGCAGCAGTTCGTCCGACCTCGCCCTGACCCAGGCCATCACGCTGGCAAAAGCGTGCGGAGCCGAAGTCGAGGCCCTGTTCATTGCCGAGAATGTCGACGTCTACTTCGATGCGGGCTACTACAACCCCGACATGCTGATGAAGGCAATCCTCGCCAACGGGCAACATGCGCTGAACGAGGCCGGGCAACGTCTGTCGCAAGCCGGCATCGAACACCAGCTGAAGCTGATCGAGCGGCCGGTGTCGCCCGGCAAGATCGCGGATACCATCGTCGCTGAAGCCGATGCGAGGAACGCCGACCTGATCGTGTTGGGCACCCATGGGCGGCGCGGCGTGCGTCGACTGGTGATGGGCAGCGTCGCGGAAGGCGTGATTCGGCAGTCCAACAAGCCGGTCCTTCTGGTCCGCAGCGAGAAGGAGGATTGAGAAGATGCGGCCCGACTCTACCCACCTGCCCCGGCGCCCGCGGCAATGAGCACGCGCAATCTGGAGCATCTGTTCCGGCCCGAGTCGATCGCCGTGATCGGGGCATCGCGCCGGCCCGGCAGCATCGGCGCCGCGATCCTCGCCAACCTGATGGAGAGTGGATTCGCCGGGCCCGTGTATCGGGTCAATCCCAAGTACGACACACTGGCAGGACGGCCCTGCTACCGCAACGTCGCTGCGCTGCCACAGGCGCCGGAACTGAGCGTCATTTGCACGCCGGCAGAGTCCGTACCGAAGCTGGTCGAGGAATTAGGCCGGAAGGGCACACGCGCGGTGGTGGTGGTAACGGCGGGCCCACCCGCGGAGGGCGGCCAGCGGGCTGCATGGCGGCAAGCCATCCTCGACGCCAGCCGGCCTTACCTGCTGCGCGTGCTGGGGCCGAATTGCGTCGGCCTGATGGTGCCGCGAATCGGCCTGCACGCCAGCTTCGCCACCGGCCCGCTCAAGAGTGGGCCGCTTGCCTTTGCCACCCAATCCGGCGCGCTTGCCACCGCGGTGCTGGATTGGTCCCGCTCGCGCGACATTGGCTTTTCGCACTTTGTCTCGCTCGGCGACAGCGCGGATATCGACGTCGCCGACGTGCTGGACTATTTGGCGACGGATGCCTCCACGCGCGCCATCCTTCTCTATGTGGAGGCCGTTCGGGACGGCCGCAAGTTTCTCAGCGCGGCCCGCGCCGCAGCAAGAAGCAAGCCGGTGGTGATCGTCAAGGCAGGGCGCGTGCCCGACGGGGCGCGTGCCGCCGCCTCGCATACCGGCGCGTTGGCCGGCGCAGACGATGTGTGGGATGCCGTCATCCGGCGCGCAGGCTTGCTGCGCGTCACCTCCACCGAGCAGCTGTTCGACGCCGTCGAGACGCTGGCTCGGGGGCGTCCGCTGGCGGGCGAGCGGCTCTGTATCATCACCAACGGTGGTGGCGCAGGCGTGCTGGCGACCGATGCCCTGGTGCTGAGCGGTGGCACCCTGGCGACTCTCGGTGTCGACACCATTGCGGCGCTGGACCGCTGCCTGCCGGCGGGATGGTCACGCGGCAACCCCGTCGACATCGTTGGCGACGCCGACGCTGGCCGGTATGCGAATGCACTGGCCGTGGTCTCGCATGCCAGCGACGTCGACGCCGTGCTCACGATCCATGCACCGACCGCACTGGTGCCCACGCGGGCCGTGGCGCAAACCATCATCGACGGCGCGGCCGGCGCGACGCACCCCTTGCTAGCGTGCTGGCTCGGTGGCGACGATGCGCGCGACGCGCGGCTGCTCTGCCAGCGAGCCGGCATCCCGGCTTACGCCATGCCGGAGCAGGCGATTCGCGGCTTTCTGCAGCTGGTCGAGTTCCAGCGCAATCAACGCATGCTGCTGCATGTGCCGAGCGCCGCCGAGGCGGACGACACGGAATGCGTCGACAGCAACGCCGCGCGGGCCGTGATCGAGGCCGCCTTGCGCGAAGGGACCACGATGCTGGACGAGGCGCGATCCAAGCGCCTGCTGAAGGCCTATGGCATACCGGTGGTCGAAACCGAGATCGCGCGCGACCCTGTCGACGCCGCCGAGGTGGCGTCGCGCATCGGCTTCCCGGTCGCGCTGAAGATACGCTCCCCAGACCTCACTCACAAATCCTCGGTCGGCGGCGTGGCACTGGATCTGGCGTCGTCGCAGGAAGTGCGCGCCGTTGCGACACGGATGCTCGAGCGCATCGGTGCCATCCATCCCGGCGCGCGCCTCGACGGATTCACGGTCCAGCGTATGGCCGGCCGCCCGGGTGCACGAGAATTGATCGTCGGCATTGCCACCGATCCGGTTTTCGGCCCCGTGGTGCTGTTCGGCCAGGGCGGCACCGCGGTGGAGCGCATCGGCGACCGCTCGATCGGTCTGCCGCCTCTGAACGAGGCGCTGGCCAGCCAGATGGTTGACAGCACCAGAGTAGCGCGCGTGCTCGGCGCCTACGCCGCGGTGCCCGCCGCGGATCGCCGCGGCATCTTGCGCGTGCTGATCCGTATCGCGCGCATGGCGTGCGAGCTGCCAGAGGTGACGGAACTCGATATCAATCCTCTGATCGCCGACGAGAGCGGCGTGCTGGCGCTGGATGCCCGCGTCGGCATACGCCCTGCCAGCGAGCGACCGACCGATCGGCTATCCATCCTGCCCTACCCCACCGAACTGGTGCAGACGATCGACTGGAACGGTCACACGTTGTTGCTGCGCCCGATTCGACCCGACGACGCCGTGCGCTATGCCGCCTTCGTCGATGCGCTGAGCGAGATCGATGCGCATCGGCGATTCTTCTGCGCCGTCCATCGCCCTGCCGATCCCACTCACTTCCTGCGCTGGACCCAATTGGACTATGCGCGCGACATGACATTCGTCGCGGTACTGTCGCCCGATGCTGCCCACGGGCGCGGCAACAGCGCGGGCAAGCCGGCTGTCGACGAAGGACAGATCATTGGCGAAGCTAGATTAGCGGCCGATCCGGATGGTTTGAGCGCGGAATTTGCCATCGCCGTGCGCTCGGACCTGCAGCATCGTGGGCTGGGCACCTTGCTGCTGAAAATGGCCATCGCCTATGCCCGGACGCGGGGGCTTGCCCGCCTGGTCGGCACGACGTTGCCCGACAACGCCGCCATGCTGGCCCTGGCCACCGCGTGCGGTTTCACCGTCGCGCGTGCCGCTCCCGCGGCAAACGGTTGGAACCTGCGGCTGGATCTGGACTGACGATGCGGCGGCGTGCCGGCCGTCGCGCCGCCCGCCGCTCAATGCGACAGCAGCACCAGCACACGGGAGGCCCGGATCAGACTGCGAGTCGCCCCGCCCATCATCAGTTCGCGCATGCGCGAATGGCCATAGCCGCCGGCGACGATCAGATCCGCGCCCAGCGCCGTCGCCACCGCCAGCAAGGCTGGCCCCGGCTGCGGCGTATCTGGTTCGTTAATGCCGCTTGCGTCCACGCCGTGGCGGCGCAGGTAGGCCAGCAAGTCCTCCAGCGGGGCGCCTTCCTCCTGCCGCTCCGGCGTCGTCATCGCGACCGCCGTCACACAGTCGGCGCGCCTGAGGAACGGCATGGCGTCGGCGACCGCCCGCGCGGCCTCTCGCCCGCCATCCCAGGCAATCATCACGTGGATGGCCGGGCACGATCGCACCCCTTCCGGCACGACGAGCAACGGCCGCCCGGCATTCAGCAGCGCATACTCGACCGGTTCGGAGGCCAATGGCGGCGTCGAAGGCGGCCACAGGGGCTGGCGCACGACGACGATGTCCGCCACCCGTCCCGTGGTCGCCAGCGCCCAGCCGGCCTCTTCCTCAACCAAGCGGTGCGAGTGGGGGACGCCTGGCGCCGCCTCCGTCAGCACACGGGTGAATTGTTCCGACGCGAGTTGCGCGCGTCGGCGCAGAGTCTGCTGCGCAGCCTCGGCATAGCGGCGGGCCTCTTCGCCGACCGAGCGGAACGGCTCCAGGCGAAAACCGGTCGCGGTCAGGCCCAGCACGTGCGACGAATAACGCCGCGCCAGATCCCCGGCCACCCGGATCCGATCAGCGCAAGCAGCATCGTCGTCCAGTTCGACCAGGATCGTTCGAAATTCCATGATTGTCTCCGAGCGTGACTCAATGTGACATCAGTACCGGCACCACGGCACGCGCCAGCACCATCCTGGTGACGCCGCCGAGCACGAATTGGCGTACCGTGCCATGCCCGTAAGCGCCCATTACCAACAGACTGGCTCCCGTATCGGCGACCGCCTCCAGCAGGCGTCGAGTTACGTCGCTGTCGCTTCGCACCGTCTCCACCCTCACATCGCGGTATACGCCGTGTTCGGCGAGAACGGCGATGGCATGATGCAGGCCGCCGCCGCCGCGCGTTGCGTCGCCCGGCTTGGCGCCATGGAAAATCGTCGCCGATCCGCCGGCGAGCAGCGGCATGGCGTCATGCAGCGCCCTGCTCGCCTCCCGGCTTCCGTCCCATGCAATGACCGCGTGAGGCGCATGCAGCGAGCATCGCCCTTGTGGTGGAATCAGCAGTACGGGCCGGCCGCTGGCCATCACCATCGTTTCGACAAATCCTGGCGCGACAAAGGCATGCTCATCGACATCGTCACGCAGGCCAAGAAGAAGCAGGCCTGCCTGCCGTGACGTTCGAACACAAAAGTCCAGCGGATCAGCTTCGCTCGCCAGCCACCGCGTGCCGCGCGGCAGTTCCGGCATCAACGCAGCCCATTGCCGTCGCATCTGCTCGCGAGTCCGCTGGTGCCATTGCTCAATCTCGCCGAGGTAGCGATCGCCGTCGTCCGTCCTGCGCAGCCATGCCGGATCCGGTTGGAACGTCGAATACAGACATGTCAGCGGCACATCGAGCTGCAGTGCGAGACCGGCACCAAGCTCTAGCCTGTACAACGAACGGCTCCCCGCGTCCAGATGCACCATGACGCTGGCGAAGTCATGTGAAACGTTCATGGTGTGCCTCCCCGCTGGCGACGCTCGCCGGCGTAGCGAACCCGGACGCGCGGCGCGCCGTCGGGCCGCCTGTCCCACCACTTTTCCAGCTCCATGACGATCAGCAGCGTGGCCGCAATGGCCAACAGCAGCGCCCAGCTCGCTGGCGACACTGGTGCGATATGCAGCGTGTCGCTGACGCCGGGCAGCCACATGGCGGCGATATGCAGCCCCTGCGTCAGCAGCACGCTGGCCACCAGCAGTGGATTGCCTCGCAGCGATTGCCGGAAGATCGAATGATGCTCCGATCGGCTGAGCAACACCTGCACGTTCTCGAACAGCACAAACAGCAGCAACAGCAGATTGCGTGCCGATTCGACGCTCTCGCCGCGCCGCAGCGCCACGTAGAAGACCACAAAGCCCCCGAGCCCCATCCAAATGGCCGAATGCGCAACGCGCCGGATCATTACGCGATCGAAGATCGGCTCGCCAGGCGAGCGCGGCGGATAGCGGAGCTCGTCGCCTTCGGCACGCTCCGCGGCCAGCGCCACGTCCTGAATGCCGTTCGTCACCAGATTGAGCCAGAGCAGTTGCACCGCCAGCAACGGCATCGGCAGGCCCAGCGGGATGGCGAGCGCAAACAGCAGAAGCTCCGCCGCACCGGTCGAGCACAGCATGAAGATGACCTTGCGGATGTTGGCGTAGGCCACCCTGCCCTCGCGGATGCCGTTGACGATGGAGGCGAAGTTGTCATCGGTCAGCACGACGTCGGCACTCTCTCGTGCCACGTCGGTGCCGCCGCGGCCCATGGCGACGCCCACATGGGCCTGCCGCAATGCCGGCGCGTCGTTGATGCCGTCGCCCGTCACCGCGACCACGTTGCCCTGGCGCGCGAGCGACAGGACGATGGCGAGCTTCTGCTGAGGTTCGACGCGCGCGTAAACCACGGCGCGTTCGGTCAGCCGGTCGAGCGCCGATTCACCGGCTGCTTCGGCCGCGCTCACCTCGGTTCCTGTGCAGATCTGGTCGTCGGTGAACATCAGCCCGGCTTCGCTTGCAATCGCCGCTGCGGTGCGAGGGTCGTCTCCGGTAATCATCACGACGCCGATACCGGCGCGGAAGCAATCTGCGATCGCCGCCGGCACCTCCGCCCGCACTGGATCCTGCATTCCGGCCATGCCGAGAAAGGTCAGGTCGACCAGGTGACCATGGCCATACTGACCCGACGTGTCCCGCTCTATGGTGCCGCTAGCGAATGCCAGCACCCGCAAGCCGCGTGACGCCATCTCGTCCTTCTGCCGCATCAACAAGGCGCGATCGATCGGCACCGCGTCGCCCCCCTGGTCCATGCTGTCCGCCATCTCGATCAGCGTTTCGGGTGCGCCCTTGACGTAAACATGGACGCCGTCCGCTCCATGGTGAAACGACGCGGCATAGCGCAGGTCAGGCTCGTAGGGAATCCGCTGCAGCAACGGCGACGCCGCATGCAGGGCGTCTCGTGCAACGCGCGCTTTCTCGGCCAGCAATAGCAAGGCAACATCGACGGTGTCGCCGGTCCCGCGCCAAGCGCCACCATCGAGCAATAATTCGCCTTCATTGGGCATGACCGCTGCGTACAGCAGCCGTTTCAGATCGGCCTGTGTGCTGTCGGCTGACGTTGGCACAGAATGGACGGCGCGAATCGAACAGGCGTGCGGGTCGGCCCCCGTATCGCAACGGTAGTGCGCGCCTGACGGCAGGGTCAGGTCGGTCACAGTCAGTTGATTCAATGTCAGGGTACCGGTCTTGTCCGTGGCGATCAGCGTGCACGATCCGAGCGCCTCGATGGCCGGCATCCGGCGCACGATGACATTAACCCGCGCCATCTTCCGCATTGCCACGGCCAGCGCCACCGAAATGGCCACGGGCAGCCCCTCCGGGATGGCGCTGACGGCAAGACCGACCGACATCATGAACATCTCATGCCACTGCATCCCTCTCGCCCATCCGACCACAATGAGGACTGCCAGGGCCACCGCGACGACCAGCCCGATGATGCGAGAGAAGCGATCGAGCCTGGTGATCAGGGGAGCCACGTGGCCTTCGCCACCGAGCACATGCCCGGCGATCTTGCCGAGTTCAGTCGATGCGCCGGTGGCCGTCACGACGCCCCGCCCTCGCCCGCGCGTCACCATGCTGGCGGCAAACACCATGTTGGCCGGACGCTCGCCGGCGGCCTGGGCGGTGTGGGCCGACTTTGCCACCGGACGCGATTCGCCTGTCAGCAGTGATTCGTCGCACCGCAGGTCGTCCGCCTTGAGCAGCCGCAAGTCCGCGGGTGCCCGGTTGCCCGGCTGCAGCAGCACCAGGTCGCCCGGCACCACGGCGAGCGCATCGATTTCCCGCTGCTTGCCATCACGGACGACGAGCGCCTTTGGCTGCTGCAGATCACGCAAGGCATGGGCAGCCCGGTCTGCCGAGTATTCCTGGGCCGTGCCGACGGCGCCGTTGATCAATAGCACCAGTCCGATAAAGGCCGCATCCCGCAGATCGCCCAACGCCAGCGATACCAGCGCGGCGATCAGCAACACATAGATCAGCGGGCTGCGGAACTGCCTGACAAAGACTGCCGCCACCGTCGGCAGCGCCGGTTGCGGCAGGGCGTTCGGCCCGTATCGCTCAAGCGCCCCGCGTGCCTGCTGCTCTGTCAGGCCGATGTCCACAGCGGTGGGTAGTGGCTCCCGCCTGGCAAGCGGCGTGGTCATATGTCGCGCCCTCCGGCATCGATCAGGGCCGGATGATCATCTTGAGCGCCTTGGTACTGGCTGCCTTGCCGAACGTATCGTAGGCAGCGAGCATCTGGTCAAGACGAAACCGATGGGTGATCAAGCGGGCTGGATCGAGCTTGCCTGCTCCTACCGCCTTGAGCAACATCGGTGTGCTCACCGTGTCCACCAGGCGCGTCGTGATCGTGATGTTCCGGTCCCAAAGACGCTCCAGGTGCAGATCCGCCTTGACCCCATGAACGCCGACGTTGGCGATCGTCCCGCCCGGCGCCACGAGCTCCTCGCACAGTTCAAAGGTCGCCGGAATACCCACGGCTTCGATAACGCAGTCGGCGCCCAGGCCATCGGTCAGCCGCCTGACTTCCTCGACCGGGTCGGCCTCGCTGTTCCGGATACATGCCGTGGCGCCGAACGCGCGGGCCACCTCCAGCCGGTTGGCATCCGGATCGATGACGATGCATTGGGACGGCGAGTAGAACTGCGCCGTCAACAGCGCCGCCAGGCCAATCGGCCCCGCGCCGACGATCGCGACAGTGCTGCCCGGTTCCACCTTGCCGTTGAGCACGCCGCATTCGAAGCCCGTCGGCAGAATGTCGGACAGCATGACCAGCGCTTCCTCGTCCATGCCGTCAGGAATCCGATGCAGGCTTGTTTCGGCATGCGGTATGCGAACGAACTCGGCCTGGGTACCGTCGATACGATGTCCGAGGACCCATCCGCCGCTCTGGCAATGTGAGTACATGCCGCGGCGGCAATATGAACACCTGCCGCACGAGGTAATGCAAGAAATCAAGACAGGATCGCCGGGCTTGAGCGTAGCGATGGCAGTGCCGACCTCCTCGACCACTCCAACGCCTTCATGGCCCAGGATTCGGCCCGGCTCGCACGTTGGCACGTCTCCCTTGAGGATATGCAGATCCGTACCGCAGATTGTGGTCGCCGTCACGCGTACGACCGCATCGGTCGGGGACTGCACCGTGGGACGGGGCCTGTCTTCCAGGCTCAGCCGACCCGGCCCCTGGTAAATCAGCGCTTTCATCTGTTGCTCCTTGCGATGGTGGCGTCTTTCCAGAGTAGACGCGGACCAGGAGCGGGACATTGACGCAGCGCAAGCTGACGGCGGGCAGCACGACAATTTTCATCGACCTGCAAGGGGCCACACCACTTCCCGAGATTCCGGACATCTGGTATCAGGTTCGCAAGAATGTCAGCGACATTCGGCGCGCGTTGCCTTCCGGCGTGGTTGGCTCCGGTTTCAACGACGACTTCGGCGACACGTTCGACATCATCCTCGACTTTACCGACGAGGGATACTCGCAGCGTGCGCTGCGCGATTACGTCGAAAGCGCCCGCTCGGTGCTGCTTGCCGTGCCTGCTGTATCGAAGATCGAGGTGCTCGGCGCTCAGGATGAACAGATCGTCATCGAGTTTTCGACCACGCGCTTGGCGACCCTCGGCCTCTACTACAACGCGCTGCTGTCGACGTTCCAGCAGCAGAACATAGTGCGGCCGTCCGGCGTGGTCCAGGCAGAGGGAGAACGCGTATTCCTGCGCGTTTCGGGAGCATCCGCCAACGAAGACCATATTCGTTCGGCGACCTTCGTCGTTGACGGGCGGCATATCCGGCTGGGCGACCTTGCGCAGGTGCGGCGCGCCTATGGCGACCCACCGCAAGCGCCATTCCGGGTGGACGGCACACCGGCGATCGGGCTGGCCATCGCGATGCGTCAGGGCGGCGACATTCTTGCACTCGGCAGAAATGTTGCGCGGGAGATGAAGCGCATCCGTGCGGATCTTCCGGTCGGTATCGAACCCACCTTGGTGGCCGACCAGTCCAGCACGATCAGCGTCGCCATCGGGGAGTTCATCGACTCGTTCTGGCACGCCATCGTTATCATTCTTATCGTGAGCTTCGTTAGCCTTGGCGTTCGCCCGGGCGCCGTGGTCGCGTGCGCAGTTCCGCTGACCCTCGCCATCGTCTTCGCGGCGATGGAACTGGTGGGGTCGATCTTCAGCGAATTTCCCTTGGCGCCCTGGTTCGCCTTCACCGGGGAGCCGGGCGTCATCAATGCCTCCAAAATGGCGATCCTGGTCGCCTCCCTGTCCGCGGGTGTGCTGGGCTTTGCTGGCTGAGGTGGTTCGGTCAACCCGCGCCATCCCATGCCGATATGGCGCCAGCCGACAGCCAGATCGATCGCGGCGTGCCATCGGATACCGGACGGCAGAGTCGCCGGGGCCGGCCAGCCAACCGCTGATTCGGCATTGCGCATCGAGCAGAGCTTGGATCGCGGCGCCTCATCGATTAGTGCGATCCTTCCTGGTCGCGCATAACCCACGTAACGAAAAGGCTTGCTTCGATTTTGTGACGGGACCAATGGCTGCCGCATACCGCGCACTCGTAGGCTTGGAATTCCGACACAAAACCCGCGCCGGTACGGCGGAGCCCCCCTCCCAACGCCGGCCGCAGTTCTTCGTGACCGTCCGCACGGCAGGCATCCGCGAGAAGTCCTTCGCATTCGTTGCATTGCTTGCCAGTCGCGCGTGCGCTTGATGTACCCGCATGAACGGCTGTCGCCAATACTATGCGGCCCTGCGGGCGGCGGGCTGCACGCGCTGTTTCGCGGGTGACTGGTATCTTGTTCTGCCTTGCATGGAGATCTTGAATGCGACGAACGACGGCATAAAAGAGAACGCGTACTGCGTCAGAATTAGCGTTGAGCACGGCCGCTCGGCAGCATGACCATTGGTGGGGCATCGTCAGACCAAACTCGACGGCGGAAGCCAGGCAGATCACCTTTCCATCACTATTGGCATCGACCATGCGTTGATCCAGAAGCGCGGTCACACAAGCGAGGAAGTCTCGGTGATTCCCTTTGGAGATCTTCGCTGCCTGTGCTGCCACCCCCCGCGTCACTCGCCGGACTTCACGATGCAATCTCGACAGCCCGGAGACGAGCTTTTCCCCAGAGTTTGTACTGCTACGCATAAACGTCCTTTGTACTTCGCTATGGCGCTCGCTTCCACACCTCCGAACCGTCCGGCGAACCGTAAAGTCAACCACCGGGGAACTTTCGCGCTCGGTGGCCGGCTCACTATGACTGCACGGTCAGAACCTATGGCGAATACCGAGCGCGACGCCGACCATGCTTGTCTTATCGCTACCAAGGTAGTATCCGTTCACGTTGTTGATCAGCTGCGTGTCGAGCGCAAGACCAGCATTCCTGGCGAACGCAGTCGTCAGATACAAATCAGTACGCTTTGAGAATACGTAGTTCGCGGCAAAGGAAATTTGCCATGGATTCTTCGGATTGGCCCCATTGAAGTTTTTCCAGTCATCGTAGTAGTACGCTAGCGTCAGGGTGATCGGTGATATTTGATAGTTGACTCCAACCCAATAGTAGTCGTCCCGCGAAATCGTCTGGCTTGCCGCGCCCTCGTTCTTTCCCCACCGATAACCGCCCATTATCTTCGCGGGACCGACTACATAGCTGGCAGCGGCACCGGCCTTCCTGTTCGAGCCTGTGGCTCCCGTGGTCGCATTGAGGGTGGGATTATATTGGTCGTAAACAAGCGCGACACCGAACAAGCCCGAGGTATAGCGAACCGCTGCGCCATAGCCTTTATCACGTCGGAACTGTCCAGGTATTTCACCATTTCCCGCGACGCCATTTCCCAACGACCAATGCGCAGCTGCCGTGAAGCCACTGAATTTCCCCACGTATTTCATGGTGTTATCCGAACGCGCATTTAAGCCGAGTTGCAGCCAGAGCGGATCATACTGGGCAGCGTACCCCTGCGGTGAGAAGTTTGCGAACGAATCGAAGATTGCGGTGTATTGTCGGCCGAACGTGATACTGCCCATCTTTTCGGCCGCCATGCCGACATAGGCCTGGCGTCCAAACAGCCGGCCGCCCTGCTGCATACTACCCGTATCTATCCCGAACCCGCCTTCCAGAACGATCAGAGCCCGTAAGCCGTTACCGAGATTCTCTACGCCACGCAAGCCCCAGCGAGAGCCAGACTGCCCACCGGAGTTCGCCCGCGCAACACTGTGGCCTGGTCCAGTTCTAAAACCATTGGCGGCGTTCGGCACAACACTGGACATGTTTGTCGCGTACTCGACGTTTGCGTCGGCGATACCATAAATCGCGATGCTTGTCTGCGCATCTGCATAATTGAACCAGAACATCGATGCCGCTGCTGGTACACACCTGACGAACCAATTCTGCCTTCCCAATAGCATAAGTCTCCTCCATGAACAATTTTATTTTTTGCTGCATCCCGCATTTGATGAGCCGAGAGAAATAGCTTCAGATTGCTCTCAACGGCATGGCATCGGATCAAATCTCATTCCCGGGGGGCACGACTTGAGAGCATTCTTGATTGGCCACGCATGGCGAGCCGACCGCGCCATTGACGCGCATTCGAGCGGCGGATATCAGCGCCGAATCTGGCGCTTGTACGGATCCTGTGTCCAGTGGCCGCCCCGACGCTATGACGTTCTTGGCTGCCGGGCCTCACGGCGCATCTGTCCCTCAATGCGGCGTACTTTTGCATGTAGTCGACGGCCCAAAACCATGACGGTCATCTGCCTGGGAGGGAGGGCCTCAACGGCAATGCCATTGTCGAGGCGTTGCCCACTCTGTTGCGGTGATATCTACATGCACTCTTCAGTAGGACCTGGGAAGGTGAAGAACTTTCTCTGCGATAAAGCACAGGATCATCTGTTCGGACACCGGTGCAAGTCGCGCAATCATGACTTCGCGCAAGAGTCGCTCCACCGTGTACTCCTTGGCATAGCCCATACCGCCGTGGGTCATGACAGCCTGAAGGCACGCTTGATAACCGGCGCGTGCACCGAGCAGCTTGGTTCCATTGGCTTCGGCACCGCACGGTTGACCAGTGTCGTAAAGATGGGCCGCACGATCAGCCATCATCAGCGCCGCCTGGAGGTTGAGCCAACATTCGGCCAGAGGATGCTGAATCCCTTGGTTCTGTCCGATCGGCCGATCGAATACGATACGTTCCTGTGCATAGCGGACAGCACGCTGCAGTGCATCCTCGCCGATGCCGATGGCCTCGACACCGACTAGGATCCGCTCCGGATTGATACCGTCGAGCAGGTACGTAAAACCCTTTCCCTCCTCCCCAATTCTGTGCTCGTCGGGAACAAACAGGTCGTCGATAAACACTGCGTTGGAGTCGACTGCGTTGCGACCATGCTTTGCGATCCGCCGCACTTCGACTTTGTTTCGGTCCAGCTCCGTGTAGAAAAGTGTAATGCCGTCGGTGGGCTTCTCCCCTTCGGATTTGGGCGCAGTGCGCGTTAGCAGCAGGATCTTATTGGCGACCTGACCTGTGGAGGTCCACATCTTTCGGCCGCTGACGCGGTAACCGCCATCGACCTTCCGCGCAAACGTCTTGATGTTGGTCGTATTCAAGCCCGCGTCCGGCTCGGTCACACCGAAGCACACTTGGTCTTCTCCTCGCACCAAACGCGGCAACCACTGCGACTTCTGCTCAGCGGATCCGTGAACGACTAGTGGATGCGGACCAAACATGTTGATATGGATGGATGAAGCGGCGGTCATACCACCACCTGAAGAGGCGACGGTGTGCATCACAATTGCCGCCTCGGTAACTCCCAGCCCAGCACCGCCGAACTCTTCAGGCATGGTCACGCCCAACCAGCCGTCCTGCGCCATGGCGCGGTGGAAATCGTGTGGAAATAGCCCTTCCCTGTCACACTCGGCCCAGTACTCATCGCCGAACCGTTGGCAGACGGCAGCGACGCCGTCGCGGATGGCGCGCTGCTCTGTTGTCAGATTGAACATTGAAATTATCCGTTTTGAACGATTAGTCGCATGGTGAACTGTTCGGCAGTCATTTCAGCGGCTGGCCGGTCGATACGCTTGATGGCTAGACTCAGATGGCGATAGGGTCGACCGGTCGAACGACACAGCCGCCGATGATGCCCCCGGCAAGCCGCGCTCGCATCGCCTGCTCTAATGACGTGAGAGGAAAGGCGCTACTAACGACTGGCGTCAGCTTGCCTTTTTGCATCCAGTCGATAATGACGGCCCGCCGGGTCTCGCGCGCACCAGGGTCGCGTTGTCCAGTAATGACCATTGGCGATCCCATCACCGTGAGCCCTTTCAGCTGCACGAGATTGGTCGGCAGCACGTCAGGCTGAAGTGACCCGCCGCGACCGCCACCGGCGGCCACGCCAGTGTTCGCGGCCCAACCAACGATCACCATGCGACCGCCAAACGACAGCGTCCGTAGCGAGTCCACTAGCCACTCCCCACCCACGCCGTCGATCACAACATCGACGCCGCGTCCGCCGGTAAGCCCTTTGACCGCATCGCGCAATGCAGTCTTGTTTTCGTGCCCGACCGTGAGCAGGTCAATAACATCATCGGCACCTTGCTTCACTGCGGCTTGCAGCCGTTCTACCCCGCGGCCAACGGCTATCACCTGTCGGGCACCAAGGAGCTTTGCCACCTGAATTGTGGCGAGACCCGCCGCTCCTGTTGCCCCCGTAACAAGCACGGTTTCGCCTTGAACCAGATTGGCGCGGTTTACCAACGCAAAGTATGCGGTCTCAACGTTAAGCAGCAGATTGCAGGCCGCGTCCGCGGACAAGTTGTTCGGCCGGCGGATCAGCGCATTGTGGGGAGCAACAGCGTATTGAGCCCAACCGCCCCAAGCTTGATGCGCGCCCGCGCTCCGTGGGCCTGTGTGCATGTAGTCACTCATTACCAGGTCCCCCGGCTTTAGCACAGAGGGCGGAACTGCAGATCCCACGCCGCGCACGACACCGGCATACTCAAGACCTGGCGTGTAAGGCAGTGGTGGACGATGGTGATACTGGCCGGTGAGCATCAGGAGGTCGACATATGCGACACAAGCGCTTTCGACTTCCACGAGGACCTCCGTTTCCGATAACGAGGCGAAATCCGGCGCTGGCTGCTCAACCAATTCGACGCCGGTAGCAAGCGCTTCTTCGCGGGTCTCCGAAAAGTGAGACACCAGCGCGCGGATGCCTGCGGGCAATGCTTTATTCATGGTTTACTCTGGTTTCAATGTCGCGCCGATCAGGTACATACCTCAGCGCTCCTGGTATTTTGCGATATAGCGATCAGACGACTCACTAACCTGACGCCTCACCTCGATCACTGCCTTGTAGCGACCGCAGCTTGCAACTATTGCCATCCCATAGGGACTCGCTCGGCGTGCCGCATGGGGTCTTGCTCGGCAATGTGTAGACGTGTCTATCCAGTGCGGTGGATCTGTCCGCGGTCAGTTTCCGCCTGGCTGCACCACAACAGTGTTCTGACGGCTACCTGCGCGGCTACGCCTCTGACGGAAACCAGGCTTGGGGGACTTGTACTGACATGGCCAGCAGAATCTGCGCCATTCCCTTGCCCAGCGCATCGTTCCGCAGCGAGGCCATTCCTCCACCGTCCAATGCCCGCTCGCACACAAAGTTGAAGGCGTCGATCCCCGGCACTTCATAGCGCGTCACGGGACCCTCGACCAGGTGCCCCAGGTAACGGCCCACGCTCTCGGCAGTCAATTGGGCGCGCAAAAGCGGCAGCCACTTCGGTTGGCGGGCGATGACACCAATGTTGGAAGTATTGCCTTTGTCGCCAGAGCGAGCCCAAGCTAGACGGATCAGTGGCACAGTGATTGACGGCAGGGACAGTTCCTCTGACTCGAGTCCAATATTGAGGTCCTCAGACGCGGGAGCGATGTCGCTAGCAGTCTGCGATGCGGGGGGGACGTGGAGCGGAACACCGTCCAAATCGACATGCGGCTCCACGCATGCCTTATCCAGGAGGAAAGCGTATTGCCGAATCATGGGCGACACTGACGCACGCCCCGAAAATCCCGTCGTGCCGGGGGCCCAGGATGTGCCTGCTGGCGCAATCTCGCGCGATAGTAGTTCGAGCGCCGCCTTGTCCGTATGGCAGGCTGACAGACGCAAGATGACTTCGCGAGTGCCAAAGGCCTGCGTATCTGGGCCAAAGCAACTCTCGGCGCCCAGCACTTCAACATGGATGCGGCTGAAAGGTTCGAGCCCCTGAACCGCGAGCATCTCACCGACACGTTCAAAAATCGCTTCGCCGGTGCGGCGCGCTTTGGCCACAGCGTCAAAGCCCACAATGGTCATTTGCGCGGAGGTCTTGAAGCCGTCCATATAGGTGGCGCAGACCTTGTAGTTGTGGGTCGGTGCGCGCCCACGGGCGCCTTGCACCAGCACACGCTGCGGACCGTCGCGAGTCATCTGCACCTGGGTAAAGTCGCAAATCACGTCGGGCAACAGGTAAGCCGCCGGATCACCGATCTCGTAGAGCATCTGTTCAGCCACCACCTGCGGTGCGACGAGCCCCCCTGTGCGTTCTGGCTTGGTGACGACAAAACTGCCATCGGACTTACATTCGACGATGGGATAACCGATATGCGCCCAATCTGGCACGCTGTCCCAGTCGGTGTGCAGTCCGCCTGTAGCCTGGCACCCACACTCCAGGATATGACCCGCCAAGCTGCCACAGGCCAACTTGTCCCAGTCGGTGGCCGACCAGCCGAACTCGTGCATGAGAATTCCCAGGGTGACAGCTGAGTCCACGCAGCGGCCGGTGATAACGATGTCCGCCCCCGCGTCTAGCGCCGCCTTGATGCTCCCGGCACCCAGATACGCATTTGCTGTCAGCACCTTGGACGGCAGCGGCGCCCCACTTTGCAGTTCGGTCACCGGGGGCTCAGCTTCTCGCAACTGCGCCAGCTGCGGCATAACATCGTCACCCGTTACCAAGGCGATCTTGATAGAAACATTTTGCTCGGCCGCCAGGGCCCGCAAGGCATCGGCACAGCCCTGCGGATTCACGCCGCCGGCGTTGCTGACGACGCGTATGCCCTTGTCTACGACATCATGGAGAACGCTCTTCATTGCCACCGTGACAAAGTCCGTGGCATAGCCAAGTTCGGGCTTTTTAAGCCGGGCGGACGCCATGATGGACATGGTAAGTTCAGCCAGATAGTCGAACACCAGGTAGTCAACATGGCCCCTAGCCACCAACTGCGGCGCACCCACGCTGGAATCACCCCAAAATCCCGAAGCGCCCCCAATTCGTATCACTCTGTCCTGACTCATCGGCCGCTCCATTGCGGTTGCCGCCTTTCGCGAAATGCCAGCTGACCTTCGGCGGCATCTTCGGACAGCGCGAAGAGGCTTATCTGTCCTTCAGTGAACGCCACGGACTGTTCAAAGGTCATGTGTTCGACATGCTTCATGACATATAAGCCGCGACGGACTGCGGCCGGTGATTTATCCAAAATCCGAGCCAACAGTGCTTGCACGGCGCCATCCAAGTCCGTACTGACCTCGTTGACCAGGCCGTAAGCCAGCGCGGTGGGCGCATCCACGGACTCGCCGGTGATGCACATCTGGGTTAGCGCGCGCCGGCCTAGCAAGCCTTGCAGCACGCTTAATACCTGGGCTGGAAACACACCGATTTTCACTTCTGGCAGACCAAAGCGAGCATGTGGTGCGGCGATCGCCAAGTCACACATCGCTAGCAGGCCCATGCCACCAGCCATACATGCACCGTTGACACGTGCAATCAGGGGCACACGCGCAGCCTTCGCTGTACGCAGCAGATTGGCGAAAGCGTGCTGCGGTTCGGAGTAGTCGAACTTGAACGATGTGCCAGTCTGTAGATCTGCCCCAGCGCAGAATGCTTTGTCCCCCGCCCCGCTGACCACGATTGCGCGCAGTTCGCGATCGGTGCGGGCGCGCTCCATCGCTTCGGTCAGCCCAGCAATGACGTTTGGGCTCATGGCGTTGCGCCGCTCTTGGCGGTCTATGGTCAGCCACAGCACACCGTCTTCCTTACGACTGTGAAGCTCAACGGTTGTTTTTTCCGCATTCATGCCGCTTGCTCCGATCCGAGGTTCGACGTAGCACAAGCTACGCGAGCAGCGCCCTTGGCTATGAAATCCGCGATTTCTTCGTCGTTAAACCCGGCTTCTCGCAGCACCTCGGTTGTGTGCTCGCCCAGCATTGGCACTGGCCGGTGGTTGGCCGGCGGGGTACCAGACCATTCGCTGGGGACAGCGGTCTCCACAATTTGACCTACCACTGGGTGCATGGTCTTCCTGAAGAAGCCGGTGGCCCTCAGATGCTCGTCCTCCAGTAGCGTGTCGAAGGTGTGCATGGGGAAGATGGGAATCTCATTGACGGGCAGCAGCTCAAACACCTCCGCAGTAGTGCGCCGCTCGAGCTCGTCGGAGATCAACTGGTAGAGCGCATCAATGGATTCTGTGCGCGAGCGAATATCCCTGAAGCGCGCGTCAGTCTTTAGCCAGTCGCCCTTCCCTACGGCATGCAGGAATATGTCCCATTGCCTGTCGGTATAGATGATGCAGCACACATAGCCATCCAGGGTCTTGAAGGGACGCCGGTTCGGAGTCATCACGCGCGGGTAGCCACATTCGCCCTTAGCGGGCACAAAGGTTCTTCCATAAAGGTGATCGCCGAGCAGAAAGGGCACCATGGTTTCGAACATCGGGACTTCAATGAACTGACCCTGCCCGGTGCGCTCGCGTGCGTATAGGGCCGTGGTGATCACTCCAAAGGCGTACAGCCCCACGGAGCGATCTACAACGGTGCTGGGCACATAGCGCGGGACGCCTCCTTGAACCTCTCCCACGGCCGCGGCCAAGCCAGTGGCAGCCTGGATCAGGTCGTCATACGCTGCCTTCGCGGCATAGGGCCCGCGCTGAGAAAAGCCAACTAGACTGACATAGATCAAGCGCGGATTGATCGCCATGAGGCGGTCATAGCCCAAGCCCAATCGCCCCATGGCCGCGGGTCGCACATTCGTGACAAATACATCCGCCTCTTTGACCAACCGCAGCAGCGCTCGAATAGCCTCAGGTGTCTTCAAATCCAGCGCCAGGCTGCGCTTGTTGCGGTTCAGACCGAGAAAGATGGGGCCCAACCCGATTTCGCCAGACGGCCCGATGCCGCGTGTGGAATCGCCTTGGGGTGCTTCGATTTTGATGACATCCGCGCCCAGGTCCCCCAGCATCTGGGTTGCGGAAGGCCCCATGAACACGGTGGTCAAATCCAGCACCCGCACGCCTTGGAGCGGGCCCGAAACGTTGCTCAAAGTACAGGTCATAATGAAACTGATATTCCTTCGCTCATTGGGTTGGGATGCCGCTTGCGGAAAAGTCCGGGGGACTGCGCGCATCAATGCGTCCGTCAGTCCTGAATCCAGGATTTGGCAAGGGTGCCCTGTCGAGGGCGACGTCTTACGTACTCACGGAAAAAAGTCAGGTGTCATTCCGGCTGGATTCCGGCAGCTCGAATCACCTTCCCCCATTTTTCGGTTTCCCGAAGCTGGAGATTCGCCAACCCTTGTGAAGTGGTCGTGTAGGGTGCCAGTCCAGCGTTGCTGAAGACGGTGCCGATCGCCGGGGTCTTAGCACCGGCAACGAACACTTCATTCAACCGCTGGATTACATCTCGTGCCGTACCTTGCGGTGCGTACACCGCGACCCAGTAGTAGAGTTCATAGCCTTTAATGCCCGATTCCATAAGCGTCGGCACACTGGGTAAGGCCTCAGAACGCGTGGCGCCGGCATAGCCAATGGCCCTGAGTTTTCCGGCCCTTACCATGGGCGTGGCAGTCGGAGCATCGGCAAACATAAAGTCGACCTGTCCACCCATGAGGTCGGTCATAGCTTGGGGGCTGCTCTTATAAGGCACGTACAGAACCTTCGCTCCCGTCATCTGACTGAGCATCTCTGCACTCACACGGCCGGACGAATTGGCGGCGGCATAGCTCAATTCGTGCTTCTTTCCTGCTTCTATTAGCTCCGCCACCGTCTTGTAGGGACTCGACGGGGGCACCACCAGCACAGTAGAACCGCGTGCCAGCGCCGCTATGGGAGCGAAATCGGCGACCGGGTCATAGGGCAGCTTCTTGAACAGGTGTGGGTTGGCCGACTGGGTAGTGTTCGTCGTCACAAACAACGTGTAGCCGTCAGGTGCTGCCTTGGCTACGGCCAGTGCGGCGATGAAGCCGTTTGCACCAGGTCTGTTATCGACGACTACCGGCGTTCCCGGCCAGGCAGTTTGCATTGAGGTAGCCATCGCGCGGGCCACTTGATCGGTACCAGAGCCGGCGGCAAACGGAACCACAAGTGTGATCGGTTTGCTGGGATAGTTGTCAGCCAAAGCTGGGGCGGATGTGACCAGTACCGCCGCCATGGCGCAGGCAAGGCGCCGCAAGAATGATTCCTTCACCTTTGTCTCCAATGTCCCGCTTGTGCTGCGGTTTCAGGTATTGTGCGGAAACCCGAGCAAGAGAAGAAGTAGAATAATCAGATGGAATCGATAACAAGGTGGTATAGATGCGGACGAGTCTCACCCTAAAGCAGCTGGAGGCCATCCTGGCCATTGCGAAGCATGGCAACTTCACAGCGGCGGCGGAACACCTACACGTTTCTCAACCAGCACTCAGCCGGATCGTACGCCTTGCGGAAGAAAGCCTCGGAACGCGGATCTTCGACCGCGACACTCGCAGCGTGACACTTACGCCGGAGGGCGAGGAGTTGATTCCCATTGCCACTCGGGTGTTGGATGAGTTCAATGAATCCACGGGAGAGCTGTACCAGTTCATGGAAGGTAAGCGGGGACGGGTACGGGTTTCTGCCCTGCCGTCCATTGCCCAATACCTTCTCCTGGATTCCGTCAAGCGCTACTGCACCGACTATCCGGGAGTTGGATTCACCCTGAGGGTAGATACAGCGGATCAAATCCTAGCTCTGCTGGAGCGCCGCGAAATCGATGTCGGGCTGGGCGTGCAACCTCCGCCGGACGGTCGATTCAACTATCGCCACCTGTACGATGACCATTTCGTGCTGGTGTGTCCTCGAGACGACGCATTGAACGATCACAAGACGCGCGACCGGGCATTGAGCTGGCGGGTCTTCGCTAGCCGCCCATTCATCGCTGTTACACCCGGCACCAGTACCCGCGCAGCAACGGATGCCGCATTTATAGAAGCCGGAGTTACGATCCGCCCGGTGTTGGAAGTTGCGAGCATGGACTTGCAGTTGATCGGAGGGCTCGTTGCCTCGGGTTTAGGTTTGACGGCTCTGCCTCGAAGTACCTTCACCCATCTGGGACAGGCGGGCTTGGCAGCGCGTTCTTTAAACGATCCAGTCATGCAACGTCGCATTGGTATTTTGAGCCTAGCGGGGCGCAGTATGTCGACCGCCGTGGAGCGCTTTTGCTCATATGTTGAGCAAAATGCGCTGTCCCATGTTGTTGGGGATTAAAGTTTGGAGCGAGAGCTGTGCAGCGCAGCAGCCATGCGGTGCGAGGCGGTAGCAATGACACCACCCTTACCGAAGCGATTAACGCCATCCACTAGGCTGAGCTGATTCATCTACGCACTGCCGAAACCACGCGTGAATCCCTCGAGCCAGCCAGCAGGGTGGCGGCCGGGTTCGATCACCACTCTACTGACGGAACCGCTCGGCTATGTTTCGCCTCGCAAAAAACCGGAGGCAAACTACTATCGGGAGCTAAAAAATCCTGTTGCCGGACCGCGCCCAACTTAACCCGGCAGCCTCCACGATTGTCCGGCCATTTCACTTACCTGAGCACCTTGGCAGGATCCTCGCCATAGGGAGGGGAGTAAATCACCAGCAGCCTAAGCACGCCGCTGGTAACCTTGACGGAATGGAAAACACCCTCGGGAAAGAACAGTACATCGCCACTGGACACCTCATGTTCCGTACCGTCAATTGTGGCAACTCCAGATCCTTCCAGTATGTAAGCGGCTTGCTCCAGACCCGGGTGGGCATGCGGCAAGGCACTTCCTCCGGCCGTAATTTCGCCCAGCAACATTTCCAAGTGACGCGCGCCCGTATCGGCCCCAATTAGTCTAATGTTCTTGGTACCATGATGGTTGGCCGGACTGTAGACCGATAACTGCGAAGGCCGTATAACACAGCCACGAGCACGTTTAGTTTCCATTTGCTTCACCGCCTTTCTCGCTCTTGTAACAGCAAAGAGGCTAACAGAGACCTCGTGGATCAGGAAATAGCAAAGTCGGAACGATTCGATAACGAAAGTGAATCGACAGGCAATACCCCGGGCTGCGACTAAACAGAAAAGGCAGCACTCACAAATAGGTCTCTACGTAAGTCTGCGGTTATATGGCGATATTTTCCTTTGAGCATGTGCATGCCTTCCTGATTGAGCACTCTTGTTGACCTCGGCCGTCACGTACGTTCCAGCCGGCGCCGGTGGATTCTGTTGCGGCGTCCTCCAGGCGTGCTGCACCACAGCTCGAGGTACGGGTCAGAACAGATCCTGGCCGCCATGAGGTGCAGGACCTGCAGAGTTTGGCGCTCCACAGAGAGGCAGTTCGACTGATCGAGGCCAATCCTGCCCTATTGTTCCGGGCACAGGATGGCGCGCAAAGGGGGACTACCGGTCCGATTCACTGTGGTCAGAGTGGGAATCGATCCTTGCCAAGCGATCCTGGCGCAAAGCGCTTGGCCGGACCCGGCGTGCCCAGGAGCTCCGTCAAGCCTCTCCTCTGCCCACGGTGTTACCAGACGCCGTGCGGGACCAGGTACTGGCCCAGGTTCGAGCATTGAAGACGGGCGTTGTGCTCGGAGCCCCGGCATGAATCGGGAAGACCTCGAGCACATCATCGGGCTGCGGCCGAAATAACGAACGAGTATGCTGCCCGAGGGCGACCCTCGTGCCCGCATCAAGCGCTGGACGAGGGCCTTGCGCGACCAAGGCCATGCGATTTCCAGCGACGACACAGGGTAGGTTCGTACAAGCGTAGGGTTCTGCCCTCTCGCTCAGCCAGGCCTCGGCGCGCAAACGTTCCGTTGACATCGTCCTACCTCTGCCCTGCCCGACGTGCGGACGTCCGCGACAACGCCGCCCAGTCCAGATGGCCTTCATCGTGGGCGAGGCTTTCGATGTGGGCGTCACGCAATGCGCTTGCCAACGGCAGCGGTACGTTGACTTGCTCGGCAGCCGCCAACGCAAGACGTATGTCCTTGAGGCCAAGTGCCAGCTTGAACCCGGCCGGCTCGAAGCGTTCCTCGGCAATCGCCTTTCCATAGCCCTTGTAGACCGGCGCGGCAAACGCCGTCGACGTGACCAGTTCAAGAAACTCGGCCTTGTCCACGCCATGTCCCTGCG